>JAABUV010001184.1_pt1 | contig 38314 bp, 38 predicted proteins | sample 5559971 | NCBI WGS metagenome assembly JAABUV01 (sample SAMN10711881, study PRJNA513362) | rock metagenome | isolation source: Antarctica rocks | place: Antarctica: Victoria Land, Knobhead nord | collected 2015-12-19
CTGCGCGCGCGGGCTGCGCGCCGCGTCCAGCGCGCCGGCCAGCGCGCCCAGCAGCGCGTCGGCGCCCACGCCGCCCGGCAGCGCCGCCAGCGCCTGCGCCGCGCCGCGCCGCAGCGCCTCCTGCCGCACGCGCGCGGCGCGTCAGCGGCTGGGCGCGCTCTCGGCGCGCTTTGCGCTTGCAGAGTCGGCTGGCACGGCAATGTACCGCGACCACCCTCTTCTGCCCGACCCTGAGACCAGATGTGCACATCGGCACAAGGTGGTCAGGGGGCCGCAGCTCTAGGACATTAAACAGGCTCAGCAGCCTGCTTGTGTAGCGCACAGGGCAGGCTCCCCGCACACAGCGGTCAGATGCTACAACTTGCAGTGTAAGCGGGGTCGCACCTTGTTGTCGGCTGCGCGCACGAAGAGCGGCGGCATGAGGCGGTCGAGGTGCGGCTCGAACAGGCGCCCACCAGCGCGCAGCGCGGCCGCGAGCGCCGCCAGCGTGGCGCCCGCCACGCGCTGGTGCGCATCACCTGCCGCCCCGGCGCACGCGGGCCCTGACAAGCGACGGGGGCCAGGCCGGCTTTGCTGCCTGCTGAAACATACGGCCTTGGGAGTCCCCGGCGCGTCCCAGTCTGCTTTCCTCGATTGCCCGCCGCACGTCACCGCCCCATGACGGCACAGCGCGCCTGGCAGTCGTGTTGGCCAGCCGCAGCCGCACCCAGGTACTCCAGCATACGGCAGGGTAGGGTGGATAGGGTCACGCTTTCATACCCAGGTGCTCGAGCAGCACGGCGAGCAGGCGGTCCACGTGTGCCGGGAGCTCCGCGCGCACGCCCGCGTCCGGCCGCCGCAGCGCGCCGCCCAGCGCGTCGAACGCCTCCGTCTTGGCGCGCCAGTCGGCGCCGGCCGCCGGCACGGCCGCCAGCAGCTGCGCGAGGCCGCCCGCGGCGCCGGCGCCATGGCCAGCCTCGATGTCCCAGCATGCGGAGGCGCCCACGGCGGGGCCGGGCGGCACGGCCGCGCCCGCCGCGCCGAGCGCGTCCGGCGCGGCCTCCAGCCACGCGGGCAGCGGCTCTGGCGGGATTGGCTCCCGGGCGGCGCTGCGGCGCGCCTCCGGCGGCGGCGCGGGCAGGCGCTGCGCGCGCGGGGCCCCCGCAGGCGCGGCCGGGAGGGCGGCCTCGAGCTCCTCCGCCAGCGACGGCCCTCCGCCTGCGCACGCATCCGGCGGCGAGTCACACGTATGTGGCACACGTTGGCTGCATCCAACGTCCTGGGGCTGTGGCCAGGCATGCGTGCGCTTGGCGGGCATGCGGCCAGCCATGCAGCAGCTTGGCTGCATGCGGCGGCCCCTCCAGCGCTCACAGCGCGGCCTACATAGACTGCGGTCGCCGTCTGGGCGCGCGCCGTTCAGCAGCACGCGCAGCGCCGCGCCGCCCACCGACCGCCGCGCGCCCGCGCGCCGTGGGAGGGGCTGCCCGCGCTCCCCGGCGCACGCGCGCGCGCGGGCGTGTTCCAGCTCGTGCGCGCTGTGCATGTACGCGGCGGGGTCGGCGCTCGGCAGCGCTGTGCGTACGGCGCCAGAGGGCAGCGCGGCGAGGGTCGCACGCCGCGGCGCGGGGCGCGCCGCGGCCGGGTGGGGCGGGGAGGCGTGCAGCTCGGCGCATGCTGCATGCTGGACGCAGGGTCCTGTTCGCGCGGACCGCGTCAGGCTCTGCTGCATGCGTAGCGTGAGACCCAGACTTACACGCCAGGTTTGCGGTACACGTTGCAAAGGCCTCGATGTTGGTGTGAACAAGTAGATTGATACTTCGGGCATAAGGCAATCCACAGGCTGCCGCGGCCTCCATGACACCGCGGCGTCCCTCGCACGCTTTCAGAGCACGCCCGCCTCCCGCTCGCTGTCCCCTGGGCGGGCGGGCACCTGGCGCGTACGCCGCCAGCGCCTCCTGCAGCCGCGGCGCGAGCCCTGCGTCCGCGCGCGCCAGCCACCCGGCAACGCGCCCGGGCCACCGCACGCCCAGCGCGCCGTACAGCACGCGCCCGGGCGCGCGAACCTGCGCAGCGTGCGCGCCTCAGCCCGCGGGTCGGCTGCTCAGCCACCGCGGCGCGCCCGCGGCGGCCGGCCGGGAGGGGTGGGACCTCAGGGCTGCATGTGCGCGGCAAGCAGCAAAGCGCCCATTGGGCGAGCTGGGCGGGCCGCGCCTCGGCCACAGCGTCGCCTGCAGCCGCGCGCGCTGCGACCTCCAGCGCGTCGGCCGAGCGCTCCAGGGCGCCCGCGTCCCAGCCCTCCACGGCCTGCGGGCGCTCTTTGTCAGTGCAAGGAGGCCCAATGCAGTGCTCTGATGACTGGGCACATCCTTGAGCTGCGCGGCGCCGACCGCCATGCGTCTCGCTGCGCCGTTGAGCGTGGGTAGGCCAGCCACTGAAGGGCGCATGTCATCACCCTGCTTGGGCGGCGCATGCCACACACGACGCCCGCCACTCAGTTACACAAGGGACCCTCATAACACTCACGCCACTGCTGTGGTGCCACATAATGGGCCGCTGAAGTGGGCTGGGCGCGGCGCGCCAGCAGCAGGTACTCGGTGGCGGACTGGCGCAGGCGCGCGCTGCGGTCGCCCGCGGCTGCCGCGCAGAGCGACGGCAGCAGCCGCGCGGAGCGGCAGTGCTGCAGCAGCGCGCGCATGCAGCCGTCCGCCGACTCCGCCATGACCTGTCGGAAGGAGGATGGGAGCGAGGTGCAGCGCGCCATCCATTGCAGCGCCACAGTCCAGGGCAGCGATGCATGACATTGAATGCACCGCTCAAGACACCTAATTCAGCTACTGGGACTGCACAGCAGACTGAAACCTGAGGCCCCAAACACCGCACCCCAAACAAGCGCCAGACTGAGAGGCCGCATTTACAGGGCGCCTGGGCACTATCCGCGACCTGCGAGGGCAGTTGCAGCAAGTACAGGGCGTGACTTGGCGGGGCGCGCCTGCACAGTTATGACCACAACCTTGAACAGCGCGGGCAGGTATGTGAGCGCAAACATGTCGAAGCGCGGCCCCAGCGCTGCAGCCAGCTGCGCCACGACGTGGCAGGCCTGCGGAGCGCGCGTCGCTTGGCTACATGCACGCCTGCAAAACATGCTTGCCAGGCCTGGGTGCCCCTGCTACTCTTTGTTAGCTGCAAGGGGACCAGGCGCAGTGCACGCCGCTGCGGGAGCAACGGTGCGCATGGCAACAACCGCTTGAGCAACATGCGAGGGTGTCCTCTTGCACGCGACCGCACAGCGTCCGGGCGCCGCGCCTGCCGCGCGACCGCGGAGCGCCGGTCGAGCAGCTGTGCGGCGAGCGGGTCGCGCAGCGGGCGCAGCGCATCCGGCAGCGCGCCGCCGAGCCCGGCCGCGGCCGCGCCGGCCGCCAGGCCCTCCAGGCGCAGCAGCGCGGCGATGCGGCTCGTCCACTCGGCGCCCTCCGCCAGCGCGCCCGCCAGGCGCTCCAGCTGGCAGGGACGGGCGCGGGGTCAGGCAGGCCGCATGCGCGCTCGCCGGCACGCCTTCCAGCAGCGGCCTTCCCCTCGCGCCTGCTTGCGAGGTGGGAGCCGCATGTTCCTGCTGCGCAGCCCGAGCCCGCTTCCAGGCAGGCGCGCGCGCCCACGACGCACTCGTCCGGACCCAACCATAAGCAGGGCGCGCCGCCTGCCGGACGGCGCCGGCGCATGCCCAGTAGCGCGCCGAGGGCGGGGCCCGGCCACGCGCACCTCTGTGCGCAGCTGGCGCTCGGACTCGACGGGCACGGGCGCTGCGATCGGCAGCGCGCCGCAGGCGGTCATACCCCCCGAGTCCTGCGCGCCGGCGCTAGGGTAGTTCAGGGATGAGGCCGCGTGATCATGTACGTACACGCATGCGCGAACTGCCTTGTCAGACCCTGCAGAGTGTTGGCGCTGCAAGGCGTCCGCAGGAGGTTCCAGGTCCCGCTTGTCGCGATGCGCACCACCCTGCGCTCGTCGCTGCTGGCTCATGAGCGGCCGTGCATGGTCTCAGCGCCACAGCAATGCAGCACCCTTCTGTGTGTAGGGCTTTTCAGTTCAGCCGCATGCATTACATTTGAGCGCCTTGTGTGCCCGCGGGCGCGGCCTCCGGGCGCGCACCATGTAGCCGCCGCGGCGAGCTGCCGCACCGCCGCGCGTGCCCGGCGCGTGCGCGTCGCCACCGCGCGAGGGCGAGCTGCGCTGCGAGGTCGCCTCGGAGCCCGCCTGGCAGGCGGCGAGCGCCGAGCTCAGGGCGCGCAGCCGTGGCAGCCGGCTCGCGCAAGCTGCAGATGTTGCATATCCGACCTTGCCGGTCTAATTCTACAATGTGCACACAAGTCTGAGATCGCTTCCCTAAGTGACACGGCGCGCGTCGCGTCTGTGCATGGCACGGGCCGCGCCTCGGACGCGGCCTCAAGCTCCGACGTGGTGGCGCTGTCGCGGCGGCCGCCCGCGCCGCCGCCGCGGCCGAACCGCGCCGCCAGCTCGCGCAGCTGGGTCGGGCGCACACCCGCGTCCGCCAGCGCCTCGTCCACCTGCAGCCCGTGCTCCGCATGCAGCGCCTGCAGCAGCGCCGCCGCTGCCTCGCGCACGGCGCTGCGCGCGCCGAACCCACAGGTCAGTCGCGCAGCCCGGCTTTTATGCTGCCACACGCGCTGCTGCCACTGCCGACGGCAAGTGCACTCCAAGCGAGGTGGATGCCGGCAGAAAGAAACAGGGTACGCTTCATCGGTCTGCTGCATGGGCTCCACGTGCGGCGCCCACAGCAGCGTCGCAACAGCTCTGCATGCATGCGGAAGAGCAGTGAACACAGCGCTACCGTCTGGCATGTTACAGCAAAGGCTGCCGCGCTCGTGCTTCTGGCTAGGTGTGGCAGTGCCTGTGGGAGTCGTTCAGCAGCCGCGCCGCAGGCTCCAGCAGCAGGTCGGAGCGCTGGCGCGCGCTCAGCAGGCTGGCGAGGCCGGCGGCCGCGGCCGCCGCCGCGCCCGCTGCGAGCGCCGCGCGCACGCGCCAGCTGCGGTGCGACCACGCGGGCGCGGCGCGCGCGAGCGCCTGATCAGGCGCGGGGCCCGCCAGCAGCGCCGCGAGCACCGCCGCGGCGCGTTCGCGGACCGCGGGCTTGGCGTCGCCCAGGCGCTCCAGCTGCACGCGGCGTGGCCAGCACCCTCACCCTGGCCCTTGAGGAATGCGTTAGGCCCCAGCTCTGAGCTGCAAGTGTAGTGGCTGTCACGCGGCGCGAGGCAGGGGTGCTGCTGCCAAGCAACGGGTGTGCTGAGAGGGGTCGCTTGGCACTAGTCTCACACCTCCTGCTTCTGGCTCATAAGGACCCCCAATGAGCGGGGGCCACATGGCGCGGGCCACATGGCGCGGTGACCGTGTCTTGAGCAAGCACCGACGGTGAGCGCGCGCGCACCACATCTGGCGTGAACGCATCCAGGTGCGTCCGGGCCAGGTCTGGGCTGGACTGCAGCAGCATGTGTAGCAGCTGCAGCGCATGCTGGCACACCTGCGGAGCAGGCAAGGCTGAGCTTTGAGACAGACAGAGCACGGCTGCCTGCCTATATAGCAAGATGTGGCGGCCCCCAACCGGGTGCTGGCTGCAGCGCTCCGCAACCCGCACTCAGCCAGCGCCTCAATATGCATAGCGCCTCAGACGTAGTCCCGGAAGTGCAGAGAAGCTCAGGAGCTAGTTGGCGGAGCGCCGTACCTGGGGATGTGAGCTGCTGAGTGCGGTGGACAGCGCCCCGGCGAGCTCGCCTGCCTGCTGCCGCTGCAGACCGTGCGCCTCCAAGTAATCCTGTGCACGCGCTCAGCAGTGTCGCAGTGGCTGCAGAGTGTGATCCGGCGCTGCGAGCGTGTGCGCACGAACACGTCAGGCACGCCTGCAGCTGGTGAAGGCACCGAAGCCGTGTGGCTGCGTCGTCGCACTGCAGGCTGTCAAGCGCGCTCTCCCAGCCCTGCATGGCGCGCTGCACGCGTGGCGCTGCTGGCAGCCCTTGCAGGGACGCAAGGTACGTTACAGGAGCACGGTATCGCGTCCTCAGTTCGCAGGTGTGGGACTCATTTCCCAGCACGGCACGGGCAGTGCCGCACTGCAGTAAGCAGCTGAGCTGAGGGCTTGTGCCATTTTAAATTTCAGCCGAAGTGGCCGGTAAATCTCGACTGCTCTAGGCCAACAGCACTGCTACCGTTGCCAGGGAAGGCACATCCTGCGGGGAGCACTGTCTGGGAGGGCAAGGCGCATACCAAGTGGCAGGTGAGTGTGTCAGCATCAGCATAGCAAGCGCCTGAGCGCCGCGTGCCCCGCGCTTACGCGGAGCGTGCTGCTGAAGGCATCATGGAGGCAGACGGGCGGTGTCTGTATGAGGTAAGCAGACGCGTGCGCTTTTGCTGTGGTTTTGTTGTGGTTCAACGTGCTGCTGCACATCAGCGTACCAGCATCTGCAGTCACCTCATCACACGTGCAGGTCCTCGGCGTGGCCAGGGATGCCTCGCAGGTGCGGTGCGCGCCTGTTACGCACGCGCAAGCAGCTCCATTCTCTTGTTGACGCTGTCTGAGGACGCCCGGCCGCTAATGCAGGCAGACATCAAGAAGGCATACAGGACGCTTGCGCTACGCTGCCATCCAGACAAGTGTCCTGGGGATGAGGTGCGCTCGGCATCGCATGCCTGCAGAGCGCTGATGTGCAGACCGGTACACAAGTTGGGGCGCCGCCTGCCTAAGCGCTGCTTTGCTGGCCGGGCGCAGACTGCCAAGGCCAGCTTCCAGTCCCTGCAGCGCATATACGCCGTCCTGGGCGACCCGGAAAAGTGCGGCCCAACCCCAGCAACACAAGTGCCTCCTGCTGCCCTGTGCCAGGTGCTCTGTGCCAGGTGCCAGGCGCAAGCCGGAGCACCGCTCGGACCGCCAGCTTTGCCCTATACAGCAACGCTGCCCCAGCCCCCTTCAGCACGGGCTTTAGGCAAGTCTCGTCAAGCCTGTGCTCAGCACAGCTTGTGACACCGTTGCCAAAGCAAGGCGCCGCTCTCGAGCGCCGCCGTACGCAGAGCAGCTGCCCCAGTGAGGCTCGCCAGCGCTCCTACCTATCCTTGCCGTGTGCTGCACCTTGCTGCCGGCAGAGGCTGGCCAACGCTCCAACATCCGCTGCCTGCCTCAGGGCCGCTTGGCGCTGAATGAGGATCCAAAACAGCTGCCAAATTGAGGCCTGTGTGGAGGGCTGGCTGTTGGTGGCGCTTCGCGCTTGCTCAGGTCACCGACGAGGGCGGCCACCTGCGCGACTGCCGAGCGCGCGCCGCTTCTCTAACCGCGGTCGGCCTGGCAGGCGCATGGTGTACGACCAGACCGGCAGCCTGGCGGACTCGGAGGAGCTGGCGGGCGCGCAGTTTGACGCGCTGCGCGAGTACTTCCGCGCGCTATACAAGCAGGTCGGCCCGGACCCCTGGGCGGCTGAGGGACGCGTGGCTTGTGAGACGATGATGGGGCTTTGATGTGCAAAGGTTGGCCGGGCTGCGCGAGTACCCTCGCGCGCTTCACCAGCAGGTCCGCACGGTCCCCCGGGCGGCCGAACGCCGCATGGCAGGAGGGACGCCGGGGCTCTCGTGTACAAAAGGCTAGCCGGCGGGTGGATGAGGCCGCGGCACGACGACGGTCGCGCGGCGCCGAGGCTGCCGGGCGTGCCTGACAGCTGTCGAGCGCCCGGCCGCGCAGGTGACAGTGGAGGACATCGAGGAGCTGGAGGGCAGCTTCCGCGGCTCGCCGGAGGAGGCCGCAGAGCTGCTGGAGCTGCACGAGCGCTTCGCCGGCGACATGCCCCAGGTGAGCGGCGCGCCTGTGCGGACACCTGCAGGCGGCGTGGTGCCTGAAGGACTGCTGACCTCCCTGGCGGCTGTCCCTCGGAGCCAAGGAGAGACCGCATGCCCCCTGCCGACCCTCCGCAGGCGCCGAGCCGCGCGCTGAGCGCCCGCAGGTGTTTGAGTGGCTGATGTTCTCGGACCCCCGGCGCGACGCGCATCGCTTCGCGGACGCCCTGCGCGCGGCGGTCGCGGACGGGCGCGCGCGGGACCACCGCAAGTTTCGCGCTTGGGCGGCCAAGGTGGACGCGCGCCCGCGCCCGAAGGGGGACCCGCTCGCGCCCCGCAAGCGCGGCCGTAGCAAGCGCAGCCGTAGCAATGCGGAGAAGGGCGGCCGGGCCGCCGCTGACGAGCAGGCTCTCGTCGCTCAGATAAGGCGCGCTCCCGGCGCGGTCGTGCGCGCACCCGGCCGGCCTGCATGCGGCCGACCCGTGCGAGGTGTCGTGCCGGATCCACACCAAGAAGGAAGAGCGCATGCCAGCCACAGCATGGCTCCTGCGTGGGGCCCGCAACACACTGGAGCCCCGTCGGGGCCCAGTGCTGCAAAGCCAGGCTGTCTGCGCCATGTGCCGCATGTTTGCAAGGCCGCTGCAGGCGCTGCGCGCATGCCTTGCCTGCCCGCCGACGCCCCCAAGACCCTGACAGGGCCTGCGCGGCAGGGGCCGGGCGACAGGCGCGCAGGGCGCGGCCGGGCTGCTGGCATCGCTTGAGGCGCGCTACTGCGGCAAGGCAGCAGTCAGAGCGGGCAAGAAAGGGGCCCCGTCAGAAGAGCCCCCAGAGGAGGCCTTTGCCGCCATGCGCGCTTCGGCGCGTGCGCCCGCCGCCGGCGCGCCCGCAAAAGGCGCCCGGCCCACCAGGAAGCGCGCAAAGACCTGACGGCGCGCCACCTGCGGGCCGAGGCATATGTGGCCTGCGGACCGCGCGCGCTATGGACCAGGCTCCTGCTGTGCTGGGTGTGCGGCGGGCTGGGACGCTGGTCCGCGCGCTGCGGGCGCTTGGGTGGCACCGCGCGCTGGCGAGAAGCGCATGTGGAGTGTGGCAGCAGTTGACAGCGCCGGTGGGCATTTGGCCGGTGGGGGCCTTGCGGCGCTGGCGATGACGCCTGTAAGCTACCATGTCGCCTGCCTGTGCAGGGAGCGCGCTCTGCGACCTACCCAGCAAGAGGCTGTAGATGATGTATATCCCTTGCAGGGCAGCTGCACACCCCTCTGTGAGCAAAGGTGCACCTAAAGCGCAAGCCTACCCAGTTGCATTGATCCTGTGCTCTCTCTTCGTACTGTAGCTGGCGTGTTGAAGCAGGCATTGGCCGCACTGCGTATTGGCACTGCCAAACAAGCAACCATGGCCGAAGCCGCGGAGGGCAGACACTTGCTCGTTGCTGTGGACGACTGTGAGGTGGGCGGCTTGCCCTGCCAAGCATGGGCCTACCAAGCTTATGCCCCCGTGCTCGACAGGGGCTGGCCCGCCATGCTGGGGGGCCCTGCACAGCAAGTGCCTGTCAGGTGCAGCCTGCAAAGAGACTGATGGTGGCAGAGAAGAACATCCGAAGCAGGCACACATGGGGACCACTGTGATGTGGCTGTGCATGTGGCGGTGTCCGAGTACTTTCACAGCAGCGCCTTTAGCCGTTTGCGCAGAGTGAGCGCAGAAGCTCAACGGGTTTGAATACGCAGGAGGCGGAGCAGGCCGTGGACTTTGCAGAGAAGTTCATCTATCGCCCTGGTGCGCCACGTGAGGCACAAACAAGGTTGGGACGAGGAGATGCACACGTCTCACCTCGTCCTGCTATGCGTTTGAGCACAACTTTCTGGAGGCCCACAATATCGAGCACAGTGCGCCGTGCGCAGACATGCAGTGTTGTGTCTGCGCCATGAGGTGCACAATGGTGTGCAGGCGACATGCTGCACCTGGTCCATGTGTTAGAGGACCACGAGGACAGCACAACTGCATATGATGACATCAACACGGTGCGGCATGCGCAGCGCGTCCATGCTGACTGTGCGTTGCCGGGTTTTCACTGCGCGTGCCGCTGGAGTGTGCCCCGCGGTGTGCAGTGCACGCTCTGACGCCGCTTGATGCACCTGCGACAGAACGACGACGAGTTCAGCGCGCGCTTGCAGTTCCCATCCTTCGTCCCGGAAGTGTCACACGCGGACGAGTATGCAAACGACTTCATCACAGACCGCTTGCTGCCGCGGCTGTCCACAGCTGCAGGCGCCACAGAGGTGCTCACTCGCAGTGCTCCTGGCCCCGCTCCTGCCTGCAGCGTGCGTGACACCGCTCAGCCGTGCTTTGCCCTTCCCAGTGCCGTTGCCTGAAAGCAAGCTGAGCGCACGCTATGACTGACTGCAGACGTATGGCAGGTTCACACGGTGAAGCGGCCATCGCAGTACGCGCACCGCGGAAAGGCGCTCGTGCAGATAGCCGAGGCGCTCAACGCGGCCGTGATTGTCCTGTCCCCGTGCGACCGCGACTACACGGCCAATGCGTACCAGCGCAGCGTCGCCAAGTGCGCCACTGCCCGTGACAGACCGTGCGCCGCAAAGTGAGAACCAACAGACCTGCCTATTGATGGCTAGCTGGCTGCTGTGGCTCTTGACGGCCAGCTCGCTGCTGTGTCTCATGGCGGGCCGCGTCGCTGAGAGTCCTCAACCCCTCATCCGCCCCTGGCATCCACAGCTGTACCTGCCTTCCTTCATGCCGCGCCCTGCACCTGACGGCCAGCCCGGCTGCGCAGCTATGTGGCGCAGCACGCGGCCTGCCCGGTGACGGTGGTGCACTGCGGGCCGCCGGCGGAGGGCCGGCGCAACAGCATCGGCGCGAGCTTCCGCAAGGGCCTGGAAAAGATCAGCCTGCTGCCGGGCGGCAAGGGCGCGCTCTTCGGGCGCAGCCCCAGCAGCAACGCCGCGCAGCCGCCCGGCGCGCCAGGCGCGCGTGCACACGGGGCTTCTGCAGGGCCTGTGTCTGTGCCCGTTCATCGCTCTGCAGCGTTAGGCAGTATGTCCGGAGAGTTTGTTGAGACAGGTTTGAAACAGGGACATGGCTGATCTGGCGTGTTGGGCGCCAGGCTGCGTGCGTATGTGAACGAGTTGTGACATGCTAGTATGCAGTTGACATCTTGGTGCAGCTGGGTGTCTTGTACATGGGAGTCACATGAAAGTCACGCAGCTTCCAGCGAGGCTTTGAAGGAAGGCTTTCTGTGGATACCATGGCCAGGAAATAAACTGAGTTGCTGCACAGCGCGCCCGTCTCACGCAGGCGAGCGCCTCGCAGGCGGGCAGCCAAGTTCAGGGCCCCGCTTGATGGGCCGCTCGGCGGCCTGCCCAGAGGAGGGCGAGGGCGCGCCGCGCGCGGCGCCCGGCTCGTCGCTGCCCAAGTCGCTCGCGCGCCTGAGCAGCTACCTGCGTCGCAACTCCGTCGACGAGACCTCACGCACTGTGGCGACCCACTAAAGCGATTGCGGCTGAACCAATCCGGTGGGAGAGCGGGCGCCCTGGCCGCACAACAAGGCGGGGCAGTGCTCAGGAAGAGACTGCGCCTGCTCCTGCGACTGCCGCGCTGCTTTTTTTTGCCTTGGGGCTGCAAAGTGGCAGGTGGCTCGCCTACTTGAACAGCTGCCTCGCTGCATCACATTCTTGCGGCAGGGGCTCATAAGCGTGGGTTGGTAGCCTCGCAGTGCACGTAAATAGTAGGTTAAGCCGACAGCCTAGGACACAGCGTGGGCAGGGCGGGTTCTGCTGGCAGATGGTTGAGCTGAGATGAGTTTTGAAAGAGAGTATTGCCATGTACCGAACCACGAAGTGGCTTTGTGGAATGACAGGCTGTTGCCGGGTCGGCATCCTGCAGAGGGAGCTGTGATGTGATCTCACAAGTGGGTTGGCGCTGAAGTTTCGCTTTTGACATCACCGTTTCTGCAGAGGACAGGGATTGCCCTGGCCGTGTATTGTAGTCGACGCTCGATGATATGGCTGATCAGTACCCTGCATGGTCAGCGGATCTGTCTGATTAGTACCCCGCATGGTCAGCGGACAAGACAGCGTGTTATCTGCTGAGTACAGGCCCTGCAGCTGGCGTTGTTCGGCTTCTGGCAAGGAGGCTGCAAGCTCCTAGGCGCGCCAACGCGCAGTTTCGGTGTCGTGTTGAAGGCGGCTCTGTATTGCACTTTGCTGGGTTTATGGCTCTTGGGGTCGTTGCCGAGTTGCTGATATTCTGAAACATTTCACCACAGCGTTTCTGGCAAGTAGCCATGGCGAGCCAGAAGAGCGCGCGCACAAAGCGCATTACTGTTAATTGCAGCCAGACGCCTACGTGTCGGGCATGCGCAGCGTCTTTTTGCGAACGTGGCCATTTGCTTTGATCGCTGAAGATACAGTTTGAGCGGCAATGACTGTCTGATAAGGACTGACTGTACTGTGCAGTGCTGTGCGCCTGCCAGGCTACCTACAACCTAGGTGTCACTCTGGGAATGGTGACACACCTGAAAGGCCATCTCTGTTCCGGCAAACAGCTCGGTGGATGCCACCTCACCGAATGCTGCCGCCTGCAATGCTCGGCACTGTGCACGGGCCCTGGGCCGTCGCCAGCGGCACGCCGCGGTAGCACGCGACCCGCTCGGCGCTCGTGGCGAGGTCGGGCTGCACGGCCTCGAACACGCGCTTCTTCGGCGCCAGCTGCGCGTCCGGCTCGCCCGCAAAGCCCTCTGCGGTGACCCGCTCGCCCGGCGCCGCGCCCGACGGCGGCTCCACCAGCTCCACCTGCGCCCCAGATGCATGCATGCGTCAACGACGCGTTGCTTAGTCATACAACACATCACAAAGCGAGGCATCGCTCTTGTCCAAGAAGAGAGTGTCTGTAAGGCATGGCTTGCTTCTCTCCATACTGCTGGTCACCATGGGGCTGCGCGGTCTCAAGGCAACCGCTTCCTGGGTGCCAGCTGAGCGGCCGGCCCGCCCGCCACGCCTGCGCCGCGGCCCGGGACCGCGTCTCGTCCAGCCCTAAGACCCTAACGAGGCGACGCTATACCCTAAGGAAGCGACGCGGGCGGGCACCCGCTCGCCGTCGGGCGAAGTCGCGGCCAGCACCATGGCCTGGCTCTTCACGCCGCGCATGGCGGCCGGCTTCATGTTGGCCACCAGCACCACGCGCCGCCCGCTCAGCGCCTCCACCGGCATGTACTTCCGCAGCCCGCTCACCACCTGGCCCGCCCAGCAGCTGACAGCGTCGGAGCAGTGTCGAGCTTGCTTTGTGCGCACGTTGCTGCTGCACATGATGCCCGCATGGTGCCGCCAGTGCCATCGCCTGCAGGCAGGAGGGGCCGGGCGCGCATGCCTGGCGCCATGTCGTTCGGCTTGCGACCGACCCTGGCTGCCATGAGCAGTCCTGGCATGCAGCCAGGTCTACAAGCGCCGCTGCAGTCAGGCTCCCAGCGTGCGCAGCGCGCGCGCATGCTGGCCAGCAGCCACAACACCGCCCCCGCGCCCTGCCGGCGGCCGCGCACCTGCCGCGGCGCAGCCTCGCCGCAGTCGACCTCCTCCACGTACAGGCTGTCGGCGTCCGGGTGCGCCCAGGCGCGCCTGATCAGGCCCACGCGCAGGTCCAGGCGCGACACGTCCGCCGCGCGCCCGCCGCCGCCGCCGCCGCCGCCGCCTACGCCGCCGCCGGCCGCTGGGGCTGGCGCGCCATTGGCGGCGGCGGGCGCTGGCGCGGCCTGTAGCGCCGCGCCGCGCTCGCCGTCACGGGGCCCCTGCGCGGCCGGTTTAGGTGCGGCGGGCGGCGCCCTGCCTGCACTGGCAGCCCCTCCGCCGGAGCTGGCGGCCGCCGCGGAGGCGGACGCCGCGGCGGCGGCCGCCGCGCTCGCGCGCTCGGCCTGGCTGCCGGCGAAGCGCGCGCGCAGCGCCTCCTCCTCCTCTTTACCGATCTCGCGGAAGAGCAGCCGCGGCGTGCCGATCGCGTGCCCCGCCGGCACCAGGTCGCGCAGCAGCGCCGCCGGGTCAGGCCCTGGGTCCCCTCCCGGGTCCCTGGCTGTGCCCGGCCCGGCGGCTCCACCCACGCTCCCATCCGTGCCCTCGCCGCGGCCGGCCGGCCCCGCCTGCGCGTCCGCGCCAGGCCCAGCCGCGGGGCGCGGAGGAGCTTCGCTGGCGGCGGGCGCCTCCGCGGCGCCACGGCCGCCGCTGCTGCCGAGCGGCGCGGGCGCGTCAGCGGGCGCGGCGGGCGCGGGCGCGGGCGCAGCGTGCGCGCGCGCGGCCGCGCGGCGCAGGAACGGCGCGAGGAACGTGTTGCTGAGCGCGACCGCGCTGCGCGGCAGCGCCAGCTGCTCCAGCAGGCTGCGCGTGACGGACGGCATGAACGGCTCCAGCAGCGCGGCCAGCAGCGCGACCAGGCCCGCGCAGCCGCTCAGCAGCTCGCCGCACGCGGCCGCGTCCGCCTTCATGACCACCCAGGGCTTGGTGTCCTGGATGAACTTGTTGCCGGCGGCCGAGACGGCCATGACGACGCGGATGGCCTCCTTGAAGCGCATGGCGTCCATGGCGGCCACGTACTGCGCGACCAGCGGCGCCACGTCGTCGGCCAGGCGCGCGAGCGGCGCATCGCCGCGGCCGCCCGCGCGCCCGGCCACCACGCCGCCCAGCTGCTTGGCGATGAACGTGAGCGCGCGGTTCACAAAGTTGCCCAGGTTGGCGAGCAGCTCGCTGTTGTTCTTGGCCGCCAGGTCGGACCACTTGAAGTCGGCGTCCGCGCTCTCCGGCCGCAGCGACAGCAGCAGGTAGCGCCACACCTGCGCGCGCGCGCGCTCGGGCTCGCCAACTGCCCCCTCCCAACCCCCTCCGCGCAGGCTGAACACGGCCGCCGCGCGAGGACCCCGCGCACGCGCAGGCAGGCCGGCCGGCAGAGCCGGCCTCGCGGAGCCCGGGGGCGGCACCTCGACGGGGATGCCGGTGTCGCGCGCGTCGCTGCCAAACACGCCCACGCCGCGGCTCTTCGAGAACTTGCCGCCCTCGTAGTTGAGGTACTCGGTCACGCTGATCTTGCTCATGAGCGTCCAGCGCCCGCCCGCGCCCAGCAGCGTGGCCGGGAAGATGACCGTGTGGAACGGCACGTTGTCCTTGCCCATGAACTGCACCAGCTCCACATCCTCCGGGTTGCGCCACCACGCCTGCGCCCACCCCGCCCAGCCGTCGAGCCTGTTCAAAAGCCTGTGCAAAAGCAAACGCCTTCAGCGCTCCCCTGCGGATCTGCCGGGTTGGACTGGTATGCAGCCAGGCACGAACGGGACCCTACCATACACAAACCACACCTAAACCTAAGCAGGATCCGGCAGGGTGTGCGCGCGCCTCCCAGTCGTCCAGGTAGTTGGCGGTGATGGAGATGTAGCCGATGGGCGCGTCGAACCAGACGTAGAACACCTTGTCCTCGTACCCCGGGCGCGGCACGGGCGTGCCCCAGCGCAGGTCGCGCGTGATGCAGCGCTCCTTCAGCCCGTCGCGCATCCACGCCGCCGTCGTCTGCGCGGCGCCGGACCAGGAGATGCTTACGGACGCGGGCGCCGCATGCTGTGCAGACTCGGGGGCACGGCAATACGATGGAAAGGGTTGGAACAGCGAGGGCTGTCAGACGTCTGCAAAACATGTGGCCAATGCCATTGCATGGGTCTGCCCGGCATCCAGGCCACTGAAACAAGGAAGGGGAAATCAACACACATGGAACGCAAACCGCACCATGCACCGCGCGCGCGCGGCAGCAAGCAAGGGCAGGCGCAGCAGCCGTGCGGGCCTGCACGCAGTTGCTCGACCAGCCGCCCGCGCGCGAGCTGCGGTCGATGTAGGCCTGCAGCTGCGGCGAGAGCGCGGGCAGGTCGAGGTACAGGTGCGTGGTCGCGCGCAGCACGGGCGTCGTCCCGGTCAGCTTGCAGCGCGGCTGCAGCAGCGCCGTCGGCTCCAGCAGCTTGCCGCACGCGTCGCACTGGTCGCCGCGCGCGTCCTGGACGCGCGCAGGCCCCACGCAGCCGGTGTCAGCACAGCATGCGGCGGCATGAGGGAGCACCGGCATTCACGCCGCTCCAGCCCTTCAGGACGCAGCGGGGACCCGCAGGCTGGTCACTGCGCATAGGCAGGCGACAAGTTGTGTGCCAGAGCACGCGCGACAGCAAGCCGCGGGACTCGTTACACAAGCGCAGAGCGCGCCATGCTCTCGCAGGTGTGCTAGCCACCAGCAGCTGCATGCTTCACACAAGAGCAGCAAGCCGAAAAGCAAGGGGAGGTGCCGGCGGCGAGCACGTCAGCCAGAGCATGGCGCGCCCTTCGCTTGTGTATGTGCCGCGCAGCTTGCTGCCGTGCGCGCTGTGGCATGTTACTTGTCGCCTGCTCACCAAAGCCCGCGGGGCCTCGCTAGCCAAGACAGCGAGTGCTGCAGCGGCACGCTGCGGCGGCGGCAGAGCAGTGTGCGTCCCAACCCGTGGTCCACGAGTGTGGCTGTCCCGTGAGCGCGGGTTGCTGGCGTCGCGCGCATGCAGGCAGGGGCCAACGCGTCTCGAGCGCGTGGCCGCCCCGGCCGCGGGCACGGCCGCACCTCGTACGCGCAGAACGGGCAGGTGCCGGTCACGAAGCGGTCCGCCAGGAACTTGCCGGCGGCCTCGCTGTACAGCTGCTGGTTCTCGCGCTCCGCCAGCCGCCCGCCGCGCTCCAGGCTCCCGAAGATCGCCTGGCGTGGGCGGGCAGGCAGGTGAGGGTCTGGGCCCCGGGCAGCGGCTTTCGGACTAGGGTTTGCTCGTGGCCACGCCTCGCGCTGCCGAGCTCGGAGCCGCTTCCCAGGCGCCCGGACAGGTGGCAGGGACATGGCGCCCGGCTGCCTGCTGCGCCGCAGGCAAGCGGGGATGGCCTGCCGGTGCGCGCGCACCCTTGGGGCGCAGCTCAGCCTCACTTCTCAAAGACGCCCTGTAAGCGGAGCGAGCGGTGTGGCGGGGGCGTGGATTGCTGAACATGACGTCCCCGCAAGCAGGCCTTGTTGGCCCTGGCGCCTCCCCTCCTGCTGCTCGATCAGGGCCGCGCACTCTCCCAGCCAGCCTGGCCTGCTACGGAGTGCAAAACAAGACTGGTTGTGCCGCTGTCAGGCAGCCGCGTCCCAGCCAGCCCGGCTGCAGGGCAGTAAGCTTTTCCAGGAGCGCCTGCGGAGCCGGTGCCGCGCGCGCGCAGCGCGGCGCGCCTGCGCGATCTCGGTCTGCTGCCAGGTGGGCGTGCGCCCAAACTTGTCGAACGCGATGTCGAACCACTCGTAGATCTGCGCGTGCACCGCGTGGTACTTGTCGCACACCTCCTGGCATGTCAGCCCCTCCTCCAGCGCCTGCGCATCCCGCACTACCCCGTCAGCTCTGGCCGCCCGCGGGTCGCGGGCAGGCATGCTCTGGGGCAATGGCTGTTGGCGTGACAGGAAACGCCCCAACAGGTGCCCTGCATGCACGCAGGGCCCACACGCCCTGCGCTACGGGGGCAGGCTTGGGAGAGGTATCTCGTGAGTCATGCGCTGGCGCAGGCGACCGCGTGAGGCGCGGCGAGCCGAGCATGTGCTGCGCCGCCGCTGTGTTTTGGCAGCGAGCGGGCGTGCCCAGCGCGCTGCCGCCCCTGCGGCGGGGGCTGGGGCCGCAGCGCGGCGGCGATCGGCGCGCGCCTTCGTCTCGGTGGCTGTGCCGTACTCGTCGGTGCCGCAGATGAACACGGTGTTGTAGCCGCGCGCGCGGCAGTAGCGCGCGTAGCAGTCCGCGCTCAGCACGCAGCCGATGATGTTGCCCAGGTGCGGCACGTTGTTCACGTAGGGCAGCGCGCTCGTGATCAGGATGTTGCGCTGGCCTGCGTTCGGCGCGGCCGCTGCGTCGCTGCACTGCGGTGCAGAGGTCGCGCCACACTGGCGGCACACTCTCGCACGGTTCTGATGAGGGGCCTGGGGTCCTGGATGGCAGCTTCGGCCTGCGACGCGTTGGTTCTCGGGCCGGCGCTTTTATCCGCTGAGCGGTCCCGCTGCCGTCATCTTGCTGATCACTGTTCACTGTTCACTGCGCTAGGGAAGCCATGCATGCATGTATGGCTGGCAAACGCATGGTCGTCGAGCATGGGGGAGCATGGGGGAGGCAGAGGGCAGCCATGCAGTCCATGTATGCGCCAAGGATCTGGAGTCGCGTCCAGTCTGTGACCGGGCCCGGGGCGCGCCAGGGATCGGCCGGCGCGGCTGCGCGGCCCGCGCGGCCGCGGCGTCTGCCTGAAACGCGTCCGCCAGCGCTGGGAAGCCGCGCGGGCCGAGCGCGCGCTCCGTGCCGGCGCGCACGGCCGGGTGCGCCTCCAGGCGGTCCAGGTACGCGCGCACGGCGCTGCCGTCGAGCGCCGCAGGCGCCTGCGCGCCCGCTACAGCACGCATCACTGGCGGCGCCCTCGCTCATGCTCATGAGCGTGAGAGTGATGACAAGCTCTGCTCATCCGCACGCAAGGAGTCAGTAAGGAATCAAGCGTTGCCTACTTTAGCGAGCATGCACGGCCGGGCGCCTTGCAGGCAATCTCGGGGTGTAGAGTGGCGGCTGGGCGCTGCTGGGCAGACTCAGCTCAGCTAGCGCCGGGGCGACACCCTGGCGTCCGCAAGCCCCACGGCGTGGCCTGCGCAGGGAGGACTGCCGGCTGGCTCCGACGCGACAAGCCCGCCCTGTGGGCTGCGCACCGCAGAGGACGCCACGGTGAGCGGCAGCAGGGTCGCATACACCGCAGCGTCCGCCACCGTCAGCGTGGTCCCGGCGAGATAGTCGCTGCCGGCCAGGGCGCCCGCGAGGTGCGTCAGCGCGGCGGTCAGCGGCGCTGGCTGGCCTTGCAGCGCCGCTGGCCTGAGCACTCGCTCCTCCCACTCCAGCCAGGCCGCAACCTTGGTCGCGGCAGCGGGCGGCGCAGCCGCAGAGCCGCCTGCATACGCCAGGCTCCTTGGGTGTAAGCAGCTGACAGGCAGGCTGTTAGTCGGCGCACCGACAGCGGTCCGCGGCGCCGGCTGCACGGGGTGAACCGCAGGCCTTTGCGCTCGCTGCTCCGATCCAGACACGAAGCGCCCTGGGCCAAACGCTGCTGGCACGGCCGCCGGCGCTGGTGTGCACCAGCACAACCTCTTATTCAGCATAGCTGCAAGCTAGGACGTCGCAGTACGCGCAGCAACACTAAACAGACGGTGAGCTCTCCCTGCTCCAAGACCCACTGCCGCCGGCCGCAGCCGTCAGTCCTGCAAGCATGCGGCAGTCACTGGCAGCTGCCGAGCGGTGCTTGCAGGAGCAAGCGCCTGGCGGCAACACATTTGCCAGGAGGTGGACGGTGGCCGCTCCTCCCCAGGCCACAACCTTGGCAACCCCAGTGGAGCCGCGGACTTCAGGCACTGGAGAGTTGCAGCAGGACCTTCCGTGGTTTGTTGCAACGCAAGCGCAGCAGCTGCAGTGCACGCCACGGTTCGCAGCAGCCCCACTTGGCTGCTGAGAACAAGCCCGTGGTTTGCATGCTGCGGAGCGTTGCTGACAGCACACTGTACGAGCATGCGTGAGCGCGGACTGCCGTGTGTTTTCTGCACTAGACGCAAGCTTCACCCAGGCGTTTAGGAACTGACGTGGTGTTTGCCATGCAGAGCTCGCTCAACACCAGAGTCAAGTTTTCTTACCGAGGTAGACGGCAATTGCGTTGCCGTCTGTCAGCACCTCCCGGCCCTCCAGAGGAAGCGCCAGCGTGCTGGCTCCCAGCGCTCCGCTCCGCGCCCCCGCACTCGCGGCCTTCACCTCCAGCTGCACGCCAGCCAGCGCAGCGGCAATGCACGCCTTGACCGCCTGTGAGTCACCCTCACGAGCGTGAAGCAGCACTGCGCCTCCTGGCTTTGGCAACATGCTGGGCGCGTGTGGAGGACCCCAGCAGCTAGCTCGGACGCCTGCCTGATTGCTATACAGGTCCCGGACAGGCCTCTCTTGGGACGCACCTGCGCCATACCCTTTAGGGCGGGCGCCTTGCACTTGGTGCACCACAATTCTCTTAGCAACAAAAGCCTGACAGATGTGCGCGTCCTCTCTTGGCAGCAAGGGTCATGTTCCAGTTGAAGCTTGCGTCATGCATGCACACAGCCGCAGCAGGCTGGACCACCCGGATATATTACAAGTTTGCAAGGACACAGCAGGAACTTACGACACAGGGCGCTTCTCGCAGGTCCGCCCCCTCACAAGTTCCACCTTCAACACTGGGCCCGCGGTGGGCGAGGGGGTTTGTTCCGCGCTCCGGGCATGCAACAAGCGCGTCAGTCAGATCTGGCCCACTGCCGGCAAAACCTCCTGCAGCAAAGGAGAAACGCACACACAGAGGCACCACCCCGCTACAGATGCAGAACCAGCAAAACTTCGTAGCGTCCTAGCCACAGCGGCACAACCAGGTCACTAGCGGGCCCTGTCCGTGGGTGCGCAGCCCATGGCCAGGGCCTATGGAGGCTGAAACCGCTTAGGGCATTATGCCCCATGCCGCCGCTGCCGCCGCATTTACACACACCGCAGCATGGGAGAAGCGGGCGCGGGGCTGACAACTGCGGCTGGTGCTTCCAGCCGCATGACAAAGGCTACCTGCCATTGGCTTTGCCGCATGAAGGCGCCCAATACGTCTGCTCTGTGCAAAGCTGCCGTCGGCGCGCCCCCAGCAGGCAACCCGCCATGGCAACGTCCTGTAGTCAGACGCCTGTGCGCCACCGCCCCTCCACAAGTCCAGCTGCTCACAGCCACAGCCCGCCCTGCGACCCGCCAGATTCGGCTCTGATAACAGGCCGCAGGGGGCCCGGCATGCGGCCGCACCTCGCGGCTCCCTCCAGCAGCCCGGCTGCACCCCTAGCTGTCCTCGGGAGTCGCCCGCGCGCGTTTGCACAAACACGCGCGCTCCCAGCCGCCAGCGCGTCTGCCAGGCCGCGGGCGTGGCGTGCTCTGCCGAGCAGCCCATGTCCCCACGCGCTAGGGCGGCGCCGCCGCTGCAGGGCGGCGCATGCCATCGCGTGGCGCCACGTTCCGCCCTAGCGAGCCCGCCTGCGCCCCACGCACTGCTGAGCATGCTGACCCACTGCGCGCCTGCGGACAGACCATGGCCAGCGTAACAGCGCAGCCTGCAGCCATGCGCCTCCCTCACCAGGCCTGCGCAGGCAGCTCTGAAGCAGCACCCAGGCCTGCACAATGTGCTTGCTGCGGCTGCCAAGCAGGCACGCCCGACCCATGAGACGCCGTGCTTGGACACACCAGGGGCAGCGTTCAGGGACATCCACGCCTGTTCTCAGCAGGCCGACAACTCACAGCATGCCCAAACCCAGGTCTCCCTGGCATTGTGACCCATAGCGCAGGCCTCATCATCGGCCTGACACATGGCGCAGGCTGACAACGCCGCAGCGCACCTGGGAGCGCGAGCGCAGCAGGTCCGGCGGCAGGGCTTCGTCGCCGCCGTCCGCATCGGCGTCCTCGGCCACGGCCGCGCTCGGCGTGCGCGCGAGCGCGTCGGCCTCGCTGCCGCCGAGCGACAGGTCGACCACCACCACGGTCACGTTGTCGCGCGAGCCGCGGTCGACCGCCGCGCGCGTCAGCACCTGGCGCGCGGGCGCGGCAGGGGCGTCACACGCTGTGTGCTTGCTGGTTGCCACAGCATGCTGTGAGGCCCAAACAGCAGGCGCGCTTTCGTCTGCTGGCACCGCACGCCGCCGCCACCGACGCCGCGGCGGCAGACATCAGCTCGACCTGCCACTGCCGCTCACATGGTCCTGCCAAAACAAAAAGGTCTGCGGCACGCAGCAGCCCGTGCGCCTCAGCGCGCCGGTCAGGTCAGCACAAAGGCATAGCACTCGGCCTGCCGCGGGGGGTGCACCGTGGCGGCGATGCGCGCTGCCGACTGGCGCGAGGCGCCGCGCTGGCGCGCGCGCCGCAGGCAGCGCTTGGCCAGCGTGCAGGCCTCCTGGTTGGACAGCACGTCCCAGAGGCCGTCGCTGGCCAGCAGCAGCAGCTCGTCGTCCAGGCGCCGCGCCAGGATGGTCACCTGCGCGGCCCCGCGGCACGCGTCTCACACGCTTGATTAAGCACTGCTTGCTCTCCCCTGTCACAGTTGCTGGACGACACCCGCTCCTTGCCTTGCTCACGCACGTGCCCATACTATGAGCTTGGAGCCAGCGTTGGTGGATGACCTAGGTCTCAAGCTGGCCCTAGCCAGGAGCACGCGCTCAGCAGCCATCCTGCCAGCACACTTGACAAATGCACCGCCAGGATCTCAGGGCAGCAGAGCATACAATTGCAGCAGCCGCAGGGCCGGGGCACGTCAGCTCGCTTTCGAGAATGGATTCCCCAAAAAGAAGCTGAGTGGGAAGATGATTCAGCCACACAGGCACCTGGCTATGGGCGACGGTGCAGCCTGTGCGCACACACGCCACACGCACAAGCATGCCACAGGCAGACGAACACCCACAAGCGCTGCTCGGCTGCTCAGCTTTGCTTTAGTTCCAGGCGCATACCTCTGGTTCGGCAATGACGAACGGGCGCAAGCAGTGGTCACCAATGGCTCGCGACACGGCCAGCACGCCCATCACGCGAACGCCATTCCAAAACAGAATCTGGCCCCCTGCTGCCTCCACCCGAGCCTGCACATCAGGCGCATCGGGCTCAGTACTCGTGACCACAGCCAACACCCATGTCACAAGGCAACGAAGCACGGCAAACTATCAGCAGAGAGCCGCGGCAACACGCACACACCGCAGGTCTCTCAATCGCCGCAGCGACCTTGCCTGCACAGCACCCAGCACCTGCAAGGGGGTAAAGATGCTGCAGGGCGCACCGTCTCGTCCTCCCTGGCCGCCTTGTGGTCGTCAGTCAGCGGGATAGCGACGCTGCCGCGGCAGAGCACGGCGCGCGAGTCGCCTGCGCATGGGCCCCCACATGAGTATAAGCACTGCTAAAGCGTGGGAAACGCAGCTCATTGCACCACACTACCACGCCTAGCTGCCAAGACGTGTGCTAGGTATATGTCAGGGCCATGACTGGGGTTGTGTGGAGCACGGTCAGGCACAGGCGCTCACCGCAGTTGGCAACGTACAGGTGGCGCGAGCCGACCAGGGCAACCACGGCAGTGGTGCCGACCAGCGCCGCATTGTCGGCCTTCCCAAACTCCTCGTCAGTGCGGTTGAAAGCGCTCTGCAGCGCGCTCTCAAACTTGGCAACGCTGCAGAAGCTGTCGCCGTCGCCCTTGCCCGGCTCGGCGTCTGGCGCGCCGTCGCCGGAAGCGCCGTCGCCGCCGTCCACCGCGGCAGTCGCTTCATCCAGTGCGGCCTCCACGAGCGCATCGCTGCCGCTGCTCTGGCTGCGGTCGCTGTTCCCGCGGCTGTGGGTGCGCTCGACGGACGCCACTGCGCGCGCGGCCGCGGACGACGACGCAGCCGGCCCGCCGGGCGCCGTGCCGGGGTCGGGCGTGGGCGGGCCGCCGGCGCCGGGCGCGTCCTCGCTAACAGACGCGAGCACACTCGCCGCCGACAGGCTGCCAGATGGCTGCAGCGGCACCAGGTTTGCCTCCTCGGTGCCCACCGCCGCGCCGACCGCCGGGCAGGTGCTGCACTCAGCGCCTGCGAGCCCGTGCGCGTGCGGCGCGGCGGCCGCCGGCGCGGCAGGCGCTGCCTCGCCGGCGCTGGCGCCAACGCTGGTGGTCGCGGCGGACAGCGCCTCGGCGATGCGCTTGTGCAGCGTCTGCGCGCAGTGCAGCGCGGCCTCCGCGCCGCCATGGCCGTCGAACACGCCGAAGAAATGCAGGGTTTCCATGTAGGGCGCCGGCGGGCCGCCAGCGCCGGCGTTGCGCGCGGTCACGCCCGACGTGCTCGCGCTCAAGCCGGACTGCGCGCGCGCGCCGTCCAGGGGGCCGCCATTGGCCTTGGCCGCGGGGTCGCCCTCGTCGCCGCTGCCGTCGCCGTCGCTGCTGGTCGGCGAGTTGGACGCGCTCTTCACCTGCGCGTGCGCAGGAGATTGGGCAACGGCACGCCTGCGCTTCGCAGAGTGGTAGGGCCGCGCTGCGCCTGCCTTGCCGGCTGCGCAGCCCAGGAGTGAGCTTGAGGTCAGCATCTACCAGTGGACATAAGCTGTGGCAGCCTGCACACACAACCCAAAGCGGACCACGGCCTTGACCACCAGGAGCGGGGGCCCTGCTGACCTGTGTGGCGATCCGCGGCGGCAGAATGTCCACCTGGCTCAGGCAGTCCGCCGGCACGGGCACCTCCAGCAGGAAAGGGAACGCCGTGTACGCGTCTTCCATCCGAGGCCGCCGCCCACATATCGCCTGCACGCCGCCGTACTCTTTGAGCCACCAGCTCACAGCACGTGCAGTGAATGCCTATCACAAAATAGCTCAAGAAGCTACTGCACCCCGTGTGCGGCCGGTAGGTAGGCAGACGGGCCTGACACTCTCCCGGCTGGCACCGCCACATAGCGCGCCTACTTTCTCGGCTGCATAGCACTGGCCTTGCCACACAGCCGAAGACCGGAACAACTTTCATCCAAGTGCTTAAATGCTCGTCGCCTCGAGCCCAACCAGATCCTGCACGGTGCAGGCGCGCCGCAGCGCGAGCTACCCGTCTGAACAGTGCTGCGCGACGCTGCCTAAAACACTACAGCCTTGCGAGGCCACCTTGCAGCCTCCACCCGCGGCCGATCGGCACATGGCGCATGAGTCAACCACCCTCCGCTCGAGCGTGCCGTGCCCGGCAGCACATCCGCCACAGCGGGCAGCGGAACGACAGGGAACTGACACACTGGATATTTTCATAGCACAAGCACCAAGTGGCGCACATGCGCGGCCTGCGTCAAGCGGCGCACGCAGATGAGCTGTCAATGCACATGTGTGCACTTGGGTTGGGCGTCTTTGATCACACGCAGTTGAAACGCCGGGGGGTGCAACCCAATGTGCCCACTTCACCCGTGCCTCTCCACCTGAGATCAGGTCACGCAGTCGAGCAGCACTCGGGCACGGATGATGGAAAATATCCAGACTGAGCAACCCAAGTGCTCGCAGCGCTTGGGCAAGCACACGCCACGCGGCAGGTGTGGCGGCGCGCCTCCAGCGGTACCCGGTGCAGCAGGGCTGCCCCCGAGAACACCAGCCATGGTGCATCACACGCGGGCGGCGAGCCACAATTTCGCAAGCATCCAGCGCCTCTACGTGCGCCTGCTGCCAGAGCAGCCCCGCCAGGCCATACGCTGCAGAAGGCACGCTCGACGTGCGCGCGCTGCAGCGCAGCGGCCGTAGCACCCAGATATTGCCAGTCGCCATCTGGCCATGCTGCAGCGCACCCCAGCACGCGCGCAACCCCCTCTGCACCACACACTGCCTGCGCAAAGCCTGCGCGCTGCGCAGGCGGAGGCGGGGGGCGCGCAAACACCCCGGCGCGTCGCGCGCGCCCCGAGGCAGCAGATTATGGCTCGGCTGCGCCGCACCTTGGCGCCGTGCGGCGGGCAGGCGCTGTGCACCCTGTCGTGGTCGCTGCCAGCGCCTGCATCCGCGGCCTCGCCGCCGGCCGCAGACGCCTTGGCGTGCGCCTTCGCCTCTCCGCCAGCTGGAGCGGCCTCCACGCGCAGCCTGGACACTCTCTCCGCCAGCTGATCAGCGCTGGGCGCGCCAGGCTGCTGGCCCGCCTCAGGCTGAGCGTCAGCAACTTCAGGCCCAGCCTGCGGGCTCCGGGCGGGCCCCTCGCCCGGCTGGGCTGTGCAGGCCGCCCTGCTCCCCGGCCCTGCCTCTGCGGCCAGGCCTCCAGCGTCTCCTGCGGACCGGGCACCCGGTGAGCCCGCACCGCGAAGGTAGGACGCTGGCAACAGCGTCTCGTCGGGTTCACCCACCTCGACTGTGCAAGCCAGCAGTCGCAGTCGCAGACATCCTTCTGCCGCCCGAGCTGGCGCTGCCCGGCCCGACCAGCAACAACCCCGGCGCCTCCACTTTCTCTCGCACGCGAAACCCCGAGTGGCCCGGCGTGTCCGGCTCAGGGACTCTGACCAGGCCGCGGGGCCGCAGCAGCCTCCCCAAAAAGGGCTGGGCAAGCCAGGCAGGCACCCACGCCGGGCGGTGAGCCAGGGAAGTCTCCTGCAAGCTCAGGCCAAGCCCGCGCCCTAGCTCAGTGCCACCGCCATCCAGGCACGTACAACGGCCTCATCGGTGCATCAAGCATGTGACAGCCGGCCTCACGCGGCTGCAAGGCCTTGCTCTGCTGTGGGACAGGTCTAGGGCGGAAGGGTAACGAGGCCATGGCATGGCGTCACTGCCAGCGCGGTTGGTCGCTCTCGTGGTGGCTTATGCCAGCGGCGGCAGCTGCTGGGCCCACGAGATGGCGCGCGCACTGGAAGAGGTGGGGTACCTGCTTCTCGACGCCGCCGCGGACGCGCCCATGCCCGCCAGCACCGAGCCTTACCGTGTGGAACCGCGCAGCGGTGGGGCGGTGCTGCGCCGCGCCGACGGGTGTGCCAACGCTGCAGCGCTGCTCAGTGTGGGCGTCGTGTATGCCCCGTCGCAACCCTGCGTCGGCTCTGGCACCCTCGAGAGGGGCTGCCGGCGTTGCCAGGGTCGAGCTGCGGGGCGCCGCGCACGGCCACAACGCCCGCGGCTCGCTGCTCGAAGCGGTCGCCCGGCTGGTGCGGCGTTCGCGCCTCACTGCCCGGGTCGCGTCCGCCCTTGCCCGTCGCGCGTCTCAGCGCGGGCGTGTGTGCAGGTCGCAAAGGCGGGCTTTGGCTGTGAGGCGGCCGTCGTGACGTGCGGCAGCGATGGCAGCGTCGGCGTTCGGCTGGACGTGTTTGCGCCCGCCCGGCTGTGGTGCTCCCCGGGCGCCCGAGCCGCGGCGCCGCCCAGCCAGCGAGGGGCCTGGCGCGGCACTCCATGCTTTTCCCAAAGAAAATGCCCTCGCCGACGCACACACTGCGCTGCGCAGGGAGGGCGGCGCTCACGCGGCCGCGCCGTGGAGCAGGGACGCGGCGCGCGTGTTTGCGCACCTGCGCCCCTGCAACGCCGCGGTGCCTATGCCCTTCGAGGTGGACGGCGCGGCGCCGGTGCCGTCGCCGGACGGTGCCGCGCCCTTCAGGTGTGAGCGAGCGCCCTACACCCTGCCCTGCCCTACTCCCTTTGACGAGCGCCCTACACCCTTTGACGGGCCTACCCGCTCGTTGCGCTGCGGGCCGGTGCGCAAGCGGCGTCACCCGCTGCTGCTTGTGCGTGCGGCGCTGCGTGGAGGTCGGCCGTGAGGCAGCGGTGCGTGCAGCCTTGCGGAGCTCCGCCAGGGCGGCACAGAGCGGCATGCAGCGTGCGATTCAGTCATGCGAGGCCCTGAGCAAAGCCATGGAGCTGTGACGGGGCAGGCTGCCGCACATGTGCGCGGCGGCGGCCCCACGGCGCTTCCTGACGTAGGCCCCTTCCGCATGCGGCGGCTGGCTTGCCGCGCATGGCGAGGCGCGCTCTTCGCGCGCGCTGCGCAACCGCCCGGCGGCACCCCGCGCCGGCGAGGCTGCGGCCGCTCCAGCAGTGCATGCGCTGCGCTGGCCGGGCTGATAGGGTGCGTGTGCGGCGGCAGCCTCGCGTCGTGCTTCGCGGAGGCATCGGCGGGCCTGCCCGAGCCGGCGCTGCCGGCCTTGCCGCAGGCGCCTGCGGGCGCAGCACGGCGCGCACCACGCCGTGCCCGGGAGCGGGGCGCCGCCTGAGCGGCTGCCCGTGCCCAAGCTGCTGTTACTCTGTCTGCCTTGCCGCGGACGGTCGGGGCCCCGCCGCATGGCAGCCGCTTGTAGGCAAGACGCTCATGAGCAGAGCCGGGCTCCCGCTTGGCTCCTGGCAAGCGCAGGCGCTCGCGCACCCGCGCCAAGGAGTCTGACATCTCGCACGTTCCCGACGGCAGCAGCAGCCGAAGCGCATGCCGGTGCAGGAGCCTCGCGGAGCTGCCGGCGGAGGTGCTGCAGGGCGTGCTGGCGCGCCTGGGTGCCGCGGACGTCGCGCGCGCGGGGTGCGCCTGCCGCGGCCTGCGCGCGCTGGCGGCGGAGGCGACGCCGGGGCTCCTGCTCTCGCTGTACCCGCACCAGGCGCGCCCGCGACGAATGCTCCATGTTGCGGGGGTGTCTTCCGCGTGTCTGCGGATGACCATTCGACGCGCGGGGCGGAAGCATGTGGATGGGCACGCGAGTAGCCAATGGACCGCGCGGTCTCGTTGCAAGGTCTCTTCCGCCCGCCTGGAACAGACAGCTGCAGACCTGATAGGTTGGGGCGCCGGATGCGGCAGCGCACCGGTGCAGCAGAGCGCCGGTGCGCCATAGGCTTGCGCGCGCGGCCGCGGCGGCGCCCGGGCGACTGACCCACAATTTGCCCGGCTCACTTTCCTCTTGCGTGGGGTGCAAGAGGGGTGACACGGGCGAACAGATGACGAGTGAAAGCGTGACGTCTGCTCAAGCGCTGCTCCAGCTGGTAGAATTGATGTGGTCGGGCCTCGTTCGCGACAGCGAGCAGCTGTGCGCTGGATGCTGGCGCGCGAGGCGGAGGCCGCGGCAGCGTCCAGCGCCCACCCGTGCTGGCGCACGCTGACCACGCGGGGCGGGCTGCAGCTGCACCTCAACGCCGCAACGGGCGCGGCGACGCTCGCGCCGCCGCCGGCCGCCCCCGGCGTGCGCGGCGGCTTCTTCTGCGATGAGCCGGTGCGGCCGCCTGGGTGCGGGAGGGTTAGGGTGCGGCCTGAGGCTGTCTCCTATGGCGGCCGGGGGCACGCGGCGGCGTTGTCTGCGACGAGCCGGTGCAGCCTCCTGTTACACGGATCACAGTCCGCGTCATCACCGAACGGGATACAACAACAACAAAAAGAGCCTGCCTTTGCTGCGCCCCTGCTGCCCCCAGGTTATGTGGAGATGTGCGACGCGGCGGCAGGGTCTGGGGAAGACAATTACCGGCCTGGCGCTGGTGCTCAAGTCGCGCGGCCGGCTGCCCGCGCCGCCGCCCGGCGCGCGCGTCGTGCACCTGCCGCCCCACGAGGGGCGCCCTGCCGCCTACTACACGCTGCCCATGGCGGCCGCGGCCGCGCAGCAGCCCGGCCATCGCGGCCGCCGCGCGTCCCTGCGCGGCGCGCCAAGCGGCGCCAGCCGCACGCTCGTGGCCATCGCGCGCGCTGCAGAGGCGGGCGACGGCCATGCCGCAGAGGCGCCTGCGACGCCGCATGCGGGGCATGAAGCGCTTGCGTGCCGCCGGCTTTGCGCGCACGGTGCTTGCGACGCAGCGCCGAGGCAGCGATGGACCCGCAGGACACTTTCCTGTTTCGGTGGAAGGTGCAAGTGGGCCTTAGGAGAGCTCGGGCGCAGGTCGGCGCCATCCTGCAGCGCTTTGCAGACTGCGACGGCTTCTTCGCGCCGGACGTGGCGGCGCCCAGCGACGTGCGGCACATGGGCCCGGCCGCGCCGGCGGCGGTTGCGCACTTCCGGCGCCTGCTCGCCAAGCACGCTGGCATGGAGGCCCGGCACTCGGCCGCGCGCCTGCTCGCGCGCACGCCGCCGGCGGCGCTGCTGGCGCGCGGGCTCGCGCTGCCGGGTGACAGCGCGATGGCCGCGGCCGACGGCGCGTTCCTGGCGGAGGTGCGGCTGCGCGCGCCCGCTCGCGCCGGTGGTGATCTCGCTCGATGCGGTCGGCCATGCCAGCGCCTCAAAAGCGCCGACCTACACTGTGTCGGCGCCGGGCGGTCCGCCGCCTGCGGCAGCGCCGCGCGCGCTGGCGAGCGTGGGCGCGTGCCGCGGGCGCAGGCGGGCCTGGAGCCCGAGCAGGCGCCGCGCGCCAAGGCGAAGGCGGGCGGCGCGCGGGCGGCGGGCGGGCGCGCGCGGCGCTGGCGGCAGCCCTGGCACCTGGACCAGCTGCGCCTCGATGCGGCCGCCCTGGCTGCAGCGCTGGCTGCTGGTGCGCCCGGGCGGCCCGGGGCCGGCACCCGGGATCTGCGCAAGCAGGGTGGCCTGGGCGCGGCGTGTGCGCGACGGCTGCCGTGGCCTGCTGAGCTCGCGCTCGAGAAAGGCGCCCTGTCGGCACCCCAGCGTCATGCAACTGCGGCGGTAAGAGGTCGCCGCGGCGCCGGCCTGCCGGGTCTGTCTGCAGACTCAGCGGGCCGCCAGCCCGCGGCGCCTCGTGCGCGTGCCTGTAAGCGCGTCTAGATGGGCGCGTGCGTGCGCGCCAGGCGCGGCGGAGCGCGAGGCGCAGATGTTCCTGTCGCCGGCCACGCTGCTGGTGGTCCCCGGCCCGCTCGTGGCGCACTGGCGCGCCCCGCTCGGCAAGTCGCAGCAGTCCGGCCGTGGCCGGCAGCCCCGGGCGGCCTTGGGGCTGCCCGGCATGCCCGCCGCGCCCCGGAGCTGCGTGGCTGGCGGACGCGTGTGCGCACTGTGTGGGCAGCGCCTCTGGCATCTCTGACAGGCTGTAACCAGCGTGCCGTAACAGTCGGGCGCACATGCCAGCATGCTGCGCGGCGCGCTCGCGCCGGAGGCCGCTCGGGGCGCGGCCGACGGCCGAGCGCGCCGCGCGGCCCTGCGGGATACAAGGGCCGCCTTGTGCAAAGGGTGCGGAGCAGCTGGGCGCCTGCCGCCGGGCGCGTGCGCGGCAGGCGCGCGCAGATCGAGCTGCACACGCGGCCGGGCGCGCTGCGCGTGGCGGTCGTGACGGAGGCCGCCGAGGCGCTGCCGGCGGCCGAGCTGGCCTGGCGCCACGACGTCGTGCTGACCACATTCAGCTACCTGAGCTGCGCGTGGGGCGGCGCGCGCGCGGCGGCCGGCGGCGCCGGCGCCGGGCCGCGCGCCGCGGCGGCGCGCGCGCGCGCGTCGCCGCTGGTGCACGTGCACTGGCTGCGCCTCATCCTGGACGAGGGGCACATGCTGGGCGCCAGCCTGCAGCTGACGAACAAGCTCCAGGCGGGGCCCTGCGCCGCCCTGCGCCGCGCCCGCCGCCGGTGCCCCGGTGTGGCGTGGCTGCTCAGGCTTGCCTGTGCTGCCCAGTGCAAGTGACGCCGGTGGCGCGCCCGTCAGCAGCGTGCCAGCCATCTGTGCTGCCGCGACGTGCGTGGCTCTGCACCCCGTCAGCGCGGCTGTGCCACCTCGGGCGGCGGCTGCTGTGCGCGCGCCGCCGCGTGTGCATGAGCGATGCCGCGCCGGCTGCTCGAGCGCGCGCGCGCGCGCAGATGGCCGTTGCGCTGCGCGCCGAGCGCCGCTGGGTCATGAGCGGCACGCCGACGCCGTCGGGCGGCGGTGAGCGCGTGGCGCACCTGCAGCCGCTGCTCGCCTTCATGCACCACCAGCCCTTCGGCGAGCGGCGCGCCTGGGAGGTGCGCAGCGCGCGGCGCGGCGTGCAGAGCGCACGTGCGCCTGGAATGTGTCTGAACCGTCATAGGCAGGGAGCGGCGGACGGCAGGGATGCCTGCCTGTGCGTCCGGCGCTCGGCATGGCCCCGCGTGCCATCCGTGCTCATGCGCCGCCGGCGCCCCCGCCTCCCTCGCGCGCGGGGCCCGGGGCGCGCGGCGCCGCCACCCCTCGCACGAACGCGCCGCGAGCATGCTCGGGGCGCGGGCGCGCGCGCAGGCCGCGGTGCAGAAGCCGTTTGAGGCGCGGCTGCCGGAGGGGCGGGCGCGGCTGGTGGCGCTGCTGCGGCAGGTCATGATCCGCGCGGCCAAGGCGGACCTGGTCACGCTGCCGCGCCTGGAGTACAAGGCGCGCAGGGGCAGAGGTTAGGGGTAGAGGTACCCTACCCAACCCTATCCTATCCTGGAGTGCAAGGCGCCCGCAGGGGGACCGGGTCTGCGTGCGTGTATGGGCGGCTCGGAGGCTTGCGCCGACCCTGCGCTGCAAGGGGTGCGGCGAGCACGCTGCCCGGACACCATGCCAGCATCGCCCATGCGCCACGCATGTGAAGGCTCGCCCGGGGCGCCCGGCGGCGCGTTGAAGCCAGGCGGCGCCGAGCACGCCGGCCCTGCCCCGCGCGCCGCAGCGCCGACTAGGCGCTTGCAGCGGCCCTCGTCCGCGGGGCTGCAGCGCTTCACGCCCTCGTCAGGCTGCGTCGACTCACGCCCTATCCCTAACCGCGCCAGGTCACGCGGTTGGACTTTTTGCCGGAGCACGCGGCCAGCTACAACGAGCTGGTGGAGGTGGTGGAGCGCAACCTGCTGCTCGCGGATTGGCGCGACGAGAACCATGAGGAGTCGATGCTGCACGTGCGCAACGCGGTCTGGGGCGCGCAGATGCTGCAGAACCTGAGGCGCGCCGCGGCCGGCGCCCCGCCCCTGCTCCCTCCTCCTCCGTCTTGGCCGGGAGGTGCCTGGGTCAGCCATGGGTGTCTGCGCCCCTTCTGCGGCAGACCCGGGGGCGAGCTGCCCCGGCACCTGCATGCCCGCGTTCCGTTGCGGGAGCGGGCGCGCCTATCCATGTGCATGTTGAACAGAGGCAGCATGCCCCTGGCCGACAGTCTGTCAACCCGGGGCCGACATCGGCCTCGTGCGGGTCGACTTGAATGGCTGCGCCTTGCCCTGCCTCACAAGCCGACCGCAAGCAGGCGCCCGGCTCCTCCTGCGCACGTGGGCGCGCTCCTCGCGCGCCGCGTGCGCCAGCATGAAGGCGCGCCAGCGCCGCGCGTGCGGCGCAGGTGGTCCTGCTGCGTGTCGGGCGCGATCGCGATGCGCGTGAACGAGCAGCACCTGAAGGAGACGCTGGAGCAGCTGGTCGAGCTGCACCCGGGCCTGGCCCCCGGTGGGCCCCGCGCGCCCCGCGGTCCGGGTGCCGCGCCGGCTGCCCAGCATCGTGCGGGTGTCCAAACCCTGCGGCCAGCGCGCTCAGCTGGTCCGCCTGCGCGCTTGTCAGGGTGCAGCGCGCGCCGCGCGGCCCTCCAGGCGTGTGAGCAGGCTGGCGCCTTGTGACTGCGAGCAAACGGCTCCGCGGCGCGCTTTTGCCAGCACCATGCTGTGTGGCAGGACGTGCAGCGGTGCGTGTCACGGATAAGCCAAGCATGTTAGGACACCCATGGGCGGCGGTGCGGCACACACGGCTCGTGACGCGTGCCGCTCCGCGCATGCGCGCAGTGCACAAGGCGGGCCCGCCCTGGCTGCGGGCGGGCCACGAGCTCGCGGGCGTCGAGGACGCGATGCGACACGGCGGCGCGTGCGCGCGCTGTGGCGTGTGGAGCCGCCTCCTGCTCGTCGCGCCCTGCCGCCACCTGCTCTGCACCGACTGCGCGGGCCTGGACAGGCGCGGCGCGCGCACGGCCCCTGCTGGGCTGCGGGCTGCAGCCTGTGGCGTGGCTTCGTCGGGCTGATCTTGGCCTTCGCTAGCGGTCATGCCCTGCCGGTACCTGCGCGGCGTGAGTGCATGGGCTCGAGGTGGCCGGGCCCTGCAATCGGCTGGGTCCGTGCTGTGCGTGCACCGCGAGGAACCGCCCTGCATGCGATGCAACCCGCAGGTGCCACATCGCTTGCCTGCGGCGATGCCCGCCATGCGGCGCGGCGGTGTGGGGGCGCTTGTGAAGTAGCCCTGCATGCAAATGGCACTTCAGAGGCGTCATGGTCGTGGTGCTGTCGCACGGTCGGCTTTGCGCCAAAACCTTGACCTGAATGCGGCGTGCTCTGACGGCCGCGCCGGCGGCAGGGAGCGCTGCGCGCTGGAGGCGTGCGGCCGCGCGTACCGCATGCAGGCGGTGGACCACCGGGAGCGCGCGCTGTTCAACAAGGCGCCGCAGTGGGCGGTGCCCGAGGAGTTCATCTTCATGCAGCCGTCCTACACCCAGTGCGCGCCTCGGCACCGCCGTGCCTCCAGGCAGCTGCCGGGCATGCTGGGGCAGAAGCCGTGCATGCCTTCCATGCTGGTGCCCTGGCCCAGCCAGCTGAAGCAGCAGACCGTCAGCCGCTCCATCGCCCATGGGCCAGGAACTTCGCCAAAGGGGTGGGCAGGAGGGCGTCTCTCTCCGCGCGCGCGTGCGGCGGGATTCCCGCAGGGCGCGTGACAGTCCCCGGCACAGGCGCTCGGCTGCGGTTCGCCGGCCGGCGCACCACCCCCCAGCGTCAGCAGCGCCCCGGGCCACAGGCTGAGGCCATGAGGGCGCCGGCGCCGCGCGCAGGGCGGGCGCGTCGGGCGCCAGCGGCGGCGAGTGGAGCCAGAACTGGCGCGGCACGCGCTCGAGCAAGTGCGCGCACCTGCTGCACCGTCTGGCGGCCGTTGGCGCCTGGCAGGTGGGCTGCAGCCCCTCAAAGAGGCTAGGGTCGAGGGTCAGGGTCCCCTGCATGGGTGCGAAGCGGTGTGCTGGCGCGTATGGCGCTGCTGCGGCGCGCGGCAGCCCGCGTCGCACCCCGGCGACGCCCAGCGTGTGGCGCGTGCGCGGCAGGCCGGTGGCGGCGCCGCCAGGAAAGCAATTGTGTACACGCATATCGGCGTGCATCGGCAGCTCATCGAGAGCACGCTGGAGGCGAAGGCCGTGCCCGCGGCCGTGCTGCGGGGCGGCATGAACCGCCGCGAGCAGGAGATGGCCGTCGACGTGTTCCAGGCACGCGCGCTTCCGCGTTGCCGGACACGGCCCTGCGCCGGGCATCGTGCGGGAAGCGAGGAGTAGCAGGTGGAAGTAAGCAAAGCAAAGCTAATTGAAGACGCATGCTGTCAGGCTGACCGCGCCCGTCCGCCCCCTCCAGACCGCGTTTTGGTCACGGTCTAGGTGATGCAAACGGCAGTGGTGCCTGTCGGGGGCTGCGGCTGCTGCGCCAGAAGCGCGGCAGTGGGCTGTGTGGTTGTTGCCGGACAGCCACTGGGAGCCAAACGTTCAATGGATGCGATGGCAAGCCACTGTGCAGCACGGAGCGGTGTGGGCGCGGTACGCATGGACCGTGCTGCTGCAGACGTGCATACCCTCAGGCCTCAGGACAGCACCTATTATGAAGAGTCTGTGGACAAGAGCGCGGGCGGCGGCCAGGCTGCTTGTGGTGCTGACTCGCGTGCGGGCGCGCAGCACGACGATGATGTGGGCGTGCTGCTGATGGACAGCACGGGCGCGCTGGGCCTGGACCTGAGCTTCGTGGCCTGGGTGTTCCTCATGGAGCCGCTGGAGGACGCGAGCCAGCTGCTGCAGGTCGCCCCGCCCGTAGGCCGCCAAAGTTGGCTGATACACGGTTGCAATTCATTCTGTGTCTGGCCGCGCTGCAGCCCCGGAGCGGCCCCGCTGCCTGAAGCCGCGCGATGCTCTGCCACGCCCCTCCGAGCCGAGGCGGAGGCGTGCAGGTCATTACAGGGTTTTGGGTGCCGCACGCCGCGCCGTGGGAATGCGCAGTGCTCCCGCGCGGCACTGCGCTATGTAACCTGCGGCACGAGAGCTTGGAGGGGCCGGCGGCAGGTCATCTCGCGCGCGCACCGCATGGGCGCGCCCGACACCGTGCGCGTCGAGGTGCTGGCCATGAAGGCGCGTTGTCCCGCCTGCCGCGCCCATGCCGTCAGCGCTGCAAGGTAAAAGTGTGTCTTGGGTCACTGCGCGGCGCGCTGATCCAGCCGTACGCGGAGCAGCGTGCGGCTTGTTAGCGCACCGCACCGGGCGCAGTTACGTGGCGTGTTGCACAACAGGCGCGGCGCGCATGCGAGGCGGCGCCGCGTGGGGCGCAGGGCACGGCCGAGGAGGAGCTCGTCCAGGTGACCTCGCACGTGGTGCGCGCCTGGACCGCGCCGCGCCTGCAGGCGCCCCGCGCGCGGGCCGGCGCGGCCGGCCCAGCCCGCACATCACCAGCCGCCGCGCCCGCGCCCGCGCCCGCGCCCGCAGCGGCGGCAGCAGCGGCGGCGCCGGGCAACGGCGGCGGCACGCGGGAGGCGGGGCGCGAGGCGGAGAAGCGCGGCCTGCGCAACCGCATCCTGTCGCGCGTGCGCCGCGTGGACATTGCGGCGCTGCCGGGCGCGCGTGCTGGCGCGCCTCACCAGCAGCCGCGCGACGCGCCGGGGCCCGCCGCCGGCACCGCCCCAGGCTGGGGTGCCTGGGACGCCGTGCGCGCCGCGCGCCCCGAGCCTGCATGGGGCGCCCCAGCCGCGGTGGACCCAGGGCGGCGTGCGTGTACGGACACGGGCGTAGCTGCAGAGTGCGATTCAGGGCCGGCGTCTGTGCTGTTGCCGAGCCTGTGGCTCGGCGCCGGTGCGGGCGCTGCCGGCTGTGCCGGTGAAGCGGGTTTGGAAGCGTGCGGCGCGGCCCTGCGTGCGGGCAAGGGCACCGCGGGCGCTGCCTCGGACGCCGTGGGCGCAGAAGAGCACTGCAGCGCGCGCGCAGCGACAGCGGCCCGCCAGTCTGCTGCCGCTGGCCCTGGCACCGGGGCGAGCGGGCCTGCTGGCAGCGGCGCCGCCGCCGCAGGGCTCCTGCCCGCACGCGCCGCGCGTGATTCGGCGAGCGCAAGCGCCTGCAGCCCCCCGCTGCCAGCAGTGGCGGGGTCGGGCGCGGAGCCCCCGCTGCCTGAGGTCTTGGCGCAGCGGCCTGCTGCCGCAGAGCCTGTGCATCCTGGCGCGCTCGGTGCGCCCGGCGCATGCCGCCAGCGGGCGCCGCCGCATGGCTGCAGCGGCGACGCTGCTGCCCTGCCGCGTGCCTGCGCAGCGCCGCATCACAACCTGCGTGCGCCGGGCGCGAGCGCGCCGGGCGCGAGCGCGCCGGCTGCAGGGCGCTCTGCGCCCGCGCACCCGGCCTGCTGCATGAGGCCGCGCGCCAGAGGCGGCGGGCAGACGGTCGCCGCTCCGCGGCTCCGCATGCGCGTGCGCTTTGCAGACTGACCTGCTGTATCTGTTTGTAGCTGCTGTGTGGGTGCCACTTGTGCTCACAGTACGGGTGCTAGCTGTGCTGGATCGTGTGAGTGCTTAAGCATGCATGTTCAGTCACAATGCACTATCCCACTGCACATTGTGATATGTGTCTGTGTCTGCGAGGTGGCTTTGCGCTCAGACGCTCTCTGCACCGCTTACCATGCCGTCTAATCAACTTGACCCAAAGCTTGTAACAAAAGGTGAAGCAGGAATGCATGCGGAGGTATTGGAAAGCACAACCTCCTTCACAGCAGCAACATGGGGGAGCACCTGCCAAGCTGCACGCTCAGGCACTGACCCGCTTCGGACGCACAAATGGCAGCTGGGAAACCTGGCAGCAGTTGGCACCGCTGTGCGCATCAGTGCGCGCACCGCTATGCTCATTGATCAGCCGCCACACCCGAACAAAGCCGCGCGGAAAACCCCTGCACCGCACCAGGCACGGCAGGGACAGGGCATCGTATGATGGGTTCCCACTTTCGATGACTATCCCCTGCTTCACACAGTGCTGCAATGTCTGCGCGGTCATGGCAGGGAGGTGAGTTTGCATATCAATTGGCTGGCCTCCCGGACTGGAGCTACTGCGTAGGGTAAAAAAATGCGAGCTGGCAGACAGGAAGGGGAGGATAGCAACAAAGCCCCCCGGGCAGCTCCCCGCAGGCGTTACCTGTTTGCGCAGCGCTGCCATCACAGCAAGGCCATACGCCTTGTAGCACTGTCATACCTTGCGTTTCCTGCTCAAGCGCGGAGCCCAGCAAGGAGCATGCGGGGAGGGCGGACAGCCAGGGCCTCGCAGACCAGTGATGCGCGAGCACTCTGCAACACTCCTGGCTTGCCACGCACACAGCTGTGGTCCCGCCCCGCATGCACCTCGCTGCTACTGCACCCGCGCGCGACTACCCCTCTCTGACACACGCCCGACTCGCCAACAGCGGCTACGTGAGGTCATACACGGCTGGTCCATGCAGCGTAGCGCAAAGTCGCTGTGTTTCTCTGGCATATGATTAGCCCATGCATAGCGGCTGCGCTCGCAGCAAACTGGCAGACAAAGTACGCCCACGTCAGGGCATTCGAGGCCACCCTGCGCCCAGCTGGTTCGTCTCATACGGCTCCCCGGGATAGCACTGGCGCCGCTGTCAAGTGGGGCATGACATGCATCAGCCAGCGCCGAAGCTTGTTGCCACCCCACCGCACATCGCACACGAGTTGACCATGCCCTCGGAACTGCGCGCAGTGACCCGCGCCAAGGCCCCCCAAAACCAAGAGAGGCGGCCCTCCCCACAGAAGACTTCTGAGATATATTCTATGCACACGGGCGCCGCACAGGCCCCACGCCGTCCCTGCCCCTATGCGCTCTAACACGACAGGGTGGCCCCTCGACGCGATCCGAGTGAGCGCGACCCTGAGCAAACAGACCATGCGTAAGATGTAGGGCCCCATGCAGGGCCACCATCAGGCCAGAGGATGGTACGACATCGCCGATCAGTATGACACGAGCGACTCGACCATGCGCTCGGCGCCGCTCTGGTCGCCGCCGTCTTCGCCGCCGCGTGCGCCGCCGCCGGGGGCGCCCGCGTCACCGTCACGGCCGCCGCCGCGCCCGCCGCGCCCGCGCCGCCGGCTGCGCCGGCGCTCGCCGGGGGGCTCCGGCGGGGC
>JAABUV010001185.1_pt1 | contig 38309 bp, 39 predicted proteins | sample 5559971 | NCBI WGS metagenome assembly JAABUV01 (sample SAMN10711881, study PRJNA513362) | rock metagenome | isolation source: Antarctica rocks | place: Antarctica: Victoria Land, Knobhead nord | collected 2015-12-19
TTTTACGGCAGTAAAGCTGTTGTAGTTCCGTAATATGGTTTAACCGTGCGTCCTTCATGGTTCGATACTAGACTGTAATTTAAGGGCCAACGTTTGCTCTGATAGCGCTACATGTTGCTAAACATAGTGTCGTGAGCTCGTTACTAGCTTTTATGCGTAAACATTTGATATCGAATAACACTACAAACGATTCGTGAAAGGAGCGACCAAACGGACTAGCCGTTTATTAACCGTAAATTGAGACTTAAGCGTTGCAACAGATGTCAACTGTAAAAGATCGGTAAGCGAGAGTTCTACTGCAAATTTTCGAAATCACGTTATCACTAGTAGATATGATACTGATTGAATTTGTAATAGATAATTCATTGCTATTAATGAAGGAAGCTATGGAGGGTAATCGGTAGGGAATCATGAAAAGAGTCATGAAGGGAGTTTGGTAGAGAGTTTGGTAGAAAGTTTGGTAGAAAGTTTGGTAGGGAGTTTGGTAGAGAGTTCGGTATCGAGTTTGATAGAGAGTTCGGTATCGAGTTTGATAGAGAGTTCGGTAGGGAGTTTGGTATCGAGTTTGATAGGGAGTTTGATATCGAGTTTGGTAGGGAGTTTGATATCGAGTTTGGTAGGGAGTTCGGTAGGGAGTTTGGTATCGAGTTTGGTAGGGAGTTTGGTATCGAGTTTGGTAGGGAGTTTGGTATCGAGTTTGGTATCGAGTTTGGTAGGAAGTTTGATATCGAGTCATGAAGGGTGCTTTCTACTGAGCTAGTTAGCATGTGCTATGAAGTATGTATGAAGCATACTATGAAGTAGGTCATGAAGTAGGCTGGCGAGTAGACGAACGAGTAGATAGCTGAACAGGTAGATAGGCGAGCATGCAGAATGATGAGTAGAGTGGTGAGCAATTGAGCATGTAGAATGACGAGTACATAGCTGAACATGTAGATAGGCGAGCATGTAGAATGATGTGATCAAGAAGTCTCAAAGACTTATAAAATCGTTGTTTAACCGTTAGCTTTGAAATAACGCTTTACAGCAATTCTATGTAGTGATATTGCTACTGTTCATTAATAGTTCGCAGCGTTCAATGCTTATATTTACTTAGGGAGCCGATACCCGTACACCCCCCTGGCTTACACGTACACCCCCTCGGGGAAACCTGAAATTTCCATTGCGCATCACTCGGTTACACACCAAATTTAGTAGGCAATTCAAGGATTTACATATGATTCTGAGCAACCTCTCCACAGTAATTTTGCACTGTTTAAAAGAGCTTCAATATCGCTGTTCAGCACCTTCTTCGCTACATATGAAACGCTGCAAACAGGCCTGCATCCGTTTGAATGGAAGAGGGTGTGACAGCACGTTCACCTCGCTGTCCTCCACCTCGCTGCCCTCCACCTCTTGCCCGTGTGAGACCTCTACCTCGACCTCGACCCCGACCCCGACCCCGACCCCGCCCCCGCCCCTGCTCCACCCCCTGCTGTAGCCCTTGTTGTTCCGCCTCCATCAGTACATGTTCATACTGTGAGGACTCTCTTTGTGTAGAAACCTCGAACTCTTGCTGACGTCTAATGCCTCGTCGTCCTCTTGCTCCTACGGGTCTACCCTTTGGTCGAACAACAGCGGGGTTTTGAACTTGTAAAAGTGAATCTGACAACCTCGACAAGAAGGATGTAGGAATATCGTAGTTCATTTCCGCATCGGACGTTTCAGGAGTAGCTTCAGGAGTAGCTTCAGGAGGATCAATCGACAAACTCACAGCTGAGCCTTCAAAGCGCCAGTGCGGATGTAGTCGCGTTCCAGATTTTGAAGAAGGGCCTGAACAGGACTTAAAACGCCAAGAGCTCTGCTGATTCTTTACATTGTAGACGTCATGTCGTGTGAAGAAAGGGTTTTCCTGATCTCTTGGTATACGAGGACACGAGGGTAGAAAGGCATATAGATATATTTGACTGAACTATCTAGTAGGTAGAGCATACGGATGAAGGATGAAGGAAAGAAGTGGGCGAAGGGTAAATACCCATCCACTAGCGCCGGATTAATGCGGAGATTGCTCCGCCGGATCAATGCGGAGATTCCTAACCACAGGGGTAACAGTACTGTTCCCTGTTTCCAACATGATCAGCACCAAGCCGAAGATGAGTGAGAACCTGCCTTGGCCTGGCTCCGGCTTTGGTAAGAGAACTTATTGATTCCCGAACCTCCTCTGTCATGGCTAGCCTTCGAAGAGCTGGATGAGCTGAGGAGAGTGTAGGAGTATGATTGTGACCCCCGTTCCGTATGACTTCAAGATACCAGCCATCCTCCTTGTTTCGTTTGCCGACGGCGCTGAAAGGACACTCCATGAGCCGTGTGCCACTGTGGATACGTCTTCCAAAACCCGCTGAGTTTAGACTTGCTTTTCCCCCACGATCGCACCGTATATAGACGATCCGATCAACACCTTTCTTAGACTTCTTAGAGCGTGCAATGACGACAGCATAGCCCTCTGGCCCAGCGTGTTTATTGAGCCCTTCAATCAGGAGTTTTACATCGTCATAGACCTTCCCCGAAACCGGAGGTGGAGCCAAAGACATGGGGCCGGCGGAGGCGATGCTGACAGGTGGGGCGCCGGTGGGGGTGGTCATGACAATGGCGATGGCGATGAGTGTCAGAAGGAAGTCTGATGTGTGGGTTTACTAGGCTAGATTAACCGAATTTAAGGCTGTGGGGAAGGTCATGGAGAATTATATGTAAATCCTTGAATTGCCTACTAAATTTGGTGTGTAACTGAGTGATGCGCAATGGAAATTTCAGGTTTCCCCGAGGGGGTGTACGTGTAAGCAAAGGGGGGTGTACATGTAAGCCAGGGGGGTGTACGGGTATCGGCTCCCTATATTTATGAGAACGTAGTTGATTATTTACTATTCGCTCAAAAGTAACGTTCGTAGTATGTTTACTACGATTCATTAGCAGTTCATGACATTTAATGCTTATGCTTTTGATTATGTAATTAATATCTTACTATTTCGGTAGAACTAGGGTTGTTACTAGTTAACCATACAATAACTGTAAATACTTTCTATGTTGCTCCGCTAAGGTAGTTATCTTAGTACCCTTTTTAGCACGCTAAACCCGATATTATCTGTAATTAACCGTTCTGCTCAGTAAGTGGGAAAACATCTCGAAACTTTCTTGGCGAGAGCTTCCAATCGCAGACAGAGTTGCAAGCTTTGAAGAGACAGACCCTGTATCATTCGGTGGCCATTCTCTAACCTTTACCTGCCAGACCCGATAAATTGCGGTTGGATAGAGAAACTTGCGAGTGGTGAAGAGCTTTATGGAAGTGAACTTGCAACCTTGAAAATCCAATTTCAAAAACGAAGTACTTTCCCCTAAATCTTGATACACGCACCGTTTCTCTGTTCCCCTTGCGCTTCCTTGATACTGAAAGAAGTGGAGAAGTAAGCGCTTCAAGGCTTTCACTATATTTTACCAACATAAGCAAAAAAAATTGAGGGTGTCCTGATGCGGTTCTTTCAACAAGGAGGTCGCATGACACCTCCGGATATACAATAGGTATCATAGCCTCATAGGACATTCACAAAATCAGTTTTATAAGACATAGATCCCAAGAAGGCTACACACATCATTCTATCAACCACTCAACTTTTCGTCACAAAAGCACTGTTACAATTGTTCATTTGTAACAGTTTAGATGGCGCTCTACTACGTGTTTATTTGCATGCGGATTCGTGTGTGATGGGTGAAGCGGATCACCAGGGTCTTGAGACCGTAAGCAGCTTATCCTCGTCTCGAAAAGTGTGCAAATTATGAATTTGGAGTACAGTCGCTTATGATCTCACGACTTCTGTGAGTATGCTGTCCTTTCCTATATTAAATTACCCCTTGCTTCTCCCTCCACCTAACGCTTTCATTTCCCCAACCTCCTTTACTGAAATCAAATATTCGTATCAAAGCAGCATCCCTTGCCGCGCGTCCTAAATCCTACATTTCCTCATCATAGGTGCTCTATAAGTTATCTCGCCGGTCTATATCCGTTCATGGCTGCCGCCTATACCACAGGCCTGATCGTTGCAATACACCTAGCATTTGGAGCGGTTATCTGTCTCTTCTTATTGATGGCGAAGAAGCTTCACGGCTCGACACACAAATGTTCAAATCCATTTTCCAGACTTATACCACGCCGTTCAAGGTCTGAATTGCCTGTGACTGAGCCACAGCCCTTATCAAAGTATGAAGCATACACCATGGACAAGCAAAACCCAGCACACGTCGGAACCAACGCTAGGTTGACAACGCCTGTCGCCGCCTGGTTGCCATTTCCGCAGAATTAGGTGCATCCGATAGGAAAGCACTTCTCCACCGCCATATGGGGATCACAAAGACGGACTTCGCCAATCTACAGACCTTCTCGAAGGTCTCCATTCCGAATCCTTCCTGTCATGCAGACGAGTACCGTTGTAAAGGCATAGCGGTGAGTGTAATGGTAAGCCTGAATCTTGCTTATTGGCATTGCTGGTATGGGGTACGGAGAGCGAGCTTGATCACCATCCAAATCGAACAGCCGCTTCTATTAGCCCGGAAACGTTCCGAGCTCACTTGATGGATATGTAGTAGCTCATATGAGAAGAAGCGTCAGAGATAGTTGAAGGTCATTAGCGATAAAACCAATTACTCTTGAGCCCCCAAAAGGGTACGAAATCTGTTTAATGAATGATCACAAGAGAACAGATAGATATCTCTATTACCTGTTGGAAACAGGGAACAGTACTGTTACCCCTGTGGTTACAAAATTTCTATATTAGGGTGTTCAACTTATATAGAAATCCTGCTCGCTGGACAGAAGTGCGAAGATTGTCTTGGTATACAAGGACACAAGGGTAGAGAGGCAGGTGAATATATTTAGTAGGAACTACGGAGGAAGGGAATCAGCCGGACTAGCGCCGGATGAATGCGGAGATTACTCGCACAATAGTTTTATGCTTAGAACATCGAAAAACAATGTCTGTATTGCTGTCAAGCATCTCTCTTCAATAAATCCTTCGCCATTGAAAGATGATTCCACCCATTACGCTCAGATCCTGGGCATTATCGTCGCTCGAGTCTTTCACTCTTTCTCTCGAGACACACGCGTATGTTTCACCCTTCACTTAGATACCTTAGGAAAATATAGGCTTTCCTTTAACTGTACCTTATGGTTCAAATCACCGTCTGAAGGCGATATTATAGTGTTGACTTACAGTAGATCGTTATATATGTGAAAAAATAATATAAAAGGAAAGACAGTTGAATATCCGTTCAAAGATAATACACTGATTTTATAATAACGTGTCACATCAGATCTACGCTTCATTACTCGGTATATGCACGACCAGGACCGCCGTGGAGGACGTTCCTTCCTATACTGAAGGTCATAAGCCCGATTGAGAAGCACAGACTTTGCGCACGATGAATGCGACTGTGAGGTACGTTGGGGTCCTGGACATTATGGTGAACCAATTATAAATCACATGGAAATATTTCAAAGTATCGTCTCTCTTTATTTCATCCTCTCTCCAATCTCTCAACCGGCTTCGGCTGGTCCTCACTTCCTCACATGAATTCTCAAAGCCACCAAGTACGTACCGCAAAAACCAATATCCGCAGCCACGTTCCATAATGGCCCTCGGATCCTCTTGTTCAGATACCTGAGTTACGGGTTCCGGTGCCGGGGTGTGACAGAGGGATGCAAGTTGTGAGGCGAGATGGGAGGAGGCGGCCACGAGCTTCAGATCCGGTATAGTGTGCCAGCATTGAGGGTTTCATTGAGTAAATTGTGGTCAGTTGCTTTACATCCCGTTTACCGTGTACTTTCAGAAAGCCATAATAAAAGGAAGGTTCTCTGGATGGCTTGTGAAGGAAGGGCTTCCGGAAGGAAACTGGAGTCTGCACAACGACGACTGTCCGAAAAGATTGATTCAATGACTTTGCTTGCACCGGTTGAATACATTGCCCACTTGGTGAGTAAATGCCCCCCTATCCCGGCCAAGAAGAAATTAACGCCCTTTATCGATCCAGCCCCCTGTGTATTTCTTTGTCTCTCTTTCTCTGATTCAGTTCCGTGGAACTATTTCTTCTCGCGTCATCACTGTCCTTCTTGCTTTCAAGCGTGGCTTTCCTGAAGCTTAAGTTTTTTCTTCTTCATTTGGTCGTGGTCCGGTTTTGGCGCTTTTTACCCTTCATTGGTATCCGTTTCCCGCAAGGTTCCGAAGTATCTCGCAAGTCGAAAGTTGCTGGAGGAGTAGGAGGACGTAGCCTATCGGGCACAGATGTGTGGCCGTCTTTCATGACTATTTGTTTTGGAGACATGGTAACCCCATTGTGTCAATCGTACCGAGCAGTCATCTGCACATTCTGACAAGGGATAACAATTGGTCATCAAAGGGGAAGGTCTGAAAGAACCTAACAATTTTTGGGGACTAGTTTGGGACTATTGGGATCATGTCATCCTTATTTAGGCGAATCTTTCGCTCCATAGAACGAACACACTTACACCTGTCGCTGCTTCAACAATTGAAGACTATTAATGATCTCAAATTTTTGTCTGGGAGTCAGATTGCTTCTCTTAGTATGGTGATGTATGATTTATGCTATGTAGAAAGTAGGAATGGCGGGCTGAAACCTCTTGTCGTATCGTACCAATCAGTGTCCACTCTGTCCTTCACTTCTTCTTGGGAGAGAAGGGGTTCTGCTGATACGAAGGGGGTTCAGGGGAGGGTCTCAACGGGTACATATCACCGGGGCCACGAGGCACTTGCAATGGTGACCCTCCTCTATTGGCATCCAGCTGTGATAGTCTATTGTTGATATTCAGAGGTAATGGGGGGAGCGGCTTCCACAGATCAACAAAAACTCTTGTAGGCTCGGTCTTATTCCTTGCAGTGGGTCTCTCTTTGCTCTTGCCTAGAAACCATTTTCTGAATAAAACTACTAACATGTCAATGAATCTTTCTCGTCCGTGTAGTATAACCAAAGATCAATGTTGATTGACAATTCTGGCAGACTGCCTGATATTATATCACCTTGTACTTCGTAAGCATTGCTTATGCTTATTCCGTCAAGTTTTCTATAAAACTTGAGAAGACCCTGAAGGCCTTTGACTAACTCGTCTTACTTCTTTACTATTATGAAAATGAATCACAAGAACTTGCTATATTTTGTTATTACTATCAGCCTTGTAACGTTGACTTGTGCATCGGATCTTCTTCTTGAATTGGAGAACAAATGTGATAAATTTATATATCCAGCAATAAGTGGCGTTAATCTAGAAGACAAAAAACCTATTAACCTGACCGCGCCACCCAGATTGTCAAAAAATGAATCTTTTATCGTGACTATAGCGGCACCTTGGTCTGGCAGAGCTTGGGGCCGATCGGATTGCAATGGTACAGGTTCTTGCTGTGCAGTAGGTGATTGTGGTGCACGAGATTGTAATGGAAGATCGTCAAAGAACGTAACTTTGGCAGAACTTACCTTCGACAATGACACGGTTTGGAGCGATGTCAGTATTGGTACGTTAACAGAGAAATTCCGAACCTTCTCGTACTGACGGTGGTGGCAGTTGACGCGCACTCACAGCCGCTGAGTATTACGTTTCCCGGTTCCGAGAAATGCCAATCGCGAAGCTGTCCGGTGCCTGCTTGGTTGGGACACTTCGGAAGCGGAGAATTTCCAACTGCGATGTGTCCAAGTGACAACATATGGCTCAAAGGTGGTAAGTCTATTCCTCCCTCGCGTGTAATGAACAGTTCACAGGTTGCCGGATGCCTATCGAACTGTACTCTTCTTGGAACAGATGCTGCATGCTGCACAGGTAATTACTCAAGTCCCTCTGTGTGTAAATTAGATCCGAACCCTGTATTCGCTCAAGCATGCCCTGAAGCGTATAGCTATGCATACTCGGATGGACAGAGGGATGTGTTATCCACTTGCAGCTTCGACAACGGAAGGAAGCCGCGGATGACAGTCACTTTCTGTCCAGTGCAATGACATAGGGCCAAGATCACAGGCCCAGACTTTTCTTGTTGTTAATTAATATTACTGTCCTATTACCATCGTTGTCGAAACAGAGAGTAGCAATAAACTTTTGATGACAAGTTATTTCTTGATGTTGAATACTTTACCAGGTGGATTGGTCAAAATACACTTAGGATGTTTGTGCTTTTGACCCCAGCGGCAGAGTTAGTTCATTAATTTCAGTTCAAAATATGTCATTTCAATGTGGCAAATCATATTCTCGGAAGTAAATACTATATCTAAGTCTTTAGCAGTGCTGTATCTATAAATTGTCGGATTTGTGAGATTGCACATGAGGACGCGCCAATCAGCACTTGACCCCAATTCACGAAACATGATGCCCTCTTTTTGTTATTTGTCATTTTTCTAATCATAGTTGTAACTAGCAGACCTTGCTCTCCCTAAACCAAATCACTGTCTCTCTTCACGACTTTGCCAATCTACGACGGATGGGCTCGTCCGATTTCCTATGGCCTTTCCTGACTCGATTCCTAAAACGAAATATTATATGCGGAACGTGAAGGAAGCTGATTGTATCGGTTAGAATTCTGATAATCTTCGAGTTCCTGTTTTGAAAGGCGAGTTCCAAAGCAGTAGCTCCGTGCTCTATGTCCGATAAACCTATGAGCGTATGTCGAAAGAATGGCCGAACCCTGCTCAATAGCAACACTATCATTCTGAAATCCCCGTGACTTACGGCGCATGTCAATGGAGACCAAGACATGCTTGTGATGATCTCTAGTAGCTCTGGATAGCGGTCAAGTATAATTCGAACAACTCGTAGGAGTTTGAGTTGTACTGCGTGTTTCAAAGCTCGATCACCAGGCGCACCGTGCTGCAGGAGATATTCGACGTTGTGCCTGTGATTAAAGATCGCCGCGCTCTCCACTGGTCTGCTATTAGGCGAGTCTTCTGCTCCTGCTGCGATCAGAGTCGAAAGCATGTCCTCGTTGCCATCAGTGCGGTATGAAGCGATTTCCAATGGAGGCCCATACTTCGAGAGGTCTTCATTGACTATTGCCCCCCATGCCAAAAGCAGACGGACCATCTCAAGCTGTTTGTTAAATACGGCACCTTGCAAAAGACTTCCGTGATGACCTATCGGTACATTCACTTGCGCACCTCTTTGTAGCAGAAGAAGCGCGGCTTCTGTGTGATTCCTTTCTACGGCCGCACGTAAAGGGTTTCCCTTTAACGGGTTGATTGCCGCCCCGTAGTCCAAGAGAAGAGTAATGATCGTGTAATGACCGAAATGAGCTGCTGTTTGAAGTGTATTCTCGAAATATGCGCCACGCTCATTTGAATTTGCTTCCATATGGATTTGCAGGCCAGATACATCGTTCAAAGCAGCCTTCACATGAAGATTATTACGAAGAAGATCATACAAGACCAACTCGTTCAATAGCTCTGTAATTGTTCAGCTTGGTGGAACAAAATGCAAACCTCAAGACATACTGTCCACACGTCTAAGATCGATAAGATTTGACCATGACTGTTGGTCTTCCCGTGTAAATCTAATTATCTTTTCCAATACCTCGTTTGGGAGATCGTACAATACCGTCATTGATTGCATGAGTAAAAAAACATTCTATCTATCGATGCGAACTTTCTCTTATGACATATACTATGCTTACACTTACTCTATCAGGAAGGGTCAGTAATTTACTAACGTTGTCAACGAGAATAAATATTGTCATCTTGCTTCATTGATCGCTACGTTCGAAAGTCTCGGATCCGTCTACGTTTACATGTGTGCTCCGCACTATCGCGTCCATAGGCTGATTTATGAAGGAAACTTCTTACAAACATAATTGTTCACGGAAAGATTGTGTCCGAAAGCGCGATCTCGACTTGCACCATCACGACTATGAAATTGAAGAGGCTGAACGTAAGCCAAGATTCTGGATTACACTAAGAACGCCTATCACTTTCTCAGAAATCTTTCAGCTTTTCTCCAAAAAGTGTACACACCTAGAACGGCGCCTCAGTATGGCTAACGTCAGGTGGGTGAGCAGCCATGTTTCCCATCGCCTGATTACATCAGCTGTCTGGGGATGCCTCCTGAGAGGCAGCACTCTCGAGAACCTCACTGCTGCGCCCGAAGCGGTCTTCTAGGCTTCGCCATTGAAGGCGCAACGCGTTGGTTCAATCTATTTCTCCCTCACCCTTTAGATCTGTATTACTGGCATCAGTGACCTGTGTGGGAGGGCGGGTGTTGGAGTAGGGTTTCGGCCAAGGAGAAGGAGAAGGAATACGATGTATAATTTCTTGGGAGGTTCGAATGCTCAAGCTTAGAATCCCGAAAAAGAAGGAGATGGCTTCAGTAGAAAGAAACTTTCTCTATGTGAACTGCGAACTATCTCCTACTTGCCAACTCTACACTACTTTGTTGTCGCCATCCTAGTGACACAATTAAGGCTTTCTTCCTGGTGCTGACGGCTGAGGTGTTTGCTGACTCGGGCAACGAGGCATGGATGTATGATCCGCCATACACATGAATCCCATTCATCCATTTCTTTACTCTTTTGCACTTTCATCGCAAACACATTTGAAAACCTCAGCTTAACAGCCATTCTTTAGTTCTTCCATCATCCACTGTGATATCATCCCCCAGCAAGTCATTCGAAGAACTCTTGAGACGAGGACGTGATGGTAAAGGATTCTATTCACCTCTTCGTCTTCCTGTCCCCCTGTGTTGGAAGAAATTACAACAAAGCTCCTGGTCCTTATATGGCTATGATTCGCAAGGAGACAGAGGAGAATTACTGGAAGACTAAACGTATTGGCGCGGCTCCTGGCACAAAAGCATGGAAAGGAGCCTTCGGACACAGAGAGGCAGCCGAATCTCTCATGTTGCTGTCACAAGCAGGCTCAGCAGGAGATGTATCAGAACCTGCATCCCACCCCTTTCTATTCATTCCGGTTGACAATGACCAAATCTCATCACCCAACAGCATCGTTTCAATGACGTTGTGATATGAGCTATGTCTCTTTCATGACCTAGTCAACAATTCTTTTAAATAGATAGTTAGATAACTAGTCAATTCATTGATTTATTCAATGATTTAATTCATTGTTTCATTTAATGATTTATCTAACAATGATGCTTGAAGTTGAAAATGTTGGACGCAGAAATCTCGGGCCTAGTGTATATGCCTTTAGATATATAAGTAGCTATAAGTTGTTTGAGATAGGTACTGTGTTGCGGATAAAGAGGGCATAAAAATATCGCAAATTGACTGTAGCTTTCATTCCAGATTTTTGCGTCAACTCTTCATCGAAATTTTCCAGTAGTCTGCCAAACCTTTTCAAACAGAGTTCGTTCATTTTCTTAGCATCACTTGTATTCTGTATGGACGGAAGATAATCTTGAGTGTTCAAGAATGCTTCGAAAATTAGTTTCAATAAGTTTCAATAGATTTCCTTGATTCTTTCAGTGAGAGACTCACCTAGTTTAAGCTGCATCCGCTCGGATCCTCTCCAAAACTGCAAACGCTGTTGAAGATTTTCAAAATCGATGATATAATCAATTTCGGTAAGCAATTCTGTGATCTTCTTCACTTGTGTATAAATGTATTTCTTTAGGTCTTCACCGACCTTCATACGATGGTCACACCTTAGAAATAACGGGAAAATATTATCATTTCTTGCACTTATTATGCCTGGGCATGTGACTTCCCCTTTACCTTTCGTTTCAGTTACTAGCGTGGCCTTCTCAACGTGTGCGAAGTGTTCTGGGTATTGATTTGTCAGGTCTATGTATCGCTGCAGCTTCTGCATTTCAGCCTTCTCCAACCTATGGAAACGATAGATAAAGGGGTCGGTTGACACCTTTACGAATTCCAAGTCAGAAAACTCATGATATTTCTCCGGGGCGTTCATCAAATCCAACATCAGCAAAGGTCTCCCTTCAATACTCTGTGTCGGGATTTCTGTTCTGTTATTCGGTGCCACGTTTACGATTTGCGCTCGCGCGGTTCTCGTCGCCCCCACTGGAAGAGCCCGGGGCGTGCGAAAGACCCAATCATAGCTCTTCCAAGGCCGGTGACAGACCCAGTCATACGATCGCTGAGCGATAAATGCGACTTTCTCAATGAATTGCTGGCCTGTTAACTGCTTCTTGTCAGAGTTGAGAACATAAGTAACGCTGAAGACGGCCATCTCATGAGCGACGTTGCCCGAATTCAAGCGTATAAGATGCATAATAAATAGTTCAATATTGGTAAATGCTTACTTGGCTGACCACAGCCCCCTGATATCATCTATGTTTTTTACTTATATATACTCATGCTCCTCTACTCAAATTGAACGCAATGTCCTGCGAGTGGATGAGGGTTGTGCCTTGCAATCCGCCGGTATGTCTTACGATCCCCCAAATAGCTTTACCTACAACGTTAAACCGGAAGACTGAAGGACTAGTAGGACAGGTGGAGGAGCGATTATGTCCATCCCTGATCACGGCGTCAGGGCTCATATCTGACTGGGCTTCACACGCATATCGAACGACGTATCCTGGAGGGGCGACCCTAACGGCTTTACCAAAGATATCGACTTTTGAAACATGGATCAATTACGTCAATGTTTCTACAATGGAAGACGGGTCTGGCTCAAGCTATGCCATGGACCTCAAGGAAACCTGTTTGGATCAAAGATGCCCTTATGATTTTTTGAGATCGGTATCGTACACGATGAGTGATGTCATTGTAATATCTACGGACTCACTGGAAGAAGCGATTGACCAATATGTAAAATGGCTTCACAGCTGTGCAAAGGTAATAGCATCTCTGTCAGCCTACGGGTCTATTCTTCGTAGGCATACGAAGCCATTCATGGTCCTTAATATCATAAACAATTTCCGTAAAGAAGATCTCAAAGACTTCCTAGTGACTGTATATAGTCAGAATAGTACTAATTTTTCAGATACAAAAACCCTTCGAGACCTAAGCGAGAATGTATTTCAAGATATCATAGTTCTCGATCAGCTCAAAGACATCAACGAGGAAATATTACACCTAGTTTTCACCACTCGCCAGAAAAGAATCGTGAACCGGCATCTCTGGTCACAATATAGCTTTCATGTACTGCACACTTACGTTATAGATCGATTAGTTGAACCGGATAATTCAACTATCAATTTCGTTGAAGCACTGAATCCGCTACTACCCATTCACCATGCAAAAGAGCAATTTTGGTCGGAGCTGATTAGTAGAGCACAATCTATTAAAGACTTCGAGGAGTTTATTTTTCCGTTGCTAAGTCGTTGTATGGCTCGATATTTCTTGAAATGCTGTCACGGTAAGCATGTACCTAATCCGCCGGTAAATGTTGAACTGATCACAATTAGTGTTTCATGCCGACGAGACTTTCGTATCGGTCTTTGAGGGTGCCTATGTCGAAGCTTTTCGCGATTTATTCTATGACGAGCGATCTCGACACAATTTTTGCAACGGACTTGAAGAAAACATGGGGAAATACGAACAGAATTTCGACAGTAATCACTTTCGCGACTTAAGACATTATAGAAGCCACTGGAATTCGATAGAGCCTCGAAAGCTTTGCTTCGCCTGCTGTTTGGATTCCTGCCAATTCTTCCTCCCTTGCGGCCACGCTGTATGTGAGCTTTGCTATCTGGGCCTCAAGGCTTCCGTTGGAGAGACGGAAGCCAAGATTAGTGGTAAAACCACGGGTGATCAATGTCCTTTCTGCCTCCGAGTGCTTGGCTTCTGGGAGCCTTTCTCCCCATCGAGGGCCGCAGATGACGATCAAGCACAAAAGATGAAAAGCAGTGAGGACTTCACAATAGGCGCTGTTATCTACAAATACCACGATCTCGTCATGACTGCGATTGATATAGGCCTCAAACTGAAAAAGTGGGGATTGAGCAGTTGGACGCAGAACATCACATCAGCACTTCTGACCGTGCTTCATAAACCAGAATGCTGGCTAGATTTAAAAGGAGGTTGGGCGAATACGTGGCGAAATCTCATCGGAGTTGTTGGCCAGAAGTGTCCACATCAGCGAGATGTCCTGCGGGGTGCATTGCGCCAAGCATTTGAGATTGATATACTACAAAAAGATTCACGTTTGAACCACAAATTGGATTCCAGCGCTGCGACGATGGCATGGCATCTCTTGGCATCCTTTTTCTCTTTCGAATTTGTATGTAGACCGCGGCGCAGTAGAGGTTCATTCGTATGTGTCGGGAGACTCAGGTGCCAGCAATCTGATCATTATCTTTTTCAATATTTGATAAAGGGTATGGAGAACCAAGTCCGTGTCTGCGTGGATGCAATATGGGTTCCGTTCCATTGGCCCTGCGTTGTAGAATTCAGGCTTTCGGATCTTTGTCGACCATTCGATGTTAGGATAGCCTACGGTGAACTGATGGCCTCACTTTCGGGCTATCCAGCGAATGCATATAAAGTTCTTGAGGCTTCTACTATTATGGGCAATGGTTCTGCACCTGGTAAACATAAGAGAAGGCAAGATGAGTGTAGTGGTGATGATTACGTGAAGCGACTAAGAATTCGAAAGTGAAACAAACATGGGCGTTAGTGTAAGATTGTACATACAGTAACCGTTGAGTCAGGTTGCCGCAATTGACTTAGCCTGAACCTAACGCTTGAGTAAAACATCTGATGCATGACAAGTCTTCACCATCATCATGGTCAGCCAAAACAAAAACCGTCAGGCATGATACTAGCTCTAGGAATGTAGGCTAGGTCTGTTAAGAAACAGTGCTTCACTTTGCAAAGAATGGTTGCTTTCTCCAGAATCACGCAATCGATCGTGAATCTCGGAGCCGCATCTGCAAATATTCACTTCAGCCTCCTCCTCTGCCCGAAATCCCCACAATCCCCTCTTTTCTTGTATCCGGATAGGGCCATCAAGCTGACCATCCGGTTGTTCGACCGTTACCGCACTCTTTGTGGCCAGTACCAATACTTCAAAAAACATCCTTGTAGCATCGGCTTTACTAGTCATGGTTTCTGGAAGCAGCTTCTGGAAGAGGGTACTGCTATCATCACCCTGAGAGGATTTAAAGCAGCCTCTCAAAAGATGCACAGCATGTTGTGTGTCTAGAGAGATCACACCTTGCTCCATCAACCCACAAACAGTGGTGTCATCCTCAAAAAGGCCTTCGTTACCGGAAATTGAGCCTTCTTCCTCGTTAGGACTCTCAAATTGCGATTGAAGCTCTTCCTCATCTACAATCCCACTGTCGCGCTTCCGCTTCAGTTCACCTAATCTTTCCATTACGTCTATCGACAAGAGACCTCTAATCTCTGGAGCCCATTCCTTGACTCGGTCACCGTGCATGATGTTAGATACGAAACCGCCTTCCCGCTGCATCTTCATAAGACCAAACAGCATAGGATTCCGTGACAGCGACGAGACCGGCTTTAATATGGCAGTCCTGTTGAGTTGCTGCTGCTTTAGACGTGTTATAGGAATGACGGTGTCTACGTCATTCGGAATAATGCTTCGCTTCTTGACTTTAAAGACTCTTTCTTTCTTTCTTGATATACTTGAATAAACAGACAATGAAGGCGTTTGGGATCCAGCCTGACTGTTCAGCATCGTGGCTTCATTATCGGAACCTGGCGAGGTCACACCATCTAGGAAATTCGGTGTTACGCCGCGAATTTGTGTTTCACCTTCCTCGAAATTAGGGCACATATTGTTTGCGTTTGAAAACTTCATGCCACCGTTTATCACATCTCTTTCTGTCGACATACAAGCTCCTTCCTTTATACTGAAGTTTTCGTCTTCTCCAAAGTCAAGGTCAAGCTCAACGTTCATGTCATCGGAATCGTCGTCTGCTCGTCTTTCCTTCGAGACACTGCGACAAGTTTCAGAGGTCTTTGAGTTCGAAAGCAATTGACTCATCCAGTCAAGTGAATCGTTACACTCCTCATTTGTATCAAGGTTTGATAAACGGAAATCGGGAAGAGAAAATTTAAGTTCGGGCATTGTTTGATCATTGATTCGATTCATCGTGGTGAGTGCTGCGGTATTGGACACATTCATATTTGCAGAAAGACCAATTTTGTCAGAGCGAAATGTCTATCCGTTAGTGAGTAGGATCGAAATTCTATGGGAAATGTTTACATACCATTTTAATCTTGAACAACGTCTCGTTGCAATCGCCTAGAAGATATCTTGCTTTCTGACTATAGATTCGTACCACACCCAACAGCAACTGTCCACTAAGACGTAAAGCCATCGACGCTGTGTCTTGATCGATCATTGTATTCACGCTGTTCTCAATATTTGATTGTAATATGTGGGTTTTAGACAGCTTACGCTCCAGATTGGCCGAGACCCAGGCCTGAGCCAATGGCCCAGTCTTTGAAAGAAGGTTTTCTGAGTAAAACATCTGAGGCTATCAAGTATTGACATCAGTAGGAAGATATTCGTGATTGAAAGGTGCGTTGGAAGTACGGATTCGATATGATGTTGATAGAGACGGATGAAGCTCTCCCAAGTAGGGTTCACAGGTACTGTAAAGATGCCCTGATAGGTAATCCAAGTAATCTCAGTCAGCTTTAGAAGGAGTCACTGGAACCATTTATGAAGTTCAACATATCTTCGAACATTTTTCAAGACGCCTAGATGTCTTCGCCTTCCGCTGCTCCTGTGATGCATTTCGGCAACGCATTCAATACAACCTCGAACGAGGCACAAAATAGTCAGGGTACAACGCTCGAGTCTTTCCTAGCCTGCCTTACAGTGTCAGCATCTGTGTTTGCCGTCGAGATTGTAGGCTTTCTCATACTAAGGAATAGATTTAGGCAAATATAGTGAGTTACTTTCATTAGCAACTCAAGACCCCATAACTAAGAAGGTTAGTCAACCTCACGCGAAGCTCATCCCTAGAGCTTTAACCGTGATGACAACACCAGGCATTTTCGGGTGGATTATACCTACCCTGTCAACGCCAGATACCGTTTTCCTTCAACGGTGTGGTCTTGACGCCTATTTTTTTTTGCGCTTCTTGCAGACCCTACTTAAAATGTTCATACCTCTGGCATTTGTGGTATTACCAATACTCCTCACTTTGAATCTGGCTTGTGGGAACAGCGGCGTAAGTAAAGTACGAGGCCTGGATAAGCTAAGTTGGGCCAACTTCGGTATGACACACAGTAATTACTATTGGGCTTACCTTATTTTGGCATTGAGTACGATTGTACATTTCTGTTATACAATCTATCTGGAATTCTGCGAATACGTTCGCATCCGACAGGAGTACCTTGTTTCATCTCTTCATTGCCACCAGGTCTCCGCGACAACTATTTTTCTTACAGGAATACCGAACAATCTTTTATCCTCCGAACGACTTTCTGAATTGTACAAAGATCTGTTTGATGGAGTTCAAGATGTGTGGATCAATCAAGACTGTAGCCGTTTGCTGTCCAAGGTAAAACAACGGGACAAGATAGTGGCTCTTTTGGAAGCCGCAGAGACAAAATTGATTGCAAAAGCCGTCAAAGCTCATGGGAAGCTATGTTACAATGCTTCAGGTCCCGAAAAAAGCCGTCCAACTCAATTATACAGCGAAAGTTCGGTCCCTGTATGGAAGCAATACCTTCGAGATGAGGATCGCGCCTGCGTAAGGCTTCCGATCTGTGGCTCGGCATGGATGCCTGGCCTTCCTTTCATTGGGAGAAAAGTAGACGTCATTGAGCATTGTCGGCAACAGCTCGCTCGTCTCAACACTGAGATCGAAACCGACCAGCTGGACCCAAAGAAACACCCTCTATTGAACTCGGCATTCATTCGATTTCACTCGCAAAAGGCTGCACACCTAGCTTGCCGAGTAACTGCCTATTGCTCTCCCCATATATTAGTCCCTCAATTTGTGGACGTGTCTCCGGAAGATGTGATATGGGAAAGCCTGTTGGTAAGATGGTGGGGCGATTATGCGAGGAGATACCTGATCATCGTATTTATTGTCATTATCATTATGGGGTGGTCCATCCCCATCGCCTTCACTGGCTTGTTGTCGCAGATCTCCTACCTTGTTCCTTTGTTACCTTGGCTGCATGGTCTCGAACGAATGCCCAAATGGTTGCTTGGCTTCGTTCAAGGTCTGTTGCCTCAAGCAATCCTGATGGTTCTTACAATGTTACTTCCAATTACCGTGAGACTTCTGGCAGAACAACAGGGTTTCAGTACGGGCATGTTCATCGAACTTGCAGTGCAAAGATATTATTTTAGCCTTCTATTCCTGCAAGTTTTCCTTACTGTATCTTTGTCCTCCAGTGCCACGACGATATTGGGGGACATCTTTGATCGTCCCGGCTCTATTCCATCAATGCTTGCCACGAACATTCCAAAGACAAGCAATTACTTTTACTCCTACATGTTGTTGCAGGCTTTGTCTATCAGTGCAAACGCTCTGATACAAGTTGCGCGCCTTATGGAATGGTTTTTCCTGACCTCGCTCATGGATCGTACACCAAGACAGAAGTGGAAAAGAAAAGCAAACGTTCCCGAGATGCAGTGGGGCACCATTTACCCTGTGTATACTAACCTTGCATGTATCGGTATGTTGGATAAACGATCCTACAGCTCAATGCACTGACTGTTGAAGCAATAGGAGCTGCAGTAGGAGCTGCAGTAGGAGCAGGAGGAGTAGTCGTTCAATTAGGAACATAGTTCCTAATTAGGAACATAGTTGTTGCAGTGTCATTACACTGCCCGCTAGCCTGGTTGAGTCTAGCGTCAATTGCGGCACAAAACCTAGATAGCTTACTGCTGTAGAATACACACCTTTAGTCAATGATCAGATCTACACTTCATCACTGACCTCCTCCAGGTATCGTCTATTCCGTTATAGCACCTTTGATAATTATTTTCAGCATCATTACCTTCACTCTCTTCTGGATAGTTTTCCGCTACAACTTGCTGTATGTCATGGTTTCTCACCATGACACTCGCGGTCGGCTTTACCCCAACGCCTTGAATCAGTTGTTTACCGGTATTTATATCATGGAGATATGTCTTCTGGGTTTGTTCCTTCTCGTACGCGACGAGCACCAAAGATCGAGTTGCAAGTTTCAAGCTGCGGTCATGATAATTGTAACTGGAGTGACCGTGACTTTCCAAATTCTGCTCAACCGGGCTTTTGCGCCACTTCTTCAGTTTCTTTCGTTAGTATCTGCGGACCAATGTCGCGAAAGCGGAGACGTTGAATCAACGACGCATTTAGAAGAACCTGAACGTGACGAGAAAATAAATGAGCACTATTACGCGCATACAGAACATCGAATGTACTATGAAGGTACTTTTCAAAACGAAGCACTTCGTGTCAAAAGACCAGTGGTATGGATACCAGGGGATACCCTTGGTATCAGTGATAGTGAGCTCTATCATTCTAAGAGGTCATATCCTAATATATCGATTAGTAATGAGAATGCAAGTATGAAGAGTAATGGTGACTTAGAGGTTGGAAGGAATCCGCCGGACTTCTAGGGGCACCCACCCAATGACCCTATGTTGGAATAGGATTGTTCCAAAGTGTGTTCACATTTTGGCCGATTCGTAAACTCTACACCCTATCCATGCCCCGTTTTAGGTATTGTATAGTCGATGGAGTCATCGAACGCCTTCGGGTAGCACTAACGAATTCTATGCCCAGAACTTCCGAGCGGAGACCTTATATGGACCATCGTTTCCATATACAACACATACAATTCTTGATGACATGCGCCGAGCGCTTGGGCATGTTGTTTCTACAAGAAAATTCTTGTTACGATCGGCTTCACCGTTAGCACCACTCTTTCGTGAACGTTCCTTTCCATCACCCTGTTGGAGATAGGGGAGATGGTAATCTTCGCCTTCATAGGGCTGATAGGGCTGGGACCCGCAAGTAACCAAAATATCAATATGCCCCCCCCCCCATAGACCTCGGATTCCAACACTCCCCGTCTCTTGCTGATCTCATAGAATTAGGATGTGTTGCAAGGTCCGCTCTCGAATTCAGTATTCGGTCATGGAGATATTGGTAAACACCACCTATTTGCATCCAATATAGCTGTCTTCGCTCGACTTGAAAGACCTATCTGCGCTGAGCGACATCCTTTGTCGTGGATAAAGACCCCGTTAGCTCACGTTTGATGTCTCCATCAGGGCTTCGCCATCCGATTTTCCAGTATTCGGGCCATAGCGAGTGACTCAAAGACCTTCTGTACATAATTGGCTTAAAGTTCTATGGTTAAGTCCTATGATTATTGGTCTTGCCATGTCGAGGCTGAAGAGGCAGGACTATGAAGTTCGGATCGAGAACGAACCATGCTCTGAAACGCTTTTAATGACCTTTCGGTTTCTACTGGAATCTGCCTTGATTGATGTCTACAGGAAGAACTGCGTCTCAGCTTGCAGGATATTGGCGTGGTTGACTGTGCCTGACACAGCGGAGATCAAGTCAAGAATCGTGAGATGTTTCGGATTTAAAGAGTAAAAGAACTTTAACAAAGATAACATTGTTACGAGCATGCTCAGGACTGTTGTTGGGCTTAGCGCCAACGGTCCGTTTGGTACAAGGACTTAGATAATACTGTACCCATATGAGACTCGCTCTATGCAGGCTCACGCGGTCTTGGAAACAAAACACAATCACCCGCGAGAGCCTTTAATCCTTTTGTCAACTTTTTTTCTAATTTCTCCTGATTACGGTTCGCATTCTCTAGCAGTAGCTTTAACGAAGCAACTTCTTTCTGCGACTCGGCCAAGGCCCTTCCCAGCTTGTTCGATTCCAAACGCTGCCGTTGAAGGTCTTTCCGTAGTTGGTCCGCCTCGTCGCTCAAAGTGAGGCCTACAGGTGTCTGTGGCACTGAATGGTGGCTTTCTTGGGGATTGCCCATACTGATCGTTTCACCCTTCCTGATTGTGTAAGTCTATTGTCTTGATTCGGGGCTTCAATTGTTTGCAAACCTCTGGATTTGAAATCTGGACGTATCCTGAAAGGGGCTTTTGACCGAAAGGCCGGGAGATTTTAATATACTTTACCTTCTGTGTTTCCCCTCATGCTAACCTAGCGCACACAGCCCTAGAGCTATTAACAGAACGGTCTAACAATAACGGCATTCTTAGCGTAGCGGTACAGTTGTAGTTGTGCCGGCGGCAAGCATCCAAGCAAGATCTGCCTGACTACTTACAATCTGCATACCAACATTGGCCATCGTTGCCCATGGGTGGAGATTTTCCTCTCGATTCTTCTCGGCAGCGGTACTTCAGATGCTCCAGAGGAGATCTGTGGCCCACGGACATCACATGGCAGTGCTGACTCTAAAAAGGACCAGTTATAAATTTAGCCAAGGGGGTCTGACCTCAATCACCTGGAATCATCCACATCCTAGGTAGACTCATCCAAATGACGCCAAACGGAATGAAAACACGGGGCACGGCCGCTTGAACGTTCTCCGGTGATCGATCCCGAGATATTGTTAGCCAATCATGCTTGCTTTGACGGAACGACATTCCGCACTCGCTCACAGATGCACGATCTAGCGGAGAGCTAATTCCGATAGCGCTCACATCTCTCACATGAACACCACCGCCAAAAGTGATTTCGCCCGACTAGAGCCCCCCATCCAGCAGCGATAGCAGATTGCCAGGGTTACTAGCGCGCGATTACCAGCGGGCTGATGATTACCCCGGCCGTTAGCGGAACGCCTCGAAGGGGGTTATGTACGCTATGACCTTTGCCGACAGGGATCACCCCGAACGATAGGTAAGCATGGCCCCACAGCCGCCATAAGGCCAGCACTCGCATTGGTGGTAGCTGCACGGCGCCTCGGTCAGGCATAAGCACAAATCTCGGACTTCAGCGTCAACTACAGAATCCGCTCTCACTTCGTTTTTTCATTTTACTCATGCTCTTTCGCACTTCAAAGTTTGATTATGGGGTTTGGCTAGATGTATTATGCAGTGTGATGAATTTGTCTTCCGCACGAACTCTATTCATGTGCGCAGTGGGACTAGTGTTCCTCGATGCTGAGGCGCTTTGCCGGAACTGGGTAGCAAAATGCAAATGTCTGGTCGGAAACAGACTCTCGGAACCTTTGAAAGCCACCATTCAGCTTGGTCATGGGTCATCCATAGTCTCTTCCTCATGCCGCTGAGCACGATGATCTCGGTTTTTGTGATATGCGAATACGCTATGCATGACATGGCAGCTAGCGTGACATGTCGTCGAATCATGCTACTGCATCTCATTGCTAAATCTTGACTGTTAATGTTTATGAAGGTGGGCTGTGCGATGCAATGATTGGTCTGGCTGCGAGAGCAGATAGACATGAAAGGGATTGCACTCCAGAGGTTCTAAATCTTCTGTTTTTTTGTTTTTCAAGCCAATCCATCTGTGCAGCATGACTACACCCATCGGCCGGAACAAAGGTGACAGGATCGAGTGGACACTGGAAGAAAAGTATTTACTCTACTATGTCTGCAAGTCTCCTGAGCTTAAAAGTGAGCCTTGGAAAAAGAAGTGGGATATCTTCGATATGGTCCATCGTTACACGAATGGACCACAGAGATCCCAGAGATCCCAGGACGCCCTTACCTCAGCTTGGAAGCGATATCAGAAGGACAACAACGGATATCCATGGTGGGAGGACGAGGATTGGTTGCGAGGGATGGTAGATGATACTCTCTTGCCATTGCGCTCATACTGTGTCTAATTTGCTTGCAGACAGAACTGGTCGCGGAAGCCCACTTCAATGAGATGACGGAAGCCCACCTCAATGAGATGACGGAAACCTACTTGAATCTTTTCGAGCAGTGAGACTGCGGCGTATTGAGGTTTCAATGTTTGCTTTTCGACGAGAGTAGCGCCAAGTGAATTTGATTAATCACTTCTTTAGTAGCAGTAAGACCATAGACAACGGGGTGTCTAAATAAGCCAAATGGTGAAACAGACTCGTGACTCGCCTGAAACCACGCGACCGATCAAAGCTATCTCAAGACCCGATCGATGACTATAATAGTCCGCTTCCTTTCTCTTTTTCCCTCGCTCAAACCAGTTACTCTTTCGATCTTTCATCATTCTCAAGTTCAATTCTTCCTTGAATTCATCTATAGCACTATGTCCAATTGTCTAGGAAATATTGTAGGCTATCTTCGTCTTACGTTGACATCTAGAGATTGACGTAATCAGGACGATTTTCTCAGATATCCCGAGCAAGATCCTTCTCGGTTACCATCACTTCAACACTTGCTCGAAGAAGCGTACCTTCACATTGCCCAATTGAATAACAAGAGTTGGCGCAGCGCTACTATCTACGACAGGCTTAGCAAGCGCCATGATGACTGCATGAATCTTCTCAAAACGGTTGCTGAGGATCAAACTCAACGGCAGGGCGAATTACACAAATTTGAAGCCCTCTTGGCCACTGCGGAGATGGAAATCCAGCACGAATGTCAGCGTCACAAGGTTACACAAATAAGCCTGGAGCACGAACGAGAAGTGACCTCGAGGTTGACGGACTATATCAACGGAGAGAATTTCAGCATCGAATACGTTCGGAATTTGGAGCGGACGATAAAGCAGATGGAGAAAGACTTGCAGGCGAAGGACACCCTGATTCAACGTCAACAAACAACGTTTGAGCAGTTGATGGAGGAGAGAGATGGTATCATCGCAGCACGAGCTTGCTCGGTATGAAGATTACGGGTTCGGAATATAAGCAAACGAGGGTGCACCGCCGTCTTTTACGTAGCATCATTAGCTTTGTAAGAGTATTCACCCAGTACCCACATTAGATCCCCTTCTCATCTTTGCCTGCGGGTCGACTTGACAAGACGCCCTCACCTACAAATATTCACTATTCGGGTGCCTAAGTTATTATCATCGAATTAATTTTATATACTTGCTTCTTGCCGAGCACAGCGACGTAGGTCACGCCTTTCCGCTGGAACCACGATTACCTTGTCTCTTCTCACTAAATGTTGGTGACACACCTTGCGAAAAGGAAAGGGCTTACCATCTCAGCTTTACATCCAGGATCCCCGCCATAAAGTTGAATAAAGCATCATCACAACTTGCGACATTCCAAATATTACACGGCGAAGCAATAAGCCAAGGAAGCAGGAATCACCATAAAAGATGTCAGCGTATTGGTCAGCAGTAATAACACTGACCGATCTTGTTAAAAATCATAACAGGCACTCCTATCCACATATGCATGCTTCGAAGGTATCATCCTGCTTAAAGTGGAATCCCCTGCATAAGGCATAGCAACGCGAACAGGAAAAGGTTTCACGATTACAGCGCCGTCAGCAAAGGTCATGGTGTTTGAGTAACGGTCTTGAAACGTTAAGATGAACCCATTTGTGGCTACATCGTAATTTCAAGAGAGATTAGGATTAACCTAACAAGGTCAGTGTAAGTGATTGATGCACGGAGAGTTCAACCTAAAACTAATTAGGAACGGCACAGACCATCGTGAAACCCTCTACATTCACCTACGGACAGAATCTCCCTCCTTGATACAATGACTACTGGGGAGGAATCTATGTTAGTGGGGATGCTTCCCAACAGGCTCGATGAAATTGTTAGCCTTCTTAATTGATCTGTCCTACGCTTTTGTGAAGCCATATGAAGATATAAAGCCAATTGAAAAATCTTGATAAAGAAGCGTTTGCTTTGCATCTGCGGGGATGATCAAGAATGACAGCGGGTGAAGGTTTTTCGGCTTGGTCAGAGTTCCTAGCTTCTATGTTGCCATTGACGAAGAGTGTGTAGCGCTAACATGGTGCTCGGATTAGCGTTATCACCCAGCCCCCAGCATAAACGCCGGTAAGGTAAGGTAGACATATGTTTCGGCTTGGGAATTGCGTTACATGATAGCCCCGACGTTGAACTATACGAGATACTTAAAGCTCAAAGGGTTCCCCAGTACTGTGATGCCTCCGTCTCCTCATCGCTCCAACTCGTCAAGGCGAATTCCCTTCGAACTTGGTTAGCATGGCCCAACCAAGACAACCGGGACAACCGGGACAACCGGGACAACCGGGACAACCAGGACAATCATTACCACCAATACCAATACAGGTCAGCGTTAGTATACCCACATGCTGCAGCCCTGAGCTAAAAATTTCAGTACTATGGTCCACACCATAAACCCCTTCCATGTGCCGCAAATCCCCTCTGTCACAGACATGCCCTGGAACTGAAAAACTGGCAACAGGAATTTCGCATCAACCAGGAGATGAACGCTCGAAGAATAGCCGAAGAGATCGCGAAAGAGAACTACAATGCATACGATCGCCAAATGGTGCTGTCCGAGCACCTAGCAGAATCGGTCCAAGTACTTTCCGAAGAAATAGGGAGGGAGCGGGGTTATGCAGCCGTCTTCGACCAAAGAGATGCTCTCGCGCGGAAAGCTAAGCAACTTGAAGGGGAATGTGAGCGACTTGAAGGGAGATGTGAGCAACTTGAAGGGAGATGTGAGCAACTTGCACAGGAGAACGCAGAACTCAAACAGGTTTTATCGCAAGAGGGAAACGAGGCGGGGGGTGTACCTCAGGTTAGCGCAGAATCCAGGAAAAGAAAGCGAACCTAGACCTACATATGCTTGTTTGGTTCATATTAGTATAGTAAATGAGCTTTATCGTCCCTTGCAATGGATTGTATTGTACAAAGCCCTAGGTACACTGTGGATGGAAGGATGTGATATTTGCTACATACAAAGTTCGCATGCGGTACCTCGATGTTGAACAAGAGCAACCAAAATATGAAGTGCAGAATTCAGAGGCCTTGGATTGTACTTGTCTGAATACCCCTTCACCTGATAGTTAGGATGTGCAAAATTCGTGCACTCTGCGCTCTACTTGACGTTTACAGCCGTCGTGAGCGATTCCAAGTCGGATCTGTCTTGGAAATCCCGATTGACAGGCCATTGGATCGCGCAACCCGGGTTATTCTGCATGTCCGTCCAGTCGTCATCAGTGCTAGTCGAATCATGTCGGCCATAGCTTAGGATCCCTGATAATTTGGACAGGTTGATATGGAAATTGTGGAATAAGGGCCGGTAAGTGACAATGCAAGCGCAAAGAATAGCGGTGGCAGGTTCGATTTGACTCCATGCATATTCCATAGTCATGGTCACTGGTCGAACTGTAAGAGGTTGCAAGAGAGGAGTTGCGAAGAATACCCACGAGTGAGATCTTCACCCTGAAGCACACCTATAGCCACCATACGCATCACTCCCGACACGCAGACGCTGTGACAGTTCAGTCTCATGGAGATTTTTCTGTCGCAGGGGGTTCGAACTTACAGGCCACCCAAGAGGAAGATTGCTGATAACGCAATCTTCTGTCGCTTTGGGAGCTTCAATTTCCACACCACTTGCATCGGTAACAACAGCACCACAACGTCAAGAAGAAGGTTCGTTACTGTAACACCCCAGTAGAAGGCTTGAAGGTCGATACAGCGATCTGTGAACAAGTATGCAGGCTGGAACGCTGCGGTAAAAGGGGTACACTGGAAGATATTCAGAGACATCTCAACGACCAGCCAAATAATGCAAGCAATGCCAACTATCAGCGACTGCTTCTTGAAAAGCGTGGTGTTAAAGATGCGTCGGTAAAGTAGTAAGAGCGATATCTTGACGCTTGTAATGGTCAAAGAGTATGTTATCATGGTTGCCATCAAGATTTGTAGAAACGTTGAGGTTTCCGACGGGGTGAGACTGGCGATGGGGCGTCCCAAACCTCCCTTGCTCACCACTAGATGATTGTCAGTCAAGGATCGAAGAAGTCTGGATATAGAGACACCGACAGAATGTACTGCTGGCAATCATGCCAAAGAACGGAACGAGGCTGACAGATATCCAGTAGTCGTCAATGGCAAAAGATGCTTTGCTTTTTGAACGTGCCACCACGCGTAATAACACGGCGACGACGACAATGATCCCGAGAACAATGCTCAAGCGGTTCACTTGAGGTCCTTGTAGATATTCTGCCATGACCTTGAAAAAATTCTGGTGGTCGCGTGTTTTCAATATACAAAATGTGGAAAGCGTGGATAAGAGAATATCGTTGTACAGCTGTTGACGAAAAGAGAAAAGAGAAAAGACGTCATCTTATCTGATCCCACCTTAATGCGTTCATGGATGCTGCTCATGCGTGCTAGTGCGATTGAGCATGAAAAAGGCGGCTACCTGACATGTCTAATCCCTACAGTGTCGAAAGCTTCATGACCCTGGGGCCCGATTTAGTGGAAGCTTCTTCATGACCTAGGAGAATAATCAAGATGAGCTCTGTGTGTGTCGATTGTAAAGACTTCAAACAGGGAGTAGAGATGAATGTTTACGATACATGGGTAGTTTCCATGAGAGACATGTCAAGGAAGTCACATTGACTTAAGCTCAACATGCAGCGTTTCCTGTGGCGCGTCTAGCGCTGTCAGCTAGTGTCGTTATAGATGTTAACAAGGTATATGACTGCGCTAAAGGTAGATGATGAACAGCACTAGCTGACAGCGCTGACAGCTGTTCATCATTGACAAATACTTGCTACTCGGGAGTAAGCCGAAAGAGATTCGTTGTTGACCACACTAATGAGTGACTTTGTCCCTATATGATGATTTGTTGCTATCATTTAGCGCCATGATGATTTAGCGCTATCATCTAGCCGCTGTCTGTCATCTAGCGCATCTAGCGCAGTTACAAAATGCAGCAAGGTAAACCGAGTCACACTTTGAACATTGCTGCTTTAATATTCGGTCTTCGGTCTTAAGAGATTTTGTCTTGCTTGCCACCATAACTTTTACGCTAAGAACAACATCCGGTTCGGGCCCAAATTCTTTCCCATAGGACCATCCAACGACTAACCGCGACCAAAGTTTCTCCCGACATCCTTTCCCATTTGCACTTGAAGCTCGGCCTGTTCTTTGGCTTTTTCTACTGCCTTTATCTGCTGCTTGATTTTCAGCACCTCTAAACTGTTCTCCATCTTTTGCTCTTCGGCTTCCATTTTCTGACTTTCGATTTCCACCAGTTTCAGTTCTGTGACGGTGTGGTGGTTAATTAACTGTTCTATGCACAAATACAACCCATCCATTGAGGTTTCTTCTGGCTTTGTGCACGCCTTCGATTCCGAGGTGAAGAGTTTTAGCCATTCTTCTTCCCGACCGTGATCTTCCTTCTCGGCGGGTCGTTCGCGCCGCAAGAGATCCTCGGGCCTCGGTGAATAAGTAGTCGATATACCATCGATGGGACCCTGATTGTTGTAGAGCTCGACGTTATCCAGCCAAAAAGACTCTAAAAACATTGTCAATCCACAACTTCAAAGCGAGATAGAATCATACCGGAGCTGAAGAAGTCAGGAGCTTGTTCGTTGATGTTGAAATCATCCATTTAGACTTTTGTTAATGTTGCCTTAGACTTTGTCTTTGAAGAGAGCTGAGCACGAAAATTAAGGGTTGTATAAAGGTTAATCGAGGGTTGAAGTTGAAGTTCGAGTGGAGAACAGTAATGAGGGTGGCGTAACGATGGTCAGCTGCTGACAGTCATCGCTGTTTTAGCAAGTCAAGCTCTGTCATCTACAAGGATCAATATTACCCTCACTCCTGCACCTTGGCGCCTCTTATTCTTCTGATCTTGGCGACCCAGGACCGAGAGAAATGATTACCTCATGTAAAGATCCAAGATTGCGGAAATCTCTCGTTCTTCTCGTTCGTGAGATTTCAAGGACAGTTCTCTTGCCTGACATAAGGCGAAGTCCCGTTGACACTCGTATGCATCGTGGCTGTTTCGTAGCTGGCAGGAGACAAACTTAGCGCGCCGAAAATCGCCGTTGCTATTTTCAGAGACGACAACGTTAAGACGTCTTTGAGTTAAAGGCAGCCACCGGAATTCCCTACTACCATTGTATACTGCGTATGAATAGAACTTGGCTAAAATAACTTTTGGTGAATCAGAGGAATAAATGTAAAGATAGTTTCCTTGAAGAGCTAGCAAGCATTTTCGACGAGGTAGTATTCTCTCCAAAGCAATATCTAACCAGTGCGCGAAACATAACGGGTTTCGGCAGCGAATAAGATACGATGATGGATAACGGATCCTGGCCGGATATTTGCGCTCTGTCATTTTGCACTATTGGGTGATGAGTCGCTGGAAGGCCTCGAATATTATGGAGAAGTGGGAAAGACGACTTTGTCAATCCTTGCATGCAGTCATGAATGCAAATGAGCCAACAGAGCTTGGCTAATCAGTCAGCATGTCATGCCGATCCGTTCTGTCAGCCTTGTTAGCGGAGTGCTTCCCAATAAAATATTATGTAGATTAACATGCTCGACCTTGAGTCCGATATTTATGGGATAATGATGGCTGATAATATAGAATTTCGAAACCACTTATTGAGTTGTCTGGCCAAGGTACACAGCAGAGCAGAGTCAGACTTTTTGTATCTTAGGGGAAGTCTTGAAACAAAGATCAAAGCACTGGTGACGAAGACGAAAGCACTGGAGTCGAAGACCAAAGCACTGGAGATGCAAAACGTGTCGTTGGAGCTACAAATGGAGGAACACGTTCAGGAGCATACAGACTTAGCGCAAGCTCACCAGCAAGCGTTGACAGATCTCATGGCAACGTCCAATGTCAAGGAGGAGAACAACCAATCGTTCGAGCAGCGTCTGGCAACATTGGAAAAGCAGCTATCGGCGACGGCCCCGATTGAGAATTCTGACAACGCTGGCGGTATCACCGAGCTCAGGACCAAACGGAGGTGCTTTGAGCTTGACCGCAATCCAATTAACATCAACAAGCCCAAGGCCAAACGAAATTACAACAACAACAACATCGAGCATGACAACAGCCTACATGGGACATTTCGCATGGTCTTGAGAAGCCGGACAAAACGCGAAGTGATACATTGAGCTGGGTTTTGGGGACAGTATGCGGAAGACACCAGACGTGGGACAACAGCACCCTCCCCCTATGGCACAAGTGCGTGGAGGTTTCCACGGCTTATGATACTCAGGTAGTGACTCCATATGCTGCAAAGTCCTATAAAGCAATTGTGTCACATTGTAAAATAAGAGGAGCGTTCTCGCCGCAGTAGTTAAAGTATGCCAAACTGGCTTTTGCTCTGTCATCAGTTTACTTCCTTCACATTTAACGGCGTCGGACTTCCTTGGTCGGAACCAAGTTAGGAACAAGGCAAATGTGCCTGGTACTATCTGAAACGTAAATTAATCTTCTTGAAAGTAGAGACTGGTACTTGTGGAGTCGGCATGTGTAGCAGGGGGAGCAATCGATGAATTGAAACACGGAGTCGAGAACGTTGTTAGCAGCTGTTCGTAAGCGTCCTTCAGATGACCTAGTCAGCGGAAACCATCTTGAAACGCGGAAAGTTAGATTGAAACGCGGAAAGGAAGATTGAAACGCATAGGATTTGTGTACAGCGTTTAAGGGTGAACATTCAGAGCCTTTAAATGGGAGGTTGTGCTCATCAATGCTTCTCAGAATTATAAGCATAACCAGGCATGCTAAGCAAACAAGATAAACAAGATAAACGAAAGGAACAAAATAGGGTTGCGCAACGGGCGTTTCGTCTGCGGAAGAGAGCGGAAAAGAATGCAGAGGCTGTTATCACACAATGTGAGATGATGGGAGCATCGAACCAGCAGGCCTGTGAATATTCATACGGAGGGCTCGACACAAGCTCTCCCATCGAAACTGATCCTGCACCAAACCCTTCTTCGATATTCACTGCGTCTCCATCAATCTACTCGCCGCAGGAACAGCAGCAAATTCAGATCCAGGAACCAAACAGCCCTATAACTCGCGTAAACGGCCAATCAAACCGTGAAATACAGGGCTTTCTTCCTACCGATGGTTCACCAGACGGCTGGCTCTCTGGACAGTCTTATGGCGATATGGAACAAAACGACTTATCCAATCCCTATTGGGTCGACGCACCTCAGAGTGGCTCCTCATACGGTTTCCATGGCGCCGCCCATTCTACGAATCTTCCCGTACAACGACGGTCGAATGATCCGCTCTTGGGTATCATGTGCCACGCGATAAAGAGCAGACACAGGGTCCGTCAGGCTGGAATGGACTTGGAAGAAAGAAAGGTTAAGCACAGTATGAAAAAAAGCGACCTCTCGGTGAAGATGATGCGGATTAAATTAGAAGAAGTAATGATGCTGTCTCTGGGCGATCGCGAACAACAATGTTAGGAAAGTGATGATCTGGCCGAATATAAGATATAGATAATATTTCCGCTAGCAGTAAATTCTGTTGCTGCCTGCAGTGATGCAAGTGAAAATGCCGCTGACAAGTATTCTTTCACATGATTCAAGGCTAAGAATGCCGCCACTTCTGACCGTTATGATTCTAAAGCTCGGTGAAAATCAGTTCTCCGACGTGCCAGCGTCGCTAAGCCCCTCCGGGTTAGCGCCTGACTACGCTGCGTAGTAGTACTGTGGTAGTACTACGTACTCTCATATAGGCCTTCTGCCTCTGCCTGTTGGAAATGGTGGAAACAGGGAACGGTACTGTTACCCCTGTGGTTAGTAATCTCCGCATTGATCCGGCGCTAGTGGATGGGTATTTACCCTTCGCCCACTTCTTTCCTTCCTTCTTCATCCGTATGCTCTACCTACTAGATAGTCAATATATGCACATATTCGCTCTGACCCTCATATACCAATACTGCCACATATTGGGCTATGGTAGACCTTCTCTGCTTCAGGTTGTAGACCAGGCTGAAGTACTTATTGGGGTCACCGGTAGCCACGACCATAATCTTGAACTCGGTCAGAAAATCTGCTTTCAGATATTCCCAACTGCTCTTCCTTTCTGATACCACCTTTTGATACCACTCGTAGGCCTTTTCCCGCAGGTGTAACCTAAACGTGAACCGTAATGCTGTTGCTTTCCGAGTGACATCAGTATAGTCCCTCTCTTCTACCACGAACTCGACATTCTCCACAAACTCGTTGGGGTCATCTTTTCCGTCCTTTCTTCCGTAAAATGGAGGAAATTGCTCTTTGGGGGTGTCCATAGTGGCTAGAGAGCGACGGGAGGATTTGGGAGTGGGAGAAGTAGGTTTGGAAGATATTGAGGCACTTTTTCCGCTGGGACTGGTAGACGAGGATTCGATCGAAAAGGTCCGGAATTTAGATAGAAGTTTTTCTTCTACAGTCGAGTATCTGGCTGGGCTGTCTGGAAACCGTTGCCAACTCTTAATTCCTTCGGGTTGGTCGGTGGAGGGAGACTCTCTATTTGGTGGGTCACTTGACTCTACCATAGAGCTCCAGAGGGGAGTTTGCTGTATATTCGTTGATACTTCAACAGAGTACTTTCGTAATTGAAGGGGGTAAATTGGTAAAAGGGTGTCCAGCTACACTTTGGAAAACACACCAATCCCCGCGTTGGGCTCCATTGAAATACTGGGACGTTTGGTATGAGTGTACGGATAATGGAGCAAACTAGCTATGGAAGAGTTTTTACAAGCCATAGGCCGCTTTAGGCTAATGCCTAGTCCGGTAGAAGCTGGATTTGACCCTCCACAGTACGGGCAGCACATGAGCCGGGGTCGGGGATATGCGAAGCATATGCCAAGAGCATTAAGCGAGGCCACAATAAAATTCACATCTGGTCATCAAAGCCTCATCGGTGCATATGCGCAGCATCAACTGAGCACAAAGAAACCGATAGACGACAGCATCGACGCTCAAAATCGAGCGGATGAGATAACGAATTGACTAAATGGTTTGAAGATGAGTGTCGCACTTCGCATATGCCGCGCATATACTAAGAACTCAGCTCGCTCAATATTCTCTCAATGCAAATCACGAGCAGAACGACGAGAATGAAGAACTTAATGCAGAAGAAAGATCTGACAAAGATAACATGAGTGATAGCTTGTGAATGAGAATGTCACAAGTGTTGATATACGAGGTCATATGAGGCATTTAGTGTATGAGGTTGAAGCTGGATAGGAGTCTATCTAGGAGCGAGCAGGTAAAAGTCTACCAGCGGGCCCCAGCCCTATCAGCCCTATGTAGGCGGAGATTACCATCTCCTCTATTTCCAACAACAAGTTGAGTTCATAATTCGCATGTTTGATGCATATGCTAAACATATGTAGAAGAATCTTTGTTTTCTCGATGCTTCGCTCAAGCTGTGCATATGCACGACTTCAATATTTCGCTCTTGCTATTTATCTTCTAACTACTTTAGCTATATACTATTAATTCCTCAGCTCATGATTTGCATATGCAGAAAGCTGAGTCGGGGTTGGAATAATTTTGAACTCATGGTTAGCATACGCTGGCTCAACTTTTCCAAGCCCCCTTCTGTGCCCTAAGGTATTTCCAACACTTACCATCCTCGAACAACTCATCAACTCAGTGATTGCAAGCTGTTATGTCTTATCATCAAGAATTTCTGCAGACTATTTACCAGCCTTATAGAAAATCTCATATGAATCAAATCTCATGATAAACAACTTCACTTTAAGCTCTCAGGACTCCAGATCAACCTAACGGTCAAAATCACCGATCCGGCAGCCCTATGGAATGATCTTCCAGTATTAGCGCATTCTTCTTACCTTTCGACATTTGCCAAGAAAAGGTTCTCCTCTCGTTCCCTATCGTTACCAACAAACGGGCTGTGTCTCGGGGCAGAAACGGAGTTGCTATTCGCTTGGCGTCTACACGGGCGTCCCTAGGATTCCCTATTGGCGAGAGATCACGATGACAACGCACATGCAGATGACGGAGTCCTGTTTCTGACCTGTGAGTTTTCTGCAAATAACAGTCAGTAGAGCAACGACAAACGGATATGCGAGTAATTTACTAGCATCATCATTGAATCTTGATTAATCTTGACCGGAATGCTCAGCGTCTTGAGAGAGGAGCACGATTCCGTAATTATAAGAAACTCCTGAATCTGATAAGGATGCACTGTGGTTGGATCGGAGAAGTTGCGGCGCGACTCCAAAAAGAGATGTCGAAGACTTCGCCGAGAGAGAAGTATGCCCTCCAGTGGAAACCTGTTCAACTCTCCTCCCAACATGAGTTGCAGCGATGTCAGACGGGTCGAACATTGCAGTTTTCCCAGGACTTTAAGGATACAAGTTGATCTTTGATTCAACGTCACGTCCAGCCTTCTCAGTTTCGTACAATGTTTATTGAACGTCATAAATCGTGAAAGCGCTTCTTCGATGTTATGACACTGCATCAAACACAAGTGTCTGATTAGCGGCATCTCTGAAGAAGACCATTCCGACATATCCATGTTGTTCAGGCCGAGATACTGCAGAGAACCATTGCCAAATGAAGAATCTGCTATGCATCGAAGTGACTGAAGTATGACTTGAAATTGCATTGTCGATTGTGACGACTCAAAGCCGAAGAAGAGTCTTCGAAGACCTCTAGCGTTTTGCTCGACATGTCGAGCAAGCCATTCCGCTTGTTCGACGGAGCAGATTCGATGACAACGTAATTCCGATAGATTTCGAACGTGCTTCGGATAGTCAATTAGTCGAGCGTCCAACTCTAAAACTTCAATACTTGAAGGCAGACACTTCATAAAATCCATCCCGAAAGGACAATCAAGCTTCCAATTGAAAGACTTTAATCCTTTTGAACATCTGGTCTGCAGTATGGCTCCAAGAACGAGGCAGATTGGTCTTAGAGCAAAGGGTAAAGCGCTTTTGGAAATATTACTTCCACAAACAGTTATGCTTTGTAGGTGCTCACATCGCTCAAAGAAGTTTTCTGTATAAGCTTGAACTTTCCTATAGACCGAAATGTCCAATCCTGTGACCTGAACTTGAATCGTAAGGTCTCGATATAATTCAGGTATACTGATCTCATGGTAGTATTGACTGCAAAGACAAAGATTGCATAGGGTTTCGACCGGCAGATAGTGAATAATGTGGAGATGAAGCTCTGGTGGTAGACGCTGCATGAGCAATTAGTTGCATTATCGAAATGCGCACGCGGTGATATTGTAGTATCAATTCACGAGTAATCGATATCAGAAATTGCGTGACTTTAAGGCCTTGTCATCCGCTAATCGACAATAATCAGACTTGGCAGAACGGCAAGAGTATTGGGCATTCTACTTTTGTCCAAAGAATTGCTTCTGTTTCAGTTGAATCTGTCGAAAAAGCTGCTATCCTTGATGGCATAGACAAAGCACTGCGAAGATGCAATGTTGCTCGCCTTGATTGAAATCATGACGGTAGGCAATCAAGTCACTTGCGATGGTTTGCAGGTTGTTGCCCTAGATTATTGACCGCCTGGGAGAGTGCAAGATCTACCTTGCCTGCTTTCACGTTGTTCTTTCTATATGTGACCTCGTATTCCAACACAACGAGCACAAAGCAGCTGGAAGAATAGCTATTTTACAGGAGAGGTCAGCGCACATTACGGGTAGCGTCACTAGCGAAAGGCGGGATCTACCTTCATTTAGGTGTAGTTTGCTAACAAATACATGTAGATTCCCCACCATAAACTCTTTTATTCTATTACGAATGCTGATGCAATAAGCCTCTTTTGTTGAGACTCCCTTTCATCCAATGTTGCTGCCGTCACCAAATTAGGCTTAGACCTCTTCCTCACTGGCTTCGGAGCCACTACCTTCAACGTAGGACCACGGGGGCGACGTCTAGGCTGAGACTCCTGCTCCCATACAGTTGTTTCCTTCACTGCACGGCCATATTTAGTTTCATCACAGGTGGGGCGGAAGAGGGTGGTGAAGCTGATGGTGGGAGCGGGTCCGGTGGCAGTGATGCTGTAGCCTCAGTCCTTCTCCTTTTGTTTATCCCTTTGCTTAGCATCCCGCTCAGCTGCTTCCGCTGCAGTCAAAGCTCGAGCATCGACTCTATCATGTTTCTTTTTTTTGACGAAGCTCAGCCCAAACTTCTTTCTTCGTAGGAGGTGATTTTGAAAGTGTCACGGGAAGCCCCTGACCCACCTCCTGCAGCTTCTCGTGTGTGACAGTCACGTTGGCATGGAAGATAGACAGCTGATTGACTAGAAGGTCGGCCTGCTGACGTGGTAAATCCTGATGCAGCTTCTGCAAACTGGCTGCTGCATGAAGGAATCTATTCTTACCAACATCGTGATATTTCGTTGGATTTGCGTCATCCGGATTGATGGAGTCATCGTAGTATCTAGCCTGCCAGTTGCCCGGTGCTATAGGAGGGGTGAAGAAGCGATATTGGTATCGGAAATCCTTGTATGCAAGCGCGTAAGAGGTAATGCCTGCAGGGAAGTCCATATCTAATGTAAATATCACAGTCACATGGACCTTCAGTGATTGGCTGAGTAGCGAGTTCCTTGGCTGCTATCCATTCAGGATTGATCTTTTCTGGAGCTCAGACCCACCAGCAATTGAAATGCTTCAAAATCAACGGCTCGAGGTCTATCTATACGAGATCTCTCATCAGCCTCACGAATGGAGCGATAGCACAGCTTTAGCTTCGTATTCATGGATCTAATGGCGTTCTCTAGAGACATCTGAGGGTTCATGACCGCCTTGAGAATAGGATGAAGGATAGCTGGCCTTTGTAGAATAGCCCCACGGAAACGAAAAACCACCGATTTTTTTTATTCGGTGGAAACTCTAAACCGTAGAAATGCATCGATGTCTCTAGGTATAGAGGCGTATGAGGGAGACTGACAATTAGATCCAGTCCTACACATCGTTAAGTCTTGATTCCCCCTCTTCCTGAGCATTCCAACTTTTCAACCAACTTGTATACCTTCCATCGTAGTGGGCGCTGGATCTAAGAGCCAAACTTCTACCGAAGGCCACCCTATAGCTCATATAGTGTGTTTATTGGCAAAGCCTCTTTCCAAACAGATTGAACGAAACGCAGTCAAATAAGCCTCGAGAGCTTAATCGTCGAAGATCGCTGAGAGTCCCTATCGATATCCGTGCCCCTCACTAAGCTCATCCTTCGCTTAGTGCTCTACAGCCATGCAACAGTTACGGCCATGCAACAGCTGAATTCAACTACCCTTTATATACACGTCGATTTTTGAGCAATTGCTTCAAAACAACGCGCCATTTCTTCCGAAATCCCTCCACTAGCTTAATGCGAGCAGCCCTATGGGGCCTCGTAGCCTTGTAGACCTTCTTTAGCCCATTCAAATAACGCTTTTCCCTGGCCTCTTCGCGCTGCTGCTGCTTCTCATCCTCCAATTTCTGCCTATCTTGAGTCATACTTCGGGCATTTTTGGCGTACAAGACGCCTTCGCTTTGGAGAACCTTGTTAGACTGCTTTCTGCGTGCTTTGCGAGCATTTTCTGCGGCCGTCGTTTGACTTAATTGGTCCTCCAGCAACTTCATTTTACGTGCAATGACGTTAGCGCCTTTATAGAACTTCATAAGCTTGACTTGAAGATCTTCTGATAATTGCTCTCTACATCTCAGATGAATAGCCTGATTTGCAATAGTAGCTCGACTATTAGAAGTCGTTCAAACGGGTGAATCGCCTATAGTAGGTGGTGGTGTAGTAGGTCGAACCGAAGTTTCCATAATTTGAACTTTATCCAGTACTATCTTCGAATCAAAAGGAATTAAGCCAGTATGCTTTCATGCAGATCGAATGGTAGATTCTTTGAACGCTTTGGTTCGGAATTCGTTGAAAGCAGCCAAAAATTTGATTTTGGTAAAGGTCTCATCACTCGTTTGAACAGCTCGATTAATTGACTCCGAATGCCAATGCTTTAATGGCTGAAACACACACACATTCAACGGTTGAAGTAGATGAGTAGTATGCGAAGATAAGCCGAAGGATATGATCTTGTGATCCTCACAGTAGGATAGAAATTCGCTTGTATGATGAGATTCATAGCCATTCATCACAAGCATTCTTCAAAGTCCCTTTTGATGCTTTTGACTAAAGTGATCGAAGTGCTTCAGCCATCGAAGGGGAATTCAGTCGTTGAAGTAGCCTGTTTCAGAGGTAGTGACTAGCACATCGTCGTCGAGATTGTTACGATCCTAGCTACGCACCTATGTTGGTAGCTATGTTGGTGGCTATGTTGATGACTATCGCCGGCCGCTCGCCGCTAGGCTATAGGGTTGTTCCGAGGCCAACCCTATTCAGGGTTAGCTTATGTTCTCCTGAGTCATATAGATAGCCGGCTCTTCCCTTCTAGATACTTTCCTTCCTTAGCATTTATATACTCGTTACATTACACCCATATGACTCGCTCTATGCTGGCCCCTAACATTATATAAATGCTCCTTCGTTACAGGCGAAGTGAAATAATC
>JAABUV010001186.1_pt1 | contig 38305 bp, 26 predicted proteins | sample 5559971 | NCBI WGS metagenome assembly JAABUV01 (sample SAMN10711881, study PRJNA513362) | rock metagenome | isolation source: Antarctica rocks | place: Antarctica: Victoria Land, Knobhead nord | collected 2015-12-19
GTGGGAGTTTCCCGATCCCCATTGGAGAAGCATCAGCCCATGCCGTCCCTCATCCGCCTCCCCCTCATCTTCGCCATTTCGGCGCTAATCTGCACTCATTCACAGGCGCAGATGGGCATTCGGGTGACGACCGAAAACTCCAACAACGTAGTGGTGCTGGGCACCAGCAGTACCTATACACTGACCGGGAGCCCCCCAGGTCCCGTCCAGAAATACGACTGGCAGTATCGCTCATCTGTCGGCTGCACGACCGGCTACAAGTCTTTCGTGTCGGCCAACGATCAGGTGTCCGTGACCGTCCCCGAATCGATGCCCGGCACCTTCCAGGTCCAATGCGTCCTAACCCTGGGCTCGGGCTCACCCCAGCCGGGTCAGCCGCCGCCGCCTAGCTCGATCACCGCTGGGCCGATCACGGTGATCGTGCCGCCGCCCGACGGCATAGCCATCCTGGGTGCCCCCAGCATGACCGCGTCGCTCGGGCAGGGAGCCCGTTTCACCTTCATCATCCAGTCGGGCGGCATAAACTGCGGATCATATGTAAGCGCTTTCGTGGGAGAGAGCATCACGCAATACGTGAATCAGGGCACGCCTAAGACCCTCAAGAACCCACTCTGGCAGCGGGGAGACAACGTACGGCTTGGCATGAATGGGCCGGTGATTTACGACACGAAGCAATTCAATTTGCGAACGGCAGCGGGCCTCGCTGGGTGGCAACGCGAACTGAACGGATTCGAGAATTCGAGTTACAAGCAACAATTCCAGATCTCAATTCTTGACTCTTGCGGTAACTACAAGCCCTACAAGATCTCCAAGATATTCAACTTCACGAACGTGAAGGCGTCCGACAATACTGTCACCTTCACGTTCCAATAATCGATTGGATAGACGGGGGGTCGACGCCCCCCGCAGGCACGCGAACCATTCACGCGGGAGAAGCACTATGCGGAAACTTCGACTTTTTGTCCCGATCGGCATCCTCTGCTTCGCGGGGCTATTCGTCCATTCCCGTGCGCAGAGCCCCGCTCCGCCCGCCTGGATGGTCGAGGTGGATTTTACCCTGGTGCTCGACGACGCGACGACGGCGCTCTATCAGCAATGCGCCAACACCCTGGGCGGCTACACCGGCATCCCCGCCGCCCGCCCCGACTTCTATTCTGCGGTGGACCAGCCGCCCGATTATGTGATCAACGGCTGGCTCGGGTTTGTCACCGACGTACAACCCCTTCCCACCGGCGGCTATACGGTCACGGTCCGCGTCTGCCCCCAGCTTTCGTCGACCGAGTACGGGCCGGTGACGGTGGTGAGCGGTGATTATTCCGAACGATATACGATCGACGCGAACAATCATGTCCAGTACCTCGAGTCCCTCGACCCGGAGGGCATGTCGGGCCAGGTCCCCGATTCCATTGAGGGGGCGTGAGGATAAGGCCGCCTCATCGGATGTAAGTCCCCCATTCGGGCGGGACTTCTGTCCGAATGAACGGTCTCGCGAATTCTTTTCCCATCCGAGGTTCGACCTGCAATAATCGCGGCGCTCGACGGTTTCGACGACGACCCGAAGGAGCGCCTCCCATGACGGCGGACGACGACCAGGAGATCGACCCGGACGGCGCTGCCTTCTCGGAGCTGATTGCCCAGGTCCGGGCGGGCGACGACGGGGCCGCCCGCGAGGTCCACGACCGATGGTCGAGGCGGCTGATCCTCCTGGCCCGGCTCGGCCGGCCGCCGGCAAGGAGGACGCCGAGGACGTGGTCCAGTCGGCCTACCGGAGCTTCTTCCGGCGGTTCGGCGAGGGGACCTACCGGGTCGAGGGCTGGGCCGAGGTCTGGTCGCTCCTGGCGACGATCGCGACCCGCAAGTGCATCAACCGCCGGAAGCGCTACCTGGCCTTCCGCCGCGATGCCCGCCGCGAGACGCCGCTGGCCTCGTGCGACGTCCCCACCTCCCAGCCGACCGCCGAGGAGGCCGCGATCCTCTCCGAGACGGTCGAGCGCCTCCTGGCCCGGTACGAGGAGCCGGACCGCTCGATCGTCCGGCTCAGCCTCCAGTCCTACTCCGCCGCCGAGATCGCCCTGGAGGTCGGCCGGTCCAAGCGGACCGTCCTCCGGGTCCGCAAGCACGCCCGGGCCCAGCTCCAGCTCTGGGGCGACCGGGACGCCTCCCGGGCCAGCGCCTGAAGGTTCGAGGCCCCGGGGGACTCGGAAACGGATCGGCGGCGCCCGGGGTAGATCCCATCGAGAGGGCGGGGCGATGCCCTGGCGGCGGGATCGGTCCCGGCCGCCGCCCCCGCCCCGGCCGGACCCCGAGACGAATCCATGACCCGCCCCCTCGCCGCCCTCATCCCGCCGCTGCTCTGGGCCTGGTCCGCGGGGGCCGGGGCGGTCCCCACGTATTCGAAGGACGTCGCCCCGATCCTCTGGAAGAACTGCGCCGGCTGCCACCGGCCGGGCGAGGTCGGCCCGTTCCCGCTCCTGAGCTTCAAGGACGCGGCGAAGCGGGCCGACTTCCTCAAGGAGATCACCGCGAGCCGGCGGATGCCCCCCTGGAAGCCCGAGCCCGGCTTCGGCGAGTTCCACGACGTCCGGCGGCTGGCCGAGACCGAGGTCAAGGTGATCGCCGACTGGGTCGACGCCGGGGCCCCCGAGGGGGACCCGAAGGATCTCCCGCCGACGCCGAAGTTCCCCGAAGGCTGGCAGCTCGGCACGCCCGACCTGGTCCTCAAGATGGCCGAGGCGTTCCCCGTCCCCGCCGACGGCCGCGACCTCCAGCGCTGCTTCGTGATCCCGATCCCCGGCGGATCCGACCGGACCGTGGCGGCCGTCGAGTTCCGCCCCGGGAACCGCCGGGTCGTCCACCACGCGATCTTCTACCTCGACTCCGCCGGCCAGGCCCGCCGGAAGGACGCGGCCGACCCCGGCCCGGGCTACGCCTCGTTCGGCGGCCCGGGCTTTCTCCCCACCGGCTCGCTCGGCGGCTGGGCCCCCGGCGCCCTGGCCCGGCCCTTGCCCGAGGGGATCGGCCGCTACCTCAAGGCTGGGAGCGACCTGATCCTCCAGATCCACTATCACCCCGACGGCAAGCCCGAACTCGACCAGTCCACCCTCGGCGTCACCTTCACCAAGGCCCCGGCCCGGTCGATCGTCCGCGGCGAGCCCGTCCGGAGTCGGAGCCTGTCTATCCCCGCCGGGGAGTCCAGGCACCACGTCCAGGCCGAGGGCGAGCCGCTCGCCGGCGGGGTCCGGGTGATCGGCGTCACCCCGCACATGCACAACGTCGGCCGCGAGATGAAGGCCGAGGCCCAGACGCCCGACGGCCGGACCATCCCCCTGATCTGGATCAAGGACTGGGACTTCAACTGGCAGGGCCAGTATCAGTACAAGGAGCCCGTCGTCCTGCCCGAAGGGTCGATCGTCCGGGTCGACGCCTACTACGACAACTCGGCCGGCAACCCCAGGAATCCCAGCGACCCGCCCCGGCTCGTCCGGTGGGGCGAGCAGACCACCGACGAGATGTGCATCCTCTTCCTCCAGATCATCCCCGGATCCCCCGAGGACGCCCGGAAGCTGGCCGCGGCGCGGCTCAAGCGGCTCGGAGGCTCGGCCCTGGCCGGGCTCGGGGGCCGGGGAGCCGGGGCGGGCTTCGCGATCCCCGAGCGGTTCCGGGACCAGCTCACCCCCCACGACGCCGACAAGGACGGCCGGATCTCCGCCAAGGAGATCGAGGCCATGCCCGAGCCGCTCAAACAGCGCGTCCAGCAGGCCATCGGGGCCCGAGGCCCCGGCGGCCCCTGACCGCGGCCGATCCGTCCCGACCCCATCCGAAGGGTCGGGACGCCCCCGGCTCGGAGGCGATCCGGGATGGGTCATGGTCGATGGCCGATGGTTGACGACGGATCCGCGGTCAGGCATCCGGAGCCGCCCCGGCCGCCCTCCCGGGTCAACCTTTACCCATCGACCATCGCCCATCTGTCATGACCCATGGTTCAAGCCTTCCTGGAAGCCCGGTAGATCCCCCACTTCATGTGGCCGGCCTGGCAGAAGCCGACCTTCATCTTCCACCGCTCGACCAGGTAGTTCAGGTCCTGCTCGGAGAACGAGGCCAAGAAATCCTGGCGGTTGGCCCCGAGGATCGCGATCTCCCGCTCCAGGATCCCGACGAAGCGGTCGGTGGCGTCCTCGACGACGACGTCGACGTAGCCGGCCCCCTCCAGGAGCTTGCCGTAGCTGGCCGGGTCGACCAGGTGATAGCCGGTCGACTCGACGTAGGCCCGGAACTCGGGCGAGCGCTCGCCGACGCCCTTGGCATAGTCGGTGATGACGAGCCGGCCGCCGGGCTCGGTCAGGTCGTAGAGCCGAGAGAACAGGCCGGGCTTGTCCGGCAGGTGCATCAGGGCGTCCCGGCTCCAGATGACGTCGAACTTGCCCTCGAACGGGTAAGTCAGGATGTCGCCGAGGATCGAGGTGACCGTCGGCGCATCGGCCTGGCTCGCCCGCTCCAGGGCGATGTTGATCATCTCGGGCGAGAGGTCGACCCCGGTGACGACCGCCCCGTACGCCTTGGCCAGGTGGAACGCCGCGCCCCCGATCCCGCTGCCGACGTCGAGGACCCTGGCGCCCGGGCGGAGGGCCCCGTCGAGCTGGGAGCAGAGGTACTCGGTCGTCTCGTGGCCGCCCGTGCTGACGTAGCCGTGCCCGAAGATCTTCTCGTACCGGAGGATCCCGGTCCGGCTGTACTGGCCCTTGTTGTCGTAGCTGGAGGTCTGCGCGTCGGAGGTGCTCGCCGTCGTCATGGGTGGCCTTCGGTTCGGGATCAAGTCGCGGGAGGGTCGCTCGCCGCGCGGGCCGGCGCCCGGCGGGGGATCCGGGCTCGCCGGGCGACCGTGCGAGCCGAGGATTATAACCGGAGTCGACCGGCCCGTCTAAGCCCCCGGACCGGGAGCCTCGGCGACTCAGGGGCCCCGCGGAAACCCGCCGAGGGCCAAATCGACCGCCGGGGCCTTTGCAACCGCCCCAGATCCGGTTACATTCGGACTTCGCCATAACCCCGGCACAGTCCGGGGCGACCGACACCCCGCCGGCACCCGCGACGATCGCCGAAACGTAAAGCGTTACAACACCTAGCGTTCCCCGCGCGGACGTCGTCAAATTGTCGCGATCCCGGGACCTTCATACAAGCCCCCACCCTTCTTCACCTCCGCGAGCCGTATGGTAGATTACCAGGCGACCAAACCGATCCAACACGGCGGCAACCAATCGGCCATCCGGGCGCGACTGAAGCTGGGTGACCGGCCGCTCCTGGATTTCTCGGCCCCGCTCAACGCACTGGGGCCGCCCGTCGGCGCCGTCTCGGCGGTCCGCGAGGCCACCGAAACCATCGATCGCTACCCCGAGCCGGGCTCGCCCCGGCTGATCGAGCGGCTGGCCGGATACCACCAGGTCACGCCCGACCGGATCATCGTCGGGGCCGGGACCACCGAGCTGATCGGCCTGATCGGCCAGATGTACCGCGAGTCGCAGGGCCGGCCGGGCCGGGAGCCGGTCGTGCCGGGCGTCCCGCTGGCGCACCTGGTCGAGCCGACCTACGGCGAATATCGCCGGACCTCGGCCCAGAACGGGCTGGACTCCCGGGTCTGGGGCGAGCACGCCCTGGGCTGGATCCAGGACGACGAGCCCGAGGGCGCCGCCGGGATCTTCTGGACCGGCCACCCCAACAACCCCACCGGACGGGCCTGGGACCGCGCCCGGCTCCTGGGCCTGATCGACCGGAATCCGTCGCTCCTGACGGTGGTCGACGAGGCGTATCTGCCGTTCCTGCCCGACGAGGACGAGCGGACCCTGATCCGGGCCGCGGCCTCGCGCGAGAACCTGATCGTGCTCCGGTCGATGACCAAGATTTTCGCCTTCCCCGGGCTCCGGATCGGCTACGCGGTGGCCGCCCCCGAGACAATCAACCGGCTCCGACGCTCCCAGCAGCCCTGGAGCGTGACCACCGCCGCCGAGGTCGCCGCCATCGCCGCGCTGGACGACGACGAGTACCTGGCCCGGACCATCGAGTACATCGGGACCGAGTCGACCCGGCTGACCGACGGCCTCTGGGACGTCCCCGGCCTCCGGCCCGCCTGGCCCTCCCGCGACCGCCCCGACTGGGCCCCCGCGATGCCCAACTTCGTTCTGGTCAGCCTGGTCGGCACGTCCTGGACCTCGCCCCAACTCCAGGACGCCCTGGCCCGGAGCGGGATCTTCGCTCGCGAATGCACCAACTATCGCGGCCTGGAAGTCGGCTCGACCGTGACCGGCCCCGGCCGGAGCTTCCCGACCGGCGGCCACCTCCGCTTCTGCGTCCGGACCCCCGCCGAGAACGACCAGCTCCTGGCCACCCTCGCCCGGATCCTCGGCTCCAGGCCGACGTCCTGAAAGGCCCCCGATCCCGGATGGTTGATGGCTGATGGTCGGGCGGGAGGCGGCACGCCACGCCGCCCGCCCCCTCGACCATCAGCCATCTCCGATTCTCGTCCCCCCGACGAGTTCGCCCTCGACCGCAAGCCGCATGACCTGGTCATCAAGGGCGAGGCCATCGTCAGGGTCGCGTGGGCCTTCTGGGGGTCGATCCCTTATGACAAAGACGTCTCCCTCCATCTTCTGACCGAAACCGGCGGCGGCCGGGAGCGCGAGGACTCGACGGTCCTGATGCCGAGCCGATGGAACACCTGGAGCCGCCCGGCCTACCTCGGCTGGCTCGACCTGGTCAGCCACGAGTATTTTCATTCGTGGTCCGACGGGCAGAAGGCCCACCGCAAGGCGTGGCTCGGGGATTGAGCCTTGTGATCGGCGGGAAAATCCCCGATCATACCCGGACCTCTCCCGCGCCGAGACCAGACCGGACGGCCCATCCATGAGCGCAGACATCGACGAATCCTGCTCCTTCCCGGGCGAGGGCGGGACCCCCGCCGACCGGCCGGCCAACCCGGGCCGACGGGCCATCCTCCGGGGGCTGGCGGCGCTGGGCGTGGGCTCGGCGACGTTCCACCGGGCCGTGGCGGCGCAGGCCGCGGCGGCGGGCCAGGTCACGCCCGAGATGATCCAGCAGGCCGAGTGGATCGCCGGCCTGGAGCTGACCGAGGACGAGCGGAAGGAGACCGCCGGGTCGATCCGGCGGACCCTCGGCTCGTTCGAGGCCCTCCGGAAGGTCGAGGTCGGCTACGACGTCCCGCCCGCCCTGGCCTTCGTCCCCGCCCCCGGCCTGAAGCCCGCCGAGGGCGTCCGCCGGAACCAGGCCGAGCCGACCGAATCGCACGCCCCGAAGCGGCCCGACACCGACGAGGCCCTCGCCTTCCTCCCCGTGACCGAGCTCTCGGCCCTGATCCGGTCGCGCCAGCTTAGCTCCACCGAGTTGACCAGGCTCTACCTCGCCCGGCTCAAGCGGTTCGACCCGCTCCTGAAATGCGTGGTCACGCTGACCGAGGACCTCGCGCTGAAGCAGGCCGCCAGGGCCGACGCCGAGCTGGCGGCGGGGATCTACCGAGGGGCCCTCCACGGGATCCCCTGGGGGGCCAAGGATCTGATCGCCTACCCCGGCTACCCGACCACCTGGGGGGCCGTCCCCTTCAAGGACTGGGTGATCGACGAGAAGGCCACCGTCGCCGCCCGGCTCGAAGAGGCCAGGGCCGTCCTGCTGGGAAAGCTGACCCTGGGGGCCCTGGCGATGGGCGACCGCTGGCAGGGCGGGATGACCCGGAGCCCCTGGGACCCCCGGCGCGGTTCGAGCGGCTCGTCGGCCGGGTCGGCCTCGGCCGCCGCCGCCGGCCTGGTCGGCTTCGCCATCGGCAGCGAGACCCTGGGCTCGATCGTCTCCCCCTGCCGGGCCTGCGGGGCCTCGGGCCTCCGGCCCACCTTCGGCCGGGTCAGCCGCCACGGCTGCATGTCGCTCTCCTGGTCGATGGACAAGCTCGGCCCGATCGCCCGGTCCCTCGAAGACTGCGCCCTGGTCCTCGACGCCATCCACGGATCCGATGGTCTGGATGCGACCGCCGTCGACCACCCCTTCCCCTGGCCTCCCCCCGTCCCCGTCCGGGGCCTGAAGGTCGGCTACTTCCGCCGGCCCGACCGCCCCGACGACGGCCGGAACGAACTGAAGGTCTTGAAGGGGCTGGGCGTCGAGCTGGTCCCGATCGAGCTTCCCAAGGACTACCCGGTCGACGCCATCACCCTGATGCTCAGTACCGAGGCCGCCGCCGCCTTCGACGATCTCACACGCAAGCATATCACCGAGGGCCTGAATAGCTGGCCCGCCACCTTCCGCGAGCGCCAGTTCGTCCCCGCCGTCGAGTACCTCCGGGCCGCCCGGGTCCGGACCCTCCTGATGAGGGCGATGGCCCGGCTGATGACCACCGTCGACCTCTACGTCGGCGGCCAGGACCTCTCGATCACCAACCTGACCGGCCACCCGACCGCCGTCCTCCCCGACGGCTTCGCCGACCGCGACGGCCGCGAGGCCCCCGGCTCGATCACCTTCACCGGCCAGCTCTACGGCGAGTCGACCCTCCTGGCCGTCGCCGTCGCCTACCAGAATGCCGTCGGCGACCACCTCCGCCGCCCGCCCCTGGAACGCTACCTGGCCGAGGAGGCCGAGCGGGAGAAGAAGGAGCGGGAGGACAAGGAGAAGGACGCCAAGGGCAAGGACAAGCCCGAGCCCTGACGGCGACCGAGGCGGCCCCGGGACACTCAACCATCGAGGAACCAGCATGGATCTGATCTTCTCGCTCTTCCAGGCTTACTCGGCGGCGAAGGAATTCAGCCATTTCTACGGGAACGCCTCGGACTGGGTCATCGATGTGGTCAACAAATGGAGTAATAAAAATTCGACTGATGTGATCGAAAGGCAGGTCCAGAACATGGCGACGGCCACCGACGCCGACATCCGGCGGGCCGCCGCCAAGGCGTTTGCCGGCGACACCAAGGCCGCCATCCCGGACGCGAAGCGGGAGGAGTTGATCGGCATCCTCCTCAACATGTCTCGAAACGTCCGGTATCGCAGCTCGTTCGGCTCGATCGATGGGAGTTTCTTGCGGAGCGAGCGGCTCCTCGACCTCCTCCTCCACGAGGTCGAGCCCATCCGGCATCAGGGTGAGAAGGTGGCCGACGGTTCCCCCTGGATCCTCCGCCACCACCTGGGCACGGGCAGCTTCGGCGAGGTCTGGATGGCCCGGAATCCGGGCTATCCCGTTTCCCGGGCCTACAAATTCTTCACGAAAGACGGGTCGGGCGAATGGCTCCGCCGCGAGCAGCACAGCCTGGTGGCGATCCTGACACGACTTGGCGAACACGATAACATCGTCGAATTTGAAGATGTCCAGATTGATAACTGCGTGCATCCCTTTCTCGCTTTCGAGTATCTCGGGGGCGGCTCGCTGGAAGAGTGGATCGTCAAGGACAAGCGGCGACGCCCGGCCCTGGAGCCGCACGAGATCATCCGCCAGGTCGTCTCGGGCCTGGCCGCGGCGCACGCCCAGAAGATTCAGCACCGCGACATCAAGCCGGCCAACATCCTCTTGACGGAGGGGCCGGACGTCCGGATCAAGATCGGCGACTTCGGCCTGGCCAAGGTCGCCGGCCCGGGGCGCGACGGCGGCTCGCAGCTCGCCTCGCTCGCCGGGGTGGTCGGCACCAGCCTCTACCTCCCGCCCGAGTCGCAGCAGCGGGGGATTCGCCGGAAGGCCACCCAGGACGACGTCTTCGCCGTGGGGATCGTCTGGTATCAGCTCGCCGTCGGCGCGATCGAACGGCCGCCGTATGACTTCGCCGAGCGGCTCGGGTCCAAGGGGGTCGACTCGCATACGATCGACCTGATCGGGCGCTGCCTGGCCCACCCCGGGCGACGCTTCAAGGATGCCAGGGAACTCGAAGATGCCCTGACCGACGGGGTCCCCCCCTTGATCGACTCCCCCCCCGGGGCCCCGGACGTGCAGCACCTGGCCCGGGAATACCTGGCGACTCTGGCTCGCTGAGGCTCGGGCCGGTTGGCCGGTCACGACTGGCATCGGAGGGTCCGCTCCAGCTCGGCCTGGGGGACGTAGGGGCTCTGGAGCCGGAGGAGTTCGCCCCCCCGCTTCCAGAACAGGTCGCCCCGGCCGAGGAGGTGCTCGGCGTCGGGCGAGCCCAGGATCAGGTCACTCCCGGCCTTCGAGGCCACCCTCAGGGCGATCCGGCCGGGGAGGTTCTCGCGGAGGAGGGGCATGACCACATCTTTATCGGGCCGCTGGGTCGACAGGATCAGGTGGATCCCCGCCGCCCGGGCCATCGCCCCGATCCGCTTCAAGAGGGCCGTGACGACCTTCTTGGACTCCTTGTCTTCGAGGAAGCTGGCGAACTCGTCGATGACCAGGACGATCCTCGGCAGCAGCTCGGGCGGCAGCTCGGAGATGTTGGAGAGCTTCCGCTCCTCCAGAATCCGGTAGCGCCGGTCCATCTCGGCCATGCACGCCTCGATCAGCGGCAGGGCCTCATCGAGCCCGTAGGCGACCGGGGCCCGGAGGTAGGGGCTCGCCCCCGGGAGGTTGAAGGTGACCCGCTTGGGGTCGATCAGGAGGAACTGGAGCCGGTCCGGCCCGAGCCGGGCGGCCAGGGCCGCGATGGTCGCCCGGAGGAACTCGCTCTTGCCGCTCCCGGTGGTCCCGGCCACCAGGAGGTGGCAGTCCGACGGGTCGGCCAGGTTGAGCCAGTGCGCCTGGCCGGCGACGTCCGAGCCAACCGGGAAGGCCGGGAGCCCATCGAGCCCCTTCGGCGGGCCCTCCAGCGCCTCGGCCAGCGAGACGACCGCGCGGTCGGGGCGCTGGACGTCGATGCTGATGCACCCGGCCTGCGAACCCACGATCGGCACGACCTCCAGGCCCAGCGAGATCCGGAGGTCGACCGCCTTGTTGCAGACCCCCTTGAAGTTGGTCTTGCCCACCGGCCGGACCCGGAGCCTGGCGAACGTCGGGCCGACCTCGAACCCATCCGGCTCGACCCCCTGCCCCAGCAGATTCAGCTTCTTCACCGCCCCGGCCAGCTTCTTCTCCGCCCAGGCATCCAGGTCGGCCGCGGCAGGTTTTGGGTCGGGGGGAGGTGTCTGAGGCTCCTCGGGAGGCTCGGTCCGGGCGGATTTCGCCGGCTCCGGTTCCGGCGGAGGCGCGGTCGGTCCTGCCGAAGGTCCGGCTCCGGCCGAGCTTGTCGCGCTCGCCGACGGCCCCGCCTTGGCCTCCGGCCGCTTCCAGCCCCCAAGCATCTTGAAGAGGTCGAGGTTGTCGATCACGCCCGTCTTGATGACCAGGTCCCGGCAATCCTCGGCCGAGAGGGTCACACCATTGATGACGAGTTCCCGATCAATGGCCCGCTTGATGAGCGTAGCCAGGCATTCCGTCGAGCGGTAGGTGAGCGGATAGTCTTCGAGCGGCATGATCCGGAGCTTGCCCGCCTTCTGGGCCGCCTCGACAGCGGCTCGCGTCGTTGCACCCAGATCGAGGTCACGCTTCGGGTGGATCAGTACGGCACCGGAGACCGGATCGGCGGACGCCTTGAAGAGTGCCGTGAAGTAGTGGCCGAAGCTCCTCGAAGCTTCGATCGTCGTCAGGGCCACGACGGCAGTCTGGGACTCTTCACCCGGTTTCCCGGCGAGGGCGATCAAAGCCCCCGGTCGCCCGCCCGGAGGCGTCGCCCTGATGACCTTGTCGCGGACGTCGACGATTCGGACACCGCCGAACTCGCGCATCCGCTGCGCCGAGTGTGCCAGTTTCAAGGCTTCGAAGATACCGGCATAGAGTTGATCCTGGGAGAGGTAGTCGGCCGACCTCTTGGGGTCCTGACTGATCGCGGCGATTTCCCGGTTCCATTCCTGAAGAAACACGGCCGAGGGATCATCAACGATCGGCCCCGGGCCGCCCGGGAGATTGATTTCGCCTTCTTGGCTCCCTTCGATCCAGGCGTCAAACTGAGTAGCGCATTCCTGGATGAGTGCGCGAGGCGTCGGTGTATTTTCTCGGACTACCTCATCAATCGAGGCTTCGATGAAGGGCCAAGTCGGAGGCCGGTCGGCACTCTTGCCGGACCAAGAAGCCATCCGATTCCTGACCAGCCGTAGCGCCTGTTCCGTCTTCATGGGTTCTAGCCGGAAGGGAGGCTGTCGAACCCTCATTTTGAATGAGCCGAACGAGTGGCTGATAAACTCATTCCAACTATCGCTAAAGCAGCTCAAGACGATCTGTGAGGGAACGGCCTGCAAGAGTTCCATCAAGGATGCCGAGAGACGAGTAATCGCATTCTCATTCTTCGCTTGCAATACCGACTCTAATTGGTCGCAACAAATCATCATCGGCCGATCGTACCCGAACAGCGCGGGGATCGCCCGGAGGACATCGATGGGATTAGGGCCCTCTTCGCCCAGGCCGACCGCTTGCCGATCGGAGTCGGGTAGATCCTGGCCCTGAAGCCATCGGCGGGCCGTGGCGGCCCAGGGCGCGGGGGCCCAGCCGAGGGCCAGCGCCCGGACGATCCCCGCGTCATGCGGGAAGACCTGGACGAGTGAGTCGGCCAGTTTGAGGAAAGGGCCCAGCGTCTTGACCTGGCGGATGATCTCGAGTACGGCCTCGGACGTGTCTTCCAGACGTCGATTCATAGTCTCGTGCCGGGAAGCCAGTGTCGGCGGGAGGTCGGCGAAGTACCCGGCAAATGCGGGCCGGCAGATCAGGGCCAGGGCCATCTCCAGGGGCGAGTGTCCCCCTTGCGGGGCGTCGAAGAGTGCCTCAATGACATATCTGCGGATATGGTCGAGCGGCGGCGTCTGCTCTACGAACTCCGGCACGAACGCAAAGAAGACCTCGTGGCCGATCAGGTGCTCGATCCGCCCGAACAGGTGCGTCTTCCCATAGCCGGGGGGGGCCAACACGGTGGCGATCATCTGGCCGGGGTCGGGCTCCTGCCTGCCCCGGAGGCCGCGGACTTCCTCGACCAGCCAGTTCGTGATGACCTGATTCAACTCCGGGACGTCCCATTCCGGGCGATAATTCCGGGAGTTGTTCAGGCGGCTCTCACGGAAGGGATTCTCGAATGACATCAGCCATCTCCTATTCAAAGACGATGTAGAAGATGGTCTCGTTCATCCCCGGGATCGAGGCATCGAGCTGTTCCTGAGTCGCTCCGCGTTTGTCATTGATCGCGATCAGTTCGAGCTTATCCTCGCTCCGCATCCGCTTGATGAGCGGGTCGAAGGCCGGGTGGCCGGCGGCCTCATCGCCGTGGTGCTCGGCCACGAGTCGCCGGACCTCGTGGATCGGGATCAGGCCCTTGCCAGCGTACTTGTCCGCACGGAGATGGTCGATGTACTTGACGATATCCGGCTCGCCCAGCGCCCGAGACGCCGGGGCCGGAGCGGCTTCGATGGGCAGTTCGGGGACATGGGAAACCGCTGCCTCGGATCGGCCAGGCATCGACTGGCGTGCAACCGCGAGGAGAGCGTTGAGGGTCTTACCCGACAACGTGAAGCTCACCCCGTCGTGCTGCTTGACGGACGCGAGAGCCCCGGCCCCTTGATCGGGATTCAGGGTGTAAACGACCGATCCCCTTTGCCTCTGCTCGTCGATGTAGCCCTTCTCGACAAGTTGGGCCAGATGATAATCCACCGTCCCCGGGGCTTCTTTCGCATTGATCTCGACTTGAGCCTTCGCTGTCACGGTGTTGAGCTTCCCGTTAAGCTCAGATCGAGTGAGTTTGTGTCCCTCCGCCCGGAAGACTTGCAGGAGGATGAAAGCCTCTTGGGCTTCCAATTGCGTCTCTTCGAAAATCGGCCTGGCCGGTCGGAGGTGCTGCCGGCCCTTTTCGGTCAGGCGATAGGAGGCGTTCTTGCGGGGGTGGGGACCGTTCATCGCCCCTCCCGAAGTGGCAAGAAAACCCACCTCAATCAGGTCGGCCAGGGTCCGGTCGGCCTCGGGATCGTACGGGCTGGTGGCATGGCCCGCCTTCGGCTTAGCGGCGAGCTTTTTCTTGAGGTCGCCGGCGCTGATCCGACCTTCCTTGAGTTTGGAGAAGATCGCGAGCACGGCGGCTTGATGAGTTTCGGTCGACGCTTCGGCCATGGATTTCCCTCGATGGGGCGGTTCGGGAAAAGCCCGATCATAGGCCCCCCTTTTCAAAAAGTCACGGACCTACCCATCCGGTGATGCGGCACCCCTTCATATTCACCGGATTCTCGCGTCCGCAAGCTGACAAAACGAAAAATGGCCGATCTCTCCGCGACCATTGGGGGGCGGAGGTCGGCCATCGGAGGGCATTCGCCTTGGGACCTCAAGGCGCGGTCAGGAGCTTCGCCTTGAGGGTGATCTCGGGGCCGGCGAGGGCCTTGGAGACGGGGCAGGTCTTCTTGGCGTCCTCGGCGAAGGTCTGGAAGGCCGCGTCGTCCAGGCCGGGGATCCGGGCCTCGGTCTCCAGGTGGATCCGGGTGATCGTGAACGACTGGCCGGACTGCTCCAGCGAGACGCTGGCCGTGGTCTGGATCCGGTCCGGCGGGTGGCCGGCCCCGGTCAGGGCGGCGGAGAGGGCCATCGAGTAGCAGCCGGCGTGGGCGGCGGCGATCAACTCCTCGGGGTTGGTGCCGGTCCCGCTCTCGAACCGCGAGCGAAAGCTGTAGGGGCCCTCGTACGACCCGCTCCCGAGCTTGACCGTCCCATGTCCCTCCTTCACGCTCCCGACCCACTCCGCGTCCGAATGCCGCGTGAGCATCGGCGACTCCCTGGCAAGGTTAACGGTAACGGATCTCGAACCCGCCGGATTGTATCGCCGACCAGCGGCGGAGGCCAACGGGACGGGGATGATCCCAAGGCATTCGGGGACCGGGCTTGCGACGGGTGTCGGGGGGGCGGATAATCGGGGTGTCGGCCTGCCCATCTCCCATCCGATCTCGCCGATCGAGGCACCGATGACGGATCTCTCCCGAGGCGATCGCCCCCCGTCCGCGCCGAGCCGGCGGCCGACCCCAGCCTCTCGGCTGGTCCGGGCCCTCTACACCCACAACCCGTTCTACGTCATCAGCGCTGACCTGGTGTTCATCGGGCTCCGGATGTCGTTCGAGCCGCAGGCCAAGGTCTTCGACACCTGGGCGTTGATCCTGGGGCTGGCGGGCTACACGCTCCTGCTGGCGACGACGGCGTGCCTGATGGTCCGGTTCGGGCGGGTCTGGGACGACATGCGGAGCGTCCTGCTGCTGGTGGTGATGATGTTCCTGGCGATCTCGGCGACGATCGACGACGTCCTGATCGTCCGGCCGGGGCTGGGCCGGGCCTGCGCGATCGCCGGGCTGGGCTTCGCCGGGATGGTGAGCGAAGGGCTGCTCCGGGGGATGCGGCTCCGGCTCCCGGCCGCTTATCGGATCCCGTACTACCTGATCCTGGGCCTGTTCTTCCTGTATCCCCTGGCGCTCCGGCCGCTCCTGGCCCGGTCGGACTCGGCGACCTCGCACTGGGCGTTGTTCGGCTTCGGGACGGTGGCGGGGCTGGCGTTCCTGACGCTCCTGCCGGCGGTCCGGCGCGGGGCCGCTGGCGTCCGGGGGAACGGGAGCCCCTGGCCCTGGCCGCTCTACCCTTGGTCGCTGTTCTTCTTCCTGGGGCTGGGCGTGTGCGCCCGGTCCTATTCCCTCTGCATTTCCTTGCATAACGTCGAGGGGTTCCGGAGTATCTTCGGGCCGTACTTCCTGGTCCCGTTCGGGTTCGCGATCGCCGCCCTGCTGCTGGAGGGGGGGCTGACCTCCGGGCGGAAGGGGGTGGTCCGGTTCGCGCTGGCGATCCCGGCCGGGCTGCTCGGGCTGGCGCTGATCGGGCACCGGCCGGACGCGGTCTACGAGCGGTTCCTGGCGATCTTCCGCGAGGGGATCGGCGTGGCCCCGCCGGCGGCGACCCTGGGTCTGGCCCTGGGATTCTACGGGATCGCGGCGATCCGGAGGGTCCCGATGGCCCTGGGGCTGGCGACGGCCTCGCTGGTCGGGCTCTCGGTCGTCGGGCCGGCCACGATGGGCCCGGAGACCCTGGTCGCCCCGAGGGCCTGGCCGCTGATCGCGGTCGCGCTGATCCAGGGATGGCTAGCGTTCCAGCGCCGCGAGTCCTGGCGGGGGCTGGTCGCGGCGACCTGCGCGGCGGTGGCCGCCCTGTCGGGCCTGCCGGGGGGCGTCTGGTCGCCCGAGGCGACGGGCTCGGTGGCGTTCCACCTGACGCTGGTCGCCCTGCTGATCCTGGGGGCCGCCTTCGACGATGAGCTCGGGCGAGAGCTCCGGTTCGTGGGCTTGATGCTCCTGGTGGCGGCCTCGCTGGCGGTCCTGGCGGGCGAGCCGCACCTCCGCGCGGGACTCCCGGCGGGGATGGTGCCGGGCTACCCGCTGGCGGCGGCGGCGGTCGCCGCCGGGTACGGATATGCCTTCGGCGGCGTGCCGTTCTACCTGGCTTCCGGGGCGATCCTGGGCGCGGTCCTGGCCGTCCTCGGGTCGAGGGGCTACCTCCTGCTCCGGCTCCGGGTGGCCGGCCTGGACCGGATCGCCTGGGGCCTGGCTTCGTTCCTGGTGGCGGCGGCGGTCAGCCTCCGGAAGGCCGGCCTCCCCCGGCGGTGGTTCCCGAGGCCCGAGCCGCCCGGCGTCGAGGCCCCCCCGATGGCCGATCCCCCGGCCTCCTGACCGCCCCGAGCAGGATCGCGCAAGGGACGACCGATCCAACCAGACGAACCCAACGCCGCGCAACCCGTTGGCCGGCAGTGTGTTTGAGAGGCGACACCCGGGTCAACCGCCCGACCCACCCCGGGCTCCCGAACGAACCCAAGGCCCACGTGGGACCCCGCGACTCCGACCAGACGAACCCAACAACGACCCCGCGCCGGTCCGAGGCGGCGACCCGGCCAAACGAACCCAACGACCGGGAACCGCCGGCCAGACGAGCCCAACGACCTCGCCCGTTGGTACTCCCGAACGAACCCAACGACCTCGACCGGCGATCCGGACGAACCCGGGCACCGCAGGACGACAAAAGGGGACATCCAACTTTACGATCGATTTGACGGCACCTTCTCAAGAAATTCTGACCACAACATAGTTACCTCGAAGGCAAACAAGGCAGGGGAAGCCAGAGGAGACATTCCACATTTCGCTCTGTCTGGGCTGCGCACGACGACTTCTCCTTGAGGATATCGACGGGAACCTTCGCTGCGGTCCCTACCTCCGAAGTAGACAGAAAATGTAACGGGCCCGGCCGATCAACCCTCATTCAACCATCGGACGCCCAGGTCGCCGCCGTCGGGGTCGGTCGGCTTCATCGCCTCCTGCTGGCGGGCCTCCCAGTAGAAGAGGAACAGGACGATCGTGGAGAGGGCACTGGCGATGTCGAAGACGCAGTCCAGCGCGACGTTGACCCAGAAGGTGTCCAGCGCCTCGAACTGGCCCAGGGCGTAGCCGGCGGCGGAGCTGGCGGGGATGAAGATCGCGAAGAACAGGAGCCGCGCGGCGAGGATCTGCCAGCCCCGGCCCCTCGTCAAGTCCGTGCTCCTGGCCCTCGGCTCCCTCCCCTGCTCCAGGACGACGACGGAATCCAGCAGCGAATAGCGAACCGCAAGGAGGATCCCGGGGACGATCAGGGCCACCAACCCCAGCAGGATCAGCAGCCCGGCGACGCAGTTGGCCACGAAGAGGCTCCCCCACTTCCGGAAGCCGACCGCCATCGCCTCGCGATAGCTCACGCCCTGGCCCAGCATCCGGCTTGCCAGCGCAAAGATCAGGGCCCCCTCCGCGATCGGCCCGAAGACCCCCTGGAGGACGTTGTTGAGCCGGATGGTGGCGCCCACCTGGTCGCCCTCGGCCGCCCCGAACCGGATCGACTCGATCACGAGGTTGGCGGGGAGCCAGACGGTCAGGAGGATCCCGCCGAAGAGGGCCAGGTTCGACCCGAGGAGGCGGAACGCCAGCGCGAACTTGCCGAGCATCGAGGGGGGCGTGGCGATGACCTCGGCCATCTCCTCGGAGCCGCCCCCCAGGGTGGTCGACGGCGGGGCATAGGGATTCCAGGCATCCGATCGGGGGTCGAGGGCGGCGCCGCACTCCGGGCAGGTCGCTCGCGGGTCCCCGCCCAACGTCGCGCCGCATTCCGGACAATTCGACGGGGTGGACATGGTCGATGCGATCCCATCAATGACGAAGCTTCGACTGACCAGTCCGCCGGGGTCAGCCGTAGAGCCGGGTGGCCTCGGTGTGGGTGATCTTCTTCGCCTTGATCAGCCCGCCGGCGACCTTCTCGCCCATCGGGTCGACGTAGACCCGTCCCGCCACGTTGGTATTGTCCGGGTTGATCCCGATCACGTGGACGTTGAACAGGAAGGCGTCGTCGCTCTCGGCGGTGAACCAGTGGACGTTGTCCTTGTGGTCCGAGACGGTGGAGAACTCACCGGGGGCGAAGCTCCGGTCGACGGTGGGGCGGATCAGGTAGTGGTCGTCGCCGTCCTCGACGCGGTCCCAGTGCCGGCCCCGGAGCGTCCCGTTGAGGACCAAAAAGCCGGTCGCCATCTTGTCGTGACCGTGCGGGACGACCGAGCGGCCCCGCTTCATCGCGAAGACCTGGCGGCCCCAGACCAGCTTGGTCGGCAGGCCGGCGACGCCCTTGAAGTCGACCGGCAGGCTGGTCTCGCCCCGGTCCTTGTACTTCACGCCCCGGGCCAGCCGGTCGAAGTCGAGCGTCTTCAGCAGCGACGGGAGGTCGACCTGGCGGTAGAGCCCCTCCAGCGCCCGCTGGAACTCGACGTCCTTGATCCGCTGGTCCTTGACGTCGCGGCTGATGGCGTCGAGCTGCTTGAGCCAGGCGTCGACGGTCGGCCGGACGTCGTCGCCGAACAGCCGGTGGGCGGCCAGGCCGTCGATCAGGGCCAGGGCGGTCAGCGACTGGAGCGCCTGGCGGGTGAACTGGCGGCGGTTCTCGATCATGGCGGGGCTCCGGGTCCGAAGGGGGGGCGCCGAATCCCCAAACAGACCACAACCGGACGCCCGCCACAACGGGCCATCGGGGCAGGGCCGATCCCAGGTCCAACGCGGAGGATCCGGTCGAGGTCGCCGAGAATCGCCTCGAAGGGCTCGGGGCGATCGGGGGCCGACCCGGGGAGCCGGGCCTTGATCGCGCCGGGCTCGGTCCGGGCCATCACGGGGAGCCCGGCCAACCCCTCGCGGTAGTCGGCGATCCAGTCGATCAGCCGATGGCCCTGCTCGCGGAATTCCTCGGGGGTCATCGCGGCCGGTCATTTCTTGCCGGAGAGGCCGAGCGCGGCGTTCTGGAAAGCCCCGTGGGCCTTCGCGCCATCGCCGGGATAGCCCGCGGCCTGGACCAGGAAGACGGTGACGAGCCCCCGACTCGGGTCGATCGCCATGTCCGTCGCGTAGGCCCCGCCGTGGCCGCAACGGCCGGGGATGGCCGGGCCGGAGTCGCCGGTTGACTTCCGGTCGGTGCTCCAGCCCAGGCCGTAGCCGTTCTCGCCCCGGCCCTTGTTCAGGAGGTCGCCGGTCTGCGTCGAGGTCATCGCGCGGACGGCGGCCTGGGAGACGTAGCGCCGGCCTCCGAGGGTCCCGCCGTTGAGGATCATCCGGCAGAAGGTCCCGAGGTCATCGGCCGTCGAGAACAGCCCGCCGGCCGGATACGGGTGGCGGCTCCGGTCGGTCAGCGGGTAGGAAAGCTGGGTGATCGTGGTCTCCTCCAGCTTCTCCTTCGAGGCATCGGGTTGATACGACTTCGCCAGCCGCTTGACCTGCGCCTCGGTCGGCCAGAAGGTGGTGTCCTTCATCCCCAGCGGCCCGAGCAGCCGGCTTTGCAGGAACTCCTCGTAGGGAATCCCGGAGGCGACCTCGATGATCCGGCCGACCGTGTTGATCCCGGGGTTGCAGTACTCGTACTTCGACCCCGGCTCGAACTGGAGCGGCGAGAGCCCGTAGGAGATCGCCCCCTCGAGGAGCGAGATCGTGTCCAGTTCGCGCTCCAGGGGCGACCGGCCGACGAGCCCGGCGGTGTGCGAGAGGATGTTCCGGACGGTGATCGGGTGCGCGGGCTTCTTCAGGACGACCACGCCCCCCTCCTTCAGGGCCACCACCATCTGGTTCCGGAACTCAGGCAGGTACTTCTCCACGGGGTCGTCGAGCTTCACCTTGCCCTCGTCCACCAGGATCATCAGGGCCGTGGCGGTGATCGGCTTGTTCATCGAGGCGATCCAGAACAGGTCGTCGACCTTCATCGGGACCTTCGCCGCGGCGTCCGAATACCCGACCGATTCCAGCGCGAGCACCTTCTCCGGCGACGCCACCAGGACCACGGCGCCGGCCAGGACCCCGCGGTCGACGAACGGCTTGAGCCCGTCGGAGACCCGGGGCTCGTCGGCCCGGGCCGGGGCCGCGAGGGCCGCCAGCAGGAGGAGGATCGAGAGGGTTCGGCGCGGCATCGGTGGGTTCCCGGGAGAGGAGTTCGGGTCAGCCCTGGAGGGCGTAGGCGGCGACCTTGCCGAAGCCGACGAGGAAGAGGGCCTCGGCGGTCTCGCCGAAGGCCGCGTCGTACAGGTGCGACGGGGCCTTGTGGTTCCCGGCGACCGACTTCGCCTTGAGGTCGACGAACAGGATCAGGCCGTCGTTGGCCCCGCCGATGGCCAGGAGGCGGTCGCCTCCGGGGAAGAACAGAAGCCGCTCGACCATCCCCTTAGTCCCATCGACGGTGAATTCGTGGGTCCGCTGGCCCTTCCGCCAGTCGAAGACCTCGATCCGGGGCGGGCCTTCGAGGTGGTCGATGTTGCCGATCGTCCCGATCCCACCGACCGCCAGCGCCTCGCCGTCGGGCGAGAAGGCCAGGGCCCGGACCCCGCCGATCGAGTGCCGGCGCTGGACCGGGTCCCAGGTATAGAGGACCGGGGCCTCCATCGAGGCCACCGACCGGCCCGTCGCGATCTCCCAGACGACGACGTGGCCCACCTTGTCGCCGGTCGCGACGTGCCGGCCATCGGCCGAGATGGCGCAGGCGTGGAGCATCGACGGATAATGATGCGGTGTCATCTCCTGATGGCCCCGGAGCTCGTGGCGGAGCGAGCCGGTCTCGGCGTCCCAGAGGCGGCAGACCATGTCGTCGGCCACGCTGGCGACCGTCGAGCCGTCGGGCGTGGCAACCACCCGGCGGATCCATTTCGCGTGGGCGTCGACCGCGCGGACCTTCGCGCCCGAGTCGAGGTCCCACCAGATCAGCTTGCCGTCATATCCGCCGGAAATCACCTTTCGCCCGGCGACCGCCAGGCCGGTGACGTAGCTCTCGTGGCCGCCCAGGGCCCGGGCTTCGGGCTTCTCAGCGGCGAAGTCGACGTCGTAGACCTGGAAGTCCGACCCGCCGAAGAGGACCCGGCGCGAGCCCGGGACCCGGGCCATCCCGAAGACGATCGCCTTGGGGGAGAGTTCCTTGACGACCTTCGGGGCCTCGACGTTCGCGGGCATGGGTCGGCCTCGGGTGGGGGCGGGGGATGACAGATGGCAACATTTCAGATTTCAAAACAATCATAATTTTTTGACGTCTGCGATCCCGCGATTCGAGCGGCGAGCCGGAATCGACAATCGTTGATGGTCAATGAGCGATGATCAATTATCGGATCGACATACGATACTAATACCGATGCCGGAGAAATCTCCGGAAATTTCTCTTCCATCAATCATCGCTCATTAACCATCAATCATTGCCAGGTCAAGGAAATATTTCCGGATAGCCTCCGAGATCCGTTCAGGCGAGTACATCCTCGATCGGCTCGGTGCCGGTCTCGGTCAGGGGGACCGGGCGGGTCCCGACGATATAACTCTTCTGGGGGTTGATCCCGACGGCCTGGTAGATCGTGGCGAAGAGCTCGGCGGCTCCGACCTCGCCGTCGACGACGGCCTGGCCCTTCTCGTCGGTCTTGCCGAAGACCGTGCCGCCCTTGATCCCGCAGCCGGTGAGCGTGGCGCTCCAGGCGGAGGCGAAGTGGTCGCGGCCCAGGCTCGGGTTGATTGTCGGGGTCCGGCCGAACTCGGCCAGGGTGATGACCAGGGTGTGGTCGAGCAGGCCGCGATGCTCCAGGTCGTCCAGGAGGGTAGACATGACGTGGTCGAGCTCGGGGACCAGCTCCTGGTGGGTCTCGAAGTTCTGGCCGTGGCTGTCCCACCAGGCCCGGGCGACCCGGACGAACGGGACGCCGGCCTCGACCAGCCGGCGGGCGACCAGGGCCTGCTCGCCGAACTGCGAGGGGCCGTAGGCGTCGCGGACGGCCCGGGGCTCGCGGGACACGTCGAAGAGGGTGTCGCTGGACATCAGGCCCCGGACCCGCTGGTACGCCTCGTTGTGCGAGGACAACGCGGTGGCCGGGCGGCCTCGCTCGAACCGGCGGGTCAGCAGCTCGCGGAGTTCGCCGCGCTCGCGGTGGTCGAGCTCGGTGATGGCCTCGGGTCGGCGGATGTTCTCGGGGATCAGGTTGGTGGTCAGCTCGATCGGGGCGAACCGCGAGCCGAGGAAGCCGGAGGCGCCGGGGCCGAAGTCGCGGCCCTCGGTGGGGGCGTAGAACGAGACGTAGTCAGGGACCGGGCTCTGCGCCCGGCCCAGCTCCTTGGCGACGACGGCGCCGAGGTCGGGATAGCGGACGCTCGGGTCGTCCATCCGCCCGCGCATCATCAGCCGGGCACCGCCGCCGTGGTCGCCGATCTTGGTGTTGAGCGAGCGGATCACGGCGGTCCGGCCCATCCGCCTGGCCATTTTCGGCATCAGCTCGGAGATCCGGAGGCCCGGGACGTCGGTATCGATGGCGCGGAAGGGGCCGCCGGTGGGCGTGCCGGGCTTGGGGTCCCAGGTCTCGAGCTGGCTCGATCCACCGGCCAGCCAGAGCAGGATCACGCGCTTCTGCTGCTTCTTCAGCTCGCCGGCCAGGGCGGGGATCTTGAGGGCGTCCATCAGCCCCAGGTTGCCGGCGATCGCGCCGGCCCCGGCGGCCAGGGCCCCCAGGAACCGGCGACGGTCGACCGCGTGGTCGGGGGAGCCGCAGAAGTGCGAGCGTCGAGAATCGGCCATCTTCGGGGGACTCCCGGTCCGGGTCGGTCAGTGATTGAAGCGGAACTCGGCGCCGGTCAGGAGCGCCCAGACCATCTGGCGGGAGCCTTCGGCGGGGCGATCCTCGCGGCATTCGAGGAACTCGGAGAGGATCGCGACTTCCTCGGCGTCAGGGGCCCGGCACAGGACGTTCCGGACGGCCAGGTCGACCCGTTCGGGGTGGTCGGCGGCCCCGACTAGCCGGGCGACCAGGCGGTCGCCACCGATGGCGAGCAGCTCGTTGAGCTTGTCACCGTTGCTCATCAGGAGGGCCTCGGAGGCGCCGATCTGGTAGTCCTCGCCGGGCCGGGCGATCGCCTGGGCCAGCCCCCGAGCCCGGTCGGCCAGGGGCTCGACCCTGGCGTCGACCTCGCCGAGGTGCGATTCATCCGGCAGCGCGGCCGGGTCGGTCGTGGCGACCCAGATCGAGGCGGCGAGCTGGGTCGGGGTCAGGGCCCTCGGGGCGGCGACGGCGAAGAGGCGGGGGTCGACGTGGTCCGACTCGGCCCGGCCCTCGCGAGCGTAGGCCCGGCTCAGGACCAGGCCCCGGGTGAGCCGGCGGAGGTCGTAGCCGTGCTCGACCAGGTCGCGGGCCAGCCAGGCGAGCAGCTCGGGGTGGCTCGGCGGGTTCTCCGAGTGCATCTGGTCCAGCGGCATCACCAGTCCCTGGCCGAAGAACCGGTGCCAGACCCGGTTGACGATCGACCGCGAGAAGAACTCGCGCCCGCCCGGCTCCAGGGCGACCTCGACCAGCTTGGCCCGGGCGCTGAAGGCGGGGCTCGGCGGGGCCACCTTGTTCTTCTTGGCCTCGTCGAGCCGCTGCTTCTCGGCCTTCTTGACCTCCTCGGAGGGCTCCAGCGCCTCGGCGGGGATCTCGACCTCGCGGCCGGTCAGGAACAGGAACCGGGCCGTCTTCTCGGGCCCCTCGGTCGGCTTGTACTTGACGACCCCGTGCCCCTTCTCGGCCAGGAAGTTGCCGCTCAGGAAGGTCCGGTCGAGGAACGACTTCATCCCGTAGTAGTGGTCCTGCTTCCAGTCCTTGACCAGCGGGTGGTCGTGGCACTTGGCGCAGCTCACGTTGACGCCGAAGAAGACCGAGCTGACGTCGCTGGTCAGGCGGTCGCCGTCCTTGGCCCGGGCCTTGAGGAACTCGGCGGAGCCCTTCCGGCCGGGCGTGGACTCGTCGGCGGCCATGACCTCGCGGAAGACCTGGTCCCAGGGCCGGGCGTCGCGGAAGGCGGCCAGGAGGTAATCGCGGAGGCTCCCCCGGACCCCGGCCATCAGGGCGGCGTCGAACGAGTCGGCCAGGTGGCGGGCGAAGCCGGGCGAGGCCATCAGGCGGTCGACCAGCCGGGCCCTCTTGCCGGAATCGACCGGGCCGGCGAAGGCCCGGAGCTCGGCGGCGGTCGGGATCCGGCCGACCAGGTCGAGCGTCAGGCGACGGAGGAACGTCGGGTCGTCGGCCTCGGGGGCCGGCTTCACCCCCGCCGAGGCGATCGAGGCGTCGACGTAATGGTCGACGACCTCCTCGATCGGTCGGTCCGGCGGCAGGAGGTCGCCGCCCAAGGCCGGGCGGACGGCCGCGTCCGGCATCGCGGAGAGGATCAGGGCCAGGAGCAGCGTCCGCATCAGGAAATCCCTCGACAAGCCGTCCGGTCCCCATCTACCATCGCCCCGGACGCGACGGCCTCTCCAACCGATGTTAAACGACCGGGTGCGGCCGGGTGAAGCCACCGGAAATATTTCTTCGACGAACCGCGTGCCGATGGGTCCGGCCGGTGACCTCGATTAGAGTGGAGGGCGGGGCCGGGCGGATCGAGGCCAGGGGGGCGACGACGTGGACCGCCGATGGCTGATGGTGGCGGCGATGGTCGCGATGGGGACGTGCCTGACCGGCCCCTCCGAGGGCCCCAGGCTGATGCGCGAGGACGTCGAGTGGCTCGACGTCTGGCTCCCCGACGCCAACGCGAGCGACCGGCCCCGCGTCCTTTTGATCGGCGACTCGATCGCCCGGGGCTACGGGCCGGAGGTCGAGCGGAGGCTCCAGGGGAGGGCCTACCTCGCCCGGCTGGCCACCTCCAAGGGCCTGGGCGACCCCGCACTGCTGGCCGAGGTGGCGCTGGTCCTGGGGCAGTCGCGGTTCGACGTGGTCCACTTCAACAACGGCCTGCACGGCTTCGGCTACTCCGAGGACGAGTATCGCGCGGCCTTCCCGGCGCTGCTGGAGGCGATCCGGAAGGGCGCTAGGGACGCGAAGCTGATCTGGGCAACCACCACGCCGATCCGGGACCGCGACCAGCCCCGCCGGTTCGACCCCCGGACCAACCGGGTCCGGGCCCGGAACGCGATCGCGGCGAAGATCGTCGCCGCCGGGAAGATCCCGGTCGACGACCTGTTCGGCTTGTCCGAGGGGCACCCGGAGTACCAAGCCCCGGACGGGATCCACTTCAACGAGAAGGGGACCAGTGCGCAGGCCGAGCAGGTCGTCCGGTCGATCCTGGCGGCCCTCCCCGCGCCGGGCCGGTGAATCAGCGAGGGGCGATGGCCTCCTGGCCGCGGATCTCGCCGAGGGCCCGAAGCGCCTCGCGGACGTGGCTGGCCGGGCGGAACTGCGACGAGTAGACGTGCCGGACTACCCCGGCCCGGTCGATCAGGTACGTCACCCGGCCCGGGATCAGCCCGAGCGTCTTGGGGACCCCGTAGAGCGCCCGGAGCGAGCCGTCGGCGTCGGTCAGCAGCGGGAACGGCAGCCGGTGTTTGGCGGCGAAGGCCCGGTGCTCGCCGGGCGGGTCGGAGCTGACGCCGATCACGACGGCCCCGGCTCGGAGGAACGCCTGGTGGCCGTCGCGGAACGAGCAGGCCTCGGCCGTGCAGCCGGGCGAGTCGTCCTTCGGGTAGAAGAAGAGGACGACCTCCGACTTGCCCCGGAAGTCGGCCAGACGGACCGGCTCGCCGCCCGCCGAGGTCAGGGCGAAATCCGGGGCCGGGTCGCCCGATTGCACGCGATACGCCATGGGGGACGCTCCGTCGCTGGGGCCGACCGCCACCCCCGGAAGGTTCGGGCCCTAGGGACAATTGTCAGCGGACCCCGGCCCTCGAACAGGCCGGGCGATCGGGCCCCCGGAGGCTGTCCGGTCGTTATCCTGGCTCATGGCAAATGGGCGATGGGTGATGGGCGATGGGGACGAAAGTCCCGGAAAAGCAGCCGAAGCGGCTCCGGATGCCTTGCCGATTCTCCTTCGTCAACCATCGGTCATCAACCATTTTCGATTCCAGATGGCCTCTCAGCCGCGGGGATCGGCGGGACCGCCCGTCGAGGGGCCGGGAGGAACGGCGGCGGAGGGATCCCGGGGGGGCGGGGTCCAGTCGACCGACTTCCGGCGTGGGGCCGGTTTCGCGTCAGAAAGGGTCTGGCCGACCCGGACCCGGAGCGCCCAGAGGTCGCGGGGGAGGAGCGAGCCGAACCGGATCGACCCGGCGTCGGCGGCCTCCGGGCCGGCCCCGAGGCGCTCGCCGGCCAGGCGGAGGGCCTCGCGGACCCGGCCGCCGACCGCCCATCGGGGCTCGCCCCGGACCAGGGCCAGGAGCGTCAGGTACTCGACGTCCTGCTGCCCCCGGCGGTACGCCTTGAGCCGGATCGAGGGGACCGGGCCCGGCTCGTCCGGCGTCCGGCCGGGATAGAAGAGCGACAGCTCGTCCCCCTGACGCCAGGACTCGGCCCGGCCGATCGTCTGCCAGGGGATCACGCCGTCGACGCCGAGGGTCCAGGCGTCGACGCACCAGGCGGCCGGCTGGACGTTGGATTCCTCGATCGGGTTGCTCCCGCCGTACTCCAGGACGAACTGCCCCTGCGCCTCCTTGCGGTCCAGGACCAGCCGGGGGCGGGAGCGGACCTCGGAGCCGACGACATTGTAGTCGAGCAGCCCGTCGAGCGAATCCCGCTGCCACTGAGGGCGGGAGATGTCGGCCCGGAAGGCGATCTTCGCCTTGCCGGGGCCCGCGAGCCGGGCGGCGGCGACCCCCTCGTGGAAGGCCGAGGCGAAGTAGCGGAGGGCCCAGAAGTCCTGGAAACTGGCCGGCTCGTCGAGGAGCCAGGGAGACGACCCGCCCGACCATCCCCGGTCCCCGGCCTTGAAGTCGACCTTGTTGTTGAGGAACCCCAGGAAGATCGTTTCCCGCCAGCCCCGGGCTCCGAGGTGCTCGGCGAACCGCCGCGAAGCCTCGACGAAGGCCCGGCGGTACGAGTCGGGGAAGGCCCGGTCGGCCCAGTAGTCGCCGTTATAATTCCCCTCGATCGGCGTCGGCCAGTTCTCGTGGAGCGGGAGGTAGAAGACCTCGATGGGGACGCCCTTGCGGGGGAGTCCGGCGAAGGCCGAGCCGTCGAGGTACGGCCCGAACCGTCGGTCCCAGTCGGACCAGTCGAACCCGTCGCGGGTCGGCCGGGGGGCCATCCCGGTCCGGATGGCCCCGGTCTGCGAGTAGGGCACCCGGTTAATGACCGTCCGGTGCCGTTGGGCCATCCGGTAGAAGTCGCGCTCGTTCTCGGGGAGGTCGTAGGCGTTCATCTCGGGGAGGAAGCTCAAGCCGTCGGGCAGGGCGAAGTCCCAGACCCGGAGCGCGACCTCCAGCTTGATTTCGTCCGGCCCGGCCCGGAGCGAGAGCGTCCCCCGGATCTCGCCGGCCGGGGCGTCGTGGGTGACGTAGACCTCGACGTAGAGGCTCCCGCCGGCCATGCCCGTGCCGCTGGAGTCGAAGGGTCCGACCAGCGGGACCACCGGGTCGGGCATCGGCCCCCGCTTGGTCCCGACGTTTTCGAGCCGGCCGAACTCGACCTTGAGGCCCGCGGCGCCCGCCCCCTCGAAGGCCAGGGCCGGCCGGATCCCCCGGGCCGGGCCGAGGATCAGGACCTGGAACCCGACGAACTCGTTCCGGGCCGCCTGGAGCGTGATCCGGCGGGCCCCGGCGTCCCAGAGGTGGTTGGCGGCGAGGTAACCGGCCCCCCCATCGGGGACCAGGGCCCCCGAGGTCGGGTCCCTCTTGTCCAGCTCGTCGACCACGGCGATCGAAGCCCCGCCCAGCCTCGGGGCCGGGGCCTTTCCCGATCCAACGACGGCGGGGACGGACCCCGGCAGCGGCTTCGCCGAGAGCCCGGAGACCCGGACATCAAAACGCGCTCCCGGCCCGATATTCCCCGCCCCGTCGACCGCCCGGACCTCCAGCCCGACGCGGGATCCGGGCGCCAGGCCGAGGTCGCGCAGGTGCATCCGGACCCGCTCGCCCGCCCGACCCGCCATCGGGATCAGGTAGCGCGGGACGTCCCGGCCGTCGACCCGGACGAAGAACCCGACCGTCCCGGCCGGCCCCACGTCGGGGGGCGTCTCCCAGGTGACCAGGGCCTCGCCAGCGGGCCGCCCCGAGTCGTCCGACGCCGGCGCGGTCGGGGTCGGCGGGGGCGACCGGTCCTCGGGCCCCAGTTCCACCGTGAGGTACGGGGCGCTCGATGCGTTCTGGTCCCGGCTGTAGAGGAAGCGGTTGGGCATGTGCTCGGCGGTGAAGCGGTTCCCCTTGCGGGTCCACTCGCTCCCCGTGTCGTCGAAGAGGAGGAATCCGTGGCTCACCCCCGCCACCCGGGCGGCCACGACAACCGGCCCGACGGCCACCCGCTGCCAGCCCTGGACGTCGGGCGGGGTGGCGTCGGCATTCCGCCAGGTGGTCCCGCCTTGGCCGAGGATCACCTCGGAGAGGTCGCCCCCGGGAATCGTCCAGGGGACGCCCGGGTGGTTCCGGCTCCGGAAGGTCGAGGCTCCGGCCAGGGGCTGGTAGCCGGTCGCGGTCCCCTCGGACCACTCGGCCCCGAAGGTCCCGACCGTGACTTTCCGGAGGATCGGCGGGCCGGTCGACTTGAGGTGGAGCGTCGCCCCGACGACGACCCGGCCCTTCATCGCGGCCGGTTCGACGTCGATCAGTGACATCTCCTGGTAAGACTTCAGCTTGAGCCGGGGCGCGGCCCCGTTGCTCCCGTCGGCTTCCGGGCCGACGTCGGAGAACCAGGCGTCGCGAGTCGCCGGTAACCGGACCTCCTCGCCGGGCGCGGGGGCCGAGGCAAGCAGCAGGGCGGCCAGGACGATTCCCGCCGCCCTGGGGGAGAAACGCTCGGGATCGATCACGGGGGGGGCCCTCATGGACCTTCGACGCGCGGAGATTTCACCAGCCGCCGCCCTGCTCCGGGTCGGGCGCGACCTCGCCGGCCCCCGGCTCCTCGGCCGGGCCGGCCGACCAGTCGGACCCGGCGGGTTCTTCCGGGGCCGGGGTCCCCCAATCGCCGCCCCCAACCCCATCAGTGGGAGCAGTCCCCCAGTCGCCGCCGCCTCCACCCTGGTCGGCGGCCGGCGTTCCCCAGTCGCCGCCGGCCTCAGCCGCGGGCGCGGGGGTGTCCCAACTAGCCCCCGCCCCGGCATTGGCGTCGTACGTCTCCTGCGGGGGCTGATCGTGAGCCGGCGGGGGCGTGGGAGCCCCGTAACCGACGGGAGCCGACGTGTGGCCCTCGACAGGGCCGCCGGTCTGGCCCTCGTGGGGGCGGCCGAACTTGTCGTAGAGGATGTTCCCGGCGATCGCCCCGCCGAGGCCGGCCATCGCCCCGCCCAGCATCCCGCCGCCCGCCGACGGCTGCGGGGGGGACGGGCCATACCCGCCCGGCGCGTAGCCCGGGGGAGGGCCGTAGCCGGGCGGCTGGCCGTATCCTGGTGGCTGGCCGTAGCCGGGCGGCGGCTGGTTCGCGGCGGGCGGGCCGTAACCGGGCGTGGGCGACGGGGGGAGCGGCTGGCTCGCCGCGTAGGCATTCGGGTTCGTCGCGGGGGGGGACGATCGAAACGCCCGGCTCAGGACCCAGAGGAGGGCGAGGCCGCCGACGCCGATCGCGAGGTACAAGGGGAGGCGACTCGACGGCGAGGGGGCCGCCACCGGGTTGTCCGCCCCGGTCGCGGGAGCCTTCGCCACCTCGATCCGAGGGGCGGCCGGCCTGGTCGCGGCGACCTCCGCTCTCGGCGCGGGGGCGGGCGGGGAACTCGCGGGGCTGGCCGCCAGGTGGGCCCCGCCCGGGGTCCCGACCCGGCGGATCTGGGCGACGGCGTCCAGCAAGCCCTGGTCGAGCTTCCCGGCCTTAAAGTCGTCGCGGAGGGTCGCGACCAGCGAGCCGACCTTCTCCTGGGTGAAGACCCCTGCCGCGGAATGGCTCGGGATGATCTCGATCTTGTGGTCCGCCTTGGAGATCAGGACGAACAGGCCGTGGACCTTCGAGTCCGCCGCGTCGGCCTCGGCGCGGGCCTTGATGTCCCGGCCGTTGAGGGATTCGATGGTGGCGACGGCGACTTGCCACTTCGAGTCGCGATCGAAGGCCCGGAGGGCGTCGTCGGCCCGGATCACGGCCTCGGGCGAGAAGAGCCGGGCCCGGTCGCGGACGCCCACCGGCTCGTTGGTCGCGGGGCTGGCCGCCGCGAGCTTCCGGATCTCGGCGACGGCGGCGTCGAGCCCGTCGTCGAACTTCCCGGCCTGGAAGGCCGACCCGAGGGCCCCGTCGATCGCCCGGATCGCCTCGGGCGTGAAGACCCGGGTCGAGTTCGGCGAGGGGACCATGTAGAACTTCTTGTCCCCCTTGGAGAACAGGAGGAACAGGCCGTGGACGTTGGCGGCCCTGGCGGCGGCGACGGCCTCGTCCTTGATCGGCCGGCCGCCGAGCGATTCGACCGTCTTGACGGCGACCTCCCAGCCCGTGGCGCGGCCGACCGCATCGAGGTCCCCACTAACCTTAATGACCTCGGCCTCGGAGAAGAGCCCGGCCGCGTCGGAGACGCGGGGCGGATCCGAGGAGGGGCCCTGGAGCAGGGTCAAGCCCAGCGCGATCGGGATCAGCGAGTTCATGAGGGGAATCCTCTCGGGGCTCGGGACCGAGATCGTCGCTCCGTCGATCGTAGCGGGCGCCACCGTGGGAAGCGATGGGGTCCCGCGATCGCGGACGCGCCAGGGACCCGCCGATTCGAGCGACGGGTCGGAATCCTGGCGGGGTCGCGACTTCCGCCCGATATTGACTTCGCCCTTGAGGCAGGCGGAAGATGAGGACTGCCCTCGCGTCTCGCAATCCGAAGGATGTCCCGTGACCGAACGAGACCTCGAATCCATCCTGGCTCAAGGCCATGAGACGAATGGGGTCGAATTCAAAGGGCCGGGGCTCGGACGGATCGGTCTTTCCCAGCCAAAGTCATCAGGGCGATCCTGGGCATGGCCAACAGGCGTGATGGCGGCCTCGTCGTTATTGGTGTCGAATCTGCCAGTCTGGATCCCGTCGGGTTGAGCGATCCGGATCTGGCCACATGGTCGAATGACGACGTCTTGGCAGTGGCGGTGAATGGCTGTGCGAGCCCCAAGGGCGGCGCTTCCCGCGGATCGATCATCCAATCCGAAATCATTACGGGCTCGATTGGGTCGGGCAGGAATTCGATCGGGGTGAATCGATCGGGGTCTGGCGATTCCACACCAGCGGCCTCTTCGTCCATTACTTCGCGTTGGATGGCGAATGGCGAGATCAATCGACCTCGCGGGCCCCCGAGCCCGGTTGGCGGCCGAAGGCTGACATCAACTATCCCGATGCCATATTTACTTTCATGCAGATTTTCGAGTTCGCGGCCCGTCTCGCGCAGTCCCGGGCCGGATCGGTCCATATGTGCGTGGAGATCGCCATCAAGGATCTGGAAGGGCGACGGCTTAGTTGGAGCGGGACGGAAGTCTGGTCCGACGACGAATACCACACGGAAATGCCCGAATGGGTGGATCGGTGGGACGGCCCTCAGACCGAACTGATCGCCAAACCGCGGGAACTCGCTGCCCAGTCGGCCCAAAAGTTCTTCGCCCGGTTCGGCCTGGACGTCTCCCTGGAGACATTGGGCCAAGTCCAGGAAGACATCAATCACAGGTGATCCCGGAGGATCCTGCCCGGCGCCGCGACGTCCGAATCGATCAGCGCCGCTCGGTGCCGGTCTTGGGGATGGCGGCATCGCGGATGGCGGGCCAGGCGAACACCTTGAGACCGGCGGGGGGGAAGACGCGGGGGAAGATGGCGAGGTCGTCGCCGACGATGGGCGGGAGGACGGGGCGGCCGTCGGACCAGAAGCCGAGGTGGCGGAAGGCGTCGCCCTTGTCGGTCGCCTCGTCGAGGGTCTTGCCGGCGAAGGCGGCGTCGAGGGTCAGGTCGGCCATCCTCCAGAACCCGGCGGTGTCGAAGGCGTTGACCTCGCCCTGGGCCATCTGGGCGGCGGGGAAGAGGCCGTCGCCGGTGTCGAACCGGTGGAGCGCCCCGGTCGGGGCGAGGTGGTCGGCCCGGAAGTGGGGATAGCCCCGGGCATCGGTCCGGTAGAGGATGAACTTCTTCCGGTCGCGGGGGATGGCGGTCGTGGCGGCGAAGATCTCGCGGGCCCGCTGGTCGCCGACCACGAGGTCCTTCTGGCCGGCGACGACCACCAGGAGGGTCGAGGCCGGGACGTCGGCCAGGTCGGGCTTGCGGGACTGGAAGACCTCGCCGGGGAAGATCGCGACCACGGCCCGGGGCTCGGGCAGGTCGGCCTCGGAGGCCACCGCCGCCATCTGCGCGGCGAGGTTCCCGCCGGCCGAGTGACCGATCAGGGCGAACTTCGAGCGGTCGGGCCGGACGTGCGCCGGGGAGGTCGCCAGGACGTCCAGACCGTCGCGGACGGCGATCAGGGCGTTGGGCAGGAAGTTGACCGGCGGCGTGGACCAGTCGCGTTGGTAGCGGGGGGCGATCACGATCCGGCCCTGGCGGACCAGGTGCTCGATCCAGGCGCCGTAGACCCCGGGATTGACCGCGAACCACCCGTGATTGAAGACGACCACCGGCGCCGTCTTCGGCGAAGGATCGGCGGGCTCGAAGAGCCAGTACGACCTCGGGCCCTCGCCCAGCTCGATCCGCTGGACGGACTTATGGGGGTAGGACCGGGTCTCGTCACCCGCCGGGGCGGGGCGGGCGGCGAGGGCGGCGACGATCGCGAAGGTGGCCAGGGCCGTGGCCTTTCGGGTGCACAAACCGGGGGTCCAGGAGGGGCGAATCATGGCATCCTTGCCTCGCGGATTATGGCGGCTGCGGCCCGGCGATTGATCGCCGGGCCCGATCGAGCGGTCAGTTCCGGGGGGTCGGAATGGGGCGTCCGGCGATGGACTTCGACCGCGCCGCGGCGGGCTTCCGGGCCGGCTCGGCGGGCCCGGACGGCTTGGAGGCGCGGCCCGGGGCCGGGGCCGGGGGATAAATCGTCTCCAGGAGCGGCGACGACCAGATCCCGTGCCGCTCGTTGCCGGGGAAGAAGACGGCCTGGTCGAGCTTCAGGCTGGTCAGCGAGGTGAACCCCAGGACGCAGAGCGGGAACTGGTTGATGTTCTCCATGTCGGCCAGCAGGACCGGCTCGGAGAGGGTCAGTCCGGCGTGGCGGAACGCCTTCTCGGCCATCTCGACGCAGTACAGGTCGCGGTCGTCGGCCGACAGCGCGTAGTCGAAGGGGATCTGCCGCTTGTAGACGTCGTGCAAGTATTCGACCACCTTGCCAACCTGCCCCTGGTAGGCGGGCTTGAGCCGCTTGACACCGAAGGCCCCGGTGTTGTCGAGGATCCAGATTTTCAAGGGCTGGCGGCGGACGCTGGCCTTGGTCGTGTCGTAGACGACCGGCTCGCCGTCCTCAATGACGACGGTCCCGATGTGGGAATACTGGCTCCCGCTGACGTTGGCGATGAACCGGCTGAACGGGAAGAGCCCGCCGAGGATCCGGGCGTCGCCCCGGCGGAACAGGATGTCGCCGGACTTGAGAACCTTGCGGCCCCACTGGTCCCACTGCGTCATCGCCGGAGTATCGGGGATCGGCGGGAGCTGACCCGACTTCCTCGCGGCGGTGGCGGCTGGTCCCCAGGGATTCCCCTGCCAGCCGGGCGGAATGAGTCGATCCGTCGGTTCCTTGCCGCCATCCTGGCCGCCGTTGAAGGCCAACACCAACCAGAGCAAGACCCTCATGAGGAGATCCTTGGTACGGGCCGGGGGCGTCCCGTGAAAAGGCCGTCGGTCGGCCCGGGACGTCTCGGGGATGGTGGGATCGGGCAGGAGGCGGCACCCGGGAGACGCCGCCCAACTCCGCGATCGTCCCGTAAGGACGATCGTGGGTGAAGCTGCTTTCACGCCGCTTGGGTGTTACCCGTGGGCACGATCGACCGGATCCGCGGCCAGGGATCCCCATCCTAACGCGCGACCTGGTCCGCTCGCCATCCGGTTCTGGCCGATTTCTCGCTTTCGCACAAGAGGGAACCCGGCGCAATCCGCAAAACCGGAAGATCCAGCAACGGCTGCCATTCTCCGGTTAAGCGGTGACGATGCGGGGGCTCAGCCCCTCATAGTCAAGGCTAAGTGGCCCGGTCTCGATCGAAATCCCTCGAAGGGCAACTCATCCGTGTCAACCAGATCCGACGCCGAGGTGGGTTCCGAGGACAGCACGGATTCGCCCGGATCGGGCCGGATTTGCCGATTTTCCGGTAACGCTCCAGTTCGCGGCTCGACCGACCGATCCAACTTTGATAGGTAGGGAGCCGAACGAATCAGGTCGGGGCCCGACAACCCGTCCCGGACTCGCAAGGATGCGGGCTGGGGCGGCGCAGGTCGAGGCCCGGGGGCATCATATTTAGCATGCGCATAGGACGGCGCAACTTTATGTCGGCCCTGGGGCTCGCGCTGGTGGCGGCGCTTTCGGGGGCCGCGCCGATCGAGCCGCGTCCGGCCCCCGCGGGTCCGTCGATCCGGATGTCCGTCGAGGTCGAATGGGCGGTCTCCCCCCTGCCCGCCCTCCCGGCCTCCGAGCGGACCCCGGCCCCGATGCCGACGGTCGAGCTGTCCCTGAATGCGGGCCGGATCGTCGAGATGACCCCCTGGCCGACCGGCCCGGCCTGGCAGGCTCGACCCGACGGGTCGTGGTCGCCGGGGCCGGAATCAAAAGGACGGGCCCGGGCCCGGTTCGAGGCGCCATTCGGGGCCGAGCTTTCGGTCCGGGTCGCCGGCCAGGCGGCCCGGATCTCGCTGGCCTCGCTCCTGGACGGGCCGCAGCGGTTGGGGGTGGTGTCGGGAGTCGAGGTCGGGGTCGAGCGGCTCCCCTGGGACGCGATCCAGGCCGAGCTGGGCGGCGAGGGGAGCGACGGGACCGCGGAGCCCGGCGCGGCGGTCCCGCTGTCGGTCGCCTTCAACGTCCTGACCCCCGAGCCGGCCGACGTCAACCTCCGATGTTCGGCCGAGTTGCGGCCCGCGAGGGGGGGCGAGCCGGTCTGGCGGCAGGAGTGGCGGGAGGTCGTTGCCACCGACGCGATCGAGCCCGCCCGGCACGCGATGATGGCCTCGGCCCAGGGGCCCGAGGGGCTCTACGTCCTGGAGATCAAGACGTCGTGGGAGCCGCTGGGCGACCCGGCCGGGTCGAGGCTCGGGCGGTGGGTCCGTCGCCGCCGGAACCCGGCGATGACGACCTCGGCCACCCGTCGGCTGACCCTGGCGATCGTGGCCTCGCGCCAGCCCGCCTCGCCGCCGCCCTCCTCGAAAGGGGACGCCGGGGTCGAGGTCGACGCGATCGACCTGGCCCGGGCCTGGGGGCATCGCCCGACCGCGGCGGGCCGATCGCCGATGGCCGGGCCGAGCCGGTCGACGTGGCCCGTGCCCGAGTCGGCGTTGCTGGACCTCCCGCTCCGCGACCGGCTCCGGGGCTGGATCAAGGGGAACGGCGGGGCCGAGCCCTCGACGCTGGCCCCGGCCGACCCGGCCGGGTTGGCGTGGTCGGCGGTTGGGCTCCGGGTGGCGTGTCCCGAGCGGCCCCACCGGCTCACGGTGACGGTGGCCGGCGGGCACCCCTCCGCGCTGGGGGTGGCGATGGTCGCCGGTCGCGGCCGGGTCGTGCTCGACGCCTGCGCCTCGGGGGCCCCGATCCTCGAAGGGGGCCCGCCGGCCACCTTCTCCTGGCCGGTCTGGCCCGACTCCGAGTCGCCGGTCCTGGTCCTGGTCAACCGGAACACCTCGGCCCCGGTCCTGATCGGCTCGATCGCGCTGACCGAGCTGTCCGACCTCCCGCCCGCGATCGTCCCGCGCAACCCCGAGCGCTCGATGGGCCTGCACCTGGCCGGGGTCTCGTCGCTGGACCGCTTCGGCGGGGCCGATGGGCCCTCCGACCCTTTGACGCAGGCTCGGAACCTGGCGAGCTACCTGGCCCATTGCGGGGCCTCGACGGTCGTCCTGCCCGACGGCCTGGCCGACCGGAGGCGTTGCCGGGCCCTTGATGGCCAGGGCGACGAGGATTCGAGCGGCCCGGACCGGCTCGACCTGATCCTCCGGGTCCTGGCCCGTCGGGGGATCACCGCGTGGGTCGACGTCCCCTTCGACGGCCCGCTGCCCGGCCTCCCTTCGCCCGACTCGCCCGAGGCCGCGGCCTCCGGGCTGGCGCGGGTCGACCGCCGGGGGCAGCCCGACGGGGTGAGCTACCAGCCGATCCATCCGCGGGTCCGCGAGGCGATGGCGCGCCAGGTCGCCGAGGCGGTCGAGCTCCGGAAGTTCCGGCCGAACTTGCTGGGCGTCCTGGTCCGGCTCGGTCCCGGCTCGACGCTCCTGGGCGGTCCCGACTCGGGCCTGGACGACGCCACGTTCGCCCGGTTCGTCGCCGCCGCGTTCGAGCGTGGCCCGTCGGCCCGGGTCCCCGGCCAGGGGTCGGCCGACCCCGGCCGGTATGAGACCCGGGCCAGGTATGTCGAGGCGTCGGGTCGGCTCCCCTGGCTGGCCTGGCGGGCCCGCGAGATCGCAGCCACCTACCTCGGGCTGGCCGAGGCCGCCCGGCGGGCCGCTCCGGGCGCGACCTTGGCCGTCTCGACCCCTGGCCTCGAACCCGGCCCGGCCGGCGACGAGGCCCGGCGTGTCGACCTCGCCGGTCTCGGCCCGAGTCAGGCCTGGCGCGGGGTCGGCCTGGACCTGGCCGACTGGCCGACCGGCGAGGGGTCCCCGGTCGTCTTCCGCGGGGCCGGCCTGTCGACCGAGGATCTCGGCCACGACCTCGCCACCAGCCCCGAGCTGGACGACCAGGTCGCCGCCCGGCCGAGCCGGGGCGTCCTCTTGGGCGTCGAGTCTCCGGACGACGAGCCCACAATCGGCCGGCCCGGCGGCCCCCGACTCTCGGCCCGGCCGATGGGCGAGGGCGTGGCGGGGGACGCGCCGCTGGAACACGCCCTGGCCGCGCTGGACGCCCGGCGGATCCTCCTGGCCGGCTCCAGCGTGGCCGGGCAGGAGGAGCGGATCCGGCGGTTCGCCCGAGTTTTCTCGGCCCTGCCCGCCTCGCCGCCGGGGGCCCCGGAGCCGAGGCTCCCCTCGGGGGTGGTGGCCCGGGCGATCCGGTCGGGAGCCGAGACCTACCTGGCGATGGCCAACGACACGCCGTACCCGATCCTCCTGGAGGCCGATCTCCAGGCTCCCCGGGACGCCTCGGTGGACGACCTGGGCCGGGGGGTCCGGCTTGACCCGGAGCGGGGTCCGGGCGTGACCCGGCTGGTCCTGGAACTCCCACCGTTCGGGGTCGCCGCGGCCCGGATCGGCGCGCCGGACGTCCGGGTGGCGTCGGCCCGGCCGTTTCCCGGCCCGGCGGTCCTGGACGGGATGAAGGCGCATTACGATGATCTCTGGGCCGTCCTGGCCCGACTGGACCGGCTCCCGGTGGGCGACCCGGCCCCGATGGCCGCCCGGGCCGGCCCGGCCAACGCGGGGTTCGAGCCCGACTCGGTCGTGCTGGTCGCGGCCCGCCCCGCCTCGGCGGTCCCGGGGTGGGAGGCGGCGGGCGATGGCGGCGTCGAGATCGACCGCGACCGGCCGCACTCGGGTCGGGGGAGCCTCCGGCTCGAAGCTCGGGGGGGACCGGTGGCCGTCGTCAGCGACCCGTTCCGGCCGATCGCCCGGTCGGGCCTGGCGATCCGCGCCTGGTTCCGCGCCGACCGCCCCGAGGTCAGGGTCCGGGTCCGGATCGACGGCCAGTCGGCGGGCCGCCCGTACGCCCGCCAGCTCGACGTCGCGGCCCGGCCCGGCTGGGCCGAGACGCTGGTCCACGCCATGCAGCTCCCCGAGGGGGGCCTGGACTCGGCCCGGCTCCG
>JAABUV010001187.1_pt1 | contig 38247 bp, 41 predicted proteins | sample 5559971 | NCBI WGS metagenome assembly JAABUV01 (sample SAMN10711881, study PRJNA513362) | rock metagenome | isolation source: Antarctica rocks | place: Antarctica: Victoria Land, Knobhead nord | collected 2015-12-19
CATAAATAGAAGCTCTTGTACCAACCTTCTTCTGTATTCTTAATATTCAGTTATAGCTACCTCTAAAGATCAAGCACTATTCAACCCTGACTTCCGCTGGTTGACTCACCTAGGCACGATCCTGACAGTAATTAACTTTCGTTGCAACGAATTTAACTAGTGACAGCATCGCAATAGCGCAGTATTACAGAAGTCAGTGAAAGCAATGATGAAAAAAATATAGAAAATGCATTGCAGATGTTCACATCATCTTGACACAAAGATTGCATTTGTTTAACAAAACAATAAAGATGCAAAATAATCTTCAGAAAGTTGAAAGCACTCTCATCACTTACATCAGAATCAAATGCATAAATCTGAATGTTTATCTGCACTTCAGAAACATTTCAGACGCAGATAGCACATAATGTGACTGCAACTGAAATCATCAGATGATGAAACATGTACTTATACATTGCTTAAACTGATTGCATCTGCGATTAAGAATGTTATAAGACATTGACTTCTTGAACTATTGAATAATCATTGTTATCATGAAAAGTTTCAAAGCAGCTGCAAGAATGATGATGAAAACAAAGCTTCTGAAACAATTTAAAGTGACTGAATCACTCATTTTTTAACATGCAATCAATGCAAACTAATTTGATACATAGTCTCATAATGATAGTTTCAACTGCATAAAGCAGTTGTATAGTCAGCGAGTGATTTTCTATCTCAGAGAGTTTTGTTCACTCGATATAAATAGCATAAAGTTTCTCATGAGTCAACTTAATTGATGTCATAAAAATGTATAAATTTATTATTATTATGACTTGCATTTAAATCAAGTTGCATGTTATTTTCTAACTTGTATAATGAAAGATTATCAAGATAATCAATGTATACATTGAGTACAGTTTAAGTGTTCATAATCACTTTGATATTATCATTATTAATCTGTTGCTTAATACAACATAGCAAAATCTTTAATATTAATTGTTGATGCTTACTAAACTGATCATTAAGTTGAGTTTTCATACTTACATTCTAACTTGACTCAATCACTTAATATCAATCTTCTGACTTGATTTGAATACTCAGATTAAATATATTGATTCAACTCAATATTGATCTTAAGTTGAATCGAAATTCGCTGACTCAATTTGACTCATCAAGAAATTAAATATGATGTCAAGAGAATTAAATATAGAAATTTTTGCAACTTTTCGCCTTTGCATTATCTTTTTGATAGAAAGTCATAAAGAAAAACATAAAGAGAAACATAAAGAAAAACATAAAGATCATTTGATAAAAAGCTTTGATAAAAGACTATGATAGAAAGCTATGATAAAGAGTCATGATGAGAAACTATGAAGACTGTTTGATAGAAAGTCATGAAGAAAAGTCATGAAAAAGAGCTATGATAGAGAAATATGAAGACTATTTGATAGAAAGTCATAATAGAAAGTCATAATAAAATATCTATTTATCTATCTTCATGTTTTGACGAGTCGAGTTGAGAATTTCAAGTCAATACTTGATTTCAATTCTCTGATTCAGCTTAAATACTTAAGTTGAACATTTTGACTCAACTTGAATACTTAAGTCAAGAATTTGTTGAAATCATGTTTAAAAACTAATCAGAGTGCATACGTGACTAGAATGTTTAATTTATAGAGATAGTTATAACTAAGACTTTAAGAATACAGAAGAAAGAAGATATAAAAGATAAGAAAAATACGCTTTATATAGTAGTTACTCAGATTTGATGCTAGTTTCAAAGAAAACGTATTGAAACACAAGAAAGATGTTTATTTGAAAGATGTTTGTGACACAAAGAAATGTGTTTGTCATAAACATTTATTAACTACTCATAATACAAAGAAGTGTGTTTGTTTAAAAGACAATAGAAGCTGATTAGAAGATGCTAGAAAAGAAAAAAGATGCTGAGTTATATCTGAGTCAAACTTGAATCAGATCTAGGTCAGCTTTCAACTAAATTATTGACTAGCTCTAATTAATACGCAGTGAACTTGCTAGCGTTCACTGTGAATTGATTAAAGTTTGATCTTTGATACATTCATAACATTATTTTTCTCTTCGAAAATTCATGTTCACATGAATAGAATAAATGAAACGCAAAAATTTTCACTGTTTTTTAATTTAGTATGACTTGTCTGAATAGAGCTTATGAAATTCAACTAGAACTTCTTTCAAGCTCTTAAATTCTTCTTTATCAACATAGTATCATTTGTCATTTCGATTTAGTCTCGTTCATTTGACCTTGTATTGTATTCAATCTTGATAGCATTTAAAGTTCAAAATGTCATTTATCTCTCAATGATCATTGTTTTTGATTGTCAATAATTTAGAAGAATTTTGAATGCTGTTCTGACAATGAGTCTTCAAAATAAGATCATAATAGCTTCAAGCTGAACATTAAATGCAGCTGCTTCATGCTTATCAATAAATGAAGATGATAGAAAATCTTAACTTTGACAGTGATTTGATAGAATTTTAGCTGTTTGTCTTTCAAATTCTTACATGATCTAGTTGTCTTTATGTTTCTAAAGAATAATCAAACTCAGTCGTTTACTTCATAAATGATGTCTCGTTTATGTTTATTAATCTGAGCTTTGATGATCTGCTTCATCTTTTTCAATTGTTGATGATCAAAGATTTGATTTGATTTGATTTTGATTTGATTTGAATTCATACATTCTTATGACATTGACTTAAGTTCAACTCATGAGAAAAACTATGATATTTATATTGAATGAACAAAACTTTCTGAGAAAGAAAATCGCTTGTTGGCTGTACAATGACTTCAACGTCGTTGAAACAGTGAGTTTTGAGACTATGTATCATGAATAAATCTATAGCTTTCATTCAGCGCATGACGCTTAAGTAAACTCTTGATGAAAGTGTCTGTGCTGTTTAATTATATCACATCGTCTTTGTTCTGCTCTTCATTAACGATATTCTTTATAAATGATGTTTTGATTTGATTCTTGATTCAAAGATGAAAGACGTTTTCTTTGCATTTATAATGCTCATGATTGTAACATACATAAAGCTGTGTTCTCTTGCTCAATAATTGTCATTCATTAAGCGAGAAAATATGTGATGAAAGAGAGATGCACATGATAAAGAGATAAAGTATGATTGTACTGAATATTTCTTTTCTTCTCTTAATTTGACTTATGTCACGTAAATGTTGAATGAACTGTTAGTATAAATGTGCAATCGCAATCATTTGATGATTGATTCTGATTGATAGAAGAGAATGCGTTCTGATCGTTCTTCTGCGCTCTCAATTTTTCATGTAGATAGATGTATGACTTAATGTCAAGTAAAGAAGATGAATTCAAGTTCTCTCAGTATATCAGTGTGATCAACAAATCACTACTTCTTCAAGCACTGTAATCACGACTCTCAGACTAAGATCAACTATTCTATCTGATATCTTTTCATCAATTACTCAACAACATTGTCAATATGATGAAAATGTTTCAGTATATCAACGCGATCAATGAATTGCAAATTCTTCAATCACTTGTAGTCACGACTCTCATACTGAGATTGACTATTTCACTAGATATCTTCTCATCTCTTACTGACATTAACATGTCATTAATCATCTTCGTAGATTAATTGTGACTGTTAGAAAGAATGTTGTTACGTAGATGAAAACTCTGCATGATCAACTTTCTCGCTCATGCAACGTTTTAACATCATTTAAACTGCGTTGAATTAAGATCTTTTGACTCTTTTGACTTTTATTCAAACACAGAATAGAATCAGAAGATTCGTAGTCAACATCACGTACAGATGAATCTTGTTGTCAATTGATGATCAAAGATAAGAAGCTTTTTCATTTGAATAATAATATCATCTGCTTTTCTAGCTTCAAAACATTCACAACTTGTTTTGTAGTCAGTTGTATCTGAATCAAAACTCATTCATAAGTGAAAATTCTTATTGAAGTAGAACAAAGTCATTGAAATAATCAAAAAGATATTGAAATTCTCGCTGAATTTCATCATGAAAAGTCATTTCACTCAGTCGTTCTGCATGTAATTACAGTAGATTCTAAGTTCGCATTTAATGTCTTGATTGACTCACTCTGATTGATTATTGATCTCAAAATGATAAACTGTTGATAAACTAGTCATGATTCTTAGTCACTTGCAAAGACTTTGTCACATTGTTGATATGAACTGAAAATCTCTGTTTGAAACAATGAAACTGAATAAATCATGAAGTCGATAAACGTTTCATAGCATGATTCAAATCATTTCTTCAACTGAGATGCTTTCGTCTTTTCAATGACAGAAAACATAGTGATGTTTCTTGATGAGATGACATATGATTATGCAAATGATGTTATAATCTTTCAATAGAAATAACTTAATGATGAAGTTCATAATTATATCTTTTCAGCGTTTCTGTGAAATCAATAGAGAATGAAGAAGTTCATTGATGTTATTTCTAGATATCTTGCTTTATTAATAAACATAACAGTTTCAAATGTAACATTTAATCATTGTTTAATGATCTGATCAATAGTAGAAACGTTGAACTAAATCAGTAGTTCTTTGATTGTCAGAATGAAAGATGAAAGACTGATCATGAATTTTCTTTAGTAATTTCATGTGAGACGACAAGATCTCTTTACATGAAACTGCGTAGTAGAAGATAATAAGATAGCACTCTATTGATGATAGAACTAATTGCTAAGAAACGAAAGCAAAAGCTTGCAGAGTTTTCATCTTTTGTCAAGTCACTACTTCTATTTATTTATTAATCTTTTTAATCTAATCTTACGAACTAGTTTTGCAGATACACATCATTCATAGTTGATGAGATTAGACTGATCACGTCAAGTTGAGTATTTGAGTTCAAATCAAGTACTCAACTTGAAAAGTATTGAGTCAAATTGAATTTTTTTTGAAAAAGTGTTGAGTTGAATTGAGAAGTTGAATTCAAGTACTTGAGTTAAGTTGAGAAGCTTAATTCAACAATTCGATTCGAAAACTCGACTTAACTCAATAAGATATTAGATAAATGTAAATAGCTTGATTGAACAGTTTACATGATTTTTCTTCATGACTTTCTATCATGTTTTCTCGTCATGACTCTCTATGATCTATCAAAGTCAAACGATCTTCATATTTTCCCGTCATGTTTCTTGTCATGTTTTTCTTCATGTTTCTCTTCATGTTTTTCTTCATGTTTTTCTTCATGTTTTTCTTTATGTTTTTTGTCATGATCTTCTATCAAATGATCTTCATGTTTTCTCGTCATGATTTTCTATCAAATGATCTTCATGTTTTTCTTCACGACTCTCTATCAAAAGATAATGCAAAAGTCAAAAACCGAAAATTTTTCTATATTTAACTTTCTTGATGTCAAGCTCAAGTTCTTGATGAGTTGAGTCAAGTTGACTCAATTCTCAGTTGAATCGAGTCACATCAAGTTGAAAATATGAGCAATTCAATTTGAATTGAGTTGAAAATGTGAGCAACTCGACTTAATCTCGATTTGAGTTCAAAATGTTAACTCAAAACTTGACTCAACAATTAATTTAAATGAGATGCATTCTTACAACTGCATTTCTTTTTAAAGACTTGACTTCTGAATCTTCATATCATCATATTGTCTTCTTGCAACTGACAGTGTAGTAATGACTTTTTCAGCATCATAGCATCTGTGTAGAAGTGTCGTGAATTGATTATGCTAATAAGCATAAATAGAACTAGTGCAAAATTGTTGATATCAATTCTTCAGCTTTGCTTTCTTTCTTTCTTTCTTTTCTTCTTGTCTCGTCTCAGCATATTCTTTCATGAGTACTGCTTTTTTGAACTGATGAAGCATGAAATCTGTTATGCATATCTTGTATAGCTTACAACTCATGATATGAACTTCTTTCGTTGCAGCATTGTTGTGATGCAAGTCAGCTTATGAATTAATGTGAATGACATAGCAGTATCAACATCATCATCATTATCATCACTATTATGACAAGTAGCAGCATTCACGCTCACTGAGATCATGCTAACATGCTCGCGAAGTCTGCTCATTTTCATGAAATGTACATCTTTCTTCACGTCATCGTTGTTATGATGTCTGCTGCATCTGCTTCTTCTGCTTTTCTTGCATCTGTTACGTTGATGACTGAACTCATGACTTCTGATAAACATATTTATCTTTGCATGTTTTAATAAATGCTGATGTATGTTAAATCATCATGATCAGAAGATCTGATGTTGTTGCTGCGTTCATCATCTGAGTGTAGTGATGATTCACATGTGTTGTGCTCTCATTGAGCGAGCTTGCAAATGCAAGCATTGCTTCGTAGAAAAGCACAATTACGTGATGAATTTAATCTCACGCTCTCTTCAGCTGATGATGTGTCATGCTGCGTGAATGATAACTCAACATCTCATCACTTACAATTGAAATCATCTCACTCTTCATCTTCGACAATGAAAGAATGAGTAGTTTTTTTTCTCAGCATGTAAGATTTTATTTAACAGTTGAATAAAGACTTTCGTCTTTCTCGTTCTCATCACTTCTCATCATCATCACATTGCTTCATCTTCATCTTGTAAGTATTGACTGAAGTAAGTAATGCATGACGAGATTCGCTGACGAATAAATAGCTTTTTTCTTCACTTCAACGTTCTTGCTTGTGATCATTGATCATTTCTTTTCTTCGTTCTTTCATGACATTTATCATCTTCTTTTTTAGAAAACATATGTTACATAAGATTTTATAATTGTAATTTAATATCAATTTCTTAAACTTGCATCTTTGCGCTTTTGATATTCTTTCAATCATGACTTTTACGTGATTTGTCTCTCTTTTTTCTCTTTGACTTCTTTGCAGTTAACTGATGTACTTGCCTTTCTATCTTATAGTTCTCAATGATCTTCTTTGCATTGCTAAGATTTTTCATTGATTTTCAGAAGTTTTCATAGAAAGATGAATCAGTCATTGAACTAAATATTCAATCTTTTCTTTCTTGATTCGCTGATTAAGTATCTTCTTTATCTCTCATTTTTCTTTCTCTTTTATGAGAATGATCTGCAACTTCAAATTCTCATCACGTAAGTATCAAAATTTCAATAAAAAGACATGAAAGATTGAGTGAATTGCATCATATCTTTCAGATAATTCAAGCTTATACGCTTGCATGTTGATCTTCTTTAATATTCTGAATGATTTCAATTGTTTGTGATTAATTTTCTTCTTTGAACGAAGCGTATAAATGTTTATACTTTGCAGAAGCACTTTATCTTTCATTTGAAAGCTTGCAACTTTATGATGAGCATTATAATACTTTGCTTGCTGCTCTGCTACTTACTTTCATAGTCTCATTAGATGTTCTCTGATACTTCGTAGTTATTCTGCTTACTTCATAGTCAAGAATGTCTTTCTCTTTAAAATTCTGTTCTTAAATGTCTCTGCAAAGCTCACAATATATTTCTTTAGAAGCTTATGTGAAGTTTTTTTGATACTAGCATGTACGCTGTTATTATATGCAAACATCATCATTGATAAAAGTTTTGATCAGTTATTTATCTTATAATTGAAATACATTCGCAAATAGTGCTCAAGCATCTGATTCTGTCTTTCTGTTTAATCATTGATTTGCGAATGAAACGCAGTACTTAGCTTTCACTTTGCTTCAAGATATCAACATAAAGTGATTCAAAAATGATTGATAAACAGTGAGTCTTGATTCAATATAATGCTTTGCATCATTTTATGCTGAGATATAAATTCTTGTCATAGCAGATTCATAAGCTTCTTGATGTTCAAATCTTTGATCATCAAAATATAAATTGCATGCTTGATCAACTTATTTATTATTATCAATATAACATTGCTTGTTTTTTCAATGTATGAATTTTTCGCAGAGAACATGTCTGTTATAAAATTCATGATCATCATGTAAAATGAATTCACACTTTCTGAAAATATAAACATCAGCTTCTCATAGAACTTATGATGATGCACTTGCACTCGCTGACAGTCTGAACAGATGCAAACATATTTCGTCATCTTTTTGAGCATTTTCAATCAGTAATATTTTCTTCTTATCGCAGTCTTGATATAAGCGCATGCAAAATGATTTGCTTCAAGATCATTATGATTTATATGCAGAATCTCATCTCTTGTAACAGAATCATTAAATACATAAATTGTGAAATCACGACGTAGCAGTTTATCATCTTTCATACTTCATTTCAAAAGCTCATTCTTTCTAAATGCAAATCATTAATATCACTTCTCATTCATAATAAAAACGTTTCTTTGTTGCAACTTCAGCAGTCACGCAGTCATTAATTCACTCATCTTTAAATAGAATTTCTTCAACTTCATAATTTAATGAATCAGAAGTTGAAATGATGCAGTGTTTAGAATTCTGCAAGATTTAATGAGTATTTTCTCATTTGAACATATGACTCAAGTATCTGTAATGACTATGTCATTCAGTTGCATCATCAATGCTGCAAGTTTAATTATTGTCAAAACTTCTTCATTCTTTAGCAGCTCAGATTGACATTTCTAATTACGAAGTTTGTTTTGCAGAGTAGATAGAAAATAATTATTATTCTTCTTGCTATCATTTAATTTCATGATGTCGAGTCTTCTTGATGATGCATTCGCAAAGTTTAATTTGTCTCTGTAATATTTATATGAAAGTCAAATGCAGCTAATTTTTCAGCTCAGCGCATCTGTTGTATGTTGAGCTTCTTCATCATCATAAAGTAACGAAGATTATTATGATCTGTTATCACACATATGAATTGCTTGCTACTCTGAAGATAGTGTTGTCAGTTCTTAAAATCAAGAACTATAGCATACAGCTCTTTGTCATGCATGTTTCATCATACTTCAGCTTCTTTGAACTTATAACTATAGTATGCAATAAAATATTATTGATCAGTCTTGCTCTTCTGACTAAGCACATTTTTGACTTCACAATTTGATACATCAATCTTCATGCAAAGATCTGCATCTCAATCATAGTGTTTCAAAATAAGAGCATTGACAAAGATTACTTTCAATCTTTCAAAAGCTTTTCTTGCTTTCAATGTCATTGCAAAGAGTAAACATATCATTCTCTTCTTCGCATTCTTGATTAAATCTGTTAAGAACGTGATGATTTAAAAGAATTTTTTTATAAATTGTTGATAAAATCTTACAAATCTTAAGAATATGAGAATGTTCTTTACAGACTTGAGTTCAGATCAGCTAGTGATTACGTTGATATGAGACTGTTTCATCTGAATATTTCTTCACTTTATCACAAATCTCAGAAAGATAACTTTGCTATGATTGAAAGTGTATTTTAACAGCTTGATATACAGTTGATATTTCAGTAGCGTGCGAAGAATCTTATGCATATGCTCTCAATGCTGCTTTTTCGTCTCAGAGTATACTAAGATGTCATTCAGATATATTATGCAACAAATATTCACAAATGACTTAAATGCGTAATTTACATAGAATTGAAAGATCGCAGAAGCATTTGTCAGTTCAAAGAGCATCATTTGATATTCAAACTGATCATAGCATGTATGAAAAGTCGTTTTTCATTCATTGTTCTTGCGAATTCAAATGCAATGATAAACGTTGCAAATATTAATTTTGATAAAGTGTCTTGCATGAGCAAAGCAATTCAGCGTCTCAGACAGTAGAAACAATGAATAATTGTTCTTTACTATTATTTCATTGAAATCATGATAGTTCACGCATAAATGAAAACTTTCGTTCAATTTCTTTACAAACAACATAGATGCTTTTGCAAAACTACTTGATGAATGAATTCATTTCTTCTTTAATGTGCTGTCTAGATAGTTTCATATCACAGTGAGCTCATCTTGTGTCATTTTATAAATAGATTCAACGTAAAACATTTTGCTCTTCATCAAATCAATGAAATGTTTCATCTGATCATGCGTATTCAGACTATCAGAAAGAATCTCAGAAAATACTTTCTTGAAATTTTGAATAGCAAAGAGTATCTCTGATTCTTTCGCTTAAAGCGCATTGCATTTTGCAGTTTGATGATTTACGTTTTGTGATAAGTTATCTGTAAATAGCAGCTGATAAAACAGAGCTACATAAGTCTCTCTTTTTCTTTTAGCTGCAAGCATTATCAGCTCAACAAATTTCAATGTCTTGCACAGATTAATTTGTATTTGCTTTGTACGCTGAATGCTATTTTCTCAATATGATCAGCAACGCTTGCATCAATGAATATTCAAGTTGATCTCATTTAATCATGAATAGTCAAGAATTATATCATATTCTTGCATGTTCACAGCATGAAACTCAATGTTTCAGCTCTTGCAAACTTTCTCATGATTGATTAACTCAATATTAATCTGATGTATATCATAGCAGAAAATTCAATGATCATCTGAATCTGAATCTGTTTCAGAGTTGCATGATTCTTTAATAACTTATGCTATTTTACTCATGATTGCAATATAAAGTTTCGCTCAATCTCAGAATCAATAAGACAATGAGTTTCGCGCATCTTTTCAGAGACATTTGTCAATATTGATATCATCAATGCATATGATAATCATCTTTTCATAGTTATATTTAATGATTTAATGATGAACATCAGACTTTCTCTTTTTTTATCTCTTCATCATGATTGCAAGTCTCTTGTCTGAATACATAGTTGAGACATATTAAATTATTGATCTTGTGTTTCAGCTTCTTGCATGATCAGCATGTAAGATTAAAAGAAGTAACATCTTGCTTGAATTCACTGAACTTGAGTGTTGCATCATCTTTAAACTGCATGCTTGAAGCAAAGAACTTCAAATTCTTCATTGCAACAATAAACTTCGTCTTTTCATGCAAGAATTGAAAACTTTTCTGAGATGCTGCATTCTCACTTTGCTGCAAATGTAACTTCGACAATGCATCAATGTCTTGCAAATGCAAGTCAATGTTTATAAGATGCTTTAGCAGACTGATATAATTGATAAAGATGTATGAGATGCAAAGAGACTTGTTTATGATGATCTCATTAATCTTCATTCATAAGTACATCATGCAAGTTTCATTGAATATATGATAGTTCAGATTTGCATACAGTTTGATGAAATACTGTTTGAAATTCGCGATGCTTTAATTAACTTGCTGCTTTGCAGTCTTAAGTCAATGTTCTGTTTAAAAGTTATGAATTTCAGAATTACTAAGTTTAGCACGTAAGTATTTAATGTAGTACTTTCAATTAAGTTTCTCATCATGATTGTACATGCTCATCACATAATCTCATCACTGATTGCAAGACTGCTTTGACAAGTATGATGCAAATCATTGCAGCTTCTCTTGTTTCATGATGAAATCACATGATATCACGACTATGAAGTCTTTGCAGTCTTGCAGTTAAAACATCAAGAAATCATAGTTTATAATGCTTTGCTTTCTAAACTTGCAAGATTGATTAGCATGCTTACGTGCATCACTTCAATAGTGATCATCACTATGTTGATGTTAATGATCAAAGATTAATCGAGTTTCTCACTTGAGTTTCAATACGTGAAGTTGCAAGATAAGCAGTACATTCTGCATCTTCAGATTCTTTAACTGCTTGCGTACTTCGCTTATTGATTATCAAGAAATATGATTTGTCTGTTCATTAAATTCTTGCAATTCAAACTTCTCATCTGCATATTTAAATGCGTGATTCTCAGATCTGTTTTGATGAGACGATGAATTCTTAATGTGAAAAAAGTTATCACTTCTTTTGATCATGTAACTTCTGATGAGTCATTGCATGTTCAACATCTTTTATTGAACAGCTTCGTGCAAATGAAGTAATTAGAACTGTGAGACAACGAAATCTCTTTACATGAAACTGCATAGTAAAAGATAATAAGATAGCGCTCTATTGATGATAAAACTAATTGCTAAGAAACGAAAGTGAAAACTTGCAGATTTACATAATGACAGAGATTAATTTTATAATGTTTTGTTTCAGATGTAAATTAACATTCTCAAAGATGACATCAGTTACATTGAGATGAACACTATCATTTACATTATAAATGACGAAGTCTTGAAAATAAATTCAGACAGAGCTTTTTAAGCTGTTTTATGTGATGTCTTGAATCAATTTAATCATGCTGCTCGCTTTAATATGATTCACGCTACATCATATTCTGATAGATCAGAAACACATGTATGTAAACAGCGAATTAATGATCAGTGTAAAACTCACAGACAATGCTTCATCAATCTTAGCTTCTTGTCAAGAGCACATGAGATTCATTGATGTTAACGAAAGCGAAAAGATTAACAAAGTAACAATTCAAAGAAATGAGATTAACACATTATCAATTGATCATGAAACAACAATTGATAATTTGATAAATCATGTATGTTAATAAAGATTGACAAGAAGTTTAAATTTCATAAAGCAAAATCGAATAGATTTTACTCATATTCAGAAGCAGTCAGCAGTCGTTGACATGAAAGAAAGTGTTGCAAATAACACAGCTGTTTTGTTTACAATAAAGAATAATGTTGACTCGATTGACAATGCAGCGTTTACTTATGTTCAGAAGCAGTCAGCAGTTATTAACATGAAAGAAAGTGATTTGAATGACACAGCTGTTCTGAGTACAACGAAGAATAATGTTGACTCGATTGATAATGCAGCGTCTACTCATGTTTAGAAGCAGTCAGCAGTCATTAACATGAAAGAAAGTGATTTGAATGACACAGCTGTTCTGAGTACAACGAAAAATAATGTTGACTCAGCAGACAATGCAACGTCTACTCATGTTCAGAAGCAGTCAGCAGTCATTAACATGAAAGAGAGTAATGTGAATGACACAGCTGTTCTGAATACAACGAAGAATAACATCAACTCAGCAAATAATGCAGCGAAATCTGATAAATTTGTGAAGAGTGTACATTCACAGCGAACTGACAAGAGTGAAGATTTCACGAACAAGATTCACACGCTTTTATATTATTCTTGAAAGTGATCAAGATTTAATCATTCAAAGAAAGACATAACAAGCATCAAATTAGCTGATCAAACATTGCACTATAATAAGTCACTGAAGTATGTGTATGAATAATAAACTAACAACAAGTGATTTTTACAGAGAATGATGAAAGTTCTGAATCATTGCATTCAAAGCGATGAAAGTTGAATGACAAGACGCAGACTCAAGAAAATGATACATTGACGTCAGCTTCAAATAAGTCTAACATCTCAGCTTCAAATATTGATTAATCAATAAACATAAGTTCAGAATTGAAGTATGATAATTCTTCATTGAAGAAAAACAAAATTATCAGCTCACATTGAGATTTGATGAGTGAAATTGAACGACATGAAGCAACTGTATTATCTTCATCTCAGCAGATGAAATCTCAACAGAACATGATGATCTTCAATCATTCAGTTACAGAAGATCTTGCAAGAGAGTTAAATCAGACGCAATCAAATATGAATCTCAATGATGATAAAGATAGTGAGCAGAATTCAAAGAAGCATTACACAAAATGATTGAGATATCAAAGTTGATCTTGTTTCTTGACTAACAAGATTGAACAAACTCATGATGAAAATATCATTGACTGTTACAGAGCATCTTCATGAAGAAGACAGATGACGAAATTATGCTTGATTGTTTCTGCATGATTTTAATCATATTGAATCTCAGTCATGCATACATTTGCAAAGAATGAACACGTCACTCTTTTTATATCAGACTTTTGAAATTTTTGTGATGTTTAAGATGAAAATGTTCATGAGAGAAGAATTCAATGTTGATGATATAAATCTTGAAAAGATAAACATGAATGTCAGCAAGATTAAGAATGAAGCATGTTAATTTATTAATAAGACAATAAAGATGCTTGAATTGATTTGTCTGAATCATCTATTGCACATAGCACATGATAAGATCAACAATGCTCATTATGAGAAGAAGTTCAATGAACATCTAAAAGAAGACACTTTCAGTACATTTCAGTCTAAAGATGCAAAGTGCTCTTTCAATAACAAGTTGAGAATTAAGTGTTCATGTGTGAACGTGAACTCATTTGCACATCTCATATCATCGAAATTTGTCAATCTAGTTATCATTTCGTCAATCTTGATCATCAACTGACTAAAGAAGATTTGAATTCATCTTGATAAGAACAATGATTTATTACATTAACAGATTCATCACGTATATTATGATGTAAAGATGAACGCGCTAGTCATCAGACTGACATGAACAGATAGAGATTTTCTAATAGAACAAAAGCAAGCTAGTTCTAGTTTCATATGTGTAATTACAATAAATATGTACAAGACTTACGTTGCAGCATTGATGAGAAATTGATATTAATCTGAAAGAGCAACTTCTAGATCAAAACAATCACAGTTAATATGATAGTTCTGAAATATAAAATGAGATCAACTGATTGCAGATGAGACGCATAGAAAGATGATTCAAACATTCAAAATCATCAATCTGTTTAAGAACATAAATGAAAAATCTTGTAAGTGATTTGTTACAGATACACTCTTCAAACGATCTTTCATACAAATAATGACATGAATGAACATGCTGATGACAGACTCAATGATGAATCAACATGAATTAATATGAAAAGAAAAAGAAGCTCATCAAGTCAATTTGATATACTGTACATACAAAAATTTGAAAGAGATGAACAAGATACATATGAAAATCATTAATCTTCAAAAGAAAGATCATCAAGTCATTAAGAAGTACATCAAAGAGCTAAAGATCATATGCAACACACTATGATTATGACATAACATCAATTTATCAAAGTTTTTCAACTTTCTTCTTACAGATGTGAAATCAAATAAGCATCAAGATGTTGATTATGAATTTTCATCAATGTTCAATAAACTTGTCAATTTCTCAGTGATGACAATCACTGAACAACTTCAAAAGAATAAAGAGTGAAAAATGCAATAGTGAAGAATATAAAAGTGCATTGAAGATCAGTCTTAAATCAACATTAACAACTGAATGATGAAAGTTCGTTAATTCAAAGTACTTAGCACATTCTTGCGTCTTGAACAACTTTCAGAGACACAGTTACTTGCATTTTCTGAAGAAGAAGATTAAGAGAAGAGATATATTTGCTTTGAAACAGATCATCTTTACAACTTGAAGAGAGTTGAGTTTTTCTACAAGAAGCACATTCTCAAGATTATCTTCAAGATGAACTGTATCAAGATCAAAGCAATCAACAAACTCATTAATCATGTCTGAAACAAGAATAAGAAAACTGTATTCTGTATCATAAATTTTACAAATGCACTTATTTTCTATTGAATAAGTGACAGAGTTTCTACTTTCTGTTAATGTGATTCTTGAAAGTTATCACATGCATAGCAAGAAAAAACATGTTCAACATGATTGCTAACATCTAATTATATAGTACTTTTGACTTGTTTTTAAAGTTTCAATGAGTTTGATAACTTCAAAATTGTTCAAATCTAGAGTGATGAACATAGTTTGATTATTTCAAGAAGATTTGAAAAAACTGCAGAAGTATTCAAATGAAAAGTCATCACGCTTTATCATTGACACTATCAAATTAATTGATGTTGATTACAATTTACACAGAGTTAAAAGACTAGTTCAGATTGATTTGAAATGAATGAAAAGAGATTAAGCACAGATCAAGAAGAAAGTCAATTGTCTTAAACAACATAAGAAGACTATCACTTATGACTTGCGCTGCATAGATTTGCAGATCAAGATGCTGATATACAACAGACAGAATTATCAAGTGCATCTAATGAACATGACATTGAAGCTCAAAACATTTCAAGTTAAAGAATTAATCAGAGATATTGAGAATGATGATAATGACGAAGATGATCACATTAAACTCAGTGACAGAGTGAAAAATAATGACTGCGCATAAATCACATCGCTTCATACATGTGCATTAAGAAAGCATAATGTGTTACTAGTTTATCAATTTGTATTATAAATAGTTGTATTCACTCTTTCTTCTTTGACATTCACTGATATATTCATCAAAACTTATTAAGATCATGAAAAAATTTATATAATCAACATTAAGCTCTGTAATTCTTAATGATGTTGCAGATATTGCTTCGATGATTCAACAAATCTTCAACGACACAAATAACACTGCTCAAGCATAATTACAGATTCTCATTTTCGTTCTCTTGAATAATTCATTAAGAGAATCATGACTATTCAATTGACATTATGTCTGAATGTGTGCAGATTGACAATGATTTGAAGAAGCAGATGCAATATCATTTCTTAAATCAACAACAATGTTCATCTGTACTGATCTCAGCTACAATCGTTCTGCATTTATAAAACGCAGCAGAGTCTAGAAAACTTCACTCATCAAAGTAATGAGAATGTCTGTCAAACATCAGTGATCTTACAATTTAAAATCACGCTTTTATTACATCATTAGTATCAATCATGAAAAGAGATAGATAAAAGACTACAAGTAAGAAAAGTGCATTCTTTTCAAAAATTATGAATCTTAAAGTTTGAGTCATTTACATGAAAATGTGCACTCGAAAAGTCTTTTCATACTTGTTAAACATTCACACACTGCAAATGATGCAAACATGAACGCAATCAATGAAGATCTAAAATACAAAAGTATAGAAATGTTTTCTTAGAAAAAAGAAGAAACACTGTCGATGCATGTAAAGAATGCATGATACTTCATTTATATTATACTTTGATTCAAAAGTTGACTTGACTTCTAATGTTCAAAAATTGAATGTCAGCTCACTCATTTGCGAATTTGCATCAACACGAGTAACTCATATTTTGTGATGATAACTCACTCAAAGTTCATCATCGCAAATATAAAAGTCACAATCTGCAAGATTTAAACTCATGAAAGTCATTTGCAAAGATTCTGACTTGAAGAGTGTACTGATTACAATCATCACGATTAATTATCAACAAGATCAATGATGTAGTTGCTTGATTGAAAAAGACACAGATGCACTTCGCTTCATTGCAATCACAACAGTTGAGTTTTATGATCTTCAAGTGATTGTTATTAAGCTATTAGATGCAATCAAGAACGCTAAACTCAATGACTTTCATACATTTTGAAGATCACATGATGATTAATGATATCAAAGCAAACATTATAAATTCAATGAATCTGTTTTGCAGTTCAATAAATCATACATCAGTTAAACTTACAAAAACGACAGATTGATTCTGAAACATCATCTCATCAGAAGCTATGAGAACTCAATCATCAAAGTTGCACATCAGAAGATGAAATGCTTTCTTTATATATTATATATATATAGCTAGAATCATGATTATATACAGCTCATCGAGATATACAAGACATTATCACTTGTATCTGAGTAGCTGTTTTGCTCTGCTCATCATCAACAGAAAGTCTTACTGCTTGATTTTGCGCTTCGTCATCAATCACTCATCACATGCACTAATGTAATGAATTGACTCAATGAAATCATTCTGATCGCGTTTCTTGATATCTTCATGATCACGCATGTTTAAATCTTATAAGAATGTTTTCTTCATGTTTTTTGCATGAGATAAAATATGCAAGTTAAAATTATTCAATCATTGCATTCTAACAAAGCTGCAAAGTATTTGTCTGCAAAAGAAGTCATCTTCTGCAAGATTTTGAAGCTACTTTTATTGTAAGTTGTAGAAAGTTTGAGTAATCTTGTCTTTTTGAAAATAGTAAATAAATATTCAATATGATTGAAGATCTTGAATGTTCATGTCATGTTGATCAACAAACTTTGACATCATGCTCAACATCATCAACTCATAAACATGAGAAAAACTTTTTATTGCTGAATACTCTGCGTTTGTTCAAGAACTTGCAAATCACAACATTAAACTTCTAACAGCAATTGCATTGAACGAAAAGAAGAATTTTGCAAGACAATGTCATTATACAATCATGAAAGTGAAATCTTTCTATCTACTTTTCATATAGAGCACACGACTCATTTTCTTCATTGCAAAATGCAATGCTCACAATCTTTTTATACATATCGAGTGTTTCTTGATCTTCAATCTTGCAAGTCAACAAAGATTTTCAATTTCGAAAATTATGTTCAATGTGCTCTTGCAATTCAAGTATGATGATAGTCTAATTAATCAAGTCAGACTTCAACATTCTGTCAAGATGTTAAAAAAGTATCAATGTATCTGCTTTGAAATCAGTCAAGCATATGCAATTGATCTAACTCGAGATCAAAGATCATGAAAAGTCAGCTCACAGAATCTTTCTAGCAGCTGTGTCAGACTACTGCAAAGCTCAATTCTCTGATGAGTGAGATCATTTACTTGCACATCAAGCGAAGATACAAGTCAAAGAGATGACATTTATGATGCTTTTGCAAATGATTGATTTTGCATACATCAATATAGTCAACTGATCTCAGATTCATGATTTCAAAAATAATAATGAAATCACGAAAAAGCTAAATGAGTTATTGAATCTGCTGCAGATGATAAATATGTGATTACTCAAGATCTTGCACACTATGATTGAGAGTAAGATCGTCAACAATGTGATAACTGATGTCAGATCAGATAATGTTGAATCAATTCAAAATATTGCAAAGAATGTTAATGTGTTGAGTTTAATCAATCATTGCAATGCATTCATAATGAATAATTTAAGCTTTATAAAGGCTGCAAGAAGTTAAAAGTAGCGATGAAAATGATGAAATCAATAGAAGAAGAGTTTGAATTGTTGTTGATATAATGTTGAAGAATGAAAGAATGAATTATCATTGAAAATCTAGAGTGAATATAATGATGACATTCATTGTAACAACACTTCATACTATAATCTGTCTATAAATAAGTCTCTGTAGATATATATAATATACATAGATAGAAGAATCAACATATGCGACATAAGTGACGAAAGTGAGATTTATTTCAGCGCATATGAACAAACGCAAATTATATCAAGATGCAGTTCAGAGCATATGAATGAACGCAGATTTTATCAACAAAAGCAGAACTCAGTCAGATGAGTTCAGCTTAAATCTTGATTTTATTTAACTTTAAGCGACAAATGTTTCTTTCACTAAATTCTAAAATTTAGTTCACTTTACAAACTGTTGATGTACAATGTCAAAATCACGAACTTCTTTGTTGATTAGAAACAATTTCTGAATTTTCAATGATTTTCTGATGTTGTACTGCAGTATTCATAAAAAAGATTGTTTTATCATAAAGTTATTTGTAGCTGTTGTTGACTCTGCAAAGAGAAGACTTTTTGAATACTTTTAATCATCAAGAATTTATCTTATCTTCTGATTTATCATTTCTGACTCTGCTTGAGCGACGTTTTATCTGAGTCGCTACTCACGCAAGAGAAATGATCAACACGTCTCTTCTTGACTTTTATCATTTGTCATGCTGATTCATGAGCGACTAGACTGCGTATTTTCAGCACAACTGTCGTTGAGCTCGATGAGTTCGCTGAACTGAAAGAATTTGTGAATCTTGAAGAATTCATTGAACTCGAAGAGTTCATTAAATCTGCAAAGCTTAAAGACAGCAAAGAGCTCAAGAATTGCAAGAACGTGCAATTATATTTAAATGCTTCTGAATATCTGAATGATCTGTTTCTATAGATTTCAAATGCTTGTTTCATTTGCTGTTGTCATTTGAAACAGATGCATCTTCAGAGTTCGTAATTTTCGTTGCAGTTAGTAAAACATCTTTTATTCAAAGACATCATGCATCTCTTGATGTGATGTTTGTCTGCACACTTGACGCAGCGTTGATTCTTTCTACAGAATGTGATCATGTGATCAAATTCTTGACATCTGAAGCATTGTGTGATGTGACAGTTCTTTTCAAACAGCTTACATGCACATTCATGATATGCATTTAGCATACTCACGTTCATCAGTCAATTCATCATCGCTTTGATTATTATTTTCATGATGAGCGATAAATAAGTTTTTTCGTCTATCAAAAATATGTTGTATACGTTGCATGCAACATACATAGAGCATAATCTCTATGCTGATTTTTCTTTTAAACTCGAGAAATTACTCAAAGAGTTTTCTTGTGACAGATTCACAGTTCAAGACAAACGAAATCTTTCACTGCTCAAATTTCAACAGTTTACTTCTTAAGCATGAGTTGCAGATAATTCATCTGCAATATGCATGCATATTGCAATTGATTTCTTCTTTAATCACATTGATATGCACTACTGTTCTCTCAAGCTATACAGATAATGTCTTTGATAGAGATTGATTTTATCATCAAGACATTTAAGAGTTAGAACTCAGTGAAGAAATAAGATTCTTAAGATTGACAGTCATCATCATTGTATATCATGCTTTGCAGACACTTGCTTCGCTTGTAAAGTGTGCAATTTATTTATTTTATGTTATCTATAGAAATTTTTCTTATGCAAATTGATTATATCTTGTAAAAATGTTTGTATGTTACACTTTTAATCAAACAGCGTAGTTCAATCATTCTTTACTAACTTGCTTATGTTTCTTTTCTCTTAATGAAGTCTTCTCATCAACATATTGTTTATGTATAAAATGTCTGAATCTGAACATTTGTTAAATGATATTAATGAAATTCTTGAGTTTGCTTATATTGAATTTAACGAGTCTCGTGAGTTGCTCATATCATAATAACAGACATGCAGTCTTAACAAGATTTATACATAATTAGCATGTAAATTTAAAGAATGTTCATGATTCAAGTTCTTTCTGCTAATCATTCTCAACAGATCAAACGCGAGAATGTTCTGTCTCAGTTCTCATCATTGCAATGACAAGATACTGAATTAAATGATTTTCATAAGCAATTTTTCTCATAGTTCTGCGTTCTATTTGACTTTCTCATCTGCATGAAGATTGCTTGTAGCATGCGCATTGAGATTATCAAAGTCTGCGCAATCGCGAAAACTCTGCATGCAATCAACGCATAGCGTTTCATCATCACGCAGCATCTCGATGTCATTCAGACTTTTGATAATCTTTAAACTTTACTGTAGCTAAACAGTAGATTTGTAGTCAGCATCGCATACAGATGATTAAAAGATTAATAAATAAACTAATCATATTAAGTTAAATCATCAAGATTGAGTTAAGTTTTCAACTCATCAAGACTTGATTTAAGTCAAAATTCTTAATTTAAGTATTTAAATTAAGTCAAGATGTTTGATTTAAGTATTTGAATTAAGTCAGAGAATTGAAATCAAGTATTAATTCAAAATTCTCGATTCAACTCATTAAAACATGAAGATAAGTAGATAGATATTTTATTATGACTTTCTATTATGACTTTCTATTTAATAATCTTCATGTTTTTCTATTATAGCTTTTCTTCATGACTTCTCTTCATGACTTTTCTTTATGACTTCTCTTCATGACTTTTCTTCGTGACTTTTCTTCATGACTTTCTATTAAACAATCTTCATAGTTTCTCATCATGACTTTCTATCATAGCTCTTTATCATAATTCTCTATTATAGCTCTTTATCAAAACTTTCTATCAAATGATCTTCATGTTTTTCTTCATGTTTCTCTTCATGTTTTTCTTTATAACTTTCTATCAAAAAGATAATAATAATAATAATAAATTTATATATTTTTGTGACATCAATTAAGTTGACTTATGAAAGACTTTATGCTATTTATATTGAGTGAACAAAACTTTTTGAAATAGAAAATCACTCGCTGTTTATATGACTGCTTTGCGCAGTTAAAACTATCATTATGAGACTATGTATTAAATTAGTTTGCATTGATTGCATGTTAAAAAATGAGTGATTCAATCATTTTAAATTGCTTTAAAAGCTTCATTTTCATCATCATTCTTGCAGCTGCTTTAAGACTTTTCATAATAGTAATGATTATTCAATAGTTTAAAAAGTTAACGTTTCATAGCATTTTTAATCGCAGATGTGATTAGTTCAAGCAATGCATGAGTACATATTTCATCATTTGATGATTTCAGTTGCAGTCACATTGCATATTATCTGCATCTGAAACATTTCTGAAGTGCAAATAAACATTCAAATCTATGCATTTAATTTTGATGTAAATAATGAGAATGCTTTCAACTTTCTGAAAATCATTTTGCATCTTTATCATCTTGTGAAACAAATGCAATCTTTATGTTAAGATGATGTAAACATCTGCAATGCATTTTCTATATTTTTCTCATCATTGCTTTCACTAACTTCTGTGATACTGCACTATTGCAATGCTATCACTAGTTGAAATCATCACAATGTGAATTAATCATTCATATTTTGACTGTATTTTTGCATCTTCTTAAATTAAGTTATTCAGAAGCATCATTTTCTTAATGATGAAAAAGTGAAAAATGATGTGATTAATACTTATCAGATGAATGCATATTAATTTACATGCTTATTTAATTTTCTGTATATGATCATTAATTTGACTGCATAACATGATCTTGTTTTGCAATATGTTCAGATGAACATGCAGTAAGCTTGTGTACATTTTTGCTTTTAAAGTCTTAATGCTTACTCTTTTAAATGTTTCTGCAACGTGATACAGAGTCTGATTCTGTAGTATTTCAAGTTTGTATTCTTTGTCTGACAGTTTTTTCTCTTTTTCTCACTGATGTCAAACTGATGCTTCAAATGCAATTTCTGATCTTACTACTGCTGAACATATTTATCTTACTTTTGTGAAGATTGTTTCTCATGTAAAAACTTCAAGTTAACTAAGTGCTAGCATTCATGTGACGTGATTCGCTTTGATTTGACGAAGATGCGCGTCTCATTGCAATTTCATGTTTAGTTGTACTTTCAGAACTTGCACATCTGATTTCAACTTAATAACTGAGCTTTCTATTTATATATTAATTATTATGTCAAATCTTTTTAATTTTTTGATAAAGTGCGTAAGTTCATACTTTTCTGATGCAAATGTTGCGTCATGAATGCAAGCTCATTTCATGCAGACATCATATATTCTGCTTAATGTTTTGCAAATTTCTTCAATAAATTTATTGTATGTTAGAATGTTAATGTCATTTACGAAGTTGAATACTTTAATCTTAATTTTCAATGTTTTGCACTTTTCAATCAGACTTGCGTTGAAAAATAGAAAGAGAATCGATAAAATGAGAAATTTCTGTGATATGTTTGCATTTATCTTACGCATGTCATTCATTTACTCATTGAATCTCAGTGATGTTTCTTGATTTTTAAGAAAGCTGCATGCTCATTTAATTATGTAGTCTGAAGTTCTTTTCATTTTTAAAGTATGCAGAAGTTTGACATGTAAGACTTGATTAAATGCTTCAATGATGTTTAAACTTAGCATGAACATTATGTATTTGATTTCACAGTCTCATATCATGTAAATCTGATTTACTAGTAAATTTAATGTTGAAATCATGAATCACTTGCATCTTGCTTTCATTTGAGCATCAGATAACATGTGATAAGTCTCAGTTATATTACTCAATCTTTTAGTCATGATCAACTTCAGAGCTTTGCTCATGATATCAAGCAAAGCAATGAGTCAATATGTTTTCAAATCAATATAATCATTTTTTTTATTTGCATAATACTATCATTTGAGTTTTTTGAAACTGCTTCAAATGATATTTGTGTATTATACATGCATTGAATAAACTCATCAATATCAAGATTAGTTCTGCAAGATCTGTCTACAATATTCTGTTCAAAATGTTTAAAATGTTTGATGCTTTGTTTACTTTTACTTTTCTAATTATTTGTCTCACTTTATTTTCTGAAATGTGTAAGTCAAATGACATTGTCAAAAGTATAAATGAGTTTGCAATGTTATTGATGTTTATTTGAGAAGATGAGAAAAAGAATTTTTCTCATAATATCTCAATTTTTTTCTGAAACATCATTGTCATTTAATCAGTGTCACTTCACTTTAATGACAAAAACTGAGAAAGTTTTTTAAATAACTGACTTTCGATTCTGACTCATTTTGCGAAGCATCATATTGACTTAAGTGCATCACTCAGCTCATGCATTTGTGATCTGAAATGTGCGCGCTTTGCTTGTTGAATGATCTTGTTTTTATGATCATTGTGTTTTAAATATTCATTTCACGCATCTAGTGTACTTTGTATTTTTCATACGATTCACAATCATCTTGATTTTGTTACTATCTTTGAGCAGTTTAAATTTCAGAAGTTCTTTGCTTAACTTAATGACTTTGTCAAAAGAGTAGATTTTTCAATGATCTCTTGTAACATCTTAATAACTTTGCACATTCTTTCATTCATCATTGTCTTGCTGTTTAAAGAATGATTCAACGAAAGATGTATATGCAAATACGCGCTTAATGCTTCTGTGTTCATTTTCTTTCATAGTCATTAAGTTGAAGATTGTACTGAAGTTGTTTGTAGACAAAGTTCTGTGACAATCAAAAGATGATTTAATTCTTGATGCAGATTGATGTGTATCTTGCACTTACGTGTCATGAACTGTACTTTCTTGCTGCTAAAAACTAGATTAATAGTTGTAAACTGATTGTAAGTTTTGCAAGTAATAATGTTTAATTTCAGTAATAATTTCAGCTTAGCATTAATAATGATGTCAAGTAAACTGTCAATCATTGCATGTTGAGTGAAGCATCTTTATCTCTTTCAGTGAGAATGATGTAGATTGAAATCTTTCATGATCAATTGTTTGCAATCGTCTTTAAGTAACTCGCTTAAGCGAGAAATGATTGAAGATTTCTCTGTAGATGTAAAGAACAGTGAACATGAATTGTAGATGTTTATAAGTTGCAACGTCTGCATTTTATTGTTTATGTTGCAAGTTAATATTCTGATTAAGCAAATGTCTGACTCAGCTGTTTTTATCACTCATTGATTGAGTCTTAAGTGTTTATTCACATATATGCAAGTTCTTAACTGTGATGATGTGTTTTTCACTAAATAAAAGAAGTTGTAAGTTGAGTTAAATGATTATATATCATTAATGTTGCAATTCTGCTTCTGTATGACTATGATGTTAAAATCACGAACTTCTTTGTTGATTAGAAATGATTTCTGAATTTTCAATGATTTTCTGATGTTGTACTGCAATATTCATAGAAAAGATTGTTTCATTATAAAGTTATTTGTAGCTGTTATTGACTCTGCAAAAAGAAGACTCTTTGAATGCTCTCAATCATCAAAAGTTTATCTTGTCTTCTGATTTGTCATTTCTGACTCTGCTTGAGTGACGTTTCATCTGAATCGCTATTCATGCAGAAGAAATGATCAACGCGTCTCTTCTTGACTTCTATCATCTGTCATGTTGCTTCATGAGCAATCAGACTGCGTGTTTTCAGCACAACTGTTGTTGAGCTTGACGAGTTTGCTGAACTGAGAGAGTTCATGAATCTTGAAGAATTCGTTGAATTCAAAGAGTTCATTAAACTCGCGAAGCTTGAAAACAGCGAAGAGTTCAAGAATTGCAAGAGTATGCAATTGTATTTAAATGCTTCTGAATATCTGAATGATCTATTTCTATAGATTTCGAATGCTTGTTTCATTTGCTGTTGTTATTTGAGACAGATGCGTCTTCAAAATTCGTGAATTTCAAAGAGTTCATTGAATTCAAAGAGTTTATTGAACTCGCAGAGCTTGAAGACAGCGAAGAGCTCAAGAATTGCAAGATTGTGCAATTGTATTCAGATGCTTCTAAATATCTGAACAATTTATTTCTATAGATTTCGAATGCTTGTTTCATTTGCTGTTGTCATTTGAGACAGATACGTCTTCAGAATTCGTGATTTTCGTTGCAGTTAATGCAACATCTTCTATTCAAAGATGTCATGCACTTCTCAATGTGATGTTTGTTTGTACACTTGATGCAGCGTTGATTCTTTCTGCAAAATTTAATCATATGATCAAATTCTTGACATCTGAAGCATTGTGTGATTCAACAGTTCTTCTTGAACAGTTCACATGCACATTCACAATATGCATTTAACATACTTACGTTCATCAGTTGATTCATCATTGCTTCAATTGCTATTTTCATGATGAGCAATGAATAAGTCTTTTCGCTCTTTGCTACTTTCTTGAGTCAGACTATTCTTAGAATCTTCAGATTTTCATGAAGTTTTACGTTATTCTTTATCAGCTTTCTAATGACTTTCTTCTGATTATTCATGTCGATTGTAATGCACATTTTATGTGTCAGCATTATGAAAATTCGTCATGATATGCGCGATAAGTTTGCAATTTCTTTTGCTCATTCTTAAGTCTTTTTCAGATTTACTTGTGCATCTGAGCTGATTGCATGAAGAAAGATGTCTTTGCTATTCAGCTTGCAAAAAGACATAATCAGATCTTATTAATTCATTGACATGTTTGCTATTCTTTAAATAATCTGCTCAATGATCTTCTTCTGCATCTTTTCTATTTCTTCTTTGTCTACTATCTTTATCATGATTTCACATCTTTTGCAAAGCGACAATGATTCTTCTTTGAGATGTTACTTTCTTGTTGATAATTCTTCTTTTATCATGTTTGCTCATGACATGATTTTTGATGAAAAACGCGTATTTCTCTGCATTTGTAACTGCTTGCTTAGCAGTTGAACTGATGTCTTCAGTTTCTGTATATTCTTCGCGATGAATGCATTCTGAATCACATGATGTTTTTCTTCTGATTCAAGTCAAAAATGATGCATTAGCTTCAATGCTATTTCTTTTCATGAGTAATCTTTGCTCATCTTTTTCTCTAATGTTGATGTCTTTATTAATAGATTAATAATGTCAACTATTTTCTCTTCATTATTATGTAAGCATTGCAATCTTGCATCGCTGTTTTCTTATGACATGTCAACGTCGCTCATAATCATTCTTGAACTTACGTTGCTGCAACTCATGCAATTCATCATCATTTGATCATTCTTTAAATTCACTTTGTCTTGCATGTAATGCTCTTTTTTCAAGATTTATTGTGCATGTGTTGTGATTGTTTTTACTATCAAAAAGATAATGCAAAAAGATAATGCAAAGATTTGATTTAATTGATTTGATTTGATTTGAATTCATACATTCTTATGACATCGATTTAAGTTCAACTCATGAGAGAAACTATGATATTTATATTGAATGAACAAAACTCTCTGAGAAAGAAAATCGCTCGTTAACTATATGATGACTTTGACGTTGTCAAGACAGTGAGTTTTGAGACTATATATTATGTTTAAATCTATAACTTCTATTCAGCGCATGATGCTTTAGTAAACTCTTGATGAGAGTGTTTATACTGTTTAATTATGTCACATCGTTCTTGTTCTGCTTTTCATAGATTGTATTCTTTACAAACGATGTCTTGATTTCATTCTTGATTCGAAGATGAAGATGTTTTCTTTGCATTCATGATGCTTGTGATTGTAGTCGATAGCTGTGTTCTCTCGCTCAATGATTGTCATTCATTGAGCAGAGAAATATATGATGAAAGAGAGATGTACATGATGAAAAGATAGAATGTGATTGTACTGAATAATTCTTTTCTTCTCTTAATTTGACTTGTGTTATGCAAACGTTGAATGAATTGTTAGTATAAACATGCAATCACAATCGTTAGATGATTTGACTCTGATCGATAAAGAAGAATGCATTCTGATCATTCTTCTGCGCTCTCAATTTTTCACGTAGATAGATATATGACTTGATGTTAAGTAAAAAAGATGAGCTCAAGTCTTTTCAATATATCAGCGTGATCAACAAGTCACTACTTTTTTGAGCACTGTAATCACGACTTTCAGACTGAGATCAACTATTCTATCTGATATCTTTTCATCAATTACTCAATGACACTGTTGATGTGATGAAGATGTTTCAGTATATCAATGCAATCAATGAGTTGCAAATTCTTCAACCACTTGTAATCATGACTTTCATACTGAGATCGACTTTTTCACTAGATATCTTTTCATCTCTTACTGACATCAACATGTCATTAATCTTCTTCGTAAATTAATTGTGACTGTTAGAGAAGATGCTGTCGCGTAGATGAAAACTCTGCGTGATCAACTTTTCTGCTTACATAACATTCTAACATCATTCGATTTACGTTGAATTGAGATCTTTTGACTCTTCTGACTTCTATTCAGAACATAGAATCAAAAGATTTGTAGTCAACATCATGTACAGATAAATCTTGTTGTTAATTGATAATGCAAAGATGAAAAATCAAAAAGATTTCTATATTTAACTTTCTTAATGTTATATTCAATTACTTAATGAGTTGAGTCAAGTCAGCAAGTTCTGACTCAACTCAAGATTGATATTAAGTCAAGTCAAGATGTTTGATTCAAGTATTTAAATTAAGTTAAAAGATTAATATCAAGTAATTGAGTTAAGTCAGAATGTAAATATGAAAATTTAACTTAACAATCAGTTTATTAATAAATTAATAATAAATTAATAATAAATTCATACATTCTTGTGACATCAATTAAGTCGACTCATAAGAGACTTTATGCTATTTATATTAAGTGAACAAAACTTTCTGAAATAGAAAATCACTCGCTGTTTATACAACTGCTTCACGCAGTCAAAACTATCATTATGAGACTATGTATCAAATTAGTTCACGTTGATTGCATGTTAAAAAATGAGTGACTCAATCACTTTAAATTACTTTAAAAGCTTTGTTTTCATCATCATTCTTGCAGCTGCTCTGAAACTCTTCATGATAATGATGATTATTTAATAGTTCAAGAAGTTAACGTCTTATAACATTCTTGATCGCAAATGTAATCAGTTTAAGCAATGCATGAATACACGTTTTGTTATCTGATGATCTCAATCACAGTCACATTGCATGCTATCTGCGTCTGAAACATTTCTAAAGTGCAAATAAGCATTCAGATCTATGCGTTCAATTCTGATGTGAATAATGAGAATGTTTTCAACTTTCTGAAAATTATTTTGCATCTTTATCATCTTGTTAAACAAATGCAATCTTTGTGTCGAGATGATGTGAACATCTGCAATGCATTTTCTATATTTTTTTCATCATTGCTTTTATTGATTTCTGTGATACTGTGCTATTGTGATGCTGTCATTAGTTGAAATCGTTGCAGCAAAAGCTAATCGCTTGCGTCTTGACTGTATTTTCACATCTTCTTGAATTAAGTTGTTTAGAAGCATCACTTTCTTGATGACAAAAAAGTGAGAAATAATGCAATTAACACTCATCAGATGAGCGCATATCAGTTTGCATGCTTATCTGATTTTCTGTGTATGATTATTAACTTGATTGCATAACGTGATCTTGTTTTGCAGTATGTTCAAATGAACATGCAGTGAGCTTGTGTACATTTTTGCTTTCAGAGTCTTAATGCTTACTCTTTTGAACATTTTCGCGACGTGACGCAGAATCTAATTCTATAATGTTTCAAGTTTGCATTCTTTGTTTGACAGCTTTTTCTCTTTTTCTCGCTGATATCAGACTGATGCTTTAAATGCAATTTCTGATCTTACTACTGCTGAGTATATTTATCTTGCTTTTGTGAAGATTGTCTCTCATGTGAAGACTTCAAGTCAATTAAGTGCTAGCATTCATGTGAGATTTTTCTTCTTCTTCATTAAATGCATGCAGTCTATGACTATGATACTGTCTAGATGCTATGTGTATGCTAAGTTACATGTAACCTGATCAAAGTCGCTGCTTTATATCTTCTCGTTAATCAATCACATCGATAGTTTATGCATATGAGCATGTAAACTGTCTATATGATCAAGTAATCACATAGACAATTCAAAATTGTGAAAGCTGATCACTTCAACGTAAGCTTTCAACTTATCTGTATGATTATCAAGTCAAGCGAGCTAAGTGAGCTTTGATTTATGTAGATAAAAGCTGATCACTTCGACGTGAACTTTCAAGTTCGCTGTATGATCACTCAGCTGAATGAACTAAATGAGCTTTGTTCAATTTATATATTTGCAACGCATGTAAATCAATCAGAAAATCGAAAAAATCGATCGATTTACTGCATCACACAAGCGTGTAGATGCGCAAAAGCTGAGTCATGCCTTCGCAATGTATATGTGTGTGACGTATATGAGTTGCAGCATGTGCGCAAAGACGTTGCTGTCATTCTGTGTATATGAGCAAAGACTGTGTCATGTCTTTGCAGTATATATGATTGCAATGCATGTAAATCAATTTGATAAAGCGAAAAATTGATTGATTTACTACATTACACAAGCATGTAGATGTGCAAAAGCTGAGTCGTGTCTTTGCAATGACTGTGTGAATGTTGTATATTAGTTGCAGCATATGCGCAAAGACGTTGCTGTTGTTCTGTGTATATAAGCAAAGACTGTGTCATGTCTTTGTCATGTATGTGATTGCAATGCATGTAAATTGATCTGATAAAGCGAAAAATCAATCGATTTACTGCATCATGCAGACGTGTAGATGTGCAAAAGCTGAGTCGTGCCTTTGCAATGTATGTGTGTGTGATGTATATAAGTTGCAACGTGTGCGCAAAGACGTTGCTATCATTCTGTATATATTACGACGTATGTAAATCAATCAGAAAATCGAAATTGATTGATTTACTGCGTTGCACAGATGTGTATGTGTGCAAAAGCTGAGTCGTGCCTTTGCAATGACTGTGTGAATGTCGTATATTAGTTGCAGCGCATGCGCAAAGACGTTGCTGTCATTCTGTGTATATGAGCAAAGACTGTGTCATGTCTTTGTCGTGTATGTGATTGCGATGCATGTAAATTGATCTGATAAAGCGAAAAATCGATCGATTTACTGCATCATGCAGACGTGTAGATGTGCAAAAGTTGAATTGTGTCTTTGCAATGTATGTATGTGTGACGTATATAAGTTGCAGCGTGTGCGCAAAGACGTTGCTGTTGTTTTGTGTATATGAGCAAAGACTGTATCATGTCTTTGCAGTGTATGTGTTTGCAATGCATGTAAATCGATCAGAAAATCGAAAAATTGATTGATTTACTGCGTCGTATTGATATGTATGTGCGCAAAAGCTGAGTCGTGCCTTCGTAATATATATGTGTATGTCGTATATGAGTTCAACATGTGAATAAAGCGCTGTTACTACTCTGTGTGTGATTACACTGCATGTAAATCGGTCTGAAAATGCGAAAAATCGATCGATTTACTGCATCACGTCTGTCTGTATGTGCGTCAAAGCTGAGTCGTGTCTTCGCAATATATGTGTATATATCATATATGAATTTAACATGTGAATAAAGCGCTGTTACTGCTCTGTGTGTGATTGCGCTGCATGTAAATCGATCTGAAAATGCGAAAAATCAATCAATTTACTGCATCACATCTGTCCGTATATGCGCAAAAGCTGAGTCGTGTCTTTGTAGTATATATGTATATGTTGTATATGAATTGCAGCATGTACACAAAGACGTTGCTGTTCTTCTGTGTATGTGCAAGTTTCAACGTGTCGATGATCGCGTTGTTATTGTTTCGCTCTTCAACTGTGTATAAGCTCAATATGTGAGTAAAGCGCTGTTACTGCTCTGTCAATGTTGATGAGATTATTCAGCTCTTCTGACAAGCATAGCTTGCAGAAGATTCGTAGTCAGCATCTTATACAGATAAATCTTGTTGTTGATCTAGAATGCTTGATAGAAAAACATGAAAAGCACTTGATAAAGAAACATGAAGAATGCTTGATAAAGTGCTTGATAGAAAAACATGAAGAGTGCTTGATAGAAAAACATGAAGAGCGTTTGATAGAAAAACATGAAGAATGCTTGATAGAAAAACATGAAGAATGCTTGATAAAGAAACATGAAGAGCGCTTAATAGAAAAACATGAAGAATGCTTGATAAAGAAACATGAAGAGTGCTTGATAGAAAAACATGAAGAGCGCTTGATAAAGAAACATGAAGAATGCTTGATAGAGTGCTTGATAGAAAAACGTAAAGAACGCTTAATAGAAAAACATGAAGAGCGCTTGATAGAAAAACATGAAGAGCGCTTGGTAGAAAAACATGAAGAATGCTTGGTAAAGTGCTTGATAGAGAAACATAAAAAGCGCTTGATAGAGAAACATGAAGAGCGCTTGATAGAAAAACATGAAGAGTGCTTGATAGAAAGTCATGTAGAGAGTCATGTAGAAAATCATGTAGAAAGCATTGTTTAACTTGTGTTATGCGCTTAATCGACGCGTATTTTGAAGCATGTAGAATGTTTGATAGAGCATTTGATAAAAAGCTCAGTCGATAGCTCAATAAATAGCTCAGTAAAAAGATTAATAGAAAGATTAATAGAAAGATTAATAGAAAGATTAATAGAAAGATTAATAGAAAGATTGATAGAAAGATCAGTAGAAAGATTGATAGAAAGATCAGTAGAAAGATTAATTAAAAGATCAGTAAAAAGCTCATTAAATGACTTGATCAAAAAATCAGTAGAAAGATTGATTAAAAGATCAGTAGAAAGCTCAGTGAAAAACTCAGTAAAAAGTATTGTTTGAAGCACTGTTTGACTTATGTTATGCACTTAATCAACGCGTCTTTTAAAGTATGTTTTGAAGTGAGTGAACTGATTAATAGATGAACGAGTAAATAGCTGAGTTGATAGTTGAGTTGATAGCTGAACATGTTAATATTTTGATTGTTATTGTTTTAGAAAGTAGAAACTATGAAGAAAAAAAGAAGATGAAAACTTCAAACTTTCTAGCATCAATTCTATAAAGTTCGAAGCGAAGATTATCAAGTAGATAGTTGAGCATGTAAAGTGACAAGTAGATAGAAAGCATTGTTTAAAGCATTGTTTGACATGTTTTATGCACTCAATTGACGCGTTTGATAAAGAGTAGAGTGAAGAGTAAATAAATGAGTAGAATTGTCATGATTCTAATCTTGTCAGACTCAGTCTTCTAGCCTTGTCAGATTTATTCTTGCTTCGTCATCTTGACTAGTTTCTATTGAGTCTAGCGTTGACTGAGAAACACACATATGTAGTCAGCTTCTTTTCTGTAGCTATCTTTCTTTCTTAGCATTTATCTTCTAGTTAAATGACACTTCTATCTGACTCGCTTTAGACAGGTTTCTAACATTAGATAAATGCTCATCATCTACTATTCTGCTATCGACGAATAAATGATATGAAACAATCTATTCAGTAAGAAAAATTTGCAAGAAATTCTTCAAATTTGCATCATCATTTTAGATTGCAAGAGATTCTTCGATTCTACACTCATTTTCATCATTCTATTTGCAAGAGATTCTTTGAATAAAGCACTCAATTATTACCTGAAATTCACAAGAAATTTTTTGAATTTTCACTCATCAAAAAACATCAATTTCTCATCTATTCTTATCTCAACAACTTCTATCTTCTCTCACGTTAAGTCAGTTGAGTCTTGAACAACTCATCTGCTTAGAAGCATTGTTAATAGAAGAGTTTCACTTCTATTCATTGATGCTTCAGTCAAAGCTGAGAAAGCTGTCATCTCATGAAACATAAACATCAAAAAACAACTGTTTCATTGAGTCAGCAATTAACTCAACGAAGTCATCAATATGCTGAATGAGCTTCAAAGTCAGCGAGACTTGACTCTACAACTCAATGAACACTGACTTCTCATACAAGATGATCACAAAAAGAGTGTGAAACAACTAGAAGTTGCTTTTAATAAAAATGATGAGCTAGAGAAAAGAATCAATCAGTTACAAGGCGAGCGATTGAACTTCAGAGCGAAACAAAGTCAAGCTGATTGATTTATGCTTCGTCAAGATACTCAATAAACTGAGCAATGAGTCAATCAGAAAGAAGCTTGCTCTCAATGAGAATCTTCTACTTTATCTGATAACGAAAACAAAAACAATCATCACAAGTTCATTAAGCTTTCGAATTCATTCATCTTCATTGAAACAGATGATTCTATCTGAAAGACATAAAACATCAAAATAGCTGACAAGCTCAATGTCAACGCGAATCATTATTTTACTGAAAAGATTCATATTGTTTATGTGATTTTCAGGCTAGAAAATAATGCTGATCAGCAAATTTATGCAAAGCATTGTGTTAATGCTTTCTCACTTTATCAATCACTATCAGAGCTACTGAAACATCTGAAAGAAATTTACGAAGATCAAAATCTGATTCGAAATTGTCATCATGAATATGTCGCTCTGAAGCAGCTCAACAAGCTCTTCAGCTTTTTCTATTCAGAATTCACTAGAATATTCAGCTTTCTGAACTACGACGATGCTACTCTGATGAACAACATTCAGAATAAAATCAACAATCATCTTCAGAATGCGTTGTCAGTTTGTCTCATAAAGTTTAGCTCGCTTAATAAGCTCAAGATCTTTCTTCAAGATGTGAATAACAAACAACAAGTCAATTATTAACTACGTGATGAGCAATGAACAGTCAAATTGATAGTAGCTTCGAAAAAACGTTTTGTTTCTTCGTCAACATCAGCTTCAGTCTCAACTACTAGCTATGTTCAACTTGCTACTTTTTTCATCTTTGAATCTGAATGATCAAGAATGTCAATCATCTGCTTTAACTGCAAAGTATTGAGTCATCTTTCAAAGAACTGCTCTCAGCTGAAGACTAGTACTTCAATATCTTGTGCATTTATTTCTTGTCTCAATGAAATCATCATGTTAAAAGAAGAGAAGAAATTATTTACAAAGAAATCAAAGAATGAGACAAAAAACTAGTGACTTTCATCAAAGACGTGATGAAAGATGTGTTAATTTCTTCAACAATGAGCAGCTCAAATGACTTCTTTGCTTCAAAATCTTTGACTATTGAATGTGTATTATTTAGCAATGAAATTAGTTACTCATTAAAGTCATTGATTGACACTGAAGCAGCTAACTATTCGTTCATTAATGAATTAATCGCGCAGAATGTTTATGATCATTTGCAAATTGAATCTTTATCTTTAATCAAGCTCAAATCAATAAGAAGATTCAATGATCATTATGCAAAAAAGCTCATTACTCATGCAATTTATTCGAATCTAACTGTTCAAGATCATATGAAACGTTTCGTCTTTATGCTGATCACTCAATTAGATCAACATCAGATGATTCTTGAAAAAACATGAATGAACAAGATTGAGATGACTATTGATATGAAAGATGATTGTCTTCAATTTTCTAGTTTTGAAACTCATATCAAAGCTTCTATCAAAGCTCATTCGACTGTTTTTTCAAGCAAGAAAATCGTGATAGAACAGAAAAGTTCAATCTTTATTCAAATACTAAAGAGATTTATCTCTTCTGTCATCACTCAACTCAGCGAGAAGTCATCTTCATTCAGTAAAATCATGAAATCATTTAATTCAGTCAACTTCGCTTCGTCTTTTGATTCAATGAACATAGCAATGATAGAGACTGCAGCATATAAATCACTAGTCAAACGGTCGAATGTGACTACTTTCGCGATTATTATCACGAAAATCGATTGACTTCTAAAAACAGCTAGAAATAAACTCGAAGATGTAAATCTACAAGAGCTTTCACATAAAAAGATCTTGAAAGAAGTCAAAGCTAAGCTTTCTTTGAAATATTATGACTATCTAGACGTGTTTGATCGAGCGATGACTGATCAACTATTCTCTCATCATCTCTACGATCATAAAATTGAGTTGATCGACGAGAAAACATCTTCTCAAAGTCGTCTCTATCATATGTCTGACTACAAGCTTCAAAAGATGAAGAATTATCTGATTAAACATCTGAATAAAGACTTTATATTTTTTTAGCTCAGCTTTATATGCTTCGCTCATACTATTCATTAAAAAGAAAGATGATAGCTTGCGTTTCTGTATAAACTACAGAAAGCTCAATGCTTTGATCAAATGAGATCACTATTTCTTATCATTAATAGACGAAACTTTCGCTTGTATTCAAGATAGCAAATATTTGACTTGATTGAACATCATTGTCGTCTTCAACAAACTGCGTATGCATTCAAGCAGCGAAGATTTGACTATCTTTATCATCTTTTTTGATTTCTACAAATATCACGTGATGTCTTTCAAATTAATCAACGACTTGACTTTCTATCAACACTATATGAACGACGTGCTATTTGACTATCTTCATCAGTTTTGTCAGATTTATCTAGATGACATTATCATCTACAGCAAAACACTGAAGAAACATAAGCGACATGTACGATTAGTTCTACATAGATTACAAGAGACTGATCTTCAGATGAATATAAACAAATGTAAGTTTCATGTTTAGAAGATTTTCTTTCTGAAACTATTACTATTCATTAAAGAACTAAAGATGAATCTCAGAAAAGTACAAGCAGTAGTTGAATGATTTACTTCTACAAATCTTACTCAGATGCAGTTCTTCGTCAACTTCTGCAATTTCTATTGACGTTTTATAAAGAACTTTTCGAAGATTGTTTATTCTCTGATTTAAATAACTCAAAAAGAGATGATATTTGAATGAGATCAAGCTTGTCAAATGATCTTTGATCATATAAAGAAATGAATGACTGAAGTCTTTATTCTTCGTCATTTTGATCAGAATAAAGAAACTATTCTTGAAACAGACTCATTTGACTACGTCAATGATGATATACTTTCTCAGTATAATGATGAAGAAACATTGCATTCAATGATCTACTACAGCAAGAATTTAAGTCTCGCTGAGTGCAATTACAAGATCTATGACAAGAAACTACTAGCAATCATTCATGTCTTCAAGCATTGACAATCTAAGCTGAAATTGACTGAGCTACTCATCAAGATGTTCACTGATCATCAAGCTTTAACGTTATTAATGAAAGATAAAGAGCTAAGTAGACATTAAATGCGTTGAGTACAGAAGCTTGTTGACTTCAACTTCAAAATCATGTATTGCTTGAGCAAACAAAACATCAAAGTCAATGCATTGACTCGTCAAGTCAATTCAGTTTCTAGAAGTTTCAAGAATGAATGATGTTGCTATCAGCGAACTACGATTCTTATGTTGAATCAAATGAAAATCGCTGATCTAGAAGAGAAAGAGAATGATGAATCAATTTATCAATTGATTCTAGAAGCTAACAAAATCAACGAGAATTGTATTTTACTTCGTGAAGTTGTATTAAAAGATGAAGCTCAATACGAAGATATTAAATTAAGAAATTGTTGAGTTCAGAACGAAATACTATATCGAAGTGATCTTCTATGAGTTTTCTTTGATGAGCATCTTCAAATGAAGTTAATTCAAGAAGTTCATGATTAATCTTTTATTAATCATCTTGAAATTCTCAGAACGATGAAAATCATAAGAAGATACTATTATTGATCTTCAATGTGAAAGACAATAGATTGATATATTCAAAACTGCTACATTTATCAATGATAAAAGATCTCTCAAAATAAATTCAATGAACTACTACATTCTCTATTCATACTTGAACAGCAATGAAAGAACATAGTCATGAATTTCATCATTGACTTATCTTCTTCAAAAGGCCAAAACGTCATACTAACAGTGATATGTAAACTATCAAAGAAACGACATTATATTTCTTGCTTCACTGATGACGAGAAAATCACAGCAGAAAAAACAGCTGAGCTAATGCTTCAGTGAATATATTAAATACACAATTTACTCGATTTCATTGTTTTAAATCGAGACTCTCAATTTATCTTCATTTTATGAAAGTCGCTTTGCAAAAGACTAAACATTAATCTTTGACTCTTTACAGTTTATCATTCTCAGATCAATGATTAAAGTGAATGAGTTAATCAGAATGTTGAAAGATATTTTTGATTCTTCTGTTTATACATGCAGAATGACTGAGCTAAGCTACTACTTATAATTGAGTTCATTGACAATAATACTTTGTTCTCAGTCATTTTCTCGACTTCTTTCTTTCTAAACAAAGACTTTCATTCTTGTATGAGCTTTGAACTCAATGTCATTGAATATAAAAGTTCTTGTAAACGCTTGCAGATGACTAAAATTGAGAATATATTTGAACATATGAACAAAACACTGAAGTTTGCTTGCGAGTCGCTAGTCAAAACACGAAAACAAATGATGAAACAAGTCAATAGAAGTATTCTCAACTCGATGCACGTTTCGATCTCGTGCACACCTCACTTTACTACTTTCATCTTTCTTCAAAAATCAATTACAAATTCAATATGACTTCAATTGAGGCAGCGCTTGCAGATCTAGCTTTGCAAGACTCATCTAACTACACTGCAACTGCAA
>JAABUV010001191.1_pt1 | contig 38042 bp, 71 predicted proteins | sample 5559971 | NCBI WGS metagenome assembly JAABUV01 (sample SAMN10711881, study PRJNA513362) | rock metagenome | isolation source: Antarctica rocks | place: Antarctica: Victoria Land, Knobhead nord | collected 2015-12-19
CGCAGACACGGTGCAAGGATGCTTGGCACATGAGCACACAGCGCGCTGATTGTGACCCTGGAGCGGGGCTGGAGAGGTGGGCGCTGCCGCACTTCAGCTGGCGCGAGTCTGGCGGCCCCAGGACACACGGCGTCAGATGCCTGCGCTCAGGCTGCACGATGGGGCAGCTGGCAAGCAGGCATGCACACACCGCTCACCTGGCTCGTTCATGACGTCGATCATCACCCGGTTCTTGACGGCCGGGTCCGCAATCATGTCCTTTAGCAGCTGCGCGCGCGCGCAGCCGTGTCACGCAGCACGCTGGGATAGCCGCCGTGCATGCGTGGCGCAAATCACCCCGCTGCACAACGCATGGCCCGCCTGGTAACACATCAAAGTCTGACGTACTGCGTGACGCGCACGTATAGCACGCTCGAGGAGCGACGGGCGCGCCTGCGCCCACAGCGCGGCCCACTGGCCCGGGTTCTGGTAGGACGAGTCGACGACGATGTGGTTGTCGACCACGATGTAGAACCCGTTGGCGGCCAGCGCGCTGATGACGTAGAGGAAACGGTGGTACACGCCGTCGTTGGGCAGGTTCTCGTTGCAGATCCCGTTCGCCGCGCCGTTGCTCGTGACGGCCTGTGCATGATGCACCAGGAGTTCGGGGCTCTTGATACAAGCCTCGCGTTGTAAGCAAGAAGCAACAAATGCAAAGTGGCAGGTCACCGCAGGACGGCGCCATGGCCAGCCCTGGGCGCGCAGCCTCCCGGACTGTCGGTGCAAGGCTGGGCGCTGGGCGGGCGTGCGCCTGCGTGGGCGCCGCCTTGCCGCTGGGCACCGCCTCGCCGGGCTGGAGCACGCTCCACGCCACGTCGGGGTCGAGCGGGGACGGCGCGCAGCCGCTCCGGTAGTTCCACGGCGAGGCGCCGTACAGGTTCTGCGGCCCGCGCGCCCCGCCACATCAGTGCAGCTGGCTGCTGGGCAGCGATCCATGTGGGTGCGGTGCTGTATACGCTGCTGCCCGCATGAGATTATTGCCGCGAAGCGCTTGTTACAGCACGCTGCAGCCCACATGACGTTGATAGCATTGCGCCCGCTGAGCCTGCTGCCAGCCCGTGTGGCGCGGCGCTTGCCGGGGACCGGCTCTGCCGCCCGGCGCCCGCAGCGCGCCGGGGCGCGCCTTGAAGGACATGGGCATCCGCACGGCGTTGAAGCCCAGGGCCTTGATCCGGTACATGACGGTCAGAAAGTCCTTGGTGACCGCGCTGTTGCCGATCCACAGGCCCCTGATCATCTCGTTGTAGTCATGATACCGCGCGAGCGTCACTGCCGGCAGAGCCGCGGCACAGAGGCGTGCCTGCATTATTGATCAGCGCGAGCAGCTTGCGGCCCTTGGTGCGCGCGCGGACCTCGGCGGCCGCTGAGGCGATGGCCTTTGTGTCCGTCACGTCAAACACGAGCGGCGAGAAAAAGTCGCCCAGCTCTGACGCAAGCGCCTCGGCATCTGCCACCTTGCGCACGCTCCGCGCGGCGGGCAACTCAAATTAGGTGGGAGTGGGTTGCCAACTAGCCAGGGTCAACTCATGCACATGCAGTGCTCCAGGTGAAGGGGCTGACAGACTGAAGCAAGCTTGGCGCCCATGCCTCCGCCGTAAGGGCGTCTGAACTGATACTGTTGGAACGTTCAAGGCATGCATGCAGCTAACGAACCAGCTCGGGCATGACCAGTGGAGCACTAACTACTTCAAAGGGTTATGCATTGCTGTGCTGGCTGACATGTATGCATGCTTGATTATGGCGCAAATGTCCTGCCTCAGGAACGAATGAATGACATCCGTGTATCGGCCAAACGCTGTACACCGGCAACATGCGCTCGCGGCACAAGCCACCTGGGAGAGGCCCATGAGCAACGACCAATAGAAGCACTGGAACTCCTTTTGTGCCGCAACGTGGGGCCGCGCCTGCCAAACACGTGGCAGCCACGGCCGGCAAGCACGCGCGCAATGGCCGCGCCAATGCCCGACGACACGCCCGTGACCACAACCACGCGGTCGGGGTTGATGATGACCCCGAGGCTGGCACCGGGCTTGTCGTCATACTGCGAGCGCTCCCAGCCCGCCAGCAACCAGTCCTCCTGCTGCTGCGCGGTTGCAGCCGCGCCAGGGCCCCCTGCCGCAACCACAACATAGCCACTGCGAGATGTACTTCCACCGACCTGCTGCTCGAAGCGGCTTGCCTTGCATAGCTAAGCGTTAGTTTCTAGGACGCTCGGCAAACCAGCTGTCAAGCTCTTTCGCAGCGAAGACCTCGGAGGTCCAAGGTGGTCAATCGTCCATGCTTGGGAGGGCTGCGCTTCTCGCTGAGGCTGCCTGGTTTGAGCAGCGAGGGCGCACTCGAGTTAAGCAGGGAGTGGCTGTGCAGCAGAGGGTGCGCGCCTTCTGCCATTATGCAGAGCTACGCGCGGATGGGGCTGTACTGTTTCGCCCTCCTTTGCAGTCTCCGTCTCTTGCCACTATCTGCACGCCAGAGCATCAGCACTCACAGTGTTGCCGTCCAGATTGTTTAAAATTTTTGCAGCAACCACACCAGGCATGCCTTGGTGTTCAACGGTCTCAGTTACCAGGCTGGGGAACAAGCCGATGGCTGTTCCGTTCACTGATGCACACTTGGACTCATCCTGGGACTTGCCAAGACGTCATGTTCAGAGAAACAGGAGCCTCAACTAAACAGTGCTGTTCCAGGGCCTGCCAGGTCCCGGCTCAGACAGGTTGCAGAGTTGCTGTCACTTGAACCGAACTGCTTCAGCAGAAAGTATGTCCGTGCCTCACCAGCTACATCCGCAGTGCCTGCTGTTCGAGCACTCTAGTGCCAAGAATGAAGGGGGTAGAGGGTGAGTCTCGTGGTGATAGATGAAGTGCTGTTGACAGAGTTCTTGCACGCAGCCCAGCTAGGCTGGTGAGCGTCCCTAGGGGAGGTAATCAAATGATGTAATCTGATGCACTCAACAAATAAACGCAGGCAGACCTGCATGGTATTGCCACATGAACATCTTGACCGTGCGCGGTGAGGCAAACAGGAGCGCATACCCCCTCACACGTTTTTGGAGTACTGCGCTTGCTAGCTGCTTATATCCTAGTCTGTAAAAGGCATTTCTGCTCCTTGCTGCTTGCTTCAATTTGGCATGTCTTAATGTCACTTTGCCTGTGTGCCTGACACTCCTGACTGCCCTGCCTGTGGGTATACACTACTATGAGCAGGTCAAGCTGGTTGAGACAAGCGTATATCCCACACGTCTGGATGCGCCGTAGGGCGCGCGCTCTTAGCCTTGAACTCGTTCTTTCTAATGTTTCCAGCTCAAAATACGTTGCTGCATTGGGGAAGGTGCACGATAGCCTGGTAATCCACCATGAAGAGACTGCAGCCTGAGGGCCCCAAATGGCTAAGAATTGCTGTTGCATGTGATCATGTGCTTGTAAAATGTGATGCGCCGGCACAGTGAGCGCCAGTCACGCTGAATGCTCAACGTCGTCACAGCCTACAACCAGCGCTTCGATGGTCTTTGCACACATGCCATGGTAGTGGTAGCGAAACAGGAATTGAAAACAAGTGTCAGCAAGCAATTGCGCGTCCCCTACCTACATCCCCTTCAAGCCAGCCCCGCAGCCAAACCCACCAAACACACCACATTTTGCCCATTTGGCGCAATCCATCACGCACCACAACGCAGTGTTGCAGTACCCCTCCCAGGCAACGGCAGCGCCCTTCAGCTCACTTACGGGGCCGAAGGTGCCCATCCCATACCAGCTGCAAGTCAAACGCAGCAGCCTTGTCCCTGCCAGCTGCAAGGCCCGACAGCTCTGTCGACCAGCAGGACCATAAGCAGACATCACACATCGTGAAATACCGCATGTGTATCACCGCGCCCCGGCCACAGTGTTGACCGGCTGGTATCACAAGCAGAGATCTCACAACATGAGCTTCTGCATGTATATTTCCGTGCCCCGGCCACAGTGTCGACCAGCTGGATCACAAGCAAAGCGTGCTTGTCCTGGGCGTCTGCATGTACATCCCCCGCGCCCCGGCCACAGTGTCGACCAGCTGCTCTACAAGCAAAAGTCGCACGTCATGTGCTTCTGCAAGTGTCCCCAAGCAGCCCCAGCCAGTGTGCCACAGCAAAACACAGCGCTAGAGAAGCACGCATGGAAACGTCTCCATGCACAGCGCAGACCGGGGTGTGCGCACTACGCGGCAGCGCGGCTGCGACACGCACGCCCAGCAAGCCATGCTGACGCGTGGCATTGTACAAACAGGCTGCAACTGCAGGCCTTACTGTAAGGAGCTAGCTTCCGTGAGTGTGGAAACATCCACATACACACACACGCACAACACACACACCGCGCAGCCTGGCACGCCTGACAAAAATATCGTTATGCGGCTGCCGGCAGCTCACATAGCTCACCGGGCACCGTGCTCATCCTGCTGACCTCTGGCTCGGGGGCTCGCCCCGACTAGGGCATGCGGCGCTGCGGCGACTCCTGCAGCGCGCCGCAGTGGACGCGCGCAGCACAGCACGGCTACATCACAGCCCTGGTGAGAATGCACAAAGGCACACCTGCATGCAGGGCTCCCTCCACCCCCAACAGCGCCCGCCGCTGCTCTACTGGCAGGCGCCGACCTGCGGGGCCGACGCGTGCGCCATGGACGCCAGGCGGGCCTGCTCAAAGGGATTTGGGCCCTTCAACGAGGGCCTCCGGGTGGGGGAGCCGCACACGACCTGACCGGAGCGCTTTGAGGCGTACGCTGTCGCGCCCAGCAACAAGGCGTCAGGGGCGAAGGGTGCTGCCAGGTGTCTGACAAGGCAGCTGGCTGTTATAGGACATGGCAAGCAATGTCATTACCTTTAATTTGAGATCAACAAAGCCCGCCAAATAGAAGCAGGAAGACCGGGCGCGCACCCTTGGGATAGGCAGCTGTGCAGCTGAAGGACGTGACCATCGGCTGCAGGGCCATTGCGTCCGGAACCTTGTACTTGTCGATCTCGTTCGTGCTGCAGCGCAAGCGCGTCGCCACACAGAAGTTAGCCGTGACGGGACAGCGCCCAGTGTGACGCCACACTTCGCAAATATCACAATCTGTGTCGCAGCTCGGAGCACGCTCGGCCGCGCACCTGCGTTGCGCAGTGCGTTGCGCAAGGTCCTTGTTGTCCTCTGACGCCATGCCGCTCACTGCTGTATTAGAATCAGCCGCCTGCGCACACATGCGGGGGCGTCTCCCTCTATGCCTTGTCCGCTGCAAGTGCAGCACAAGCGGCAGTTGCAACCGCCAGGCGGCCTGCCTGTCGGCAGGTCAACGCAAAGTCTGACAACGAAAGTTCCTGCGACGTGCAAACCTGCGCCCGGGCCGTTGCGCAACAGGCCAGCAGCGCCCCGCGTGCCCAGCGCGCTCACGGTGCGGTGCATACGCAGATGCGTCCTGCGCCTACCTGCTCCATAACCTGCCGCAGCGCCGCGGTGCCCCTCAGCACCACTGTACCACAGTCGCGCTGGAACAACACCCAGGCGCCAAGCCAACAGCCGCATTGTCGCCATTTCACGGCTTTGCGAGTGACTCCAGGGCGGAAAGGAGCAGACAGCGCGCCGCACCGGGGATGCCGTACTAGCCGACCAGCTGCAGCGTTCGGTCCTCTTTGGGCACAAGGACTGCCAGACCGCTGCGTCTGTCTCGGCAGCCGCACCGCGCTCGCATGCGAGACACGACAACGTGAGACCTATGACGAGTATCGGGGCCTGCCAACTCTTGAGTGGAACCTGCGGTGACCCCACCCTGGCGATTGGCAAGGCTGGGGTGTACACATGTCCCGTTCACAATTGCAGAGCGGGCAGTGAATGTGGGGTGCTGTTCCAGGTTGCAGACGGGTGTGCAATGACTTTGCACGATGCACCTGTGTGGGACGAGCACCGGGCATCTGCACGCGCTTTGACGAGTCTTTGATTTTGAGCAAACCTGCTGCAGAGCCAGCCTGCACTTCCTTTGAGGGGCTCCGTTGAACTGCGCCTCTAGGCAGCAGCGCCGGCATGGAGCCGAGGGCGCCCGGCGCCGCAGCGGCTGCGCCAGACTGCGGGCGCCCTCGTGCTGCCGACGCCAGGCAATATGGCGAGCTGGCCGGCCCCTCCACGTCGACAGACGCGCTCGGCGACGGCGCCAAGCCGGAGCAGCGTGCGCGCCGACCCACTGCCCGCAGACGTGCTCCAGCTGCTGCACACACCGGGCCTGTGACTGGGTCGCTGCCGCAGTGCTGCGCTACTCCATCCTGGACCGGCCGCCCTGGGCCGAGTGCATCCTGCTGGGCTTCCAGGTGGGTCACCTGCCCAAGGCCACGCACCCACTGCATGCCCTCGCCCACCTGCCCAGGCGCTCACCGGCCCGCTGCGCGCGCAGAACTACCTCACGATGCTGGGCTCCACGGTGCTCATCCCCTTCCTGCTCGTGCCATCGATGGGCGGGACGATGGACGACCTGGCCGCAGGCACGCCCTGCCAACAGGCACCTCCTGTATGGCACGGCGGCTCGGACCCGGGTCTGCCACACTCTGGGTGCCCCACGATGCAGGCAGACCTGACCCTGTACAGCAGGCACCTCCTATGACAAAGCGCCCCCGACCCGGCACCATCACGCTCTGGACGCCTGGCGTTGCAGGCAGACCTGACCCCAGTCCGCCGCGCAGTCATATGCACCTTGTTCTTCGTCTCGGGCATCGTCACGCTGGTGCAGACCTTCTTCGGCGACCGGCTGCCGATCATCCAGGCGCGCAGCGCCGCCCGGCGCTCTCTGGGGGCGTGTGTCTTGGGCGCCTGCAGCAGCCTGCTCGGCCACGGCACTCGCGCGCTCCGCCGCCCTCTCTGGCGGCGCCAGCCCGGCCGCGTTGCACTTGCTCACCCTGCCCCCGGTCACCGAAACCCTCAGAAACCCCAACAGGAAACCCGGGTGCACGGCCGGCGGCCTCTGGAAGGCTGGGTGTCAGCGGCGGGCGGCATGGCCGGCGAGAGCCGCAGCGCATGCCTGGCCGGGCGGCCCGGCGCGCGTGGCCCGACCCTGGCCTGCGCGCGTGCGCAAGGCGGCAGCTTCGCCTACCTCACGCCGGCCTTCGCCATCATCGCCGAGGTCAAGGCGCGCGGCGGCTGGCCCGCGGACGATGCGGACGGCAACAACCATGCCCGCTTCCTGGTGCGGCGCCCGCAGCACGCAGCCCTGGCCTGCGGGAACGGAGCTGGCCATCAGTAAGTAGGGCTCGGCAGGGCTCGGCCGGCACCCACATCCAGGCTGCGGTAAGGAGGTGGTGGACCTGTAGCGCCTGGGCCAGCAGCCCCGCGCCCCGGTTGCACGCTGGCAAGGGGCGGCGGGGCCGGCGGCCGAGCTGCTCGCCTGGAGGCGCACCCTGGCGGCCGTGCTGTGCATGTCGGCCTGCAGGGCTGGCCGAGTGCGCTGCCTGTGAGGTGGGCGGCCCGCCGCGCCGAGGCAGCACGCGACGGGAACACTGTCGGTCGGGGGAAGCTCCTCGTGGCGAATGCCGTCCGCCGCCAGCTCGTGCGCCGCAGCGCGCCCGCCCGCCGGCTGCCGGCACAGCGCTTCCTGGGGACGCGGGTCGGCGCGCTGTGCGCTCTCGGGCGGGGTCTGACGGGTGCGCGTAGCGCATGCGCCTGACGCGCGCGCGCGCGCGCGCGCGCGCGCCGCAGGTGACGATGCGCGAGCTGCAGGGCGGCATCATTGCGTCTGCGGTCTTCATCGTGTTCCTGGGCGCGTCCGGCCTGCTGACCGCGCTGCTGCGCTTCATCTCGCCCATCACAGGTGTGCTAGGGTTAGGGTCAGGGCCAGCCCACGGCACCCTGCCCCCTGCTGTCTCTGTACTTTCACATTGCTCACGCCAGCACGGCGGATCCTGGCTGCCTTGGGCTGCAAGTACCCTGTGCAGCGCTCGAGCCGAGTGCGGTGCGCGCGCGGCAGTGGCCGTCAACATCGCGATCGTGGGCCTGTCGCTGTACGAGACGGGCTTCAGCGGCGTCGCCAACTGCGTGCAGGTGTGGCGCGCGGCGCCCGGCGCGCCCGGCAGCGCAGCTGCCTGGCGGCCTTGTCCTTCCCGAGCCCTCCTCGGCACGCAAAGTTTCTTCACCAAGCAAAGCGGGCGCGGGCGTGACACAGGATGCGCTCAGTGGGGCGAGGCGCGCGAGCGCTGGCCCAAACAGCAGCGTGCCCTGCGTGCCGGCATGCGCGCCTGTGGCAGCGCGGCGCTGCGCATGCGCGCGCACACAAACACAGACACATACCCCAGGGCTGGGGCCAGTGACGCGCCGCCTGCCCGCGGCGCAGCTTGGCCTACCGATGATTGCAGCGCTAGTTATCTTCTCGCAGTACCTGCGGCGGTGCGCGCTGCCCATCCCGCGCGTCGGCAGGTGCGGCCCCGGGCCGCCGTGGCCGCTGCCTTGCCCGCGCCCCAGCCGCACCTGAGCAGGGCGCTGGCTAGCACCCCGCGGCGCGGCCCCCGCCGCGCTGACGGTGCGCGTGGGGCCGAGCCTGCACGCCCGCCGCCGTGAGACCGCCCTGCTCGCAGGCTGCTGTATTCTGGCTGTGAGGCGGTGCGCGGCGTTGCTAAGAGACCCCCGCGCTTCGCGAGCGCTCTCCTGTTCTCGGGCGGTGCTGATCACTGCGGCTGTATCCTACCCTACCCTATGCTGAATGGCCGGCCCCGCCGGCGCAGGGTGCGGGTGTTCGAGCTATTCCCGGTGGTGCTGGCGATTGCGGTGGTGTGGAGCTGCGGCGCGATCGCCACGGCCGCGGGCGCGTACAACTCGGCCAGCGCCGACACGCAGAAGTACTGCCGCACGGACCAGGCGCGCGCTTTGCCGCGTCATCCTTTGAACCCTACTGCCGCCCTGCCCGCTCGTTCCGGCAGCCATGTCTTCCCAGCATGATCTTCACTGTCTATGGACTCAATCTACCCCCAAACGAGTGCAGAAGTGATTTCGTTTTTTACCATGCAGCTTCCCGGGCCGCTGTCACTGTCAGCCAGGCTCCGCCTTGAGCTGGGTGGTGGTACGGGGCGTGGCCTGCGTTTGACCGCAATTGCCACCAGCCTCGCCCTGCAGCCCTGCCACAGGAGCTTGGCCTTTGACCTGGCACTCGACATGCACTGGCCGGGGCCCCCGACTGCCTCTGCGTTGAGTCAGGCGGCGGCTCGGCAGCCGCCGAGCCGCCGCCTGACAGCATGCTCTATTGTTGATGCGCTGTGCGGTGCATGCAGCCCTCTGCCTGCTTCGCGGGCGCAACAGGCGCTCAGGGCCTGGGACCCTGACGCTCGCGTCGCGGAGCGCGCAGGAGAGCGTGCTGCACTCGTCGCCCTGGTTCCGGGTGCCCTACCCGCTGCAGTGGGGCGTGCCCACCTTCACCTGGTCGTCCACGCTGACGATGCTGGCCGGCGCGGTCTCCGCGCTGGTGGAGTCGGTGCGCCCGGGGTGGGTCCAGGTCTATACAGGGTCTGTCCAGGGTGTTACCTGGGGCTCGCCTGGGCAACCCCACGCGCTCGCAGCCATCGTACAAGCAAGTCTGTGCTGCGTGCAAGGCCGCGCTCTACAGTGTTCAGCATGCAATGCAGCCTGTCCGCTCCTGCAATCCTACACTGCAAGCAGCGTGCCTGGCTCGCCAGGTCAGAAACATGCACGGCTCTTGGGCGCCTGGTCTGCCGGGCCCTGGGCCGGTTGGGCGGGCGCCTGTGCGCCCTCTGCCGCTGGAGCGGCGTCAATTGCGGCAGGACAGCTCAGGCAGACTTTGCAGCGCAGTGTTGACATGCGCGCGACTGCATGGGGGCGGCAGCTCGGCGACTGGTACGCCGCCGCGCGCATCTCCGGCGCGCCGGTGCCGCCGCCGGCCGTAATGTCGCGCGCCACGACTGTTCAGGTGCTGCGGCGCGCTCGGCCGGCGTATTGCTGTGCTGCGAACACAGGCGGCTTGTTTGCAGGCTGCTAGAAGTGTTGTCTCATTGATCTGGCGTGCCGGCGCCGCTGAATTAGTACTGGATGGCTTCCAGCATTGGGTACTGGATGACTTCCAGAAGGCCATGAAGGTTGTATTATCAGCGAATTTAGCCGCACTTGGGGAGCGAGATGAAGCGCGCAATTCCCGCAGCGCCAATGCTCGCGGCACTGTGAATGCTGCCCCATTCGTACAAGCTGAGCGGGAGGGAACGTGGCTAAAGTGTAAGGGAGTGCCAGTGCTTGGGCGGGCACAGCAGTGCCAGTGCTACCCTGCACGCCACTGCTGTGCCCGACCTCCGTTGCTGATGGAGGGCTGGCAGCACACACAGCTATAATAGCTCTGCTGACGCCCGCCATGCTGCTGCGCGCACAGGGCATCTGCTGCATCCTGACAGGCCTCTGGGGCTCGGGCAACGGCACAACAGCGTACAACGAAAACATCGGCGCCATGCAGGTGCTCGGAGCACGTCCTCGCAGACGCGCGAGGGTCTCTGCCCTAAACTTGTTAAGTTGGCCATGTGTGCTTGCGAGCAATGCTCATGCGCAGGTGACTGTCACCCTTGAGGTTTGCCACAAGCTGTCGTGCAGGCAAATGCAGGGCTCATGTCAAGGATCGGCCCCGGTGACTGAGCGGGCGTTGATGAGCGTCGAGAGGCAGCCGCAGACCACGGGGCCGTTTGTGCGCGCAGATAACGCGCGTGGGGTCGCGGCTGGTGGTCCAGACCGGGGCGGTGATCATCATGATCTTTGCAGTCATCGGTGCGGTCGACGGAGGACGGGCAGCTGTGCATGTGCTGCCTGGCCTTTGCTGCATCAAGGAATGTGTATGCACGATGACAAACAGCAGACCATTTGCGCTCTGCCGCGCTCGCATGAGGTGTCGGCACTCTTTGAGGTGATTGTGCGTCCGCGGTCACACGCGTGCGGCCCTGTGGTGACATTTTGCCCAACTCCAGGCATCGCATGCAATCTTGTGTTATGTGCATCTGCTTATGACCTCCCGCTGCTTTTGACATCAATATTGACAGCGAGCTCTGCGCAGGCAAGTTTGGCGGCCTGTTCGCGTCCATGCCGCAGGCCATGGTCTCCGGCCTCTTCTGCGTCATGTTCGGGCTCATCGCGGCCGTGGGCATCTCGCAGCTGCAGTTCACCGACGCCAACAGCCCGCGCAACATCTTCATCGTCGGCATCGGCCTCTACCTGGTGTGCCAGCGCCCGCGGCTTGCCGCCCGCCGGCATGCCTGCCTGCGCGCGCTGCGGCGCCTGAATGCGCAGCGCCGCCGCGCCGCGCCCTGCGCAGCGGCTGTGCCCTGTGCGCCGATCGCCGGCTCGTTGGCGGACTGCATTGCAGTCAGGGGGGGCCCGCCGGCCCAGGCTGCGTCAAGGCGCCGCGAGGAGGGCTAAAAGGCGCATGCTGCTCAGTGCCGATGCAGCACAGCCAGCAGCGGCGCAGGCGCCGAGCGCAGGCCTGCCCTACCCTGTATTGGGTATATGCGTACCTTACCGTATACCCATATGCGCGCAGGGCCTGAGCGTGCCCAGCTACTTCACGGAGTACACCGAGAAGACCGGCCATGGGCCCGTCAACACGGGAAGCGCGCCCTTCAACAACATTGCGAACAGCGTCTTCAGCACCGCGCCCGCCGTCAGCCTGATCGTCACGCTGTTCCTGGACAACACGATTCCAGGAACCCAGGTGCCCCAGCCGCCTGGACCTGCCTCGCTTATCGGAGCTCAAGCCGGCCCATAGGAACAGCTTATGTGGTCCGCTCGAGCGCAAAACACATGTGTGGCTAAAATTTAGCACCGTGGACTTGCACCAGCCTGATGGGCAATGACCCTGCGGGGCATGCCCTGATGGTGCCGTCGAGGCATTCGCGCATGCCCGGACAGAGCGCAGACGCAAATGGGCGGACGAGCCTGCGACACTGAGCATCAGCCTACCTGTTAAATGCTCGGCCGTTTGTTGCAGCCAGGATGTGACCCTGATACACTGTGGACACACTGTGGATACACTGTGGATACACTGTGGATACACGGTATCAGGGGCACCACAGGCATGGCTTCAACAAAAGGCCCAGCATTTTCCAGGTAGGGTGATGCTCAGTGTCGCAGGCGGTGCCCTGAGCGTGCTGCCCTTGGGCGCTTGCCGGGCTAAGCATCGTGTGTTTGGTTGACGCGCTGGCCCCGCGCGCAGGAGGAGCGCGGGCCGCGCGCCCGGGGCGCGCAGGGTCCCTCTGCCTGTCCCCGGGGGAACCGAGTGTTTGTGATGAAGGGCGCCTGCACACGCGCAGGAGGAGCGTGGGCTGCACGTGTGGCGCATGCAGAGCGCCGGCGACTGGTGGGAGGACGCCGCGCTGCACCAGGTGCAAGCCCTAGGGGGTCCGTGACATGCCCTGCCCACGCGCGCGCGCGCCGAGCCGGCTCGCCCAGGGCCAGTCGCAGTACATGTGGACCGCTGCTCCCCCAGGTCAGCGCCTGCAAGCTCCGCATGCAGGGCGTCAAACGCGTGCCTGCGTGCCGGGCGCATGGCGGACGCGCTGCTGTGGTGCTGGCTGCCTGGACGTGCGCGAAGCGGGGCCAGCACCTAGTGCGGGCGTGATACCAGGGAGTGTTCGCGCAGGTGTACGGGCTGCCGTTTGGCATGACGCGCAGGGCGGGCCGCTGGCTGCGGCCGCTGCGCGCGCGGGCGGGGCAAGCCTGCGGGTCGCTGCTGCATGCCTGCGCGCGCAAGCGCGCCGGGCCGCCCGCCGCAGTCTGACGTGCCGGGCTGGGCCGTTGAATGCTGCCGGCCGCGGCGCGTGCGGGCGGCCCGCCGGCAGCGTCACCGCTTGTTTGCCTGCCCCAGCGCCCCGCGCAGCGAGGCGCCCTGTGCTAGGGTGAATCAAATACCTTAATGTAATTGTATGTCTCACCTGTGAGCTGCCCGGCGCCCGTCGGCCGGCGCGTTGCTTGCTTGCAGGATCTCTTGCCATGGCAGTCCTGCATGCCAGGTCAGTGCATTACCGTACAAGTATTCATTGTGTAGCTCATATTTGTCTGGGAGAGAAAATGTCTGGCACCTGCTGCGTGCGCGTCAGGTCATGCGCTGGGTTCCTTCACACGCAGGCGCTTTCTCTGGGTCCCTTTCTAGGGCAGGCGGGCCCGCTCGAGGCTGGGAGACGTGCTGCCTGATTTTGGACAGCACACCTGCTGAGCAGCTTACTCCATCACTAGCTGCACTCCGTGCTCAATGTGTATCAAAGGTTCTCGCTGCCCGGGAGACCATCCTAATTCTGGTGGTGGTGTGCTAGGCCTGAATTGTGCTTTTGCCGGGTCACCTTTTCGTTTTTGCCTGAACAGAGCCCCAACCTGCTGATGTCTGCGCTGAACAGCGCCCCAACCTGCTAATGTCTGCGCTGAACTGCACATGATAGTCCCAGAACAAGGCTACCCTCGTGCTCCATAAGCCTTGAGTCTGAGCAGAGTGTCTCTGTGTGTTGTGAGACCGGTGTGGTAATTGCCTCTGCTACTGTCAGCCTTTGCCAATTTACATGGGTAAATGAAGAATGATCGTATGCCAAATCCATCAGTAGCTACTGCAGCCTGGAGCCCACGCCGGGGCCAAAACAAGCAACGCATGCAGCATGCACAACGCACAGCCTGGAAGTACCAAGGAGCATGAAGCAATCCTGCAGAGGCACAACCCCACCGGTAAAGCCCGTGCGTACCATGCTGCCGGGCGGCAGCTGCACAGATGGTCGTCGCTGGCGACCAGCACCGGACGGTGTGCAAAAACTGTGCGCAGGGCTCCTGGCGCCCGCGCCTACGCCTGTGCTTCACCACCTCTCACGCACCTGTCCTAGACTGCTGACCTACAGAGACACCTGCACCTACACCCCTACTTCTAGCTTCCCTAAGCAGTCTTCTCAGCTACTTACTCGCTGCCTACTGCTGCGCCACTCGCCTGCCATGAGCCTGCCACTTCGTACGGGTGCGGCGACATCTCCAGGTACACAAGATTTCCGACTGGAGCCCGCCGCCCTTGGGACTGCGCCTCGCCTGACAAAGGGAGCTTCCCTTTCAGACTGCGCCTCGCCTCCAACAGGGCGCCGTCTTCTGTCAGGAGCACATGCAGCCGCCTACCCTATCCTAAGCCTACCCTAGCCGCACCTGGACGAGACACACCGCCTGGCACATGCATACGCTTTGGCTGGTTCGCAGGTGAACGATTTCATGCAATCAGGATGCATGCTGTGGCGTGCCGAGCGGCCGTGCAACGCCGATCGGCCTGAACAAGACCTGATGAGCTCGAGTGCAGACACATCCTCACTCCCAGGACATGCGCCGCGGCGCGCCGGGCGGCTGTGGGGCGGGCGCGGTTGCGGCGAGCAGGCCCGGCAGCGACGGCTGCCGGCCGATGGGCGCGTTGCACGACTCCAGGAACATGTTGATCAGCTGCGCACAGGCGCGCGGCGCACTTGGCGGCCGAGCGCATGGGCGGCATGGGCGACAACAGCTCGGAAGCATGTCGGGCGTCTGCGCGCATGCGTGCGCGCCCAAAGCTAGTCTGGCACAGGCAGCTGCGCGCATGTCGACAAGTGCCAAACACAGACGCACGCGCCTCAAGCTCGCGCCGCAGCGCCGGCGGCAGCGGCTGCCCCGGCGCGAGCAGGCTGCGCAGCGCGGCGCGCACGTCGGCCAGGTGCGCGGCCAGCGCGACGCCGGCCGGTGCGTCGCGTGCCCAGCGGTCCACGTACGTCGCGCCGCACTGGCCCAGCAGCGCCGCGAGCGCAACCGCGAGGAGCTCGCGCGCGTGCACCGCGTTTGCTGCGCCCTGCGCAGCGGGGCCGGCCGGGTGAGCGGCGGCGGCGCCCAGGTGAGCGGCAGGAGATTGCTGTTGCGGCCGAGGGCGGGTTGCCGCAGGTCTGGCGCGCGGCACGCTGATCAAGGCATGCTTGCTGCGCGCCTGATGCGCGAGAGGGCCACGAGTTGAGTCCTGCCCTGTGGCTTTCAGCGGCGGAGCCAAACCCAAGGTGCACTCGCACACCAGCACCTGCTGCGGTGCTTCGTGAGCTATTGATCCCACCACACTGCGCAAGGCTGCGGCACACGCGCACACGTGACCAAAGCCCTGGGCATCGGTCGTGTGTGAAACTCATGGACGCGCACCAGGCGAGCGCGCATTGCCAGCTCGGACAGCAGCACGCTGATGGTCGCGCCAGCCAGCAGGCCGCGCACGTACAGCCCCGCCAGCGTCTGCAGGCTGCTGCGCAGCGCGGCCGCATCCGCCGCCACCTGCACGTGAAGGCCTGCTTGCCGCCGCTAGCTCACCTGTGCTGGCTGACAACTTGACGGTTTTCTCACACGTGCTGAACATAGCTCTCACTCCTCTTTAAGGGGAGCTTTGCACAGGACAGAGATCAAGGCATGGTTGCAACGTGCCTGGCATGGCAGCAGGCATGACGCTTCCTGACAGCAGGCACTGCCCGCCATGCCCGCCAGGCTACTGCTGGGTTGAGCGCCTCGCACTGCCCGCAAGCGTCAGCTGGGTGCACACCTTGCAGCAGCACGAGCACGCGCGCTCGCATCACGCATCACCTGCACAACTGTCCGCGCCTGCTGGGGCGTCTTGAGGCCGCCGTCGGCGCCGCGGCTGAGCAGCAGCACGCCGACAGCTCCCACCTCGCGTGCGGCCCGGCCGGCCACCACGTCGGCCACCGCGCCGGGCGCGGCGCACGGCAGGCCGCCCTTGTCCGCCAGCGCCGCCAGCGCGCACAGCAGCAACATGCACGCCGCGCGCCACTCGCGCTGCGACGAGCCCCTCCCGGCCTGGAAGGCCTGCAGCAGGGGAGCAAGAGGAGGTGATGCAGCTTGCCAGCCAGCCTCAGCTGAACTCTGGCGTAATACTTGACATATGGCAAGGCCTCACCAAGTCTGTCAGGCACCTCAGCCCCTGTAGATCAGTGCTCTCTGGCGGCAGGGCGGCCGCGTGCGCGAACGCGGTCTGGTCGGGCAGTGCGGACGTCAAAAGGCACTCCAGGGCGTCCAGTATGGCCTGCGCAGAGCTCATCAGCGGCTTGTGTGTGCTGTCAACTATGTAAAGCGTGGGTGCTGAACAGGTCCACGCACTTAACGCCTACGCGCAAGCAACCCAGGGCCCAAGTGGTGCACCTGTCTCCGCATTGACTTGGCGACGCCGCCGTGGCACAGCACATAGACCACGCCCTCGCAAACACCTGTCAAGGCACCAGCGGGTGCGGCTAGCGGCGCGACTAGCCATGCCACCACCAATGCTGCCCTAGCCCTGAGGTGCTGGTCCTCCTTGTCGCCAGGTTGGCAGGCGCCCTTGCCAAGCGGCGCGCTCAAGGTGCAGGTGGCTGAGGGTGCGGGCCGGGGAAGATGCCCCCGCACTGGGAAAGCGTCTAGTCCACGCATGTGGCGCCGCAAGTCAGCCCGGATCAGCCATAGGCAGGGGTTGCTGCTTGCATTTAAGAGAAAGGCAGGCGTCCAAGTGCTTACTGCCGAGGGGCTCTGACCTGAGCTGGGTTATTTCGAATTTGGCAAGGCATAGAAAGTTTTTTATTTTCAACTCTATATTATTTTTGGACAGCAGGCCAGACTTCAAGCAGGAGTGTGTCTCACGCACATGGGTATTAAGACATCTGCTACACTGGACACCATGTCAGCACCCTGTCAGCTTGGCTGCATGCCCCCAATGAAAAGGCAGGCGATGCCCGTCTTGCTGACCATGGCGACGCAGCGACGCAGGCCCCTTAAGCCATCGTGTCCTCGGCAGACAAGTGTAAATTATCACTGCTCAGCCCTCTGTACAAGTGCACATGCATGCCAGCATGCTGCAGCACGCAAATGTTTGCTGCATTCACTCTGCCATTTGGAACACCTTCTGGTCGGTAGGACTCGCACTGCCAGCCGCCAGTGACTATGCTTGACGGACTTGGTTGGGCGGACACAAGTGCTTGACCATGTTCCAGTGATCAGCTGAAAAGCCTGCAATATGACTCGAACCCAGCATCCTCAATGGCTGTTATCCATCCGATCAAGATCCGAGACCATTGATACACAGTTCTCCAGCTTGCTCGTTACCTATAGCGCAGCGCCACAGGGCTCGCCGGCCCCAACCGGTGAAAGCGCATGCATGTTGTCAGCACGCACATGTACGTGTGCGCACCTGGAGGGCACCCTCCGCCTGCCTCGCACAGCTGCTCGCTGAGCTCGACAGTGATCTGCGCAACAGTGACCTCCTGCCATGGTCGGTGCATGCAGTGCATGCGCATGCCTGTTAGCATGAGCTTGTGGCTAGCCGCACTGCGGGCGCACCTGTGATACGGGCGGCAGCTCAGCGGCCGCAGCAGCCCGGGCAGCCGCCAGGCCGGTGCAGGGGCGCCTGCTGGGTGCCCTGGTAGGCAGCAATGCTCTCCATGTCAGCCTGCAGTCGCTCTACGCGCTTGTGAGCAGAGCACAAACGCCGCAGCTGCATGACCAGCAGCGGCGCACATTGCATCCCAACCTAGCTGGACCTCCGCAGCTCTTTGCACTGTGTAACACCGCACATCATGTTGAGTCAGAGCAAGGCGTGCACCGTCATTTGGCGCTCGCGCGCATTCAGCAGGTCCTCGCGTTGCCCCACCAGCACCGCGCGCCTGGTTACCTCTGCCTCGTGGGCCTCTGCCTGTTGAAGCAGCTGCACCAAGCTGTCCTGGATGCGCCTGAAGTCTGTGGTTTGCGCGGGCGCGGCGATCATGGCCGCCGCACCGGCCTCCTTGTCCTGGAGCTCCTGCATGCCTCGGCACGCCTGTATAAACTTGCTAGACCACGGTGCAGGCCTATAGGCTGGACAAGGACATGCATGCAATGCAACAGCAACGCACGCCCTGCTGCTTGAGGTACGCTGCCTCCTCTGCAAGCTCAGCGTCCGCTGCCCTCCGCTGGTCCATGAGGCGCGCCCTTTCTCCGCGCTGCTCTGCCTCGGCAGCTTCTCTTTCATGTCGTAGCTCCTGCATGTCAGCAGCTGCATGGCTCCTGGGACTCTCACACAGGCTCAACAACGCGGACATGTCACACATGCTTGTGCAACACTCATGTCCAGTACATTTGCTGGACCAAGTGCAGGATCTCATGGAGTGCTGCAACTTGCCTCCACGCCCTTGCGCAAGCAAGCAAGCTCGCTGATGCACTGTAAGCGCTCCTCCTTGTAGCGCTGCAGCCACAACTGGTGCTCACTCTGGAGATGCTGCGCCTGGAAAGCTCTGGCATTCTCATGCTGGCTGGAGAGGCTGCTCAGTGCTGCAGCCCGTTCTGCACAACCCCTCCTCAGCTCTGCCAGCGCAGCCGCCTTTGCGTCATGCTCATGGCACAAGTGCTGCAGGCGAGCGCTTGCACTCCTGCATGCAGCTCCCAATGCCTGCAGGTCCTGCCATGCCAGAGCAAGACTTGGCATGGTGCTGGTGCACAGCAGCAAGAACAAGCTCTCAAATGAACACCAATGCTACCACGCACGGCTTTCGCTAAGGCCCTCTGCGCATGCAGGTCTGCAACTTGCTGCCGCAGCGCTGCGGCCTGTGCCTCAATCGCAGCCAGCTTGCTGCTGTATGCGCGCAACGCTGTCTGATATTGCTGCAAGTCTGCACTTGGAGCAGGCTGCACGTGCTGCGCGGGTAGGCATCCCCACTGAGTGTCAACCAATACATGCGGATACTAAAGTAAGCGACCAAGCAGGACACAGACAGACGCAGTGCATGCCGTGCCGGGGGTCCCATGCTGTCCACTGCCTGCATGACTGCCTGAGGGCTCCTGGCCTGGTTGTTAAGGATGTGCTCGCCGCGGTGCATCATGGCTGCTGCAAGGCTGCGTTCAAACACTGCTAGCAGCACCGCCGCCCACTCTGTGTGATAACTGGCTGGGGAGCCTCTTGCTTCAAAGAGAGAAGATCCGTTGTTGTCTGCAGATGCAGCTCACACTACGTTTGCAGCACAAAAAGTGCAGGGCAGTACAAGCTCAAGGTGTACTACACGCTTAAGGAACATGCAGCAATGCTTCGACCTCGTTACAGGCTCTCTTTCGTTCAGGTGGTGCACAGCTGCGCAGCTGGTGATACAATGGAGTACATAGAATACACAATGCAGGAAGCCAGGGACCCTAATGTTCTAAGTAGACCTTGGCGGCAAGATGGCCACTGCGTTTCGCTGACAGTGCAACATAGCGACACAGAGACGGTACAGAGAACAGCAATGCACAAACAGCAATGGTACGGTTAAAACACACAGGGCAACACGCTGACAAACGCAGATTAAACAGTGCTGACAGGGTCTCTGCTGCGCTATTGGCAGTCCAGAGCATGTTATCAAGCATGCTGCGTGTGTGGCGCCAGTTGCATTAGGGCGCCACAATCACGCTGCACAGGCCCTTGTGCACCTCGGCATATATCCGTTCGTATGCGATCTCCTCCCCATCGAGCAGCAGCCAAGTCCCTGCACCAACAGAGAAGGTGTTATACCAATCAGGAAGACATGGTGTCATGCATGGTGTCTCGATGCAATGCAGAGGGAGGGTAGCCCGCAGTGGCTTTGCCATGCACTCACTGTGGACCTCCAGGTAGCCCGCAGTGGCTTTGCCATGCACTCACTGTGGACGTCCAGGTACCACAAAACTACATGAGCTATGCGCGCACCCTTGCTGACAGGCTCCAGGATGAGCGCAGCCACGCGCTCAAAGCCGCACATCGGCAGCGCCAGGTGCTCGGCGCGCTCCGAGTGGTTCATGAACTCGAAGCCCTCCCGCCGCGTCACCACGCGCGTGTAGATGAGGTCCAGGTGCCCTACCGCAGCCACATGCAATCTTGGCCGCATGCACGACGGCATCCGCCATTTGAGCATGGCACAAGGTGCACAGGCCACATGCGCGGCCGAAAGCAGGCTGCCGAGACAGGCACACCCGCATGCCTGCCTGGCGCTGAGTGTCTCATGCCGTGCTGCACTGCGCTCGTACACTGGCGCGCTGCAACCCTCAAGAAGATGTGCATATGCCCGAGAGGGAGACAAAGGTCCAAACATGTTCCGCACCCGTGTCAAAACCCGCCTTAGGCGCCAGCTCAAACCGGAAGTCCAGCCAGGGCAGGTTGCAGGCTGCGAAGAGCGCCACCTTCTCCGGGCCGAGCGTGCGCCAGCTCTGCCACAGGCGTCCCCACATTGTCGCTGCTTCTGACAGATCGCAGCTGGCCATCTGGTGTAGCAAGCAGGTGTAACAAGTGAGTCAGGGCATCCTGTGAACACTGCAACGCCTCCTCACTTGTTGCCATAGCTAGCCGCATGCGCAAGGCAGCACCACTACGCATGCCACAGAGCAGCACGAAACACGAGCCCCGCCCTGTACGGCAGCCGGGCGGTTACCGGCGGCAGCGACGCCTCGTCCAACGGGTCGGCGTCGCCAGCCGACGCCAGCGCGTCCAGCAGCGGCGTGGCCGGCCCCGGCGGGCCGCCCCAGGCGCCGCCCTTGGCGCGCGCGCCGCCGCGCGGCGGCGCCGGCAGCGGCGGTGCGACGCAGAACTCGCTGCGCGCGTGCAGGACGACGTCGGGCGCTGCGGGCGCGCCAGGCCGCGCCGCCGCGGCCGCCGCGGCCGCGCCGGCCGGCGTGACGTACGCGACGCGCGCCTCGAACGCCGTGCGCAGCAGGATCTGCTGCAGCAGGCCGACCGTGAAGCGCGCGCCGCCCAACCACCTGCGCGCCCCGGCGCAGTCCCTCTTAAACCCAAGGGGGCGCGGCGTCTGCGCAGGGGTGCGTGAGCGGGTGCGCATCATGCACTCAAGCGCGCAAAGACTGTCATTCCTGCTGAGGCTACGTGCAGCTGTGCGAGCGAGCGGCACCCCGTGCGCAGCCCTCATGAGCGCGGGCAGCAGGCGCGGGGCTCCCCCTCGTCTCCGTCATCACCGACGCGGGCGGCTGCTTCTTCCGGGGCTAGGGTAGGGCACCCTAGCATTAACCTAGCCAGGGGCGCGCCGCAGGTGCTCCGTGCCGCGGTCCAGGTTGGCGACCATGCCGAACACGATGGACAGGAACGCAAAGTAGCGCCGGCCCGGCGGCTGCATGACGCTCACAATGTCCAGCGCGCGGCGCCGCCCCTGCGCGCTCACGCACAGCGCTCGCGCGAGCCTCCAAGCATGCGCCGGGTCTGAGAGCAAAGAACCGGCACTGCGAGCATGCCAGGCACCCAGAGCACATACAAACAGACATATTGATACAGGCATTTGGACTGGATGACGACGGCATGCACCATGAACGTGGCGGGTGCCGCCAGGGAGCAGCGGCGCGCATGCGCTGGGGGCCGAGCGCGGCGCCGGCGCACGGACCTTGCAGATGGCGTGCGCGGCCGTCGCAGGGGACCACAAGCCGCAGTTGGCGGCGAGCGCGTTGCCGCTGCCGCCGGGGACCTGGCATAGCGGCAGCCGCGCGGCCTCCGCCCAGTCCGGCCGGTGCAGGAGGCCCTAGGCCGGCCGGGACGCGGTGTCAGGCCCACCCAGCTGCAGCAGCACCACATAAAGTCTGCCAGTGTCTCGCACGCGCATGCAGGCCCCCGGCTGGTCGGGTTCTGCAGACTGCTGCCAGCAGACGTAGTCCGCAGCCGCGCATCCCGCTGATGCCAAACAGCCGCCCCTGCCTGCTCCTGGAAGCCTCCCCAGCCCTCTGACAAACAAGCAAGACAGCTCTCCTGCATGGGGCAAGCAAGACAGCTCTCCCGCCTGGGGCCTGGACAGTCGCCCCACCCCGGCAGTTTGCAACATACTTCACCCCCAGCGTACCCAACGCCAGGACCCTTGTGCTGCCGAATCTTGCCATCCTGAGATAGGGTCTCTGAAAGCAGGCCTCCCTGGGTCAGGGCAGGCGCGGCGCGCCTGCAGCGCGTCGAACACCGTGCCGTCGCCGCCGACCAGCACCAGCATGTCGCAGCGCGCCAGCGGCACGCCCGCCGCCAGCCGCCCGGCATGGCCGCGCTCGTGCGTCTGCACAGCGCGCACGTCCAGGCCCGCCGCAGCCAGCACGGGCGCCACGTGCCGCTCGTAGATCCGCTGCGCCCTGCGCCGCCACGAGTCGTCACGGCCAGCACCTGCACCAGTCTCTCTCCTTCTACCGGCCGCCAGCAGCCACGGAAGCCATGGATGCCAGCAGAGCACTGGAATGCGCCAGGCCGGCCTCCCCGCCTCACGGTTCCTGCATGGATTGGCTCCTGTAGCGGTCCGCACGTGCAGCGGTCCGCGCGGCTGTGCGTGGCCGCTGGCAGGGCGCGCACCGTCCCTGGCCGGAGCGCGGGTTGATGACGACCAGCACGCGCGGCGGCTCCGCGCGCGCCTGCCAGCTGCCCAGGCGCCGCAGCAAGGCAACCAGCTGCGCGGCCGCCGCCGCGCTTGCGCAGGTCAGCAGCGGGCTCCTCAGCACCTGCCTGCGGTGCGCGGCCGGGCCTCAGCATGGGCGGGCGGAAGCGGGACACGGCTACGGTGCGCAGCACGCTTCGGCTACAGGGCACTTCATGATGGGAGGGCGGCACAGGCCTGCCAGCCTGCAGCGAAAGTGTGCTCAGCAATGACACCATCTACAAAGCTTACCGACAGTGTACGCGCAGACAAGCATGGGTGAAAGCAGCCAACGCGCAACCAAAGTCTGCGGGGTAACCAAGGACCCCTATGCGTACAGGGCTGCGCGCCGTGTGCGCTTGCGGGCGTCGGCGTCCTTGCGAGGCGGCTGCAGCTGGCAGGACCAGACCCGCACGCCGTCCGCGCCGTGCAAGGTGGCGCCGATGAGGTCGCTGGCGCCCACCTGCGGGCGGCACGCCCGCGGCTGGCGGCAAGCAGCACAGGCATAAGCTCTCGAGTTGCAGCAGGAGCTGGGCGCGATGAGTCGCCCGGGCGGGCACTGCTGCAACGCGCTTTGTCAGCATCTGCCAGCGGCCATACTTGCCGTGTGAGCATACGTCGCAAAATGTCAAACAAAACACGCACAGCACAGCACGCAGGACGAGCGCGGCGCCTTGCGCACGCGCCTTAAACGCAGAAGTTGGTACGGACCGCCTCCACCAGCGGCAGTGCCGCTCGGCTGAGGGCGCCTCGCCCTGCGGCACCACATGCTCAGGCGTCAGGCCTGCCGCCGAGGCTGCCTGCGGCCACGGCGCGGCACATTGGGACGCAGTGCCCACAGCACAGCGCACCTGGGCAGGCCGAAACTCAACAGCGCCGCCTGCGGTCACCAGCAACATTCCCTCGACGGCTCCACTGTGAACAGGCACTCGTACATCCTCTGCGCCTTGGACGCCACCAGGGCAGCCCATGCCCAAGGCCCCTCTCAGCCTTTCAGCAGCAAAGGGACAGCACAGCCTCGTCCCGGCGTCATCCCGGCGCTCTTCTATATGTTTGATTTAACAGGATGGCTTAACAGACTGTGCTATTCTTGTTGTTGACTTCAAGTAGGGTGTCACGACCAGGCCGACGCATGTAGTTCTGCTGGTAAGAGGAGAGCCTGCACACTTGTCCATGTGGGCGGCAGCTCCAAGCTTTCACTGCAGTCAGGCTCCTAGCACGTGGGCATGCTTAGATAGAGACCCAACATGCTGGGCATGGGCACCCACTTCGCTCTGCACTACTCTGCATGCATGCATTCTGGCTCAAGGCCGGCCGCTCGTGCCCACATCCCAAACATACGTCCTGCCGCCCTGCCCGGCCCCGCCGCGCGAGTTGTGTCCTGCAGCCGGCCCCACAGCGCCAGGCGGCCTCATATCGGGTGCCTCCGCTGCGCCGTCCTCGCTCCCGCAGTCGCCGCTGCCACTTGCCGCCTCCGGCGCAGCGCCAGCCGGACTGACCCTAGTCTCGGCACCGGGAGCCTCTGCGCCCGGCGCTGCCGCGACTGTGCTACCCGGACCGGAGCCGGCTCCTCCCACAGGGTGTGACGCCGGCTCGGGGCTGGGAGCGGCAGCGCCTGCTGCAAGCCCGGCCGCAGGGCCGCGCCCAGGGCCCCGCTCAGGGCCGCCGCGCGCGCGCGCCGGCCGCAGCTCTTTACGCAGCAGCTGCCGGCGCGGCAGGCCAAACCAGCCGCCGTCCTCGGCGGCCAGCGCAAACCCTGCAGCGGCATACAGTGCGCGCGCGGCCTCGTTGTCCGCGTCCACATGCAGCCACAGGCTGTCCTGCCCCCACAGCGCCGCTGCGCGGCCCACAGGTTGCGCTCAGCGCGCCACAAGGAGGGCCGCAGGCAGAGCATGTCCTGGCTCCACAGAGCATTTGCGTAGCCCCATCACGTACGTGGGCAGAACGCAACACGGCTTGGCACTCACTGTCTACGGCCCCATGCAGCTGGAGCAGCGTCACGGCCCCACTCCGCTGCGACATGCGCATGGGGAACCGGTAGGCGCCGCCAGCATGCGCGGCAGGGCGCACCCAGGCGCGAGCAGGCGTGCAGCAGCGCGGTCGCGGCGCCGCGGCGCCGGAAGCCGCGCGCGACCGCCATGTTGGACACGTAGCAGCGCTGCGGGCTGGCGCTCGGGAAGGGCGGCGGCAGCACCGCCTGCATGGGATGTAGGCTTTAGGGCATAGCCAAGATGTAGGGCTTAGGGCATAGCCACCAGCGCGCCTCCAGGCGTCCTCGGCTGTCCCGCGCCCGCAGACAGGCGCTCGTCCACCCGCCCTGGCTAGCACGGACAGACAGGCTGCGCCCCCCGCACAACGCGCACGCAGGCCTGGTCACGGAGGAGCCGGGGTCGACTCAGCTGTGGCAGTGCCGGCTGCTGTGCACAGCGGCTGCTGGCAGACATGCCTGCCAGAGGCTGGTGAGATGCGGGGGACGGCCGCCCCAGGCGGGGCACGGTGCATGTCCGGCCAGGGCGGCCAGGGTGCAGGAGGGGCGGACCTCCGGCGCGGTGAAGGACAGGAAGGCGCAACCCGCCAGCGCGCCGGCGCCGTCCGCCGCCACGAAGCAGGCCACGCGGCGGCGGCGCCGCCAGCGCCTGATCTCGCGCCTGCGGCGGCAGGCCCGGCGCTGGGCCAGGTGCGCCCGAGGCCCGGGCGCGGGCCGAGCTGCGCGTGCGGCGCGCGTGTGGCGTGCATGGTGAGCGGCGGCGCTGCGAGCGCCGCACCCTGACACGCGGGCCGCCTTGCACGCCCGTGCATGAGGTCTGAACATCGCACAGCAACCGCTACGCCGCAGCGCTGCTGGCGGCAGCGCTGCCCCTGGCTACCCGCGCCGCAGCCAATGGTGCGTGATCCAGAGCAGGAGGGCGCCAGCGCACTGCTCAAGCGGCGACGGCAGCGCCGGGAAGAAGCGCCGCTGGCCGCGCAGCGCGTCTAGCTCGGCGCGCAGCTCTGCGGCCTGTCGCCTGAGCCGCCACTCGCGGGCCTCGCTGCGCGCCTGCCGCCCAGTCCGGCACACTCGCTGGCGTTTTGTCAAGATACCGCCACGTCAAACTGCTGTAGCGCTTGCTTGGCCCCTCTGCACTCCACCTTGCTGGCCGACTGTGCCAAAGACTGGCCCAAGTGAGTGGGCTCCCAGCGACTGAGTTGCAGAGCAAATCCTACGCGCCCTCCGCCCGGTGCCAAGCTGCGTGACAGCAGCGGCGGACGCGCCTGCTGCTTCCCCTCGAGTGCCTTCTGGAGCTGCTTGCCGATCGCGCCCTCCAGGTACGCATTGACCGCCCTCTCCACGACAGAGAGGAAGGGCGCCAGCCCGCTGCCGGACGCTGCCTGCTGGAACGCAAACGCCTGCGCCCCGGAGGGCTTGTGCTGCAGCCGCATACTGTGACACGCACAGGCGTATTGCCAGCACTTGCGCACCTATCCACAAGGTGGTCAAGCAGTCACCGCGCAGTGCTTGCGACACGTTGCCTGCTCAAGTGTTGAGTTGTTGCAGCACTGAACATACGGTCTTCCAGTCACAAGACATGGTGCTGCAGCAGCGTATGGACTAGTGCAGGTGCACCTCTGTACACACTCGAGCGACTTCAGGGACGTCAGACAGCACTGCCTGCCGCACGCGCAGCGCCGGCCCTTTGCTCCTGGTCTTGGCAGCTGGCTGCCCGGCCGGTGCTGCCGCCAGGGGCGTGCATGCCCGGACTCGTGTCCGCACACACTCTGCGCGCTGCAGCCAGCCCCCCGAATACGCTGCTGATAGACAGCTATGTCTTGCGAGCGGTCGCAGATGCATGGGTGATGGATAGAAACGGAAAGGCTCCGAGTGCCACCACGGGCGAGCGTCCCGCGCACTGCTGTGCTTAGCCCTAGCCCTGCATTCAAACTGGGAGAACCTGAGAGGGTGAGGTGATGTAGAGCAGTTGTCCGAGCTTGGCGGCACCGATGGTCAGGCTGAAAGAGCGCCTGCAGTAACGAGGAGTGTGCTGCTGGCGCCGGCAGCATAATGGCATTCAATGCGTTGCGGCGGACAGCGCAGCGTGCGCCGCAGCTCCTGGCGCAGACGTTCGGCGCTGGTAGCCAGATGCGCGCCCAGAGCAGCCACTCGGAGAACACCAACATCTTCATCAGAGGTCCGTGCTGACTGGGCAGAGCGGTTGCTGCAAGGGGTGCACACGGAGGCTTGGGAAACGCGTGCCTCAGTGGTGCTACGGCGAGCACTGCCTGTAATCCTCAATGCACAGGCATGAGCGCATGACCTGCGTATGCAACCTATTCACAAGCGCGGGATTTGCACCCAAGTTCTGGTTAGCGGCACCCTTCACCTGTATCAGAGTGGACTCTTGTCACCTATGCGCTTGCGAAACAACCTGCACAAGCGGCAGCTGGGGCATGCAACGCAATATATGCTCGACCTGCGGCGCCGGCCCGCGCGCAGAGGCGCTGAAGGAGCTGGAGTACCCCGTCAAGCTGCAGAAGCTGTTGCTTACGCCGCAGCGGGAGGTCCTGGTGGAGCTGGTGATCACCAAGGACAGGCGCGCGGCTGTCGCTCGTTCTCTGGCCACAGTCGCTTGGCCTGCCGGACTGTAACTCTTGTCACTTGGCAGCCTACGCTTTGCAAGCAGTCTGAGTCAGGCACAGCTTCCCGACGCCTGTGTCAGAAGAGCTTGCTGCTCAAGTGCTATGCGGAGGCGCACTTGACTTGCGATAATATACATGCTCTGCCGCACATGAGGACGTACACGTGGCAGAGTTTGTGACGTGCGGGGCGCGCAGCGGTGAGATTGAGACATACAACGCGTACCGCGTGCAGCACGACGACAGCCGCGGCCCCTACAAGGGCGGCCTGCGCTACCACCCCGCCGTGGACCTCGACGACGTGCGCAGGCGCGTCTGTGAAGCGCGGGGTCAGGGCTCGCCTGACAGCTGACAGCTGTTGTCTGGGCACATTGACTGAATGGTCCCTGCATGATCGATCCGTGTGCACCCCCTGCGTAGTTGACAGTCTGCAGCACAGAGTGCCTCTCGTGACCACGCATCACCACGCGGCTGCGAGTGATGGGCAGTGGCCGAGCATGTGGCCCAGCCGCCTGAGGGAGACGCTAACCACGCCACAGCCTGGCGTCGCTGATGACGTGGAAGACGGCGGTGATGGACATCCCGTTCGGTGGCGCCAAGGGCGGCGTCACGGTCGACCCCAAGCTGCTCAGCGAGCGCGAGCTGGAGAAGCTGACGCGCAAGCTCGTGCAGGCGCGGCCCGCATTTATAGGGTACGCTACCCTTATAGGGTAGGCTATCCTATATATAGGCTACCCTAAACCCTCAGCGATAGGCTACCCTATACCCTCAGCGGCGCCCGCGCGTCCCCGGGTCCCGGGCCGGTGCTGCCGGCCCGGCCGCCTGCAACCGGCAGGCCTGGGCGCGCGATGCAGCCCTTGCTTCACACACACGAGCCCGATGTCGGAGCGTCACAGGGGAAGGAGCAGACTGCACTGCTCTGCTACTGCTTGTGTTGCTGATAGGCATAGTGCGTAAGGGGAGGTGACATGGAGTCCTTGGCACATTGAAAAGTCGTGATCAGCATGTGATGAAGCACTAGCGGGCGATATTTTAGTTGCTCACCGCGTCTGCATGGAAACAGAATGCGGTGTGCTCTGCAGTCCATCAAAGACGTGATCGGCCCGCACGAGGACATCCCCGCGCCCGACATGAACACCGGCGCGCGCGAGATGGCCTGGTTCTTCGACGAGTACAGCAAGTTCTCCGGCTTCTCGCCCGGCGTGGTGACGGGCAAGGTGCGCGCCTGAGCGCAGGGTGGGCTGCAGGGTTTGGGGTCTAGGGCTTGGGCGCCAGGTGGGCTTTGGGGCGTCAGCACGGCAGGTATATGCGGCGCACTGGCTTCGCGGGTGTGCGGTCTGTGGGTGTGGGTGTGCGGCCTTGCCATTGCCATGGCAGACAGCTACACTCGGTTGACACCCAATGTCATAAGAGTGCATGGCTGCTGCTCTGCCAGGCGGTGCTTGCTGCCTGCCAGGGACGAGCGCGCCTGCTGCTCCATGCGCGCACGCACGTGTCGCACCCTCCCACGCCCTCCACCCCCGAGCAGGGTCCCCTCGCGCCTGAGTCGGGCCGCCGCGCGCAGCCAGTGCACCTGCACGGCTCCTATGGGCGCGAGGCCGCGACCGGGCGTGGCACCGTGTTCGCCACGCGCGAGCTGCTCAAGGCGTTCCACATGGGCGGCATCTCCGGCAAGACGTTTGTCATCCAGGCGCGGCGCTGCACCCGGCGTTGCGGCAGTGTCTGGCCCCTCTTGCCCCCGCCAGAGTGGCCTGCATGCAGCAGCGTGGGTGCTCGCAGCATGCTGGGCACTGCGGGCAAGCAAGCATTATTGCTATACGGCTTCATGTGCGGGGCATGGTGACCTGGAGAATTCCTGTGCGGTAGCGCTGGCTGCATGCATGGGCTGCGGAGGACAGGTGTGGCAGGGCGGGCAGAGCAAGGGAGAGAGGTAGGGGCGCCACCTGCAACCTGGTGCGAGGGTGCAGCGGCATGGTCCTGATGTAACCTACCCGATGATAAGCACGTGCGCCCCACGCAGGGCTTTGGCAACGTGGGCGCCTGGGCGGCGGAGATCTTCACCGAGCTGGGCGGCAAGGTGCTGGCGGTCTCGGACGCGTTTGGCGCGGTCCGGAATGACGAGGGCCTGAACATCGTGGAGCTGCGGCGGCACCTGGCGGCCGGCGGGAAGCTGGCGGACTTCCCAGGCGGTGCGCGGCGCTTCAGTCATGCCAGGCTCCTGTGGGACGGCCGAGCAGCATGCAGCCTCCACCCCATCAGCCCATGCCAGCCTGTGGCGGACCCAGGGCGTAGCGCATTGGGGTTGCGTCGAGGCGCGTTAGGGTTAGTACATGCTGAGCGGCGCGGCCGGCCGCGCAGGCGAGGCCATGGAGAAGGATGCGGTGCTGGGGCACCCCTGCGATGTGCTCATCCCGGCCGCCATCGGTGGCGTCATCGACGAGCACACCGCCCAGGCCGTGCAGGCGCGGCGCTGACCGGGCTCCTGATGGTGCAGTGCCACAAGTGCTGCGGTCAAGGGGGGTGTCGTCGCCCGACTGGCTGCACTCAGTGCTGCATGCGTTTCATGGGCGGCCGCACTCGGGTGCGGGCGCTGACACGCGCCGCGCACAGGCCAAGTTTGTTGTGGAGGCCGCGAACGGGCCGACGACGCCGGGCGGCGACGCGGTGCTGCGCGAGCGCGGCATCGAGGTGCTGCCGGATATCTACACCAATGGCGGTGAGCGATGCGGGCTGCGGGCGCCGGATGTGTGAGGTGCTGCCAGAGCATGCTCGGGTTGTCCGCGCAGGGCGCTCGTCTGCGCCCTGCAGCACGGCCTTGCGGCGGCTGCAGCGCGACTGGCGCTGTGCGCGGCATGCGCTGCGAGCGCACAACAGAGCGTGCATCCGCACGGCGTCGCCATGAGGGCCATGCATGCAGCGGGACGCCGCAGGCTGCAGCGCGGGCGCGTACGGCGCAGGGCGCTGTGCGCAGGCAGCAGAAGTTTCCACGAGAGTGCAGCGCCTGCGGCATGTCACGGCTCTGGTCTAAGACTCCAGAGCGCAGTAGGGATCCGCGGGGCGGCGTGCGAGCGGGCGGCGCAACGGCGAGCTTCTGCAATTGGGTGCAGAACCTGCGGGGCTCCCAGCGCGAGCTCGTGTACCGCTGAATGCCTTGCGTCCGGTGCGCAGACAGGATGCCAGGGGCGTGAGCGGCTAGCTCTCTACCCTATACCCCCCCTAAGTTCCCTACCCTGCACTCTAAGGATGCCAGGGCCGGCGCGCGCGCGCAGGCGGCGTGACGGTGAGCTTCTTTGAGTGGGTGCAGAACCTGCAGAACTTCCGCTGGGAGGAGGCCGAGGTCAACAAGCGCCTGGACCGCTGCATGACCGAGGCGTTCGCCGCGCTGTGGGACATCCACCGGCAGAAGCGCGTGCCGCTGCGCACGGCCGCGTTCGTGCTGGCGCTGCAGCGCGTCACGCGCGCGCACATCCACCGCGGCTTTGACTGACGGGCCTGGCGCGGGGGGCGGCGCGCTGCCGCGTTCGGCGGCGGCCGCTGCTGGAGCGGCAGCGCGTTTGTGCGCGCAAATTTCGTTGCGGATTGTGGCAGCATGCAAGTCTGCACCCAGGGCAGAGTCTGCCCGGCAGACGCACGACGTAGCTGGGGAGTGTTGGTGCCTGAACGCAGGCAGGTCGCTGATAGTTTATTTCACTGAATGCTCCCTGCTTTCTATTGTCAGGTGTGTGACATGCACTGAGCTCTGCGGCCTCTGGGCACATCGCAAAGAGGCGTTCAGGGTCAATTGTGCCCCAATGGTCGCTCGTGCACCACTGCTGTGTGGATCATGGCCTGTTTTATGTGCATACAACGTGTGCAAAGTAATGAGCGTCTGACCAAGCTCACTGCATATTGTATCATCGCATATTGCTGAGGCAAGTGTGCGCTAGCCAATTGGGCGAGGTCTGACCAACGAAGCATGGAGGACGCGCTGCAAATGTGCAGGGATGATTTTGTGCATGGCCACATTGTGCACGAGACGTGGCGTCAAGCTGTGCGCAAGACATGCCGTCAAGGTGTGCACTGGACACGCCGTCGGACGCCGCAGTTCTTCTTACAGCGCGTCCAGGAGCCGGACGCGCGCGCCCGGCAAGGCTGCAACAGGGCCAGGGGGGGGCGGGGAGAGGGGACCGGGGCGCGCACGCTAGCCTACTGATGGAACAAGCGGTCGGCCCCCAACGCACACGCTGACCTCAACACACTGGGGGACGGCCAAAGGGACAGCTCACCGCACGCCTCCAGGCAGCACCGGGGAAACAGAAAGGGCGGCCCCGCCGCGCGGCGCACTCACTGGGGCAGCCTCGCCCGCCGATGGGCGCAACCCCGGGCGCCCCGTCACAGAAACCCCCATACTTCCAGTCAAGCATGCAGGAAATGGCGTGCTGCCAGGTTGCGCAGCGGCCAAGCAGACACCGGCTCCAGACATGCGTACGATGCTGCGGGGCGCACTGCAAGCCCCACCTAGGGCAACCACCTGGCGCTGCCGCGCCGGGGCTCTGCCAAACGGGCACACTCCAAGCAGGCACACTGCAGGCAAGCATCAAACCAAATGCAGCCTTCCAAAGCTAAGACCGCCAAGCGCCGCGCCACGCAGCCAATGGACCAAAACAGCGGCAGCCGCCAGCGTCAACGACACGGACCCAAGCAGGCGGCGGCGGGCGTGCCGGCAACAGGGCCGGCCTGATACCACACGCGGACACTGCCCCAGCCGCACACGCGCACCAGCTCGCCCGCACGCTGCGCGCGTGACGAAGCGCGCAGCTACGAGCAGGCCGCAGCCGCTCGTATCAGGACTACCTGGCCCCGTGGCTGCCATGCGGCGTCGAGTGCGCGCTCGCTGATGCGCTGCTGGCGCTTCCTGCCGCGCCGCCCGCGTCGCTCGAGAACGCGGACCCACACGCGGGCGCCCCGCCCGTCCCTGCAGGGGCTGTCGCGCCAGAGTGCCCGCTCAGGAATTCCGCCTGCTGCGCCGCCGCAAATGGCCCCGCCGCGGCGTCCGCGAACGGCCCGCCCGGCGGCGCTGGCACGGGCGCCGGCGCGGGGGTCTCCGCAACCGCTGCGCTCGCAAACGGACTGCCGGCAGGGGGACCCCCGGCGGGCGGCGGCGCAGGCCCCTGCCCGCTGCCAAAGCTGGGCCCCGTCGCCGCGCCCGCAAATGGGTTGCTGGGCGTGGGCGCAGGCGCGGCGCCGCCGGGCGCGCCGCCGCCGCCCACCTGCCCGCTGCCAAACCCCGGCAGCCCCGCCGCGCCTGCAAACGGGCCCGCGGCGCCGCCGGCGCCCGCCGCCGGCAGCTGCGTGCCCGGCGCGGCGAACGGGCTGCCGGCGCCGGCGCCGCCGTTTGGCAGGGCGCCGCCCGCAAAGTGCGCGCCCGCGTGGTCGCGCTGCGCGGCCGCCGCCGCGGCCACCGCCACGTAGCTGGCCGGCGGCGGCGAGGCGGGCCGCCCGCCGGGCCGCCCGCCAGCGCCCACCCGCTCCTCGTGCGTGGACTGCGCGAGCACGGCGGCCGCGCAGATCTCAGACGAGGCCGCCGACGCGGCCGTGACCGCCGGCGCCGGCGCGGGCCGCCGCTGCATGCGCGGCGGCCGCAGCGCGGCCGCCATGCCCTTGAGCACGCACACGATCTGCGCGCGGCGCCGCCACCGTCAGCGCGCCGGGCCGGCCAAGAGCCAGCATTGTAGGGAACGAAACCATGCAACCATGAGACAAGCAGCAGACGCGCTAGCCGCCGCAGCGCTCCCCGTGACATACGGCTGTCCGCTTCCAGTGCACAGCCTCCGTAGGCAGCCACAGCCGACGCAGCCTGCACCCGAGCACTCTGCTCACCCGCGTTAGCCGGGGACGCAGGGTGGCGGGCGTCGGCGTCTAGGGTAGGCTGCCCCGCACCTCCTCAAACTCCCCACCTGCGGGGCGGCGCTCCCGCGTCGCCGCGGCAGCGCAGTACGGCAAGCTGTGCGCAGCATGCCTGCTGGCGGCCCTCAGCTGAACGCCTTCACATGGCCTGAGCTACAGCATGGAAGTTATGAGAATCATGCAACATCCGCTGGCCAGGCCGCATGACCCCTGCGCCTCGACCCATGGACAGGATGCAAAAGCAGGATGCAACTTCTCTTCTCGATGGCCCGGCACAGCGACAGCCAGCACGCGCGACCTATGCGCCATCGTGGTGCGCCCGCGCGCCAGTTGATGCCCTTCAGGACGAGCGGCTGCCCGTCCACGCCGTAGAGCTGCCCGTTGCGGATGGAGATCGGCTGCTCGGCCTCCGCGCTCGCAGCCTCGGCGCGCGCCGCCAGCTGCGGCAGCTTGAGCGCCTCGTCCACCGCGCCCGGCGGCACGGGCGCGCCCGCGGCGGTCACAAAGGGCTGGTAGGTGAACACCGGCCCCTGGGCGGCGGCCGCGCGCCCGGTGCCGTTGGCGCCGCGCGCGGGCGGCGCGCTCACGCTGAGCGGCACCGCGCGCGCCTGGCGCCGCAGCAGCGCGCAGCGCGCGCCGCCGAGCGTCACGCGGTGCGGCGCAAAGTCCTGCGCGCCGCGTCGGGCCTCGGGTCCGCCGGCTGGTGCGCTGGCCGGCGGAAGGGTGTCCTGGGTGCCAGCGCGAGCGCGCCTGCTCCGACGCAGAGACGTTTGCGACGATCCTGAAGGCGCTGCCGCCGGCATCGGCCGCGCTCGCGCCAGCGCCGGTGGCGTTCACGCTGATGAAGACGATGTTGCGCTGCGGCGCGCCGTCGGATTCGCCGCCGTGCACCCAGGCGCCCAGCAGCTCGCCGCCGCTCACGCTCGTGATGTTTGCGTGCGGCGGGCTCTCCAGGACGACCAGGATGGGGTCCTGCCGCACGGCCAGGCGTGCCCAGGGTGAACGGCAGCCATCCGACCCGACGCTGCACACTCAGACCTGCCGGGCACGGCTCCCGCCGAGCCACACGCCCAGCGCCATGCGCCGAGGCAGAGTTCGCGCGCTGCCGACCTGTCAAGGCTGATGCAGGCGGCACCTGCTGCGGCGAGGCAGCCTCCGAGCTGGCGATGTTGATGTGCATGAGGCCGTCGATGAACTGCGGCCTGGGCGACGCCGTCGGCTCGCCGGGGACCGGGTGGTCCAGGCCCGCGCTCCAGGATAGGGCCGTTGCCACATACGCCTGCGGCCAGGCGGGGAGCTCAAGGGTCAGGGGTTATAGGGCTGAGCTCAAGGTCACTTTACCCTCATGGTGATGCGCTGCGCGACGCGGCTGCGGGCTGCCGTGCAGGCGCTGGTATTTGGCGCGGGGCGGGCGCGCGCGCGCCTGGCACGCAGCGTCGGCCGGCCTGTCGACCACGGAGTAGAACCCCTGCGAGCTGTCAAACCACGCCTCCACCGGCGCCGGCGCGGCCTGCCCGTCTGAGCGCGCCCGGCCGGCTGCGCGGGGGCGGCCACGGCTCGCGTTTGCTGTGCGAGCGAGGAGCACTGCATGCCGGGTCTCAGACGGAGGAGCCCCAGGGACAGGGAGCCAGGCGCGACATACCCCGGGCATTCACGTGCAGCGACGCCCCGCTTTCTCGTAAGGAGGCTTGGGGAGTGCCTGGGCGGGTATGCACCTGTAGTCGGCCCGGAACCGGGCAGTGGCGCGGCCGCCAGGAGCGCGGCGCTGCCTGAGAGCAGCACCGCCCACACCGCAGCGGCCAGCTGCCGTGAGGCCATCCTCTAGTCGCTCACACCCGTGCGGCTGCGCCGCCAAGCAAAGCCTGCAGTGCAGCACACTATGCTGCAGGCCACCCCCGCGAGTGCACTGGTCAAAGCTGCAGCTGGGACAGCAGCTGTGCCGAAGCCGGGTGGACTGGCGCAAAGCCGCGCAGGTATGTGCGACTGCCATATCTGAGGCTGTGAGTCTGGCTGAGAGGCTAGGATGCTGGCATGCTTACATACAAAGCTTGTTTGGCGTCGAATAGTGACATGCAGCAATTGCCAACATGTATATAGCAAGATGCACTGTCCGCTGCACAGCCTGCCCCGCTGGTGCAAAGCAGACGCGCAGTGGCATACCTCTGCGCACCTCTGCGCAGCGCCGCTCAGACAAGAGAGCACAACATTGCAAGCAGTCCAACTGAAAGCCGCCCACTCCCCCGGGCGTCCAATAGCCGCGTATGCAGGGCTGGCCTGTCTGCGGTGCAGGGCACGGGGGCAGCTGCAGTACTGCAGCTGTGCAAGAAAGATGCCTGGCATGTGGGTGGCGCTCTTCTATGACACTCTGTTGTGCAAATGGCAAACACTCGCGAGCCGTCGGAGTTACAAACAGAAGGCTGCTTGTCGAGCACCAAAGACTTCAGCCGGGCCCAATTGCAAGGCTGAACGAACTTAGCACACAGAGATTAGCAGTGAGGTGCCCTCACACTCGGCACGTGAAAGCACTCGCTATACGGATGAGGTCCTGGGCGCCTTCTGCGCGAGCTGGATACCTGTCATGGAGTCAGGCCAGCTAAACGAGTGAGGAGCCAGAGAGTCAGCGCATGCTGGGCGCTGTGCACATCAGCTGCACAGCAAATTCACAAGCCCGAGAGGGGGGGCTCGATCTCACAACGGGGGGCCCCTGCATGGCCTCGGAGCGTCGGAGCGCAGTCAGCCAGACCCGCTTAAGTGCCCGAGCAGAGCCTGAGTGAGGCTTGCATCCACCTGCAGCGTGCGCTCCTATTCCATCACGCGTGGCGTGCGCGTAGGCTGTGGACGGAAACACATGGTCTGCAGGAGGTGAAAGGACTGTCCAGAGTCATGACAGGCGCCTGCTCGCCGTTGCGAGCATGACTGTGCGCCTCGCGCCTCGCGCGTCGAGCCTGGCGGCGCGTCTGCTCGGAGCACAATGCACATGCAGGGCGCCGGCGGGCCTGCCGCGCAGGCGGCCGCGGGCGGCGCCGCCTGCCGGCCGGACGCGGCCGCACGGCGCCTGCTCTGGCGGGAGGCGCGGCGCAGCGTGCTGCTCGGCGGCGCCGCTGCGGCGGCAGTGCTGGGCGCGTGCCTTGTCTTCCTGAGGGTCATGCCGCCTCTGCAGGCACGCCCTCATTCTCGCCTGGGCGCACTGGCCAGGGAGCAGCACCTCGCGGACTGGTTCAGGCATCAGGCTTGGCTGGACATGGCCATCAGAAGTGCTGGCACCCAGGAGGCTGCTTGGTCCTGACGAAAAGTGGTGCACCTGGTGGCCGGCCACGCCTGTAAAGTGCGGCTGTGAAGGCAACGTCGCCGCCGGCAGCATAGGCCGCACGTGCAGCGCTGCAGCGGCTGTGCACGTAGCGCCATAGCAGCCTGAGCGCAGTCTTGGCTCTGCGTGGCCTGCGGAGCTGCGCGAGGAGCCGTGAACGAGGCCGGTGTTGGGGCCAGGCGGCGGAGTGGGAGGTCGTGCGGCACTTCCCGCCGCTGACGCTGCCGCAGCTGCGTGCGCAGCGCAAGGTGCTCCTGAGCTACTCGCTGCAACACCCGGTGCGCCAGGCGGGCACTGTGCCAGGGTGAGCGGCGCGCGGCGGCGCCCCTCACATGTCTCTGAGCGCGCCGCCTGTTGCTACTGGCCAGCGTCACGGCGTGCGGGCCAGGAGGCCGCAGAGCGAGTGCCGGTGTGCTGAAAAGTATGGCACATGTGTGCCGCAAGCAAGCTTGGCAAGCTTGGCACACACTCTGGTTGTGCCGTCCTGCTGTGAATACGGGGGTCCATGGATGCGGGCGCCTGTGCGTGCCTCAGAAACCACAGGGCCCCTGTGTGACTGCCGCTGCGCGTGCAGGGCCTCGTGCTGCCCTTGCTTATTTGCCGCCGCGCATGCAGGGCCTTGTGTCGGCCCCTACGTGACTGCTGCTGCCGCGCGAGCATGGCTTTGTGCTGGCCCCTGTGTAAGCGGCGCGCGCACATGCAGGGTTTCGTGCTGACCCTTACTTTCTCTGCCGCGCGTGCAGGGCTTCGTGCTGGCCGGCTTCTGCATTATGTACATCGTCATGCAGGCGTTCGCAGTGCCAGGGACGCTGTCGCTATCGCTGCTGGCGGGCGCGCTGTTTGGCGCGACCCGCGGGCTGCTGCTCGTGGCAGGCGCGCTTGTAGCGCCCGCCGCCCGCGCTGCTGCTCTGGGATGTGCAGGACGCGACGAGTTGTCAGCCAGGTGTAGTGGCACGCGCGGTGGCTGTGCCTCATAGGCTTACCTGCCTGCTAACCAGCATGCTCAGCGTAGGTGTGCGCGCACGAGTGCTGCGGGCGACCTACAGGACGACGTCTGGACCTTGCCGCAGCAGAGTTCCTTGGGGCACTGATGCCACTGTGCGGCGTGCAGTCGTGAGCACGATCGGCTCCTGCGCGTGCTTCTGCCTGAGCCTGCTAGTCGGCAAGGCGCTGGCGCAGGCGCTGTGGCCCGAGCGGCTGGAGGCATTTGCGGAGGAGGCGCGCGCACGCCTGTTTCCTGCGCCTCGTCCAGCTTGCGCCAGTGAGGTTGCGGCTCTCCGTGTGGCCATTTCAACCCAGATGGTGTGCACTGAAGTCATTGCGTCTGCGTGCGCGCAACAGCGCTGCCAAGCACCCTGGCCTATACGTGCACGCAGATGCCCACGCCTGTATAACTGGACGGTTGCACGCACGAGTGGCTGCTGCTCGAGCTGTCACACACACATCCATTAATTCGTACCAGGAGTGCACCGCATGCGGCATGCGCATGCGGCAAGCGGTGCACTTCTGGTACGAATTAATGGGTGTGTCTGTTACAGCATAGTAGCAGCCACTGGTGGTTATTCTTTGTTCTCTTCTTGGCTTGCAATTGAGTTGCAGCAGTCCTACTAGTCCAGCAAGTGCGGCTTGTTCACGGGCTCACAGCAGGGGCGCGCATGCAGATCCGCAAGCGCCGGGCAGACCTGCTGAACTACATCATATTCCTGCGCGTGACGCCGCTGCTGCCAAACACGTTCATCAACGTATGCTCGCCGATCGTTAACGTCCCGCTGCCGCACTTTGCGCTCGGTGCGCCCGAGCTGGATTTTGATATACGGGCAAGGCGTTGTGATTCAGGGAGGGGGTGATGTGCAGTGCAGCGTGCACCTGCAAGTGTGCGGGGCCGGC
>JAABUV010001193.1_pt1 | contig 37961 bp, 69 predicted proteins | sample 5559971 | NCBI WGS metagenome assembly JAABUV01 (sample SAMN10711881, study PRJNA513362) | rock metagenome | isolation source: Antarctica rocks | place: Antarctica: Victoria Land, Knobhead nord | collected 2015-12-19
CACCGGCCGTCCACTCACCCGGACATGGTTCAGCGTCCGGCGCCGCAGCGCGCTGCTCGAGCAAGCCTCCGCCTGGAGCAAGGGAGGCGGCGGTGGGGCAGGGCCACGCCTGCGGCCGGAACACGGTGTCCTGCGCCTGCTGCTGGCCCGCGCCGCCCAGCACCCACTGCGCGGTCCACCAGCCGCTGCCGATGCCGGCCGCGAAGGCGGCGCCCAGCGAGGTCGTCTCCAGGTCCGCAGGCCGCCGCACCTCCACCTGCATGACCGCGTCCGCTGCAGGCGACCGCCCCGGGACCCCACCAACGCGGTGTGCATAGTCAGGCGGGACGCGCGCTCTAGGTAACATTTGATGGGGCGGCTCTGCATATGAGCGGACTTCTGCCCTTCCCAGAGCATGGTTTGCTGAGCCTGCATGACGCAGCCTGACGCACAGCGTAAAAAACACTCGCATTATCAGGGCCAAAGCCTCTCCAGCAATAGCCACCCTGGTGGGACCAGGGCACTGGGAACGGGTGTGAGCGCATGAGGCGGAGAACTGCGCACGGCTTGGCCGCTCGGATCGAGCGCGCTGCAGAGCGCAGGCCGCGGGAGCGGCCGCGCCGATGCCTGGGCAGCAGGGCCCGCACCTGCAGCGCGTCGGCCTGCAGCTCCATCAGCAGCCCGTTGCGCGAGCAGCCGCCGTCCGCCCGCAGCAGCCGGAGCTCGCAGCCCGCGTCTGCCGACATGGCGTCCACCACCTCCCGCGTCTGCGCCACGCAGCCCAGCACCCTCAGCGCGTGCATTTCTACACACGCCAGCGCGCCCGCTCGCGGCGGCGCGGCCACCATCGCAGCTCCAGTGGCGTGCGCTGCCATGCCAACCACCAGGCGCGCGCTGCTTCCGCCAGCGCGGCGTCTGCGGCGCACCGCGTGTGCGCGCTTGTGCTGCATCTGGGGCTGCCAACGCCGCAGGCACTTGCTGCTCGCCTGACCTATTGCGCATGCACTCCTGTACAGCTGCCTGACCCATGACGTCCTCATGCGTGTTTGCATACCCTGCCATTGCCTCTAAAAGGGCAGCAGACACCAAGGGGGCCTTCCGGCCCTACACCTCACGAGACTCCTGCCACCAGGGCGCCTCGATGGCCACAAGATCACACAAAGTGCGTATACCCACTCACATCCCATCTGTGCCGTGCACTGCACTCACGCAGTTGGACGCAGTGGCGAACGGGCGTGCGCGGCGCTGCCAGCCTCCGCTCTGCCGGCAGGCGCGCGGAGCCCGCGCCTGTGGGTCCTGGGCGCGGGCGCGCCTGCCAGGCGAGGGCCTCCAGCAGCGCGCGCGCGACGTGCGCCGCGCACGTCGACCCGGTCAGGCCCAGGATGGCGCCGCGCGCGTCCGCGCGCCAGTGCGGCGCCAGCAGCCCGCTGAACGCCGGCACGAAGAACACGCCTGCGCGCCGCGGAGTGGCATCGCCATGCACGCGCGGCCCACCCGGCAGGCATGCGGCTTGAGAGCGCGCGCGAGCAGCTGCATGGCGCTGCTGTGCAGGCGTGCGCGCCGCCAGGCGCCGGCCCGCGGCGGAGTGCATGCAGCAGGCACCCGCAGGCATGCGGGCGCCCTGCGGCAGGACTTGAGCCCTGGGGCCGCGCGTGTGGCGGATCTGCACCAGTGGCCGTGCCCCGGAAACCTGGGTCGCTGGCTTGTACAGGCCGCGGTCCGCCAGTGCCGTGCAGGCACTGGCCGGCTGGCGAGGCAGACCTGCCGTCAGGCCCACCAGGCCTGCTCCTACACGCACGGGGGCCTTGGCGAAGGCCGGGCGCGCGGCCCGCGCGCACCTGCGGTGCCGTCGACGCTGCGCGCGAGCGGCTCGAGCTCGTCCACGCCGTCGATGAGGCCTAGGCCGTCGCGCAGCCACGACACCGCCGCGCCGGCCGTTGCAATCGCGCCCTGCGCCCGCGCGCGCGCGCTTGCGCGGCCATGCGCTGCAGTGCCGGTGACGGGCCCCCAGGCGCGCGCGCGCTGCGCAGCAGCGGGCGCTCCTGTGTCGCTGGAGCCTGCGGCAGGCACGCGCAGGCCTGTGCGCGAGCGCGCACGCCCGCTTCGAGAGCGCTCGCGCTCACGTCGGACCGCCCACGCGCGGTCGCCGGCCGAGCCGAGAGCGCCTGGTATGCAGGGGCCGTGCTCGCTGGCACATGCTCCGCCTTCATCCGCAGCAGCAGCGGCCCCGGCGAGGGCCAGCTGCCGCAGCCCCTCGCTCCCGCTAGGGTTAGGTCAGGGCATGCCGCACCTCCAACGCAAACTGCGGCTCTGCCTCCGCGCCCAGGCGGTGCGCGACGGTGGTCAGCAGCCCGCGCGCGGACGGGACGCGCCGCGGCCCCGTGTGCAGCAGCACGAAGCAGCCGGTGCCATACGTGCTCTTCGCGGTGCCCGGGCCGCAGCGCTGGCCCAGCACCGCCGCCTGCTGGTCGCCCAGGCAGCCTGCCGGCCGCGCGGCAGACAGTTAGGTTTGAGCTCCGGATGAGCAGACGGGCGGATGCGCGCGTTCTCACAGTCTTGCTGGACGGGAGCGGCCCCAGCAGGCATGCCGCTGACGGGATGAGGCCACGGATGGGGCCGCTGAATCGGACGAGGCCCAGACTGCTGTGCGTCGAGCAATAGCAGGCATTGGCACACGTTTCTGGAGAGCGGATGCCTCGGCAGCGCGCAGCGCAAGTCCTCAGAAGCTCCACTGCACGACGTGAAATATGCGCTTAGCAGCCGCATGGCGTGGCTGCCACCACCCCGGGACCAGGAGGCACCATGCACTCTGGCCGACCCGCCTGGCACAGGCTCAGCATATCTAGAGGCGATATCAGTGGGGCGGTGCAGACCGCATGATGCATGCAGGCAAGAGGCCATCGCAGGTTCTGCCCGTCCGCTTTTAGCCAGAGAGCGCAGGCTCGGAAAGCAGCCGGCGCGCGCACCGGCAATCGGCACGCCGGCCAGAGGCCCGGCGGCGACCCGGCCGTAGACCTCCGCGTTGGACACGATCGCCGGCAGCGCGCCCGCCGGCACGCCAAAGTAGGCGAGCGTTGGCTCGTGCCAGCTTAGGCTCTCCAGGTCCATGAGCCCGGTGCGCGACGCATTGGTCACATCCGTGACAAAGACCCCGCCTGCGCGCGCGCGCCTGCGGCCCGCCTCGGCCGCGCCGCGACGCTCCAGCGCGCGCGGGTGGGCGAGCACGGCTTCGGGTGCTGCGGCCGGCGCTGCGCGGGCATGTGCGCAGGCGCAAGACGCACGTTCTGGGAGCGCTGTGATTGACATGAACACAATGATGGCTTTGACCGTGCCCCAGCGCGCACGCTACTCCAGGTGCAGAGCAGGCCTGCTAACTGTACAGCCTGCAAGAGAACGGTAATGCCTGGTCTTTAACCTCGGGCGGTCTGTTCCGCACCGTCGACGCCGCCTGTGAGCCGGTACAGCAGCCACGTGTCGACGGTGCCCAGCATGCAGCGCCCTTCCTGGACGGCCTCCGCCACGGCGGGCACCTCCTCGACCAGCCAGCGCCACTTGTATGCGCTGAAGTAGGTGCTTACCGGCAGGCCGGTCACCGGTCGGAAGTGGTCCTGCGCGCGCGCCGCCGGCAGCGCGGTGCTGAGCGGCACGCAGGGGAGCTGCCGGCGCCTCACGACCGACGCGCCCGCTTCGGCGGGGACAATTTCGCGTCAGCAAGGTACAGGTTAGGGGAAACTCGCGCACTAGGCGGCCGTGGGGGTAGTACCTTGCCGACGTCCTTGCTCACGCGGTTGCAGATGGCGGCGGTGCGCCCGTCGTGCCATACAATCGCGTTGTGCAGCGAGCGGCCGGTGGCCCGGTCCCACACCAGCGTGGTCTCGCGCTGGTTGGTGAGGCCCAGCGCCACCACGCGCACCCTCCCCACCGCCTCCCGGGCCGCCTCGAGCGCGCCGTCGATGCAGGCGCGCACGCTCTCCCAAATCTCGAGCGGGTCATGCTCGCACCACCTGCGGCGAGGCTAGCTGTTTGTCCAGTGCGCCGGGGCGCTCAGCGGCAGCACACCACCGTGTGCCAGCGAGCAAGGCTCTCACACCCAGCATGGGGCCGGTGCTGTGGAAACTCGGCCTGGGACTTGGCGATGATGCGCGCTTCGCGGTCGTACAATGTGAAGCGCGTGGACTGCGTGCCCTGGTCAAGCGCGCCTACGCACTCCATATGCGGTGCTAATGCCAGGTTTTGCTACCACCGTGCAAAGCGCGTCATGAGCACTCGCAGCATGCGCTCACTTTGCACCAATCTGTACTTGCAGGCGCACTGGCCACCTGGTGAGCTAAGAGCTTGCGGCAAGTGGACAATTGGCCTGCATCTCAAAACACTTTTTGAAATTAGGTTGCCAGCGTTATGATCACGCATCGTGCATGTTGCATGCGCTCCTCTTCTTTTACAATTGGTGAGAGTGCTCGCTACTTGTCATCAGGATGCAATTGCTGGTTGCGCCTTACGTGCGCATGGGTAGAGTGTCCGCAATCCTGATTTGTCCTGACTTGCCGCGTAATATGCAGACTGCCGCAGGTCGCGCTCTTTGCTGGCGGGCGGCCTGTGGCTGGCTTGATGTGCTTGAGCATTGGCTTACAAGAGGCATTATTGGAACTCCTGGTACTGCAGCAGCACAAAATAATCATAGTAATGACTGCTAGCTAGCTGTGTAAGAAACGTTTGGGTAGAGATGAATGCAACAGCCTGCGCTTCTGACCTCGGGTACCACTCTTACGGCCTATTGTGTGCCCTCTGTTCCCAGCAGCGCATCTATGGCAGTGTACCTGGCTGCATGCAGCATGAGTATTACTGCATTGGTTATTCAGAGCACTGTTGTCAAGGCACAGCTGTGCTCCAACAGGGCCCTTGTCTCAGCGAATGGCTATTCCAAAGACACTCCAGCACTTCACACCGCAATATGCAGCAATTTCAAGGAGGCAAAGTGTGCGCGGCTCATACGTTCTCAGAAGAGCATAGCATCTGCTCCTGGATCTCGTCCTGCATCACATCAATATTATGTTTCATTGTCTGAACGAACCTGTGACGGTAGTGGTGGAGCACAAGAAACGCGCAAAGCCTTGCCAGCAGCAGCCAAAGGCTTACCTCATCAATGACGCGTATGCGGCAGTCTGACTGCGGCTCAGACACGCACAGCAGCGCATAGCCCTTCTCCTTTGCATCTTCGTCCAACATGCCTGCACTCTGGTCCACTTGGCCTGACACCTGCCGAGGAACACACCAGGGCCTTGGCACTTGCACGGCTGTTCCTCTAGCGTCGGAGACGACAGGCTCGGGCGGTCCGCGGGCGCACAAGCTTTGCTGGGCACGTCATGCACACGCCCATCTTGCAGTCGTGGCTCAGTTCCACGCCCTGGTCCAGCGCCGCCTCCAGAATGGTCTCGCCAGGTTCCATCTCCAGCACGACCAGGCCGCTCCCGGTCTCAATCTCCACGCGGTGCGCGCGCAGGCGCCGCTGCGGCCCCCTCCGACCGCTGCTGCTGCAGGCCGCCGAGCCCCGCTGAGGTGGCAGCGCCGGCGCAGGGGGGTGCGCAGGCAGCGGGCGCGGGCCCGCCGCAGAGGCGCCCCGCAGCCCAGATGTTGTGGGACAGAGTGGGCTATGGCACACCATTCTGAGTGCTGGCTGCCGACTACGTTAGCACGAGCTGCAAACGCCTACTTCCTCAGATAAAAAAAACGAGCATTCGGATAGCCATCCTTCTAGCCCGCGCCTACCCTCTTCACCCGACTTTATGAAAGGAGGGCTTGGGGTCTAAGTCGAGACAGCTCAAGCTCAAAGACTCTGCGCTCTTATCAAGCACCCGCCTTGTCGTACCTCGACTCGACGACGCTGAGAGCGGCCTCCACGCCTGGCGCTGTGTCTGAGAGTCACTGCTTCCTTGAGACTTTTGGCTGCGAAGCAGCCTGCAGGTATTTGCGCTATAGTATTTAATCCTTTGCAGAATGTGCACACCGCTGCCTATTTGCACCGCAACATGACTGACGAAACATATGATGTCCCTAGGTTAACAGCACCGCGGCTGCGCAACCACGTCGCAGTTTACAAGCGAACCTCCCGTTCATAGGTAAGCCCGCCCGCTGCTGCGTGTGCTCTGCGCACTGCTGGGTTGCGGTGAGTTGCGCCGAGGCAGGCCCGGCGAGCACCCGCGCCCTACCGACCGCCCGCCCGCGCCCGCGCAGCCCAATGCCGCCCGAGGCAGAGTCCCTCCTGGGCGACCACACCCACGCCGCCTGGCAGATGCGCAAGCTGTTCTCCGCGCCGCTGGTGGCGGTCCTCGCAGTCCTGCTCTGCGCGTTCTTCGCCCTGGTCCGCTACCCGGCGGTTGAGGCCACCGACGCGCACGTCAGCCAGTACTACACCTTCTTCATCCACATCATGATCATGATCTTTGTGGGTGCGGCTCGCCCCCCCCCAGGCGCTCCCACGCTGCGCTGACAGTGCTGCAGATTGTGAGCGAGAGCGGGGCGCGCCTGGTGTGCAGGTTTCGGCTTCCTGATGACCTTCTTGAGGTACTCCCTTGCCGGACCGCCAGCCCCAAGTGATACGTCTGCGACTGCGCTACACCCTCGTGGTTTGGCTCTTCTGTATGACAGAGCTTCTCTGCTTGCAGGCGGTACAGCTACAGCGCTATCGGCCTCAACTACTTCACGTCCGCGCTGGTCATCCTGGCGTCCGTCCTGGCCCTCGGCCTCACACAGCAGGTCCTGACGGGGCCCAAGCGGTGCGGCCCTGCGTCCAGCAGCGTGCGTGCGCGCAGGGTCACCCTGCTGCCCAGCCGGGCAGGCCCCTGTGCTGCACTCGCTTGCCATGCAGAGTAGGGTTGCTTCTGGGCGCAAGTAGGGGCGCAAGGCTGCAGATGAGGCAAGAGACCTGCGGCTGCTGAGATGGCATTGGTCTCCTTTGACCTCGCCTCCGCTTGAGCACGGTTAGGGTTGTGGGTGCGGCAGGTCCTGGATTGAGCTGGACCTGCCGCTGCTGATCGACGCGGCGTTCGCGGCGGGCGCGGCCATGATCAGCTTCGGCGCCGTGCTGGGCAAGACGACCCCCGCGCAGATCACCTGGCTGCTGCTGCTGCAGGTGCCGCTGTATGCCGCCAACGCGTACCTGGCGACGGAGGCGCGGCCCGCCCGCCGCCCGGCACGCTGCGCCGCCGTTGGAAAGGAAGGATAGGCTTTTTAGTGCGCGCACCCTTCGGCACGCCCAGGCGTGTAGGGTTGAAAGCCGGCTGCTTAGGCTGGGCTGCAGTGCTGTTTGGACAGGGTGCAGGGTTCAGTGTTTGCATGCAGAGGCCGCCGGCTGGAATGCTGGGCTGCCGACGCAAGGCCGCGCGGCCTGCGTGCGTGCATGCGCATGCGCCTGCCAGCCCTAGCCCTGGCTCTAACCCCACCCTATGCAGGTGCTGTCCGGCCTGGACATCGGCGGCAGCATGACCATCCACGCGTTCGGCGCGTACTATGGCCTGGCCGCATCGCTCATGCTGTCGCACCGCGCCGGCGGGTCGGCGCACCCCAAGAACGGCGCGGTGTACAGCAGCGACATCACCGCCATGGTCGGCACCGTCTTCCTGTTCATCTTCTGGCCCAGCTTCAACGGCGCCCTGGCCTCCGGCGCGCGCGGCGCTGCCTCACCGCCCATGCATTGAAATAAACCCGATGTATGCTCATGGACCTCAGGAAGCCGTGTGTCTGCTGCCCAAACCCCAAGCGCCGCTGCTGTCCTGCTGGCGAGCAGGCCGCCTGACGCGCGGGCAGCGCGTCAGCGCAGGCGTGCCCGGCACGGCCGCCAAGGCGGGCTTCCAGCAGTTCAACTGCATCGTGAACACGGTGCTGTCGCTGCTGGGCGCGACCGTCGCCACCTTTGTCGCCTCCGCCGCCGTGTACAACAAGTTTGACATGGCGCGCCCGCCCGCCCGCCCGCGCCTTTACCCTTTTTTTTTTTTTTTTTTTTATCTTTCGTGCAACCTGCGTCGCCCCCGCCCCGCTGCCCCGGGCTTTTTTTTTTGTTGGTAGCAGCTGGGCTGGGGCAGGCTGCTGCCCTGTGCTCTACACCCTAACGAGCCCCAGGGGGCGCGCGCAGGTGCACATCCAGAACGCGACGCTGGCCGGCGGCGTGGCCATCGGCTCGGCGGCCAACCTGGTCGTGACGCCCGGCGGCGCGCTCGCGGTCGGCGTGGCCGCGGGGCTGCTCAGCGTGGCCGGCTACGCGCGCCTGAGCCCGCGCCTGGAGGCTGGCCTGGGCCTGCACGACACGTGCGGCGTGCACAACCTGCACGGCATGCCCGGCGTGCTGGGCGGCCTGGTGGCCGCGGCGGTGGCCGCGATCTCGCCCGGCGACAACGCGCCCGTCCTGAAGCACGCCGGCCGCACGCAGGCGCGCTGCGCGCCAGGCGCCGGCCCTGCCGGCGCCGCTGCCCGGGCCGGCGCAGCTCGCAGATTGCTCCTGCCGGCCCGGCTGACGGCGCAAGGCGTCGCGACTCAGCCTCTGAAGCAGGGAGGCTGCAAGCCTGGCACCTGTCGAGGCGCATGCTCCGGGCAGGCCGGCCGCGCGACAACACCAGGCGTCTGCCCAGCACTCGGCAGGGGTTGGTCCTAACCCTAAACTTGACTTAAACCCACCCATCTGAGAAGCGCCCGCGCGCTGCGCCATGGCGCAGGCGCTCTGGCAGCTGGCGGCGCTGGGCGCCACGCTCGCGGTCGCGCTGCTTGGCGGCGCGCTGGCGGGCTTCATCGTGTCGCGCGCCAGCCCGGCCGGCCAGTGCCTGGGCGAGGAGGACCTGTTTGAGGACGCGGCCTTTTGGTGCGGCGCCGGCGCTTCTCCCCGGCGGCTCGCGTGCTGCGGGACGCCGCCGCCGGTTTCCATGCTGCCGGCTGCGCTCGCGGGACTGCTCACTGGATGCGCCGCACAGCTCCTCAGACAGGGGAAGCCATGTTCAGGGCACGTTGCTGGCAGCGGCCGCCCGTGTGCCCCAATTACCATCCTCACCACTTTAACGCGCACGGCGAGGCACGGCAGGCTGAGTTCACGTGCGTCAAGGTCGACTGCGCGTGCAGGCACGAGGTGGAGCACGAGGAGAAGGCGGGAGGGCTGGACCATGTGGCGCATGCGTGACCCAGCAGCGCTGGACGATGTGGCACATGCGTGTCCCAGCGCCGCCCAGCCGGCATGGTGGCGTGCCTGGCGCCCGGCCCTCGGCCTGGTTCTTTGTGCGGGGTCATGCCGTTGATGCGGGCCGTGTGAACGCTTTTGGAGGAGGGCATTCAACGGCCCTGAGGTGCTCCTGTTACATGTCTGGTTCTGGCGAGTGGAAGTCTGGACAAGGGCGCTGCCGCATCCAATTCGTAGCGACCGTCCACCCGCCGCCCCCTCTTCACCCCAGAGATGTCGAGACGCTGCGCTGGGCCGGCGTGGAGCAAGCAGCACGCATGCGCACGCCAGAAGGGCGGGCAGAAGCACGGGCCGCCCGCATGTCGAGGCACAGGTCGGGGCTGTGTGTCACAGCGGGTCGCGCGCCATGCCGCCCGCCGGCACGGCCGCGCCCTCGCAGCGCAGCAGCCACGCGCCGCCGCCGGCGCGCTCCAGCGAGAAGCGCGCGCCTGCAACCTGCCCCGCGGTGGCCCCCACTCTGCTGTGCCGTGCTCAGCGCCCAAAACCTGGTGAGCGGCATATGTGCGCCGTTGCCGGCCCGGGTGCGGGGTCAGCGCCGGGCGTCGCTTGCCGGTGAGCACATGTCTGGTAATACAAGCACCAGGCGCCGGCGACGGCATGCTGGCAGCACCCCGGCAGGCACAGGCACAGGGAGGCGTGTCACGCGCATGCCACCGGCACCTGCTCCGCCACGGCGACCGCGGTGCGCGTGTGCAGGCTCGGCTCGCCGCACAGCAGCGCCGAGCGCCCAGCCGCGAGCGCCATGAATACCACCAGCTGGTCCGCCAGCCAGTGGTCGACGCACGCGCCGCTGGCCAGGTCCTCGCCCAGCTGCCGGCCCGCCGCCGCGCCGACGGCCTCCGCGCTCACGCCGCGCTCGCCTGCGGCGGCGCAAGGGTCGGTGCTTGGGCGGGGTGTGGCGGGCTGCAGCCTTGCGTCAGCCAGCGGGACAGCGCAAGCGCAGACGTGAGATCATTGTGGGTAAAAGCTAGTGCCGTCTGGCACGTGTGACTGTAAACGAGCACGCTGCGGCCCGTGCTCCGCAGCGGGCGGCCTTTGCAGTGCGCATGCAACGCCTCCGAGTGCGGGCGGAAAGGCCGCGCGCGCTGTCAGGCGCCGCAGGGCGCGCCGGGCACAGGCAGGGGCGATGGGGGCGCGCCGACGCCGCTGGCGCCCAGCAGGCAGCCGGTAGACGTGGCGGCAACGAGCAGGCAGCCGCAGCCGTCGCCGGCCGCGCGCTCGGGCGGCTCGGCGCCCGCCTCGACTGTGACCTCGACGCCCTCCAGCTCAGCCTCCCCCAGCGCCTGCGCGCCCCAGGCGCGTCCGCAGGCGCTCATGCGCAATATAGAATTGGGGTGTTTTAGTAGGGTTAGCATACCCTCGACGCAGCGCAGCCGCCGCCGGTCCATACGCTGGCGCGCTGCGCCGCGCGCTCGGCCATAGCCACGCCATGCACCTTGACGTGACGGACCGCCATATCGGCCACGCCAGCCGGCAGGCCGCGCGCTCGCGCCCTCCGGCGCCGGCGTGCGCGCTCGCCCCGCAGGCACAACTGGCACCCGCCGTCACACCCCAACATGGCGGTCTCCCGATGGACGCGCGCCTCGCGAACAGCGTGCTCGGCTGCGGCCGCCATGCGCTCAGCCACGGCCGTGCGCAGGCGTCCCGCAGCGAAGCCTGTCACTGCGATGCGGACCAGCCGGCCGCGCTCCGTGAGGTTCAGCGGCGGCAGGTATGCGCCCGGCGGCAGGCACTGCACGGCGAGCAGGCAGCGGCCGCCGCCCTTCGGGAAGAAGCCGCGGCGGTCCAGCTGCGCGCGTCGTCGGCAGGGCGCCGCTGATACACTGGGAGTCCTTACGGCTCAATCGGAGCGCATCAGGGCGGGCGCGCATGCATGCGGCTGTGCCACGGCAGGCATGCAGCAACCGCCGCTCATGCGCGCAATGCATTGGCGGCTGCCTGTGCAAGAACCTGGCTCAACTAAACAGATGCAGAACATGCAGAGCACCGGCTCTGGTACGAATGCAAGCGTGCTCACAAGCAGAGGACTCTCACCGCCGCTGGCATACTTTTGGTCTCAGGGGTGGATGCTGCAGGCCAGGGTGCTGTGGGAGCTGTCAAGAAGCACAGCAGGACACCGGCACGGTGTTGGCCCCTTTGCCTCATGGGCACGCCACACGGGGAGCGCGGCATCCGCACGCGCAGCGACACGTCGACGCCCAGGCGCTGCCGCAGCGTCGGCAGCAGGATGGCCTCCATGTAGCCCACCGGCGGCGCCATCGCCGTGTCCGTGCCGCCGCGCAGGTCCAGCTGCGACAGGCCGGCGCTCGGGCCGGACTCTGCGTGTGCGGCCTCGGCGCCCGGCCCGCGCTGCCGCCGCGGCGCGGCCAGCAGCAGGCACGGCAGCGCCACCTGCTGCGACACGCACGCCTTTCAGCCAGGGTCGGGGCTGTGGGGCCGCAACAGGACGCTGCAGGCCTTAAATGCGAGGCCGGGCGCTGCTGCAGTAACTCATCCATTTTTGCTCCTTGATCGCAGTGGGGGCTGTCATAGTGCAAAGTACATACCTTACTGCAGCTTTTGCCACCTACAACTCACAATATGTAAAGATACTGGGCAACAGATTTGCAGGTCAGCCTCCTGACAAGATACACTACTTAATGTGTAAACTTTACTCGCAGTGCCGCTGCAGACACGTTCGCATGGCAGAAGGCAAGTTGCCCCTTGCGGACCCTTGCTGTGCTGCACCCTCGGATACATGTGTCATGCTGCACCCTCGGACAGCATGTGTCACCCTTGGATACATGTGTCACGCCGGCCACCTGCCATACCTGGGCCAGGAGCGTGCAACTGCCAGCCGTGCCGGTGTCGGCAGTATGCGTGCCGCAGCGCAGCGCGCAGGGCTCGAGCGTGACCTCGCTTGAGCCCACCGCGCCGCCGCGCAGCCTGCCATTGGTCAGCTCCTGCACTGCAAACATGCCTTGCAGTGTCTCACCCGCTACTCTCCCCTCCTGGCTCAAAGCACAACCAGAAATGTATATATTAAATCGTAGTATCAAGAAACAAGCGTGGGCAGGCGGCACCTGCACCAGCCGGATGCCTGTCAGGTGCTGCGGGCGCAGGCCTGGCTGCTGCCGGCTGCAGCGCAGCGCAGCAACTTTGTCAGCTGTGAGCTTAAGTGAATGCATCAAAGCAGCATACAGACTGCTGCTGTCTTACTTACCCGGCACGCACGCTGTGGATGCTCACGGGCTTGTTCAGTACTGCAGATAGTGCGACAGCGTTGCGCAGAATTTGCCCGCCCCCCTCCAGTTGACTGCCTGCTGTACACAGCTGTGCATAATTGCTCTGCAGCGGACTTGTGCTGAGCAGGCGATAAGCAAGGGGGGTTGAAGCACACCGTCCACGATATTGCAGTCTTCAGGCAGCACGTGAGGTCCTTCCTAGGAGCAGCCCAAGTGGTCAGCTGCTACCACGGCTCAAAGCCTAAGCAACGCGGACTCACTGGTTGCCACTCACTCACCGCAGCTGGTCCAAGGGAGGCAGAAGCGGCCCGCTGGCGGGCCTTTGCGCCCGCCATGCCTGTCACAGAGCGTAGGTGGGTGATGTCCTTCAGTGCAAGTTTCAGCATAACCAGGAGCCTCAGAGCTCCGTCCTCTGCCAAGCTGTTCTGCGCTTGCGAGATGTTGAGTTGCCAGAGAGGGTGCTCAAACCCTTGAATATGAACTGCAACGCCCAGTTCCCAAGTTCAGTCCCGACTCGCAATCGCGCCAAGGTTTGCCGCTCTGTATGGCACACAGAGGGCCTGGGTTGGCCTTTGGATGAAGCACAGGCTGCCGGCCTTGGCTGAAGGCAGTGCGCTCGCGCTGCTCGCCGGCCTGCTCTGCATAGGCGCAGGTATGTGGTCAAAGACTTGTGAGCGAGCATCCCTGCTCTGCAGGCAGCGCAGTGCACAGCCACACCACTGCAACCCCAGAATTTGCAGCACAAGTGTTTAAGCATGCGTTTGCAGGTCCCGATGCGTTGCACACGCAGATAAGCCTGGGTGTGTGTGGAGTGGACGGTCTGAGGCGTTCAGGAACGCAGCCTGCTCCACCCGGGGCGTTACTAAATACCTCGTTTGGCTGCAGGCGAGCGGCTGCCTGGCGCGGCGCTTGAGGCTGCACGCACAAGCTTGGCATCCTACGCACATCAGGTGCTAATGCCCACCCCAATACCTAATAGCAAAACACCAAGGCTATCAGTGTTTGTTTTGGCGCCTCACGCAGCCTCCGCTCGTCCTGAGCATGCCCTGCACCGCCACAGGATGGCTCGCGGCGACTGCTGGCGGACATTCCCCGGGCCTCGGGCGGCAACGCGCCCAAGTGCGGCATATACATCCTGGACATCAACGACTACGCGGCGGAGGCCGGCGTGCCCAAGTGCCGCCTGGAGGACATCGTGGTCGCGGGCTGGACCCAGGCGCGCGCTGCGCTCAACAGCCGCAGCGCCGGACAGGCGCTGCATGCCTAGTCCCTGCAGGGCTTGCCAGGGCCGCAGCCGGTCGCCGGGCTGACAGCCCTGGAGCACCAAGGAGCACCGGCACCTGCGCGCTCTCGAGCGGGCTCGAAGACCGACTGGCAGTGGGTGCCCCGGCAGGTGCCGTTCACGAAGGCGCACGTACTCGCGCACCCGGAGTATGAGTTGATGAGCATGCCGCACTACTTCAGCGCCAACTCGGCGCCCTGGTGCGCTGCAGTCCCGACCGGGTGCACATGGCAAATCATATTCAAACTACATGTCAAACCCTGCAGACAGCATCTGCAGGCAGACCTGCAGATGCTGCCTGCATGCTGGCTCGTCTTTGCTGGTCATAGGCCATGCGATGTGCATGGCCGGCCTGTGATGCCCTGACTTCCCTTCAATCAAAGGTTTGGTATGGCCCCGCACAGTGTCTTGATGGCGCTGGGGAGTACCCCCAGCCGCCATACGAGATTGTTGGGCCGCAGCCGTTGGCAAAAGACAGGCGCTGTGCTTGCAAGCCCAGCGGGGGCTGCGCAGTGCGACGAAGAGGCGCCGCGCAGGTACCTGACGCAGGCGGTGCGCAAGGGGCCGCACTTTGTGGAGTCGCCGGAGCAGGCGAGCGTGGTGCTGGTGAACGACTACTGCCACAAGCTGCTATGGCTGGCGTACACGCACTCCGAGACGGGCACGCAGGCGCGCGCCCCTGCGCGGCGCGCGACCACACACCCGCGCCCGATGGTCGGCATCGCTGGCGGCGCAGCCTGGCTGACATGCAGCAGGCCTGCGCCCTGGAAGAGGGTGCCAGTGTTGCCCATGCACAACCTGCAGTCCGCTTAGGTGGCCTGCTGACTCTTGGGCCGCCAGCTCGCTGCTCCGTGCGAGCGCCGCATGCATCAGGCATCCTGAAACATCAGGCGTGGGGCGCTGCGGATGGCACACAACCTGCAAAGGCCCAACAGGCGGTCTGGAATGCGAGCGCCTCCCACGGTGCGCAGGAGCCTGGGGAACACCTGCTGGCGCTGTACGACGTCATGACGAACCAGCCGCTCTGGCAGCGGCGCAACGGCAGCGACTTTGCATTCTTCCAGGTCCGCGCAGCACCCAGGGTTAGGATAGGGCCAGGCAGCGCATCGTGCACATGAGTCTACCTCCTGCCTGCGCCGCTCGGCCGGCGGCGGGCGCGGCGCCGCTTGAGGCGCTGCGGCACGGCAGGCGCACACGGGCTTTGCGATCGGCGAGCTGGGGTACAAGTACGAGACGACGCTCTGCGAATCGTTCTCAGAGTCGCTGCACTTGGTCAACGTCCTGGCGCAGCGCTACAAGTGCGCACCCGCCCGGACGCGGCAGCGGGGGTTGCAGCAAGGGCGGCGCCGCATGCAGTCGTCCCTCCCTGACACCTTGGCAGCCGGGGTCACAGCAAGGGCAGCGCCGCATGCAGTCGCATCTCCCCAACAACCTGTCCAGCTGCGAACGTCCTTTCCACCAACGCGGGAGCAGACGCGCACGGAGCACGTATTTTAAGACACGCCACTACACAGCCTATACCCGTGCGCTTATAAGGTAGGGTAGGGCTAACCCTACCGTCTTCTGCTGAGCGGGCGCTGGCCAGGTGCTCCGTCATCGATGAGGCCAAGTTCGCGGTCGTCCCCGGCAGCGTCCAGTTCAACGACATCATCAAGCTGGAGCGCCGGCGCCGCATCGCCGTTAAGCGTGCGGCCGCGGCCGGCGGCACCGGCGGCTCGCGCGCGCTGTTCGAGCGCAGCTCGCTGCTGTTCTTCAAGGCGCGTGCACCATTGCCCCGGATCCCCGACAGTCCCCTTGCTGACTCCTTCGACTTCTAGCCGGTGGCCGCGTGCACATAGGGCTTGCAGAGAATGTGCGTCAGTCTGACAAGTGTGACACTGATACAAGCGTCTGTTCTGTTGTGAATCGCCCAATGCATGGAGCACTCTGATGCAGTCTTTGCAATCCTGTTCAAACAGCGTGCCTGGGTGCACGACAACTGCGCGCCGCCGCGCCCGACCTGGGCAACCACCAGCCTCCAGTGGCCAGCCCTTCATCTGCATTCGCGCGCGCGCGCAGGGCAAATGCACGCCGCTGCGCTTCGACTGGAAGGCCTCCGCGGTCAACGTTGGCAAGCTGATGCGCTACGAGGTGGTCAAGGAGCTGCAGGCCGCGGGCGACGACGTGCACGTCGAGTGCACCGGCGACCCGGCCGAGCTGAAGGAGATAACAATGAAGGCGGAGGTGTGCATGCGCTGACAGGGAAAGGTCTGGTGCCACATGGCAGCGCAGCCAGACCTGTAATGGATCAGCCCGGGCGCGAGGGGTCTCTGACGCGCGATGTGCTTGCGCTATGGGACTATGCAGCGCACGGGGTACTGTCTGCCTAGCTTCAGCACCTGGCCAAGTCGCTGCGCCCTGTCTCTTGCTCGTGCCTCGGAAGGGCAGTCAAGTTCCTGGCGCACCTGGCATGCAGCAGTCTCTGTGGCGCGCCTGGGGTAGCGCATGGGTTGCAATCAGCAGGACTGTTGCCGTCTGCCCTGCCGCAAGAGGTCGCGCCAAAGCCGCCGGTGCGGCGTGCTCGCTTGCGACCCGCGCTCCTGGGCGGCCGCGCGCAGACGACGCACGAGAAGCAGATGGAGATGTACCTCAGCAGCCGCTTCTGCCTCATGCTGCCGGGCGACTCGCAGACCAGCCGCCGGCTGCCCGAGGCCGTCATGGCCGGCTGCGTGCCCGTGTTCCTGGGGCCGCCGTTCCACTCCATGCCGCTCGTGCACCAGGCGCGCCCGGCGCCGGCCTCCGCGCCGCGCTAAAGCTGGCTGCGATGGCCCGCGCGCGGCTGCGGGGCCCCCGCAGCCGCGGCCACGTCGGTGCATGGAGCCCCGTCTGGCTGTTTTAAAAAGTTGCAGGTTGCCCTGCTGCGCATGTCCCGCTCAATACACAGATAACTGTTGTCTGGCGCGGCATCCGCCCCTGATCTGTCATGTGGCCCTCACGCCTGTTATGCATGTCTATCAGGGCACATTTCTGCCAGCAAGGAGCTTGCCTGTTCTGAGCAAGCGGCCTGCCGGCCCGTCTGCACCAGCATGCAAGGGTGCAGTGCGTAACCATCAAGGATGTGTTTGCAAGGCCGGTAGCTGAGGCCTGGCCCGCACAGGTGGACTACACCAAGTTTGCGCTGTTCTTCAACCACACCGAGCCAAACTGGCTGGCCGAGGTGGAGGGCGGCGTGCAGTGGCAGCTGGACCAGTACGGGCCACACCCGAACCACCCCACCGATGCGCACTGGTGCGCGCAAGCGGCCTCACCTCACCCTACCCCTTTCTCCTGGCAGGGCGCACTGGGCTGTGGCGAGTCGGCCTGCCGGCCCTGAGTTGACAGGCAACATATCTCGTGAGTTTTATGTTTAACAGTGCTGCTGTGCGTGTTTGAGGTTGCAGGCTGTCGACCATGTGTGTGTACGCTAGGGGGCCTGTGTTACGCCACAATGCAGAGGCAGGACCAAGATGGGCAGCATATTCTGATCTGATCAAAGCAGTCAGCAGGGCGGGCATGCACTGGTGGAGTGTGCATGCCTGGCACTGTAGAGGGGTTTGGTGGGTCGCAGGTGGGTGCCTGGGCTGCCAAACCTGGCAAAGGTGGTGCGCACAGTTGACAGCAGCACGGCCATGATCAACTACCTGCGCACGCTGCCCGCCGATGAGGTGCCCCCCGACTCTCTGCAATATGTGCTTGACCAAGGCCAATGCCCGCCTGTAGGTGCTTGCTTGTGAGCCTGTTGGCATCGAGGGATACTGTTGGCCATGGTGATAATTCCCACACCGGCGGGTATAACACTGAAGCATTTCAAGTTTCGCTGCCCTGGCTGACAATGCCAGGCTTTTCTTCTGGACCGTGCCTGGGGCCTTCAGCGCTGTATCGGCTAATTGCGTCAGCAAGCAGAGAACGCGCATGCAGTCCTGGACCAGAAAGGTAAGCCGCATGGTGCAATGCATGATTTGCAAATGCTTGTGTGCCGCGCCGCAGGCCAAGGAGCTGGAGATCAACGTGCGGCGCGTGCAGGCGGCGTTTGCGTGGATGAAGCGGCCGCGGGAGACCGCCGGCACGTCCGCGGCCGACCTCACCATGGAGCACCTGTGCGCGTACGGGCGCAAGTACGGGCGCGGGGGCAGCGAGGACAAGGCTGCGCAGGGCGCCGCGGCGCTCGAGCGCGAGCCCATACGCGCCAGAGCTGGCCTGCAGGCCGCCGAAACCTCGCGGTGATGCGCTTGGTGGGAGGGGCTGTGAAGACACTGTCTGCAAGTGGAAGCAGGGCGATAAGGAGCTTTGCGAGCTCGCGTTGGGCCACCAGGCTAGCTGGTGATGGCTCGCACTAGGTCGGTTGGGTCCCGGATGTAACAACATATCGAAGGAGTCGCAGGTGTGACACCAGGCACGAAGCAAGCATGCTGCTGTTGGAGGCCGCTTGCACAAGCACACGTGTTTATGCCAAAGTTGGGCTTATGTTTGAAGGTCGCGCAAGCAGACGCCTCGTCAGTGCACCTGTGTGCGCAGCAAGGTCTGTGGTCGTTGGCGGGTGTGCAGGGGTCCTGGTTAATTCTGAATGCATCTAGGTGCTGCACACAATGTCATCCTCACCTCTGTCTTTCGCGTGAAGCTGCTAAATGGCCGCTTGAGCGCACAATGTGCAGGCACTGTAGAGCGCTGACAAGTGCAAGCTGTCGCATGCATTGCAGCCGTTGCATCTGAGTCTGCATGATGGTGGAAGTCTGAGCGCCAAGCCATGCGTGGGGCACTGAGCGCCAGGCACGCAAAGTATGACCGCACTGGACCCTGCGATTCACCACCATCCCATCATGGCACCCGAGTAGCTCAGCATGTCTACAGTGCCTGACGCCACCTGCTGGATGGAGGCGAGCAGCAGCAACCCCAGCAGCAATGCTGCCAGTGTGCAGCGCTGGCTAGAATACACTGCTGAGCTATTGCCGTGACCAGAGCAAGCAATAGGGAGCTTACATCGCCTGGATTGGCAATCGCTGGCCAAACAGCCGTGCTCTGAGAAGAGGCCAGCACACAGCCATGCTGCCTCTCCCCACAAGCAGGAAGCACACGTAGACAGAGGCGTGTCTGGGGCAGAGCTCAAGATGGAGGCACGCAGCAAAGAGCCCAAAGGCTCCCTGGCAAGACCGAAGCGGACTGCAATGCGGCACTGTACAAGCGGCAAAAAGTAAGCCACATGCCAAGCATAGGAGCGGCGCACAAAACGTCCAAGGGGTTCCTCGACTAGGCCACAGCACCCACGTGGCGCTGACGCCAGCGCAAGCTGGCGGCGACTGCGGCACCCTCGTCAAACATGAATTCATGATGCGGATGCCGACAAGACCTGGAGTGGCACAGCTGAAGCAAAGGCCAGCGAGTCACGCCACACATTGTTATACATTCAGTCAGGCAATGAGGCTCACGCTGCGCTAGTCGTCGTCCTCGCGGATATCGTGCAGCTTGGCGGTGACCAGCTTGCGCCACGCGATAGCGGCGATAAGGCAGAACCAGTAGGCGTGCAGCAACACAAGCACGCCCAGCAGCGCCGCCAGCAGATCCGTGTGCGGCAGGCGCGGCCCTGGCAGCGCGCGCACATCGAACCTGCGCATGTGCCCGTCCGTATCATGCCCGCATGCAAGCAGCAGTGCTCCGCGCAGCGCTGCTCATGTCTGCAAAGCAAGTACATGTCACATGGCAAACGAGTATAGGGGCATCGAACTCATGTATCATCTCGCAAGGATAGGCCATGCCGCGCAGCACCAAACACACCATTTAACAGGCATGTATAGGCCCGATAATACACAAACGTTTTCGAGTCCCGCCAGCTGCTCGTGGCGTCATCGCGCGGGCGCGGCGCGGACGGGGCGCACAGCGCGCTGCGGATGACCCAGAACGGCAGCACGCCGAGCCGCAGGCTGCACCACGTGAGCAGCAGCGCGGCGAACAGCGCGGTGGACGGCGCCTCCGCGCCCGCATAGCTCGCCACCTTGGCGGCCTCCAGGCAGATGTCGCTGGGGTCGTGCAGGATCATGACCACCGAGCCTATCCTGGCGTACCTACGTCCCGCCCACAGCAGCCTGGCCGCTGCCGCCTTGGACTGCGCCTGCTCAGCGGCGCGCCGGCAGCGAGAGCGCAGCAAGCAGTGTCCTCGCCAAAGGCATGGGTTGCACGGGTTCTCTGCGAAAGTTTTCCTATGCTGGACAACTTAAAGGAGCGCTTGCATCAGCAGGCAGCACTTACACCTTGCCCGCACGCCAACACGGTTGTACCTGGAGTTGATGGAAATAAACTGCATGCCCGGGTAAACGACAGAAGCCTGCGGCCGTGAGAAGCTGCATTGCATGTTGCCCAAGCCCTTCGCCGTCCAACGATGAGCAAGGGCCGCACCCTACGTAGTACGATGCCGCTATGAGCGCGCAGGTGGTCACATGGTGCAGCGCCATGACTGGGAAGTCGCGCCGCCGCTCCTCCCAGGTCAGCAGCATGCCGACCGACGCCAGGTAGAACGCGCCCTCCGCGGCATAGTACATGCGCACCTTGGGTCTGCAGCACAAGCCGCATGCTATCATTTCTAGCTTCCGGCTCAGCACCCAGCATCCCCAATGCTCTGGTGCTCGGCAGGAGGCCTCCGTGGCGTGTGCAAATGCGCGCACGCCGCACAGACAGTCCCTGGAGGAGGCGGTGCCTGCAGTGCCTGCTGCTGCAGAGCGATGTGCCCCGCGCATGCGTGCTGGAAGAGTGGGAGGCCCTGCGGAGAGTGCCTTCCTCTTGCTGGTGACCTGCGGGCTCGCGCCTGCAGCGGCTATACAGCGCGCCAGCAGACCAGCAGGCGCGGACCTCCCAGCACTGGATGACATGGCAGACTCTGTGGGTAGGGCTGGGCACTTCATGGCGGGGGGGGCATGCAGCGGGGCTGCGGGGGCGCACGGCAGCGCCTCGTCTGGCCAGCCGGACCAGAAGTTGGCTGCGTTGGTCAGCCAGGGCTGGTCGTGCAGCGCGTGCACGCCCAGCGTCAGCAGCAGCGAGTACACCGTCAGCTGCCGCGGCCGCAGCACAGAGGGTCAGGTTAAGGCTGGCAGCCGGCCCTCATGCGCACTCCATCGCAGCAGCCAGCATCATGTGACAACCAGAGGTTGGCCACTCAAGCATGCGTGCAGGTGTTGCTTCCTGCATGGTCTCTGTTGGGGCGTGCACCATGTACGTCGGGTGTGCAAGCAGTGCATTGCTGCACGCATGGACAGGCCATATCATCAGCGCATCATCCATCGCTTTCCATTGCTCAATAACGTGTGCATGCAAGGCGTCCTCTGGAGCGGCAAGTGCTGAGTGCCCTGGACCTTGGTCAAGCACGCCATTACAGTACGATACAAACCTTTGCCCTCTGTTCTGGGTTGTGTTCAGGTGCGCACCTTCCAGAAGGACTCGCAGAACTTGTCAATCACGTGGTGCTGCTTGGCGGGTACCTGCCCGGACGCGCGCATCTCCCGGCTGATGAGCACCCAGCGCGCCACGGGCTGCGTGACACCGCTCAGCTCAGCACTTGCTGCGGAGCAGCAGGCGGCCAGCAAGCGGCCAAGTCTGTGGTGCACCTCCTGCAGCCACTTTAGAACTTTAGACGGGCTAAGTAGTCGGGCATAGTCGGGTACCTAGCCCGCACACCTTGAGAGCACGCCGTTCCCAACCTATACCTGAGAAGGCCACTACAAGGCTCGCTAGAGGGAGGCTACGAGGCGACACACACTGGTTGCTTTGGGAGATGAGCGCACCAAGAAGACGGTGTGCTGCAGCACATATCTGGCCAAGGGCACGGAGAGCGTCAGGCCTGCGCCACAAAGCTCCCAAGCGTCTGTCAGACACAGGACAGCTCTTCTGGCCCGAATGAGAGAAATGAAGGACCTCAGCATTGCGCTGATAGGAGCAGAGGTGCTGCAGATGGGTTGGATGTGAAGGTGCACGACTGCCAGGCAGCACGATGCCAGTGAGCGCACCCAGGAAAGTTACAGCTTCATTCCCGTGCTCGGAAAAGCGCTCCTTGAGCACTGTGCCAAGGCCACTGAGCTCTAGCATGCTGCAGGCGCCAGTGCGGCGCGCGGATGCCGCTCACACGCGCAACCTCAGCATGCCTTCCTCAGTGCTAGTGCAGGCAGTAGAGGAGAGAGTTTAAAGCGTGGCGAAGGCTTTGGCTGTGTTCACCAAGGCTGGACACGATACTCCAGGCGTGCTGATTGAAGCAGGAGGTCGATTTGTGCGCCTTCAGCAACCTCTGAAAATATACAGAGGGCCGGTCAGTGTGCACCCCTGACTTCTTAAGCGACCCTAACTGAGCGTTGCATAAACTTGCATCCATTGCACAAGACACTCTGCGCCCTAGCGACCTAAGCCCGCGCTCGCTGCTTGGCCGCAGCACGGCGGGACGCAAATGCCGCCTCAGCCTTCTCCGCGCGGCTGGCGCCTGCGTGGGCCGGGCCGGGCGTGCGCGCGTTGGCCAGCGCCATCGGCGGCCTAGCCGGCCGCGCTGGCGTGGAGACGCCCTGCGCATGCACACCACTTGTGAGTACAGGCAATCTCGTAAAGTTAGGATCCCCACCGCTCGGACTCGCGGCTCCCTGGCGGCACACGCACGTGCGTGTAGCAGTGCCCAACCTGCCAGTGCAGGGGCATGACAACACACACAGTAAATCACCCATGGCTGAGCAGCACGTGCGCGTGAGCCTGAGCCTGGAGTTGGCTTCCTCGGCAGCGGCCTCAGGGGAAAAGCAGGGCTAGGTGAGGCAAGGATCGCCCTCCTGTGTGCCAAGCAGCCACCATGGGGAGCAATGTGCCAATGTGTGCACATGCCGTGCATGCAGGCTCGTTGCTGGCCCTTGTTGAGTGGGCCATGCCTTGCTGGCAGCCTGGGTGCTGGCCGCGGGCGCCACTGGCTGCGCCGCTGCCGGGGCACAGCTGCCGGCGGCGCCCTGGCGCGAGAGGCTGGCCATCCAGGCGGAGCGCTCGCAATGCGGCTGCGCGTGCTCGCTCACAGGCCTGCGCGTGCAGCCGCAACGTGTGACGTGCGCTGCAGGGTGTCACATCAGCCATGCGGGTTTTACTGGCAAGCCTGCGAGAAACGGGCACGGGGCGAGCGGCGGCCCCGTCTGCTCCTAGGGCAGCGTGTTGCCACATGCCGCCGGAGCCCGCCGGAGGAAACTTGTGGAGTGGTTACGCATGCCAGTTATGCCAAACATCATCGCTCCAGCAGTACCACTGTTAAGGGGCTGGCAGCGGACCCGACTGCGGGTGCCGCGCCGGTGTTGCTGAGCCGCGCCAGCTTGGCTGAGCTGGCGCATGGAGTGGGTTCAGCGGCGCATGCGCCAAGCGCAGCATCCTCACGCGAGCGCTTGCCCAACCCAGCGCGGCGCGCCTGCATCACAGTTCCCGATTGTAGGGTGCTTCGTGAGCTGCAGGGCAGATGTGGGGCTTGACAGCGCACCCAGGTGGCCATGCCCACAAGCAGACACCAGCACATGCATAGTGCAGTCAGTGTATTTTAAACCAGCGCAAGAAAACTTCCGCACTGTGTTAAGCAATTCTTATGTTGTCTCGGATCGGGATCACTGCGGGACTGCTCGCTCATAGGTCGATTTTCAGATGTAAAAACTTCTGTGATGCACAGGCCATGATGGCTTGACCAAAAGCCATCCTGCACTGGCCGGCACAGTCAGCGATGCCTTCGGTAAACGTGCCCCGGGGCCAACACGAGCTGGGCAGGAGGAGGTGGTGGCTAATTGGTTCGCGCACCAGCGCGGCGCGCTGCGCGGGCCGCAGCGCGGGCGACGCGACGGTGGTGAAGCCCGCGCCGGCCAGCGCGGCGGCGGTGGCGGCGGCGGCCGCCGGGTCCGGCGCGCCCACGCGCGCCTTGTACACGTGCCACGCGTCCTCCAGCGCGCCCATGCGCGCGTGCGCGCCGCCCAGGAACATGCCGCTGCGCCGGCCTGCCGGCGGACGCCCCGCGTCTTGCCTTCTTCCACACACTGAAGCTCAGAATGAGCTCCTCCACGTCCTCCTCTTGTCCTGCTTACGGCTCGTATCTGCCTTACGGCTCAGAACTTTAATACAATTTCAAAAGTCTGAACCTGTTGCAGCGGCTTGCTGGAGTATGTTGTCATGCACATGGCCACTTGAACAGGCCATCCATGCGCGGTGCGGCTGGCGGGCGCACCCCGCTCAAACGCGCGCGCCAGCTCCGGCACTTCCAGCGCTGAGGCGGCGGCGGCGTCCGACTCCGAGCGCGGAGCGCGCCCCGCCGCTGCTGCCGGGCCGACCACGCTGCTGCCTTCGCCCGCGGCTTCCTGTGCGGGCGGCGCAGCTGCCGGCTGGCCCGTGGCAGCAGTCGCGCGCCCGCCAGCGGGCGCGCTGCTGCCCGGCGTGGCCGTGCTGCAGCTGGCTCTCCAAATGGCTGCGCCGGAACCTGAAACAGCGCCGCTCGCGCACCCCGCGGGTGCTGCGACGCCCTCCTCTGCAGCCAAGGCACCGTCGGCAGCCCCGGCAGCCAAGTCCCAGCCGGCTGAAGCTGCCTCGGTCTCCACCGCACCAGTGTCCCTTGCCACAGCGCCACGGCCGGGGTCTGGTGCGCGCGGCAGTGCTGCCTCCGCCCCGCTATTTAAGTGGGCGGGCAGCGTCGGGCTGAGCTGCTGGGCCGCTCCGCTTGAGGCAGCCGTGTGCACGCTCGCAGTGGCACCTGCGCTGCACGGAGCCGGGAGAGCGGCTACAACCTTTTCTCCCTCTGTGTGCAGCACCGGCCCTCCCGCAGCACCAGAGTCGTCAGCCACCTGGGCCGCAGCCTCGCCATCATCTGCCGAGTCGGGGGCCTCACCAGGCGCGCCGCAGCGCGCAGGCGTCCCGATCGCTGCTGCGCACGCGCTTGGAGACGCGTCGGCGCCCGCAGTGTGGCCAGGAGGCAACGCGCCCACGCTCGCATCCAGTGTGGCCGCACTCGGGCTGCGAGGACCGCCAGCGCTGTGTGCAGAGGGCTCAGCTGTGCGCTTGGAGCAGGTCGCTGCAGGTGTGCAGCGCTGTGCTGCTGGCTTTACATCAGCGGCTGCTGCGCTGACACGCTCTGCAGCCAGCTCCGCACCGCGCTCGCCCGTGCGCTGCAGCAGCACCCTGTCCGCCGGCGCATCGGTGGCAGCAGGTGCGGGGCTGCAGCCGGCGGAGGCCGGCTGCGCTGGCGCGTCGGCTGCGCCTGTGCTGGCCAAGAGGTTGGCCACAATGTCCGCAGATTTTGCGTTTGCCTGCACACGGAGCGCCAGCACGTGTGGGGCTCGTCAGGGCGGGCGCTTTATCAGCGCAGAATTGACATTCAAGCACCGCACCCGCTGCCCGGACTCCTTGGCCAGCCTCTGCAGGGCAGCGCGAGGCATTGCCTGCAGGGCCGCCCTGCGCGATGCAGGGGACAGCGCCCGCAGCGTCTGCATGTGTGCGGTGGCGGCGTGCATGCCCGGTGGCTAGAGCCTCCTGATCAAGAGCATCCCGGCGTTTGTATGGCCTTTGTCAAGCGGGGCAGCGCCTCACTCAGTGCAAGAGCTGTCGTTGTTTGAAATACCCCGAACAACCCTTAATGCCACTTGTCCAGGAAGAAATGAAGAAGACGGTCGCTTCCAGGCATGACCTGTCTCTAACAACAGGCAGAGCTGGCAGACTTCTTTACTTGAGCCGCTATTTGGTGGTGTCTTTGAATGTATTGCAACGAATGATGTCATTAATACCGGTTTTAGTTTGCATTGCAGACTTTGTAATCCTGCACGTGTGCATCCTTGCCAGCACGCATACATCCTATGCTCAGGTGTAGCTACAATGCATATTCACACCTTGGCCAATACGCTTACCGTTGAAGCACATCACAAGCACATTTCACGCACCACTTCGACTCAACACATTTGCCTATGGCATGCATTATGCACCGCAGCACGCATTTCAACCATTGCGTTTGGTCAAGCACTTGCTCAAAGTTTATCAGTTTCACAGCCACACCATCCAGCAAGGCGCATGGTTTAACCACAACCAACACACGCTGATAAAGTCCGCGCTGCAGGTACGTTGCAAGCGTGTCCGTGCCCAGACTCATACATGGCGGGAGTGCTTGACACCCGTATATTGCAACCGTTTTGTGAGGCTGTGAGTCCAATTATCTGGTGTCAGAAAAGAAATCAACGCCTGCCAATGCCAGTCACCCACAACAAATGCAAGGAGACTTAGCGAGGCCCATCATAAGAAAAGACTTAGCTAGGCCTACGGTCACTAGAGGCATGTTTAGCCTCGTCACTGCATGCGTAGGGGCCTGTCCTGCCCGAGGCTGTTACAGCGCCCTCACTCCTCGGCCTTGCCGCTCTCGGGCGCGCCCGTTGTCTCGCCGTCCCACAGCTCGTCCAGCGACTTGTACGGGCCCTCCTTCTGTACCCACATATCGCCCTCCACCATCCGCTTCTGCGCGGCGGCACGGCTGCGGTCAGGCACGGCTTCAGCCTGACCGCCCCATCATCAGCATCACCAACATACTGATATAAACTGCTTCTACCAGTGTCTGACTACATGCGGGCCTGTTCAACGCGCCGATTCCTGCCTATTCGGCCTATGTACAGATATGTATATGTCACCACGCCGTGTCGCACCTGGTAGGGCAGCTTGCAGAGCGTGTCGTAGTCGCTCTGCGGCAGCTCCCAGTCGACGACGTCCAGGTTGCTGCGCAGGTGCGACGGGGATGTGCTCTTCGGGATCACTGCGCATTTCAGCACAGCTTTCAGTATGTGCATTGACCATACAATAGCCAGGACAGCTTCGCTGAATACAAAATCCATACTGCACCAAGTATTAACCACTACTGGTAGCAACAAAGTGCAACGTCCAATCACCCAAATATAGGTAATTGGTATATAATTACATAGCAGGAAATCATGAAACAGAAATCACAGCACGACATAGTCATAACCTTGCCAACACTGGGAGGCACAGCAGGTGGGGCAAGCTTGCGCGCACCACTGGTGCCGTGCTGGATGGCCCAGCGCACCAGCACCGCCGCCGGGTTCTTGCCCAGCTTGTCGGCCACGCGCTTCACCGTGTCATCGTGCTGCAGAGAAGTGGCGCGCCCACACTCAGTGCGCATTCAGCCGCAAGACACACCACAGTGAAACACCGTATGAAAAAAAAACCAAAACAGAGACGAGGTGCACTCTTAACTCGATAGGCAGATATTAGTCCAACACAATCTCTTGTTGGGGTACGCACCAGCAGCGACGGCGTGTCATCCGGGCGCTTCATCATGGTGGCTGAGTCCGGGGAGCCCAGCGGCGAGTACGCCGTCACATGGATGCCCTGCAGACTGGCACAAGTTTAGCCAAGAACACTCATTGCAGATTCGATGTGGACTACATGCCGGTGTCTGACATATGTGCCCAACATTTCACTACTGTGCTTCAACAGCCCTACCACATCATGTCAGAGCCTTTGACTACAAAATGCACATGCTTGTCGAGCCATCCACGGAGCAAGCTGGCAACGACCCTGACATGCGCGCGGGCTCACCTGGCTGCTGCAGTACTTGATGTTGTAGTCGTTCCGGAAGTAGGGGTGGACCTCGATCTGGTTCACGGCAGGCTTGATGCGCGCGTAGCTCAGCAGGTCCTTGATCTTCTTGACCGAGAAGTTGCTGATGCCGATGTGCTTCACCAGGCCCTGGTCGACCAGCTTCTCCATCGCCTGCCAAAACAGGCAGACGCCCCTGGAGCTCCATGTCCTGTCTCCTCAGGCAGCACGGCTTTCTGCGCAACAGCATTGTGTGTATAGCAAGCACTACAGACATAGCAAGGCACAATGCCACTCCACAATGCTACGCCATGCCATGGTTAGGAACGAGTCGCGGCCTGTTCGCAAAGCGCACTATGCCGCAGCGTGACATGAGGGCCTCTTCGGCGCACCTGCCAGGTCTCCTTAATTGGCGGCTCCACGGCCGCGCCCTTGTTGCCCGTCACCGGCCAGTGCACCAGGAACAGGTCCAGGTAGCCCAGCTGCAGGTCCTTCAGCGCGCCCTCCGCCGCCTCCTGCACCTTGGCCGCCGCGTGGTGCGTGTTGTGCAGCTGCGCGCCGCCGCCGCCGCGTCAGCCGCGCGCGCAAACAGCAGGAGAGCACCGCGCACACTCGGTGAGCACGGAGGTGGGTAGCCACAGAGCGAAATCAGGTAAGAGGCATACCACGCACAAATGCCAGCGAGAAGTCTGTACTCATGGACGCGACGCAATTGCCAGAGCTGCACACAAGCAGCAGCCCCGGGGTGCACCTTGGAGGTAACCCAGACATCCTCACGCGAGATCTTCGCCTCCTTCAACACCTTGTGGATGGCGCCGCCGACCGCCGTGTGGTTGTCATACCTGCTTGCAGGCGCTCAGTCTCCAAAATAAATTCACAGTTAGAGAGCAAGTGTAACAGCCGCGCCGCGGTAAGCGAGGCCACGCACATCATCGCTGTGTCAATGTGCCTGCGCAGCCCGCCACACAACCCGTAAGCGCTAGACGCGCCACAAAGCCGACCAAGCACAGGTGCCACAATCGAGGGTGTGCTACGCTGAGCGCACCTGTAGCCAACGTGCAGAGCGTTCTCCACGGCCTCAGCCACCTCCTGCTCCTGGGCCTGTAGCAGCGGTATGCGTGAGCACTGATATGGAATTTGGGCACAGCCACAGATACACAATGCATACAACAGAGAAAAGCATACAACTCAGGCTAATACAGGGCGGCCACCTTCCAGGTCCCCAGGCCGATGAGCGGCATCTTTGCCCCCGTGTGCAGAGTTGCGCAGGGGACGTTGACATGCTCGTAGCCTCTGCGCAGCGCAGCAACTCTTCTGTCAAGGCTTGCGTGACGGTAAAAAGCGCAGCAAGCGGAATCACAGGCCACTGCACTCTGTCATAGTACACAATCAAGGGCGCACAGGTTCTCCGCCACCATCGTGCTTTCTTTTTCTCTTGTTAACACAGGAGTTATGCCGTATGCAAGTGTCAGCCGATGTAAGCACAGGAGTGAAGTAGTCTATGGATTGAGCACAACTGTACTTTGTGGTGGTACCCTCGAGGTATTTGTACAAGCAACGTTTAAATTCAGAATGTGAACACTGGTGCATGCTCAAGCTCTTCACAAGCCTGGTTGCCACTGTCAACAGCAAGCGGATGCTGGCATGCAGTGAACCAGGCTCCCTAGCTGTGCAAGTACGTGCGAAAGCGCCCGCAGTCTTTTCGAGTTGGTAAAAAAAGCAGAGTTGGTGCATACAAACTAATGGCGCTGTTGGTGGTATCAGCTCACATCAGACTCAGCTCTGGTGTCAGCTCATATGAGACTCAGCTGAAGTAGGCAAATGCATACCGCGCAGCGCAAAAGCACGCCATTAATTTTGCATGCTATGTGATAGGGTAGGGGCAAAGACAGAGCAGTCTACACGGCCACATTTGAGCATGGACATGGGCCCTGTGACACTACTGTCTATTGGTCCATCTGTTGGCTTATATGTTGATTCATGAAAGACGATCACATTGCATGGAGCACAAAGTATGCGCATGGCAAGAGTTTGGTTACATGATGGCACATTGCAAACAATACGGCACACACACTGTGCACAATACAAAGAATAAATGCGATCCAGTTGAGACAGCAAGCCTACCGTGGTACTGTCTACAAGCATAGCTGTGAAATCGGCAGCAACACGTGTTTACATGAATGTGCAGGCAAGTGCGCTAGTGTACTGTAATCCTACAGAAGGCCGTAGTGCTGACACAGTGCTGATAGACTGAGCTGACGCCAGCAGTGCAGGCAAGCCCTGCACTGCCAGCAGCGTATGACGTGTTTAGTCAACAAAAATGTCCTTGTACAGCGGCTGCGCAGCCTCCGCCTTCTTCGACACCGTGAGCGTCAGCACGCCCTTGTCCACCCTGCCCGGGCCGCCCAGCACACAGCACGTCAGCACACTGTGCGCACATGTGTGAGGTGCGCAAGCGCATGCAGGGCTCAAGTGTGCTCTCGCAAGTGCAGAGCAGAAGCATCCTCGCACTTGCGGAGCAGATTTGCGAGACAAGCTCCAGCTGTGCTTTCCTCCAGGCTTGCAGGCTGACGGACATGCATAGCATGGCACAGATGACACGCAGTAGCCCAAAAAAAAAAAACACCCGTGCGCCCATGTGCCACCGGGACAGGGCGCGGCGCACCGCGCGGAGACGGCGTCACAGTCGGCGGTCTCGGGCAGCTTGACCTGGCGCTTGAACTTGCCGAAGCGGCGCTCGCGGCGCTGCTGGCGCGACGCCGGCTCGGCGTCCTCGTCGCGCTCGGCGTCACCCGGCGCGGCGGCCGCCTTGCGCCGGCGCTCGCCGGAGATGGTCAGCTGCCGGTCCTGCTGGTTCACGCGGATCTGCGCGGCGGGGTGCGCGATTAGGCGCTGGGCTTGAGCACCAGGTAGCCTTCACTCCCCAAGCAGACAAAACGCTGGGCAGTAAATTTCCACCTGTCAAGTACTTGTCAGGACAGCCATGCAGGAAAGCTCATGAAGCAAGAGCAAGAGCATAAGACTTTGGGTACTATAAGTCTAAGCACTCAGTGCTGATCAAAGACGTCCGGCAGCAGCAAGCAGACGTCCGGAGGCAGCATCAAGCAGGTGACAGGCGTGCGTCAGGCTGGCACGCAGCGTGCTGGCACACTGCGGGCGGCCACGACCTGCAGAAGCATGCAGCACTTGCGCAGCCCACAGCAGCCTGGGCGTCACCTTCAGGTCGCCCTTCTCCAGGCCGGGCACGTCGGCGGTGTAGATGAAGGCGTCCTGCGTCTCGTCCACGTCCAGCGGCAGGCCCAGCGCGGCCGCCATCTCGCTGAACGCGTCGCCGTTCTCAAAGCCGCCGGGCATCTTGCCGTCTGCCAAGTCTCGCAGCACCTGCAGCAAGTGGCAAGCCCTGCAATAAGTACGCGGTCACACAGACTCTACACATCCACCCAGGCACTGCACATATACCCAGACCCAGATAAAAAACGCCCGGTGATAGAGAGCAGGAAACCAGAAGGAAACCACCAAGAGCACTGCAGCAAAAGTACTCTTTGGATACTCTTACCTTCATAAGCTGAGCACACAAGTCCGCACCTTCATAAGCCGAGCACACAAGTCCGCTATACTGGTTCCGCAGAGGTCGTCAACGTCACAGAGCGTGGGCGTGCCTGTGCCCACTGCCGGCTGGCAGCGCTGTTGTTGGCCGCGCCCCAGTTCCACACAAAGGGACCTGCCACCGCAGCACACCTCGTCAGGGCAGCGCAAACCAGCTTGTTGGCAAGCCGTGAACCAAGGCGTGGCGTGTACACTGCAGAAGCTTCTGTATACTTCACTCAAAGCCTTGCTGTCCCACTGCAACGTCCAGTCGCACAACCCCGAAGTGGCGCACCATAGGCAGCGCTGCTGCCGCCCATCCCTGGTCGGCACGCGCCTACGCGTGCTGTGCGCACGACCGGGCGCGGAAGCCATGTGGACAGCGGCACACCCCGCGTCATGCGCGCTCGGCAGGGCTGGGCACTGCGGGCGGGGCAAGCGCGTCAAGAACTTGCACGCCGGGATAGCTTTGCACGCAGCCGACACAGTACAGGCAGCAGCAACATAGACCAGCCGACATACGTGGTTCAGCACAGCCTAGGATGGCACAGACAGGAAAAGCAAGCGAGCTTGCGCGCTCCCTGCGCAGGCAGTCACAAGCCAGTGCAGGAGGTGCAGCGAGACCGACCTGGGCTGGCTGGTTGAGGCGACTGTGGAAAGGCGGGTCATCGTTGCGGAGGCCATGGCAGAGCAGGTCAGTGAGCAAGCTGCCACTAGCGGTCAGGCTAAGCAGACTTCTGTTGCGCTAATAAGCTGGCTGGACTAGCAGGACAAACAATTCTGCGGAAGTCTGCGGGAATGCTTTGCAAGGTCACGAGCCTGGCTTTTAAAGCGGCAGGTTGGCCGCTTCCTCCAAAGTGCCGCGCTGTCTTGGGGGTGCTAGGTGTTACGTCGCCTTACCCTAACGTCACCCCGTGCAGATGGACGAGGTGTCAGCCAAGGAGGCGTGGCCTGCTCAGGGGCCACCCTGGTCTCCTGCCTGTTAACAGCAAGGTCCCTCACATTCTCATGCACTGGGAGAGACCCCCGCACATGCCGATCTAGTGATAGACCGGCGGCGCCGCTGACCATCCTCGGAGGTGACGTGCGCTGATGTTTGTGGCACTTACAACGTGTGTCAGCAGGCAATCTCCTGTAACCAACCACTCTCATACATACTCCGACACACGCGCCCCATATAACACCGTGAGACGCCCCCGGCCAGGGGCAGCCCAGCGGCTGGCCCTCCCGCAGCAACGTCGACCGGCAGCACACACCAGTCCCGACCTGCACTCTCAGCATGCTGACCAAGAAGAAAGCGCTCGCAGGTCACGACCTCTCACCCCGCCCTCAGTCCGCTATCAGAAGTTCTTCTTGTCGCCGATGATGTGCCCGCCTGCGCGCACGGTGAGCGCCCGCCTCATATGCAGGCCTCAGCGAACAGAGGTATTTTGGCTGCACCCGCAGTACCAGGTGCTTGCACTGAGGTTTGAGAGGGCACAGACTGCGCATGCAGAGGAAGCAGCTGCAGCAAGAACGCTCGAGAGGGCAGAAGGCTGGGCACGTAGGTCCAGCTGCACCACGAGGACACGCGCGGTAGCTTACCAGACTGGCTGCTCACGCTCAGCAGCCTTGCCACCAAGGGAGATAGGGCCATGACGAGGGCGGGGAGCGCACCAAAGTAGGGCGCCATCTCGACGAGCTCCTGCCGGTACTCGACCGGGTCGCCCTCGTCGACCAGGTAGGTCACGATCTCGCCCGCCAGCGGCGCCTGCGCCCCAAACCGCTGCCAGCCTCGGTAGCGAGCGTGTGGATGCCGCAGCTGCGCGTTTTGTTTGGCTGGCCGAGAAGCTCTTAACAGTGTGATATCTCCGGAGCAGACTCGCCCGCTGCACTCGTCGTGGCATGTTCGTATATGCGTAAGACACAGTGACTCCGCATCAAACACCCGCACATGCATGCCGGCCGTGCGCTGCTTGCCAACCTCGACAGGCCGCTGGTGCGTGCGAGCGCGGTCTGCGCATGCGCAGCGCGCGGAGAGAGCGCGGCCCGCTGCCCGGCAGCACGGCGCGCAGGGGCCGAGCGCGGCCGGGCGCCGCCGGGCGCGCACCGACACGGGCATGAAGGTGCCCAGCTGCTCAATGTAGCCCAGCACCTGGCCCTTCTTCACCTTGTCGCCCTGGCGGCCCCCGAGCGCCGCGCGGTCACCCCGACTGCACGGCCGCTCGGCGGCGACCTGGCGCTGGCCCAGGTCCGTCCGCGCCGCCCGGCGCTCGCCCACCCATGGGCCGCGCGGCCGACTCAAACGCGCGGCTCCAGCCCCCGTTCCGGGGCCGCTGAGCTGCATCGCACGGCTGGACGCGCAGCGTGCACGGACCACAAGGCTTTGGCGTCAAAGTGCGCTGTATGCAGATTCATATTACGCCAGGCTGCCACAGAACCCAGCGCCCAGCGGGCCCGCACCGCCTGCAGCATGACGGCCTTGCCGATGCGCTTGCCCTTGTTGTACCGCCCGCGCCGCAAGTAGCCCACCTGCGGCTCTGCCTTGGTGAGGCCAGCGCGCGAGGGATGCGCTGCTGGCAGACAATTGGGCACGGGGAACTGCTGGCAGATGGTGCAATAGCCATGATCAGTGATCAAGATGAGAGCATGGACGTTGATCACTGCACCACCAACAGCTCCACTCTGCCAACGCCACCGCAACATGCAGGCTGCGGCCGCTGCCCCGTACACGTGCGCATCCATCAAGCGGCCCTGGTCGCCGGGGCCGTACAGGCAGGCGGACGTGGAAGCAGGGCTGATGCAACACTGGAAACCCTGGCATGGCCTGTGCAGGGCACAGGGCGACCCAGGCCGCGCCTTGGGCGAGCCCAGGTAGATGGTGCTCTCGTCCTCCAGGTCCTCGTCCAGCGACTGCGTCGACATCATCTTCACCTCCGGCTCCGGCTCGGGCAGCAGCACGGTGCTGTCCATCGAGTACGTGGACACGAACGCGGTGCCCGCCGGCGGCGGCAGCATGTCCAGCACCGCGGGCGCGGCGGCCTCGGCCGCGCCCGTGCTGTCTGGGGAGGACGCGCCATTCACGCTCGCGCTGTCTGCAAAGCTGCCGCGGCCGCCGCCGCCCGTCAGCGAGCGCTGCACGCGCATCTCAAAGTCGCCGACCTGCGCGCACGCGCCGGGTCTTCGCTGCACGCCCTTTCCTCGAGCGCCCGAGCTGTACAGGGCGGCAGGCTGCGCCCGCGCTGGGACTGAGCAGCAGGTGACGGTGGGTGGCAAGGCAGCGCCGCTGCCAGGCTGCGAGCGGTGCTGACCCTCCCGAAGGCCCAGGCGTATGCTCGGTAGCTGGCGCAGTGCTGCTGCCGGCAGCACAGTCACGAGATATGCCGTGACCTGCCTCTCAGCGCCCGCCGCCGAGCACATGCGCACGGGCCCCCCCACATGGGCTGCTCCATACGGCTTGCGGAAGCGAGCCAGATGCGCAGCGGAGCTAAACGTGTCACGCCGGCAGTCTCTGCAGACTGAGACACACCGCAATTTATGTGAGCGGGGCTGGGGACGGGTGCATGCCTTGAGCTCCACCTGCGCGACCTCCGAGCTGTTGCACACCAGGTCCAGCAGCTCGGCCACCTGCAATATGATCACGCGTCAGGCGGGCTGCCGCTGCAGCGCCGCACGCATTGACCTGCGCCGGAGCGCGCAGAGGATGCACCGCGCTTGCAGCGCGGCCGTGGGCCAGCACCTGCTCCGAGGACAAGCCCGACGTGTCCTCCGCGTCAAAGTCCTCGAACTCCTCCTCATCCTCCTCTTCCTCCAGGTCCTCTGCTTGCGCACGGCACTTCAGCACCGCACATCCCTTGCGCGCCTTGCGCCTAGCTCCTGTGGCCCCGCCAGTGGCAGGCCGGGTGACTTACCAGCGTCCAGTATCTCTACCATCGACTCTGACTCCTGCAGTGCCAGGGCATTGGCGGAGCTGCGCCGAGACGCTGGTCGAGAGAGTCTGGCCGTCCGCCTGGCAGCTTGCCGGCCTCCTCTCCCGGGCCTGCTAGTAGCCGGTGGCAAGCTCCCGCCGTGTGCCGGCCTCCCCTGTGAGGCCGGCAGGCCTGCAGAGGCCCTCAGCAACATCCCCTGCATTGTTCTATTCTGCGGCCTGCCCAGCCAGATTGGCCTCTGGCAGGTCAGCCTGTCATTCGAAAGGCTAGCAGGCCTGGCCTGGCGCCTGACTGCACAGGAACTGAGCTTTCCTTCCTGGCGGGTAGGCCAGTCACTGAGTCCTTCCGAGTGAGGTCAAGGTGATGTGGTGTTCTCACTTTGCTTGATGCTCTCTCCGGATCAGGGCCGAGGCAAGTCAGTAGCAGAGCTGGTAGATCGTCAATCTGACTCACTGCTTGTCAGCGTTGCGTGAACAAGATTGCTGGATGTGATGATGGTACGGCTCATCAGCCTGCGCCCATAAGTCAGGCACGCGGCGATGCGGTGTGCTACCGGCAGGCAGGCGCGCTCCAACTGTGTCCCTCGCCTCAGGAGGCTGGAACGTCGAGCATTTGCTGCAACGCATAACTTGCTTGTCATTTGAAGTCACGCTGCCGCTCTGGCCTGGCCCAGCGGCCACAGCACGCCCCAGACCAGCACAGCGCCTGTGCAGGCAGCGGGGACATTGGCGGGCGGGCGTGCTGCCGTGCCCGCTGCCGCGTCCCCCGTGCGCACGCCAACGTCGACGCCGCGGCAGCCTGCCGCGACCTGCTTGCGCCGCGGCGTGCTCAGCAAACGCCGCCTGACGTGCCTGCGCCTGGCCGCGGGGCGGGGGCGCGTCGGCCGCTGTGCCGCCGCGCCAGTAGCGTCGGCCTCGGCCGACGCTCGCGTGGCCGTGTTCCCAGCCGGCAAGCGGCAGGCGCGCGCTGCAGCACCCGCGCCCTGCGCGCTGGCAACTGTGTAGGTTTTGGTAGGACTTTGGTGAAACCCTACTTGAGTCAGCTCGCGCTGGGCAGCCGGCTCCTTGCTGAACCTGCACGTTGCTCTGCTCTGTACAGGTGCAGGTGCGGCAGTCCCGCTCCTGGCCGTAGAAGGCAGACACTACTTTCCAACCTTAGTACCAGCATGCATGTTTACACCGTCCCGCTGCACGTTGCTGCCGCGGGGAACTATGTGCATGGTGTGATGACCTGGAGACTGCCCCCATGCAGGCGCGCGTGGCGCTGCCGGCATGCATTGTGTGCGTGGACGCTGCGAGCGTGGTGGCGCCGGACGGCAAAGCAGCCGAGGTCGTCGCCGACGCGGTCGCCGGCGGCGCCACCGCGGTGCTGCTGGCCGACACCGGCGGCACTGGTGCGCCGCGCATGCTCTGCGCCACCGCCGCTGCGCCTTGTTCGCTTTCCCACCCTTCCAACCACGCAGGTCCTGCTGTAGTAAGGCATTGCTGAGGCACGCCTGCTGAGAGTTGGTCAGCTGACTGCAGCCTCTGCGCCATAAATACCCAGCCCGCCGCGCTCGCATGTCTTTAAACGCTACGGCGCTGGCGCCGGCAGGCGGCGCGGAGCTGTATACCGCGGCGTGCCAGCTGCGCGAGGCGCTGCGCGGGCGCGCGCTGCTGCTGGTCGAGGACCGCACCGACATCGCCGAGGCGGCCGAGGCCGACGGCGTGGTGCTCTCGCAGCGCGGTGCGTGCGCGCGCCGCAGACGCGCGCCAGGGTGCCCCGGCACGCATGCACGTTTGGCACGCGCTTGTATCTCAGCGTGTCACTCGAGGTACTGGGCGCGAAGACCCTGCGCAGCGCGGTGGCTGCTGGACGATGCTGCTTGTCTTGTTGGGTACTTTTGCCCTTCCCACACAGGGTATGCTTGCCCTACTATGGGCATGCGGCGCAGGCGTGCCGACGGTGGTGGCCGCGCGCACGCTGCAAAGCGCGGCGCTGGTCGGCCGCCTGGTCGGCTCCGCAACGGAGGCTGGGGCCGCCGCCGCCGACGGCGCGAGCCTCGTGATCCTGGCCGACGTGCGCCCCCCCCCCGAGGGCGAGGGAGGCAGGCGTGGGTGTGGGGCGCAGCAGGAGCGCAGGCTGCCGCGAGGGCTGCGCCGGCCTGTGCATGAGAGGCAGGCGCAGCCTGCTAGCCGCATGCGCGCGGCCAGGCCAGGCACCGGGTGCAGTGGCTGCACGGCTGATGCCGTTCTGAGGTCGCAGCGGGCCAGATGCGAGAATCGTGCACACTCATGCAAGAGCCCGAGCATGGCGGCTGGCCGGGAAGCAACCCAGGGTTAGGATTATGGTATTTATGAGTACGGCGCGCGCCGGCAGGAGGGCGGCACGCTGGACGCGGCGGCGGTCCGCGCCGCACGCGCGGCGCAGCCCAGCAGCGGCAGCATCCCGGTCGTGGTCGCCGGCGGCGACGCGGCCGCGGTGCGCGGCGGCGGCGCGGACGGCGTGGCTGTGCGCTTCGACGCGCTCGCGCTGGCCGCCGCCGCGCTCAGCGGCCGCGAGGCGGCCAGCACGGCCGAGCAGGCGCGCGCCTCGCGGTCACGGGGCACATTATAGAGCGGGGGGTGGTTACGGGGCGGGGACGCGTGCGGCGCCTGCACGTTTATGCATGCCGCACCCCAGGTCCGGCCGCTGCGCAGGCATATACAGGTTCAGGGATAACGTCATGGAGTACAAGGCGATAGCACTTGGATCCCGCCCGAGCCGCTTGGGCGCTGTAAGAGTGGCGCGCGCTCGGCCACGCCTGCGGCCCGGCCGACTGGCAGCGTGAAGGCGGGCGAGCCGGCCGGGGCATGACGCAATGGTGCCGGGCGGGTCCGGAGGAGCTGTCAGCCGTCGGGCCATGCTGCAGAGCGCCGGGTTGTCCTGCGCCGGCTATAATTTAGGTTCAGGCTTAACCCATGCCGCGCGCGGCTGCGCAGGTGGCCGCCATCCTGGAGGCGCTGGGCGGCGCAGCCGCGGGCGGCGGCAGGCGCGGCGATGCGGCGGAGCCCGCGCCCGCGGCTGCCCCGGACACAGACCCGGCGGCGGCGCGGCCCGCCAGGGAGGCCGCCGGCGGCGATGGCGGCGGCGACGAGGCAGCCGCGGGCCGCCGCCCGGGCTGGGCGCTGCTGGCCGCGCACCCGGACCGGGAGGCGCTGGTGGAGGCGGAG
>JAABUV010001197.1_pt1 | contig 37914 bp, 64 predicted proteins | sample 5559971 | NCBI WGS metagenome assembly JAABUV01 (sample SAMN10711881, study PRJNA513362) | rock metagenome | isolation source: Antarctica rocks | place: Antarctica: Victoria Land, Knobhead nord | collected 2015-12-19
CCTCCATCTGGCAGGTGGGGGCCCCGGGCGCATGGCGGGTGCACCCTACCCTAACCCTACCACCCCTGCCTGCAGACTGGCACGGGCTGGCGAGGCCCCGGCCGCCGCATGCTGCACACGAGACGTGCGCGGCGGCCGCCGCCTGGTTTGGCACCCGCTAGGGGCCAGCGCACGGCGCGTGCCTGCCGGCTTGAGCTTCAGCGCGCGCTGAGCACGCGCCCGCCTGACCCAGCGGACCCAGCGGCAAAGCGCGTCAAGAGCTGGGCAACCCGCCCTCCAGAGAAGGGCACCTCCGGCCTGGCGGGCCCCTGCGCTGGCAGGGCCCTTGAAGAGCGCGCGGCCGCGTAGGCGCTGCGCGGCGCGCGGGCGCTGACGCCGCCGCTGCCCTACCGCGGCGGCGCCAACCTGCGGCGAAAGTACGAGGCAGCGGACCTCCCGGATGGCCTGCTCGTCGCCGGCGACAGCCTCTGCTCCTTCAACCCGGTGCGGGCCGCGCACGGGCGGCGCCGGCAGCAGCTCTGGGCGTGACCAGACGCCTTTGCTCGCACTGCTGGTGGCATGCGTGGTGTCAGGCCGTCAGGCCTCCTGGCTCCATGAATGTATGAATTGATGGTCACGGAGTTGGCATTGTCTGTTGTGGATGCAGTCGTGCATGTCACTGCATGTCACTGCATGTCACTGCTCGCATCATGCTGGTGGTGCGAGCGAGCAGGCGTACGGGCAAGGCATGACGGTCGCGGCGCTCGAGGCGCAGGCGCTACATGGCATCCTGCAGGTGTGCCTGTTTGCCTGATGACGCCAAAAAATATGCGCGTCAGTGCGTCATGGTCAGCTCATCGCACTGAAACGGCGCATGAGAGGGTGGCGGCGCCCCTGGGCGTGACCGACTGACCCCGCGCGCGCGCCAGGCGCGCGCCAGGCGCGCGGGCGGGGCGCTGACCGCCGCCGCGCTGCGCGGCGTGAGCGCGGAGTTCCAGGCGGCGGCCGGGCCAATCGCCGACTACTCCTTCAACCTCAACGCCAGTGCGCACCCTGCCTGCGACCTCCGCACTCATTTTATCTCACTGCCAGCATAGGGTAGGGTAAGCATGAATAAGATGTGATCAGGGGGTTCAACCTCGCAGCCAGTGCGCACCTGCTTGTCAAACTGCAACGCTGCATTCCCCCCCCTGCTGCGCGCTCGCGCGAGCCCCGCCCCGACGGCGCGGCCCCGCTGCGAGCGGCAGGCCAGGACTTCCGCTTCCCGCACACGACCGGGCAGCGCGCGCGCCCCTCGCCGCTGCGGCGCGCGCAGGAGGGCTACCTCGCAGACGTGGAGGCGGTGGCCGCGGGGGACGCACGCGTGTGGGAGAGCACGTACGCCGCGTTGTACGCCATGGCCAGCCCAATCAGCACGCTGTTCGCGCCGGGCATCGCGCTCAAGGTGCTCGGCCTGCGCGCGCGGCGCGCGCTCGCGGTGCTGCGCGGCGCGCCGGCCGCGGGCGGCGCGCAGGAGCGGCTGCAGCAGACGCAGTGAGGCGGCGGCATTGCCGCGGCCCCTGCCACCGCGCTTCGCGCACGCCCCTCCAAAGCCCTTTCAGCTGCCGCGTCTTGCACGCAGCATGCTGGCGTGGCACGCACGGCACACGCTCGCATGCGCTCCTGCCATGCGAGCCAGCACTGCGCCGCATCAGCAGCAGTTGTCATTAACAGCGCGCACGCAAACCGGCATTCTTGGCTGCTGCGCACCGTGGCAGCCGGAGTGTGGGTGTGAGTCCTGCCTGAAAGGTAATTTCAAGCCCATGGCGCCGCCTTGCTGATGAGCAGCAGAGGTGCCACTTCAGGTGGCGGTGTTGGCTAGTCTGGGACAGCAAACGTTGAGGCCCCAATGAAGCAGGCGCCCCTGCATGCGCATATATCGCGCTCATCAGCAGTCGTCACAGGAGGTTCACAGAGCACCGACAGCATGCGCGCAACCGAAGCCTGCACTCTGCAAATCACCTGGCACGCCCTCCTAGTTTTCCGATTGGTTGGAAACATGCTAGCTTGCATGGATGTACTCTCTGTCTCTGTCACGATTGCCAAGCCATGCAGCCTGGCTAGACAGTAGTGTAGGCGTTAACGCATCTGGTGCATACACCCTAGCTGAGCCTGTTCATGTATGTTTTGGCAGCTGCACATGAAGCAGGTTACGCAGTGCTGAGCTGAAGCAGCTGTGCCATGTTGGCTTCAGCCCTCTTTGGTTGCCGCTGGGTCCCTCAGGAGCCCTTTTCCCAGCTGATGCAGCCTGTTTCCTTGCTCTCCTGTATACTATGTTGCTGTTGTTACGCATGTCCATGCTAGCCGTGAGGCGTAACACAGCTTTGCCAGAACTTTCTGCATTTGTCAGGTGCCACTGTCTAAGCAGCCCTAGCTGGCTGGAACACGCTTTTAACCAGACACGACTGGGTACGCCGAAAGGCGCGTGCAGTCAGAGCCTTCCTTCCTTTATGCCTGCACTCTCGGGACCTAGCAGAGTGGCAATGCATGGCTCATGTAGAGGAGACAAAGTAAAAAGTGGACTTTAAGTGAAGGACGTGCACGGGCCCTGGGTATGCTGACAAGCTGAGCGATCTGCCAACTCTTACCCGTTCAAAGACAGCAGCATAGGGCACCCTGAAAGACCACTTCCAGAGCAGGTTCTCATGAAACTTGTGCAGTGACTCGCCTTTCCTGCCTCGCCGCCAGCACTGTTGCCATACATGCATCGTCAAGCGCACGCGTGCAAACGGTGTCACCATGTGTGCACGTTTCACCACAGGCTCGGTAGCGTAGATGCCCAGCCCTGAGTGCAGAGGCTCCTGTCCCGCCACCACAAGCCAAGAATGCCACTCCAATACTGCCCCGGACATATGCCACGGGCTACACTGCGCCGCCAGCCTTCTTGCGCTTCGTGCCTGGACCCCCCCGCGGCTTTGCCGCAGCCCTGGCAGCAGCCCCGTCTGCCCCCGCAGCCCTGAGCGCGCCTGCGCCCACCTCCTTCCTCTTCTTCTTGGCGCCCGCGCCGTCGGCTGCCCCCAAGGGGCCCACGGCTGTCGGCCCCTTCTTCTTCCCCTTCTTCCCGGCGCCTGCCTGCCTCTCAGCGCCCGCGGCCACCCCTGCCCCACCCGCGCCCGGGCGCGCGGCGGGGCGCGCGCCGCCGTTCGCGTGCACGAGGGCAGGCTTTGCGGCGGGCTCCGGGTCGCCGGCGGGCGCCGCGGCCGCCTCCGCGCGCTCCCGCGCGAGCTCCTCGCGCGCCTCGCGCAGGATGCGCGGCTCGCGCTTGGGCTTCTCAGCCGCCGCCGGGGGCTGCGCCACGGCTGCTGCCGCTGCGCAGCCAGCGCCCCCCGGTGAGCCTGCTGCGCTTTTGCACGCTGCGGGTACCAGATGCATGCTGGTGCCCTGCCCACGCTGCGCTCTTGCACGAAACAGGATTCCACATGCATGCTGATGGTGCCCTGCCCGCGCTTCCTGCCTCATTGGTACAGACCATGCTCAGAGCTGTACCCCACAGAGCACTGTTCGCAAGTAACAACACAGCGGCCTATCGCACCTGCCTGCAGCGCAACCTGCACGTCAGAGCACCCGCGGCGAAGGGGGCGCGCCTGCAGCGGCGGCGACGCGCGCCTGCGCCTTGCCCCGCGAGGCGGCCTTGCCGGCCCAGGCCGGCGCGCCGTTGCCGACGGCCGCGCCGGCTCGGGAAGCGTCGAGGTCAAGGTCGGCGCCGGCGCCGTCCGGCAGCGCCTCCGCGCCGCCGTCCTCCGCGTCCGAGCCGCCGCCGGCGGCCTCCTTGATAACATTGGACACCTTCTTGAGCTTGCACACGAAGAAGCCTGCGCCGCGCGGCCAGGAGCCCAGATTCAGGGTATTGGTAGGGTTAGGGCAGCATCCAGCGCCGGCGTGTGATTGCTGAGGGCTTCCACTGCCTGGCATCGGCCGCCGCATGTCAAGAGGCACACGGCTGACACTCCTGGCGGAGTACGCCGCCGGCTGCGCCGCTGGCCTGCAGTGGTGGCGCAGTTGCTGTCGCTCCCGCTCCAGTACCAAGCACACGCCAACGATTCACCCCGTTTTGCCGGTTCTCATGCGTTCCGAAGACTCTGCGTCTGGGTTCCCGCCCTCTCCGCGTCCTCACAGCAATCCAATACACCTGATCGCGCACGCGCGCCGACAGCGGGCGGCGGGCGGGCGCGGGGGGCGCGCCGTCCAGGTTGTGCGCGTGCGGGTAGAAGCGGCGCGCCTCGGCCAGCGAGGGGTGGAAGCGGAAGTCGCGGTACTTGGTGAACCCGGGCCGCCCGAACTCCAGCCCGGCCGGCGCGACCTTGACATGGCGCTTGCGCAGCGCGTAGTTGACCACGTTCTCGTTCTCCTCCACCTGCGGATGAGGGCGCAACCCTACACCCTAACCCACACTGGCGCTGCACCCTCACCTGATGCGCCGCCTCCAGCGCGCCGCGCTGGCCCGGCTTCGGGCTCGCTGCCATGCGCGCCTGGCTTCTGGCGTTGCAGGGCGCGCGCCAGGCCCGCAGGGCACGCTCGACAGCACGTCCGTGACTTTTGTTTGTGCACGGGTTGTCAGGCACGCATGCAAACGGCCGAAGCACCGCTGCTGCCAGCCGCGCTGTTCGATACGCTGCGATCCTGTTCGAGCCAGGGCGTGCGCGGGCGCGCGCCATGATGGAGCAGGTGGAGTAGACGACGTAGCCGCCGGTCTTGCTGCCGGCGTCCACCAGGTCGATCGCCGCCAGCAGCAGCTGCTTCTGCAGGTGCGCGCAGCGCCAGATCTCGTCCTTGGACTTGCCGGCCTGCGCGCGCGCGGCGCTTGGGCGTGGGCGCAGACACCAGGGCAGCAGCTGCCCCTGCAGGTGCGCGCAGCGGCCTGGCCCTGTTCTCGGACTTGCCTGCCTGCATGCCTGCATCGCATTGCACGTCGCAGCAGTCACTGCAACAACAGCTCCATGGAGCGCTGGCTGCTGCTATATGGGCACCCCTCTGTTCTAATTCCATCACCCAATCCTCAATCCAAACCTGCGCTGGGAGTGGCACTCACTCGCCGCAGCCCGCCTGCAGCAGCGCCGGCGCCAGCATGCATGCAGGCCCTGCGAGGCGGCAGCAGGCGCGCCGCCCCCGGGCGCGCGCCTTGACACTGGGGTCCTTGGCCACAACGCCCGTGCCAGAGCAGGGCGCGTCCAGGAGCACGCGGTCCACCGTGCGCTCGCCCAGCACGCGGGGCAGCTCGCGCCCGTCGTAGCTGCGCGCGCGCAGGCCGACCCTCACATGCGAGAAAAACTGCGATAGGGTACATGGTAAGCTTAGGGTATCATAATGCCGAGGCACGACCACAGCATGATGTCAATGAGCTGAAGTCAGCACCTAGACCGGTCCAGATGAAGCGGTCCAGTCAGGGCCAGAGCACAAAGAGAAAAATGACAGGCAGGGCCCGCCGGCAGCCCCGCACGCGGCGCCCCGGGCCCGACCTGCACACGATGGTATTGGTGACGCCCAGGCGCTGCAGGTTGCCCGTCACCGACTTGAGCCGCTGCGGGTTGATCTCGTTGGCGAAGATCATGCCGCTGTTGCGCATCAGCGCCGCAATGTACGTCGTCTTGCCGCCTGCGCGCGGCGGCGCGCGCCGTCGCGCACGGTGGCATCGGGAGACCAGCCTCAGGCCAGGCTGCCCGCGCGCTCCTCACGTCCCGGCCGTTTCGGCGTCGCCGCATGCCGTCGGGCGCCGTCGCCTCGTCTGCTTGCTTTTCAGCAGGCAGCACTTTTTAGCAAGCTGACAAACAGCACCCATAAGCACCCACAGGCAAGCGGTGTGCAGAGCTTCTGGAGGAGCGTTCTGTCCGCTCACAGACTGAAACATGTGTTACTTGTGTTACCTTAACAAGTTTCAAGGCTCGGGATACAAGTGGTTGCAAGTCTGCGCGACGCGCACCAGGCGCGGCGGCCATGTCCACCACCTGCTCGCCCTCCTGCGGCGCGAGCGCCATGACCGGCAGGAACGACGCGGCGCCCTGCAGCATGTAGTGCCCGGCCATGTACTCGGGCGTCGCGCCCACCGGCACGTTGCTCTCATACACCACCAGGCCCACCTGCGCCCGCGTCAGGCGCCGGCTGTGGTCACGCGCGCGGCTAAGGGCGCCAGCCAGGGCAGGGCACGTCCAGGTGTGAGCAGGTCCAGGGTGAGGCTCGATGGCACGGCTGGAGCGAGTGTCAGGCTGGGTTGCGGCTCCTGTGGCACGGCCCTGGCTGGGAGGCGCACGGCCGGAGCGGAGGGCGTCGGCTGCCGGGCCGCCCGCCAGCCCGCGGCCGCACCCAGGAGCGTAGCACGCAGGGCGGTCCAGAGTGTTCCCTATACCCAGGATAAACCCTACCCTTCGCGGGCACGCCTTGGACCACTTGCCGACGGGGTCCAGGTTGACGCCGCGCGCGATGAGCGCGGCGGCCAGCTCGCGCCGGCGCGTCTTGAGCGTGTTGGCGCGCAGCGTGACCGGCCGGCGCGCCTCGGCCGCCTCCACCAGCTCCAGCGCCTCGGGCACGCTGAACATGGCCAGCAGCGTGTCCAGCATGAAGCGGTTGTAGCCGTAGTACGCCGCCAGGTCGCGCTTCAGCTGCGGCCGGCGGGCGCGCTGGTTGGCGGCGCCGCCTCCAGGCGATACTCACGATGGCACGGCAGCGGGTGGGGGGCGCCCGCACCAAGCTCACCCCGTGCCCAACCAGCGCACGGACACCATGCCATGCAGGACGCCTGTGACTTTCTCGTGACACCATGGCGGCGGCCGCACTTAGGGTAGGGTCATGGTCGGGTATGGTAGGGCAATGACGGGGGAACCGGCGGCTGGGTGAGGGCACGTGGTCCACATAGTCCGCGCGCGCCTGCGCCGGGTCGCGCAGCGCGGCAAAGCTGCCCGGCACCAGGGTATGGTAGGGCAATCAAGGGGGGGCCCGACGACTGGGGTGAGGGGCACCTGGTCCACATAGTCCGCGCGCGGCCGCGCCGGGTCGCGCAGCGTCGCGAAGCTGCCCAGCACGCGCGCGACCTCCTTGATGCGCCGCAGCGCCGCGCTCAGGTCCGGCGCCTCGCCGGGGCCGGGCTCGGCGCCTTCCATCAGCGTCTCAAATGGCACCGGCGCGCCAGCGTCCGGCGCCACACCAGCCTCCGCCGCCTCCGCCGCGGCGGCCGCCGCGTCCTGAACCCTGCGTGCGGGCAGTCGTGCCGTGTGAGGCGGCCCAAGGAGCGTGCTGCCATGCTGCGCATGCAGCCAACCTGACACCTCGCCAGGCGCGCATGCGGCGGCCCTTTGTCAGCGCCTCATGCAGCGCTGGCGCGCCCGCCGGGCGTCCGCGCGCCGCGCGCGCACCCGCGGCTGCTGCGCTCGCGGCCATGATGCTGCTGCCCCTCATTGTGTGTCCGTCCAGAGCACGCACCATGAGCTTTACCAGCCTGGCTGCCATGCGGTTGCCACGATACATATACAGTTCAATGCTTTCAAGTCCAACATGCGCTGACAGCACCAGGTGCAGGCTCTGCTGCGATGGCGTGCGGCGCGGCGCGGCGCACCGCGCGCGGTCCAGCTTCTGCGCCTTGCGCTCCACGTCCAGCAGCGCGCCCTCGCCCTCCTCCTCCTCTTCATCTTCTTCGGGCTCCTCGCCGGACGACTCCTCGCCGGACGACTCCTCGCCGTCGTCCTCAATGTCCACATCTTCCTCCTCCTCGACATCCACATCGTCCGCCTCGCTGTCGTCGCCGCCCTTACCCCCCGCGGTGCCGCCTGTGTTGCGAGCACACGGGGCTGATCTATCAGTGCCTGCAACGGGCAGCACGGGGCGCAGCACGGCACCGCCATCATGCTCCACTATCATGCCGGGCGCGCCCTCACCGCCCGCTGCTCTGCCTCCGCGCCGACTTGGCACTCGTGTGCGCCCACACATGGGCGAGGCGGGCCGGCGCGCTGGCGATGCACTGATCACGGCGCACCCGCGCCGTGTCCCCCGCGCGCCGGCGCCAGCGCGCCAAACTCCTCATCCTCCGGCTCCTCGCCGGACGACTCCTCGTCGCTCCACAGCTCCGCCTTGAGGCTGGTGGGCGCGTCCAGCCCCGCGGCGGCGCCGCCGTCCGCGCCATACTCGTCGTCCAGGACATCTGCGCGCGGCGGGTCGCATTGGCATAACAGGCACCACCCTTGCAAGAGTGTCCTGACCTAAATGTATTGGAACCCAGCAGCATCGCTAGTACCCACACTATGTGCTGAGAGGTGGGAACAGCACTGCCGCCTCTGCCCATACCGTGCTCTCTGAAGGTTCAAAAGTCACTTGCGTGTCAGCAGCGCTGCAACAAGTATGCTGCCGGCCACGGCCTCTTAGCAGACTGCGCCCTCGTACAGCTGCTCACTCTGCCAAGGAGCTGCAGGGGCAGGAGCTCGCAATTACCCAACCAAGGCAAACGGGCTAAGCAGCATGCAAAGCGCCGCACCGGAGTCGCTGTCGGCGCCGGGCGCCGCCTCGGGCTCGGGCCCGGCCGCCGCGCCGCGCGTCGCCGTGGGCTTGAGCCAGGCCTGGTTCTCGTCGGTGAATCCCGTGCGCTGCTTCTTCACGGGTGGCGCCTGCGCGCGAGCCAGCGGTGCGCCCTGCTCAAGCGCTCGCCGCCTGGACGCGTCTGAGAACAACGCACCCCTCTGAGCGTGCACCAGGCAGCCAACGTGCCCGCAGTCTGCCAGCGGCGCCTGCAACTGAGCCACGCAAGAGTCCTGGACGACCGGTAAGCTCGTCGGCGTCTAAGCTGTCCTGGCCGGCACACAGTCTGAATACAGCACACTGTTTGCAGTCAGTGCGCTGCTCTGCAAGTGTGGCCCCTGCCATGAAGTAGAGAGTGAATGCGTTTGGCCCAGCGCCGGGACGGCTTGGTCGTGCAAGGGAGCGCGGCACACCTTACCGGCAGGCGGCGCCTTGCTTTTCCTTGCCACTGCCTTCACTCTTGCAGGCCCCCCGGTCCTGCAGCGTGTCACAGGGCCACCTCAGCCAAGCGTCAGTGCAGCCTTGACCCATTCCTGAGACGGGGAATAGCAGCAGCACTTGCCTCTCTTTTGTGCGGCCGCCGGCGGCCACGCCCGTGGGCGGGGCCTGTGCTTTGCGCTTTGCCCTCGCCATTGGTCCTGATCTTAACTCAGCACCAGCTGAAGGGAGCCTGCTGCTCCCTGTCCACCTCCTGCAGTCCCTGCTGGAGTGAAACCCTCTCGCAACCCCCTGCCACACAGCTGTGAGCTCGCGGATAGTGTCCAGCCAGTGTGTTGTGCACGCCTGCAAGCACAAGAGGCAGCACTTGTGAGGCTGTTAGAGTCGTGCAACAAGCGGCGAGTCCTGCTTGTGCCTGGGATGATTGCAAAGCCCAGCACAGCGGGCGCCCTCTTTGCTCAGTCGCCGCCGCCGGCACGCAATGTGGTCCGACACGTAGCCCGCCGGAGCATCATAGCCGCTAGGTCACAGGCGCCCCGGGGGATGTCTTCACTGCCGTCCCCGCGCGGGATCACAATGCGTGTGCGAGGTGTGGCTCCTGCCGCTGCTCCTATTGGCGTTTGATATGATGCAGCCCATCATTCGCAAACGCATTCCGCCCACTGGCCCCTCGCTGCGCGCCTGTGCAACCTGCTGCACTGCGCTGAGGTTGCGCAAACAGCAAGTGTGCAGCCCTGGCCTGGCACTAGGCAATCGCCGAGCCTTGGCAACATGTGAGTTTTTGCCGCCGCTGCACTGATGCGGCAATCTGTGCAGCCCGAGCGGGGATCTGCTGGGCGTGAACAAGATGCGCGAGTGCCTCGCTGACGCGGCCACAGTCAGCGACGCTGCGGCTGCGCCACAGGCGGCGTGGACAGCAAGGGGGGCTACGAGCCCGCGCGCGCTGCGGCGGCGGACATCGACATGGACGCCGCCGCGCAGCCGCCCTCGCTGGCGCCCGTGCTGAGCGCGGTCGTGATCGCGTCGTTCGGCGCGCTCGCGTTCGGCTTCCACCTGGGCGTCGTCAACGGGCCGTTGGAGGCGATCGCGGCCGATCTGGGCTTTGCCGGCAACGCCGGGCTGCAGGGCACGGTGCGGCCAGCGCACTTGCTGTGCATTAATGCGCCGGGTGCGCAGTGCGTCCTCTGTGGCTAAGCGTGCAGCAGCGGTGCTGCACCGCACCTAGCCACGGACGCCGCACACTCCTGCACGCCGGATGCTGAGCAGGTCCGCGGTGGAGCTCAGGGAGGTTCGGGCGTTTGCTTGTGCAGCGCTGCAGGCCCTGTGCGCACCCCGCGCCACCCACGGCGTGAGGCGGCCAGCGCTGGCAGGAGCCGGCCTGATCCATTCTGCAGGAGACGCTGGCGCCGCCCCTGGGGGAAGAGAAGCGTACGCGCTCGCAGTGGTTATTGCTGAGGGGCGCCTGCGAGCGCAGGTGGTGAGCAGCCTGCTGGCCGGCGCGGCGGTCGGCAGCCTGGGCGGCAGCGGCCTGGCGGACAGCTTCGGGCGGCGGACGACGCTGCTGCTGGACGCTGTGCCCATGGCGGTGGGGGCGCTGTTGTCCGCCACCGCCACCGGGCTGCAGGTGGGCGCCGGTCCCGAGGCGGGCCGCTCGCGGGAGGGCACGGCATGAAGTGCGAGGTTTTGCGCTCGTTCTGGTGCCGCTTTGGGCTGCAGTGCATGGCCCCTTGCGGCGCAGGTGTCCGCGTGCGGCGCGCCAGGCGTGCAAGCTTGCCAGGCTGCTGGCCTGTCGCGGCACAGCGCGCGGTGCTGATCAAGGGGGGCGCTGCCGCCGCGGCGCCGCAGGGGATGATCGCCGGGCGCTTCCTGGCTGGCATCGGCATCGGCCTGTCGTCCGCGCTCGTGCCGCTGTACATCTCAGAGGTGGCCGCCCGATTTTTGCTCTCAAGGCTATCGCAGAGGGACTGCCAGCGTCACCCACACAGCTTTTTATCACACAGCACCGTTGCAGCATGGCTTATCGGCTGTGAAAAGGGGCCATGCGGAGCTGGCCCCCCCATGCACAGCCGAAGGCGCCGCCGGCGGTGGGCGGTGTGCGTTGCCGCCGAGGAGGCGCGCCGTGCCGATGTCCTATGCCCTGATGACCAACAGGTGGCGCACTGCCCTATACCCTGATGACGCCGCCCAACCGGCAACAGGTGGCGCCCAGCCGCGTGCGCGGCGCGCTGGGCAGCATCAACCAGCTGGTCATCTGCATCGGCATTGTGGCCGCGCTGGTTGCCAATGTGACCATCCCGGCCACGCGCTGGCGCTCGCTGTTCCTGCTCGCCACCGCGCCCGCTGCGGCCCTGGGCCTGGGTGCGCCCTGGGTGCAGCGCACCCCCAGCGGCCTCAGCAGTGCGGCGGACGCCGTGTGCGGTGACGGGGGTGTCGGACGTGTCTCAGGCACGACGTGGGCGCAGCAGGCTGCCGTGCTGCGGAGCGGGTGTGAGCGACACCGCTTCAGTGGTGGCCAGACACGCGGCGAGGTGCCGCCGTGTGTCAGGATGGAGCCGTCAGGAACACAGGTGGCCTGTGCATAGTAATAAAGGGCAAGTGTGGCGAAATGGCAGGCATGCTGGCGGCGCCGGAGAGTCCGGTGTGGCTGCAGTCCAAGGGCCGCACGGCCGACGCGGAGGCCGCCGCGCGCCGCCTGTGGGGCGCCACCGCCGCCGGCCAGCTGTCGGACACCGCCGGCGCCGGCGCCGGCAAGGCCGCGCCGGTGCGCGCCCTGCCAGCCCTGGGCGCTCGCCCTTGCGCGCTAAGCAAGTCTGCCCAGCCAGGGCGCTGCCTGTGGTGTGTCAACGCTCAGCGCCGGCCGCGCTGCACAGGGAGCTGCAGCAGGCGTGGATCCGGGCGCTGCCGGCTGCTGCCTGCCGGCTGCGGGCACGCTGTCGGGCAGCCACAGCGCGCGCGTCGGAACGCCGGCTAGGGCGTAGCACGGGTTGTCAGACGGGGTCTCATGGGGCTGAGCGCGCGCGCCAGGTGGGCATGGGCGAGCTGCTCGGCAGCCGCAGCGTGCGCATCGGCATGGCGCTCTTCCTGCTGCAGCAGGCGTCCGGTATCAACGCGATCGTGTACTTCTCGTCATCGGTCTTCGCGCAGGCGCGCCGCCTGGGGCCGGACCCTCGCCCCGGCCTGCCGGCGCGCGCGCGCGGCACATGCTGCGCGCCCCCGTGCTGCGCGCGTGCGGCTCCCTCGCCCCGCGCCAACGGCAGAGCTGGCACAGGAGCCGGGCTGCGCTCGGATGTGCATCGAGCTTGCATGCTCACCGTCTGGTCGCACGCGGTGAAGTGGGTCGTACACGCAGTACAAAACATATACTTACATTCTTACAGTCGTGTTGGCCTGCCACACCAAGGGACATTGCGCACAATAACGGTCGCGTGCACACGTGCGCCGACCCAGTCACGCGGCACCAGGCAGCAATGCGCAGGCCGGCGCGCGCAGGCCGGCATCGCGAGCGCGGCGCTGGCGAGCGCGGCGGTCGGCGTGACGAACGTAGTCGGCACGGTCGTGGCCGCCTCGCTGATGGACCGCGCCGGGCGCAAGCAGCTGCTGGCGCTCTCCTTCGGCGGCATGGGCCTGTCCATGCTGGCGATGGCCGCCGGGCTGGGCCTGCCCTCGCTCGCGCCGTACGCGGGGCCCGTCGCGCTGGTGCGGGCGCTGGCACGAGGCCGCGGCGCAGGCGGGCCCGGGGTAGTTTGCGCTGACGCCGCCTCCCTGCAGTCGTTGTGCGTCCAACACGGAGCAGGCGGTCCTCGGACGGGCGCGGCGGTGGTCGGTGCGGGGAGCGCGGCAGCGGGACGGGCGCGCGCGGCGCGAGGGGCTAGGGGGCTAAGCCTACCCTGACGCCGCGCGCAGGTGGGCACGCTGGCGTACATCGTGAGCTTTGCGCTGGGCGCGGGGCCCGTGCCGGGGCTGCTGGTGCCGGAGATTACGCCGCTGCGCCTGCGCGGTGCGGGCCGCCCCAGGGCGCCTCGCACCCTGCCCTGCGCGCTGACGGCGCCAGCGCTGCGCGCTGCCCGCCGCGCGAGGCCCACCTCGCACAGCAACGGTTGGTGCACACTTGCAGAAAGTAACATTATCTACGCCTCGCACCTGGAGGCGCAGCCCCTGCAGTGCAGCCGTCCGGGAGGGCGCCGCCCGAGCGCGCGGCTGCGGCGCAGGGCGCGCGGTCTCGGCCAGCCTGGTGACGCACTAGGTGGCCACCCTGGCCATGGGGTAGAGTAGGGTAGGGATGGGTTCATCCTATTCCTACACCGCGCAGGGCGCGCGGTGTCGGCCAGCCTGGCGACGCACTGGGTGGCCAACCTGGCGATTGGGCAGCTGTTCCTGCCGGCGCTGGGCCGCTTCGGCGTGTCGGCCGTCTACCTGTTCTTCGCGGCCGTGTGCGGCTTCACCGTCGCCTTCACCGGCAGCCAGGTCGTGGAGACCAAGGCGCGCCGCCTAACAGCGACATATTTCATTGCCGCCCAGGTCACCTTGACCCACTGCAAAAACCCTCAATCAAGCCGGCAACGGCCCCTAACGGGGCCCAGCTCAGCTGCTGAAATACATCTTGCGCGGCCATGCATAACGGCCCACGACTGTAAGCAGCGGTGCATATGTGCTTGCTTTGCTCCCGCCCTCCGGCTTGGCGGTCGGCGGTGGGTGCCAGCCCTCTGGTGGCGCGCAGGGACTGTCGCTGGAGGAGATTGAGTACGCAATGAGCAAGTGAGGGCGCGCGCGCTGGGCCGCCCAGCGGGGCTGAGGCGCGCAGTCCTGGCGGCCGCCCACCGAGAAGATTGTGCAGAGTCGTGCACACTTCAGCTCCTGTCTGCTTCGGTGCTTTTCCAGTTTTGCTGGCAGTGGTACGGCCTGTAACTCAAGTGCTTTGCGCCTCGCGCCTCATCAGGCTCAGTCAGGACCACAGCCGGCCGTGAAACATGTAGGCCCAGGCCCACGACTGTGCTGCCTGTCAACTATTCCGCCATGACGTCCGTTCACAAGCTTGACACAAGTCGGTAGCAGCATGCCTGCCTTGCGGGTGCAGGCAAGGCCACTGAGGCTTGACAGCAGAGACCGCCAAGCACGCAGCAGGGGAGAGCGCATGTGCTATGCGAGCGGCCCACAGCACTTGTTGAGTATCAAGTGTGGCGTTACAAGCTCCTTGCACTTGTTTGCTCTGCCGTCCGGGCACACTCTTGCGGCACTTCAGAGGTGCCGCACGCCTGAGCAGCCCGACCAGTTCAAACCTTCACTGTCTCTTCAGTGTGTCTCTTCAGTATGAACTATGCCTTATCAGTCTTTACTACACGTCAAGGCAGTCACTCCACATCTTGCCTTCTGCAACGCCAGTCCTCCTGTCCGGGTGGTCAGCTAAGGAAGGGGCAAGGGCAGCGGCATGCACGTACAGCTGCGCTCACGCGCCGCACGCACTTACATCAGCTTTGACTCGGTGACCACATAAAACACATTTATCTAGTGCGTTGTTAATCTCAAGCTCTGCTGACGAGCCCGACCCAGCATGCTGGCTGGCGAAAACGCTCGCAGAGCGCTGAGCAGAGGCGGCTGCGTTGCTGACATGCTCAGTGCCAGGCTGAGAGCGCGTTTAGTCTGTGGTGTTCACAACAGTTCAAAGCCCAAAAATGGCAAAAACCCCCGAGAGCTCACAGCGTTTGCTGCTAGATCACGCTGCGGCTGTGCACAAGTCAGAGCCTATGCTATAGGTCGCATACCCCTGTCAGCAGACATGTCATGGCGCGGGCCCTATGCAAAAATGGTGCACGCCTGGGGCACAGCCGCCCGCCTGCGCCGCGCTGCCACAGCGCATGCGGCAGTCACCTCCTGCGCCCAGAGCCCGCCAGGGACATGCGCAGTCACGTTCAACGCGCAGAGGCCCGGCAAGGGGGCGCCGCTCACAAAGACGCTCATACGTCGAGTCGCCGCAGCCGGCGCCGGCGCTCACAGCGCGGGCCGCCCGCCGAAGCGGCGCTGCCGCGCGGCGTACTCCCGCAGCGCCGCCGCGAGCTCGGGCGCGCCAAAGTCGGGCCAGCAGGCGGGCGCAAACACGAGCTCTGCGTGCGCGGCCTCCCAGGCCAAGAAGTCGCTCAGGCGCTGCTCGCCCGACGTGCGCACAAGCAGGTCCACGTCGCGCGCGCCGGGCGGCAGGCCGGCGGACCAGAGCTGGCCCGCCAGCGCCTCGCGCGTCGCCTGCGCGCATTGTCTGCAGCTGGGCAGGCCCCCCGTGTTGGACCTGCTGGCCAGCGGCGCGCTCCTCGTGCCTGTGCTCGGCTCATGTCTGCTGCCAGCACCGAGGTGCGGCCTGTGGGCTCTTTAAAGTGCATACTACAAGAGCGCAGCTTTTCATGCAGACAGACCGAAGAGGCACTCACGGCCCTCGAGGAACAAGACCCTGTGCGCACACGCGTGCGCGTGGCGCACGTCCTCGGGCCGCAGCTGCCCTTGCTGCACTTCCGCGGCGAGGCGTGCTGCCGCGGCCGCGATGTCCGCGCGCGCGCTGTACGCGAGCGCGATGCTCAGGTGCAGCCGCTCGCAGGCCGCGGTCTCCTCCTCTGCCCTGCGAGCGCGCATCGTGACATCGGCCTGCAGGTCAGCTTGCACGCCAACGGGCCCTCAGGTGTTGAGGATCGTAACAAGGTGCGCACCTCCTACGGAGTGCAGCGCAGGACTCAAGCTTCCAGGCCTGCAACCGGCCAGCGACAAGCCTGTGCAAGCTCACGCTTTGTTCCTGGCCCTGGCAGGCGCAAGCGTCACTCGCCCGCGCCTTGCCAGGCGACAGCCAGTCGCCTCTCGCGCGCCGCGCTCGACGGTCGCCGGCGAGATCGGAGCGCGCGGCACCGCGCGCCATGCAGGGGCTCGGGCGCGGCGCACCGCGCCGCCACCGCGCGGACGGACGCGGGCAGCAGCGCGCGCTCGCCCGGGAAGCGCAAGCGCACGCCGCGGCTGCGCAGGCCCGCCAGCTCGCGCCCGAGTGCCCCCTCCACCAGTGTGAGCAGCGCCCCCAGCTCCGGCGCGCCGCGCCGGCGCAGGTTGTCCGCCGACAGGCCATACACCTGCGCGGCGAGGCCGCGCTCGGGCAGCCGGCCGGGAGCCCGTGCGGCCGCGCCCCGTGCGCCTGTGCTCTCCTGCCGCCCGCGGGCTTGCGAGGGGCGCGGCTGCGGCGCCCCGGGCTGCGGCGCCCCGGGCTGCGGCGCGGGGGCGCGCGGGCGGGCGCTGTCGGGGGCGCCGCACCGTCAGAGCAGGTATGCCCCACTCGAGGCACGCTGCGACGACGCGGCGCAGCGCCTCCACGCCCTGCGCATGCCCGGCGCTCACCGGCAGCGCGCGCCGCCGGGCCCAGCGCGCGTTGCCGTCCATGATGATCTGCGCGTCCAGCTGTATGCTGATGCTGGTGTCTGACAAGCGGCAACGCTGCTTGGGCGGGCTAAGAAGGGCTCTAGAGCATCCATGCCCCCCCCCTCCTGCTACCACAGCTTGCGCTATCAGCCAAGGTTGGCAATTCATGGTAGTAACTGAATCGTCCTAATACATAAACTTCAGTCATCGTTTACAGCGCGCAGTGCCTGGCAGGGAGAACGGCCAACACGCTTGGGACGCACTGCGACATGCTTCGGCCGGCGCGCGGCTGGCACGTCCAACACTGGCACATCGGACAAGCGAGTGACGCGCACAGCTACGCAAGGCCTGCCTCTGGGGGCAGCAGCGCAAGGTGGGCGCCCGCTGCACGTGCTCAGGAACATGCGCGCATGGTGCCTCTGCTCGTGTGCCTAGTGCCCACTACAGGCTGCAGGTCATCAGACAGGTGCTGTGCTCCCAACCTGGGAACTGTCGAGCACGCATATATAAATGACCATTGAATGGATTATTCCTGTAGTACAGCCGTCTTCAAGCCCGAATTGGCTGGTCACGGGCGCAGCCTATAATTGCATAGTCATATGCAATACCGCAGTATTGTATGTCATTTTTCTCAACTTATTGTTGAGCTAGGCACGCATGCCACTGCGCGCATGTCCACGGGTACCATGAAAACGAGCATGGTGCAGCATACACTCAGAGCTGCGGGCGCAGGCGCACTATGCGGGCCCCTCTTTTGCCTGCGGCCGGCCGGCACCGGACCTGGGCTACGCCGACGACTTCTGCCTCCTAGCCTCCACGGCCGATGACGGCGCCTCCTGCACCTAGCTCACAAGCACCTTATCTAAGGTATATTCACCTTGCGCGCAATGTCGAGGAGGCGCTAGAGGTCGGCGGCCATGGATACTAGCAGGCAGAAGTCGTCTGCGTACCCGGTACTTTGCCGGCCGCACACGAGAGAGGGGCCCGCATCGCGCGCCCGCGCCTCAGTTCCCAGTGTAGGCTGCACTATGCTCGCTATCATGTCCTCAAGACCAAACAAGCCGTGTAACTTGAGCTGGGCGCCTGCTAGGGCGGCATCCATTTGGGGTGGAGTACATGTGTTTGTTTGTCACAACAGCAAATCAGAGCTTACCAGTGATGGCCAGGAGTTCACGCTGCCGTTGAGCAAGGCCACATCAGACCGGCTGGCCACTAGACGTGGGGAATCCGAATGCCATAGCCTGGAATGGTGCCCAGCGCATGTAAGGAGCTTGAAGCAGCACGGGGGGCACTGCCGAACAACGCTGCATGTGCTGCACGCTGCATCTGGGGAGTGCGGCATTGGCAATTACATGCGGGGTGCTTGCTTCTCCGATAGGTTGATCTGGTGTGTAATATAATGCAGCTCCATGTAAGAGTCACCCCATGAGGCTTGGAGACTCATCAGCCCAGCTGGGCGCGCATTGTAACAAACCTATCCTTACATGAGCATGCTTGAAACCAAAGTTCAAGACCGAAACACGTATCAGCCTAGCTGGGGTGCGATGTGTTGCACTTTTGTCCATTGATCCCGCCATGATGGGATGCGGAGTGCAGCGCAACCAGATTGAAACCTGCTGGAGCTGGCGGAGGCATGCAGCGGATTCCATCAGGCGCCCCACACATGTCGTGCCTGCTTTTCACACTGCACAGCGTGCAGTCAATGCTGCACATGACAGCGCAGGCCTTTGCTTGCGCCTGCAGGCGGCAGACTGCAGCAGATCCTGTGGTGTAAACAGGAGTTGTGCATGACGGGCGTGGGCACAGCCGAGACTGGTGTGCCATGCCCTGTGACGTGCTCCCAGGCGCGGATGGAGGTGCGTCACGGACCAAGCTTACCGGTGGCAGGGACGAAGCTGGAGCCCTCGTTCACCCCCACAGGATTCGCGTGTGTGCAGCTGCAGCATGGCCACATAGTACGCTTTGTCTCCCTGTGCTAGGATACCTCCCACAATGACCTGGCTGTGGTCCAAGCAGCCCGCTTGCCTGCCGCCGCAATGTGCGGTCTCACAGGCCCCCACTGCCTGCAGGGCCTTGCAATTCGCTGCCTCCAGTGCATGCGTGCAGGCCAGGGTGAATGTGCGGCTCGCAAAATCCCCAATCCCTGGCAGAACCTAGCACTTCACTGCGTCCAGCGCATACTTGCAGAACAAGAACGTGGGGCTGGCGGCGCCCTCGCGGTAGTACGCATACGCCATTGTCGACTCGGGGTCCATCGACTCGCCCAGGAAGCTGCGGTCGCATGCCCCGGCGCGCGTCAGTCACCGCGCCAGTTCAGACCAGTTCCGGCGCACTGCACACTGGCGTGGGCGCGAACAGCCTCGAGAAAGCTGCACACAGGATGGCCTCATGTTGTACGGCTCAATCGGCCTCGCACATCAGCAAGCATGGGAAAGTTCAGACCCCCGACGCTGCAATGTCGAAGGCACACCAGCGGCGAGCACTGAGCACGGGCGCGGTCCAGTCGCGCAGGGGGGGGGGCGCGCACAACTGCAGCTCCTTGATCTTGCCGAGCAGGAACTTCATGGCGCCCTGCGACTTGGCCTTAAACTCCTCCTGCTCCGCCTCGGGCAGCTTGTCCATGACCTTCTTCAGCCAGGGCTGCGCGCGCGCGCGCGGCCCGCGCCGCCTCAGGCGCTCGCCCGCCTGGCTGACTTGTTGCCCGCGGGACTGGGCATGCTCGAGGCGCCACCCTTGTGGCACGGCGCCCTGGTCACCCTCGTAGCGCGGCGCCCTGGTCACCCTCGTGGCGCAAAGCCCTGGCCGCACGTTGCCCACACCGCATGACCGCATGACCGTTCTCCTCAAGACAGCTGCGTGCGGGGTTATGTACGCCCCCAAGCACTGTACTAGATGGCAGCGCAGGAACCTGTGAGGCAACAGCTCATCCACGACATGATGAGAATCCGGCAGGACGCCGCTGTGGTGTCGCTGTCAAAGCGCTGCGCCTCCTAGCCTAAGGTGCCCATCTCAACGTGAGCTGCTACAGAGCTGCCGCATGCGCTGTGTGGAAGCAAGAGCTCAGCACATCCATGTCATTGTTGCGCAGGCTGTTGCAGCAAGGGAGCGAGAGCCTGAGAGGCTGTGCACATCCCGTAGACCGGCACTTGCCTGCCTGTGAGCGCGCTAGCCGCCGGCAGAACGGCGCTCAGGGAGCGCCTGTCAAGCAGGCCAGGAGCCGGGCATCACCTTGATGTAGGCCATGAACGCCTTTTTATCGTAGGAGGGCTGCTCCTGCGCACCCCCGGCAATGCAGCGGTCGCTGAAGGTATTGCAATAGCCCATGTAGCAGCAGCATGGAAAGAACCTTGTCGCAATGGGCACCAGCCAGCAGCACGCCAGGCAAGCAAGCCTCCTGACAGAAGCGGCGGGCCACGCGAGCGCACCGTGAGCCGGAAGGACTCGATGATGTCCACCACCTTGCGGTCGGTGTCCTCCACCTTCTCCTCTGCCTCCTCCGCCGACGCGTTAGCGCCCGTGTCCACGTGCACGCCGCCCAGCGTTTGCCACTGCGCGCCGAGACGCGTGTTACGTCGGCTGCAGTGGCTCCCTCACTGCTCTGCTCCCCTACTGCTCTGCTCCCTAAAGCAATGGGGGGGCAGAGCAGGGGCTCAACCGCTTTCACCAAGTGTGGCTGCCGCAACTGCACCGCAGCTGATGCAAGCCGTGCAACACGCCGGCAGCATGGCGCGCTTACTGGCAGGGAGTCAGCCCCGTCTTGCCGTGCCAGGACCCACGCAGTTATCAGAACAGTGGCAGGCGAGCAGGCCGGCAGAGGCAGGCCCGGCCGGCCGCACCGAGCCATCGACTTCAAAGAAGAAGCCGTCCTCGACCTCACGCATTGGATAGCTGTCTGCGAACATCTCGTCGCCTGCATCATCGCCTGTGTTAGACCTGCCAGCGCACACGCGCCAAGCGGCAACGTGTGTACAGGCCAAAAGCGCACCTGACAGCTTGTCCTTGTAGATGATCATGGCGGCAAATAGATAAACTTGAGCCCGCTACTTTGTGCCTCTGGGCAAAATGTCCTCGTCTCCAAATTGCGCTGCACAGCACTCCTTCCTGCCTGCCGGCTGGCCCTTGCAGGGTCTTCGGGCCACCAGTAGCTTTGCTCACTTGTTTCAATCAGTCACAACAGACTTGCCTTCAACACTGCTACTGCCTTAGGCAGGCACAAAGAGATAAGTCAGATCTGTGCGTAACTGTGCCACACACATGCGCCCCACGAACAAACAGCTAAGCGCAGCGGCCTTCCCTGTTGCGTGTCCTGTGTGGCGTCACTCAGATTTGGCAGAAATCCTGCTTTACTGGTTGTGTGCCCTGTGTGTTTGACCCCACATCTGCAATCGCCTTTACGCCCCCTGTCCATAGGACGCAGCGAATGCCCTGCATGCGGGGGGCTGTCGGGCTCTACCGCATGCTTGCCGCATATGAGGCGCGATGGGAGGCGCGGGTGTCCTTCTTAGAAGGCGAGACATGCAGACTCGCACGCAGGGGTGAAGCCGGCGGTATTGCGGGCGCAGGACGATACGAGAGCAGGGCAAGCGCACATTGACCCGCTGAATGCGAGAGCTGCAGAGCTGGCAGCAGCCTGCTTGGCTCAGGTGGCACAGCAGTCACAGGCCGCTGCCGCAGCCGCGGACCAGCGCGCGGCCGCTGTTCAGGCGCAGGCGGCGGCCATGGAGGGCACAGCGGCCGCTGCCGCTGCCAGGGCCATGGCCGCGGGCCAGCAGGCTGCAGATGCGCGCCTGTCTGTTTGCAAGCCGGCTCCTACCGCCAAGGATCAGGCGCAAGTTGCAGGACCAGGCCCGGCGCGAGCCCAACAACCTGCCGCGGGGTTGTCGGGAGGCCAGGACGACCGGCGGTGGGAGTGCCTGCGCGACGTGGGCGTGGACCATGCGCAGCTCTGGCGCGCGGAGCACGTTAGGCTGGGGCGGCCCGCCGCGTCACGTTCTAGTGCCCTGCACGCTTGCTGGCGCCAGGCGCACAGCATTTGGTGATGCCGACCGAGCGGTGCGCGCCGTGTAGCGACACGGCGTCTACCTGCCAGGCAATATGACAGAGGGTGAGCGAGTCTAGTAACGGGCGCTGCTCCTCGCCCCTCTGCGCATGCGCGCCACAACAAAGCACGCGAGGTTGCATTATAGCCGCCTGATGATTGATATTGGCATAGACCAGCCAGTAGCAGTAGAGTCAATTGTAGGTACGGAGTTATGCTGCGGCGAGCGGGTGTCTGCGAACACTTGCTTGCAGGCCGTCCGGTGTCGGAGGCGGCTGCTGCTCCTCGAGTGTGTTGCCACAAGTGGACGTCATACTCGGTATGTGTTGGCTCACAGCAACCAACCCTGATATGGTCGGGAAAGCGCGCATGCAAGGTGCACCCAGCAACGAGGCCCTCGTTACGAGGGCCTGTGTTGTGACATGCCGAGTTCTGGGTCCCTCACAGGGTCATCCCAGTTCGCAGCATGAAACAACACAGCCCATGTCGCTGTGTGCACCTTGCAAGTGCGCGCTCTCCAGATCACGTCAGGGTTGCTTGCTGTGAGCCAACTCATACCTAGGATGGCGTCGACGTGTGACAACACAAGGAGCAGCTGCCGCCTCCGACACCGGTGGCCCTGCGAGCGGGTGCTGGCAAACACCCGATCGCTGCAAGGCTGCGTACCCCTGCCCCTGCAGGCATTGCTGTACAGCCCCTGCGTCTGCAGAGCTGCGTGCACTGCCAGCAATTCTGCAATATTTTGCTGATGGTGCAACCTGCTGCGGACAGACAATGTGTGAACCCTAAGCTCATGTCTGTATAATCAACGGATGTGCTGGCTGCACCACTTGCAGCAAGGCTCATTGGGGCGCGCCGGCCAGGCATAGCAAGTTGTTGGACTCCTGTGAGGAAAACACAACACGTAACTGTGCCATCCAATGTAACACGCACCCTGCATTTGCCTCTAGCCAGAGATGATTGATACAATTTATTCAATACATACTACTACATATTACTTCATTCAAGAAGGCAAGGGCGCGCGCACTCACAGCTCTCTTGCCATGCAGAAGACCCGGCTGCAGACATGTCTTCCTAGCAAGCAGCATTGTATGCTGGCCACGTTGCCCCGCGCACGCCGTGCCGCACGCCTCAGCGCGGGGCTGCGCACATGGTTGGATGCGGGGTTGAGCTTCCGCTGCACAGCCTGCGGCCGTTGCTGCCAGGGAGGAGCGGAGCGCACGGTCCAAGTCCGCGCCTACTCCACAAGTCACGCTGGCGATTGCATTGTATTTATTAGTAACGCCGAGTGTGCCTCTGGGTGCAGGTGAGCAGGCGCGAGGCGGAGGCCATCAGCGAAGAGCTCGACGTCACGGCGGAGCAGTTCACTGCACGCTACGTGGAGGTGCTGCGCGGCACCAAGCACTCAGCGCACCAGTGCCGCTTGCGAGGTGCGCGCGGGTCACCGAAAGGCTGATCAGACGGTCTGTGCGGTGCAGGACGGGACGTTCGCCGACCAGGTCTACCGCCCGCTGCGCAAGAACGCCGTTGGGGATGCGTGTGTATTCCTTGACGGCCGCCACTGCTCCGTCTACAACAGCAGGCCCGCGCAGGTGGCCGCGGCACTTGCTAGCAGTGGCTCTGTTGACCAGCAGCAACCAGGCGCCGCACTCCTTAAAGTCTCGCCCCGCGTGCAGTGCCGCACGTACCCATTCTGGCCGGAGCACGTACAGAGCGCGCACGACTGGGAAGCGGAGGCAGCGCGCTGCGAGGGCATCACGGCAGCAGGCTGTGCCACGCAGGCCGGTGCGGCCTGGGCTGGCAGCGCCATGCCATGGCAACTCGCTTGCACTAGCTGCTTTACGCGTATACGCTGCACTTGGTATTAGCGTCGATGTGATGTTGAAGCCCTTTATGTACGGTTGCACCGGCGAACAGAGTGTTGCACGTCTCGTGCACCGTGCCCAGAGCCGTTGCGTCACTCGGGCGCTCGCCTTGGGATGCAGGCACGCCCGATGTTGGCGAGCGCACCGGGGCCGGAGGCGACGAGGCCCGGCACGCAGGCAGCCATGGAGGGGCGGACAGTGGCAGCATGCCGAAGGCGGCACAAGCCGGCGCCGGCTCGGAGGCCCGGGGCGGGCCGGCCGGCCGCAGCGACGGAGGCGGCGGCGCCACTGTGGACGCACATGAGGTCATCATCAACCTGGCCCTGGAGGAGGTCCGCCGCAGCGGCGAGATGGGCGGCCTGACCTACAGGCGCGCCTCCCGCGTGCGCCTCCTTGCGGATGCATTGGCCTCAAGTCTGAGCGACATGTCTGGGGCGTCTCTCCTCCAACGCGCATGCTGCAGCGCCGGTGCACGCGCGAGCGGCATCTTGTATGAGCGACCTGATGCTGCGCCCCTGCTCTCGCAGTCACCCAGCGCCCCGCCATTCTTAGCGCATGCTGCCACGCCTCATGTCCGCAGATTTTTCTTGCATGCAAATCTGGCATGAAATAGCTCACATTTGGATGGGAGGAATGCCACGTATCATCGGTAGTCACATGTTACTTTCTGCAGGTGAGCAGGCGCTTGCTCAGTGCTTTGCAGGCTGTGTGGTTCACGCCGCTAACAGCGCACGCCATTTCATGAGCAATACTGCGCACTATACCAGAGACTCTCTTTCGAGTGCCCATTGCTGCGCGTCGCGCGAGCGGCGGGCGGGGCGCGCGCGCAGCGACATGCGCGAGCTGCTGGAGGAGGCCGGCACGGGCCTGGCGCGCGAGCTGGCGGCCGACTTCTTCGCGGGCCACGCGCGCGCGGTGGTGCACCAGAGCGCGGCGATGCGCGTGCTGCAGTCGCGCAGCGGCGCCGGCGAGGCCGCTGTCTACAAGCGGTGTGCGGGCGCCAGCGGGGCTGTCATAGCCAGTGCCGCGCCTGCTGCACGTCGTTGACCCGAGTGTGCTGCAGGCACCACGTCCGCGTAGTGAGTGCTCTGCCATTGATGCCCGGCGAGAAACGGTGGTTACGAGGGATGCTCGTGGGCGTCTTCGGTTAGTCTGGCTCACGCTCCAACTCAACATGCATGCGCTGTTACACTCACTAAGCCTAGTCCACCGCCTGCACACGTGCAGGTCGCTGGTCTTCCGGGCAGCGCCCGCCTATGCGCAGACCGAGGTCTACATCCGGGCCGCCGCCGCGGAGGGAGGCGCCGCGGTCCCAGGCGACCCCGACCTGGGCAGCTTGCGCGGCTGGGCCATCTGCCGGGCGGCGCTCGCGCAGGCGCCGCACCGCGCGCTGGCGCTCGCGCTCGCGTTCCGCCGCGCCGCCGCGGCCGCGGCCGGCCCCGCGCCGCCGCTCGAGGCGCCGCGGCGGCTGGCGGTCGTCGGTGCGGCTCTGTCCGCGCTGCCGCGGCTCTGCTGGGCTGTTTGTGCTGCATGTGAAGTGAGGCAGCATCGCCTGTGCGGCCTGAAGGCAGGCTGCGTGCGCGGCCTGGCACGAGCGCATGCAGCGATAGCACGTACAGGGCTCCAATAGGCCTCGCCTGGGGCCAGTGAACATGGTTTGGCGCGTCATGATGAGTATCTGATGAAGCGTGGACTGCCAGGTCGCGCTGACAGGAGCATGTGGGCTCGCCTATGCCGCCCGCTTCTGCGGTGCACGGCAGGAACGCCGCGAGGACCAAGCCGCTCTGGGCCTGCGCCAGCAGGGTCGGGCGGCGGCGCGCTGCCCATGGCGCTGCTCGGCGCGCTGCCGGGCCTGGCCGTCGACGCGGTGGAGCCCGACGCCGAGGTGGCCGCGGCGGCGCAGCGCTTCTTCGGCGTGCCGGCGGGCGGTGGCGTGCGCCTGCGCCTGCACGCGCTGGACGGCGTAGCGTTCCTGGGCGACGCGCGCCGCGCGGGACAGGTGCACAGGGCTTCAAGCACTGATTGTTGATGCTGTCGCCAGCCCCAGGAAGGTTTTGTTGCACGGAGGAGTGGGGCCGCGGCGTGATGGCACCAGTGGGCGCGCGTCGAGCCGCACGCTCAGCGAACTGTGCACGGGCCCCAGTGTGAGGTCAGGTGTCAAGCACAGTGGCGTCATGGCGCTCTGACAGGAAATCTGGACTGGCTTCGACATGTGAGGCGTTCAGATTTCCTGTAAGGGTTCGGAGCGCCATCAGCGTCGCAGTGCAAGACACGGCTGATCGTGCGCATGTCCGCGCAGTTTGATGCGGTCCTCATAGACGCAGCGCTGCCCGACCCGGCCGACGCCACAAACATCATTGCGCCGCCACCGGATCTGCTGTCGGATGAGGCGCTGGCCGCGCTGCGTCGCTGCTTGAGGTCCGCGCACACACTCTGGCATTGGCGTGCAGATGAGCTGTTATTGTGAACAAGAGCCAGGGGAAATTATTAATGTGTAATACATCCTAATATTGCTAGAGGTAAAGTATGCATGTCAATGAGCGCATGAAAGCAACAGCTGCAGTACGCGGCAGGCCGGGCGGCGTGGTGGCCGTGACCGTGCCGGGCGGGGCGGCCGCGCGGGCCGGCGTAGCGGCGCGCCTGTGCACGGCGCTGGACGCGGTGCACGCGCTGAGCACGCCGCTGCAGAGCACGCTGTTCGCGCGCGCGCGCGGCGGGGCCGGCGGCGCGGGCGGCGGCGCTGCTGGGCGTGGCGATGTGCCGCTGTGGCGGCTGGCGGCCGAGGCGGAGGCGTGCTCCGAGCTGCGGGCGCGCACTGTGACAGGCGTAGCGGGCAGTGCTCAAAACATGTGTTGTACATGCCCCACCTCAAGAACAAAAATGTCTGCTCACGCGTGCTGCCCGGCCTGCAGCGACAACCACACGTCTTCGCTACAGAAAGCGCCCTGAGACTGCATGCCTCCGCGAGCGAGCGACCGGCGCCCAGAGCATGCTTTGCGCGCAGGGCCTGCTGGGGGAGCAGCTCTTGCACGAATGGCTGCGCGCATGGGCGCTGGACGATGGCCTGCATGCGTTTGTGCAGCGCGAGGGCGGCGGCTGGCTGCCGGCGCACGCGCTGGCCATGCTGGCCGAGGTCCCACATGGAATAAGTGGCAGGAGGCCTGGTCAGCAAAAGCCATGACCATCCCTGTTACAGTTGGCCCTGCCTTGAAACAGATAGGCTAGTCCCGGGCCGATGCCCACTGCAGCACAGAGCATCTCCTACCATAAGCACTTGTGCTTGCTTTTGTGTTGACATCCGCGTGAAAGCCTTTCCTGTACAGCGCACGTATGCTACACTCCTAAGCGCATAGCACGACAGCTGGTGCATGCACCTCTCCTTCCTGGAATGCGACAGTGTTTGCATGCATGCCTCTTTATGCATGCAACACCAGCCGTGACTCCTGTGCTGCAGCGAGATCACTTTCGCATCCCGCCTTGTGTCAATGCACACTTGCGAGAAGCATATTATGTGCATATATGTGAATCTGAATCTGATACCTCGAGCCGGCACGTACATAACAGCGCCCGCCACCAATGCCTGGTCGATGTCCCCAACAGTCGTCATGTGGAGCCAGAGTACTACTCACAGCACTGCCACCAGCGCTGCCATGAGCGCAAGCAGTGCAGAGCGCATCGGCCGTGCAAGCCCGGGCTTGAATAGCTCACCACCGTCCAGGTCATACGGCTCAGGCTGTCATAAGGCTCAGGCTGTGAATCGCGCAGCTGCTGCCCGCTCATTCGCTGCCGCTGAGCTAGCGCATGCAAACTCAACAGACAAGGCCAGTGCGCCCCCCGCAGCCCCGACCACATCCCGACTCTGCACATCACTAGCCATAGTTGCCGGCATGCGCGCGGCCTCCTTGTGCACTCATGCAGGTCCGGCAACATCAGCCCAATCAGGCTGCAACCGCCCCGCACTTCCCGACTCAGTGCAGGTTGTGCAGTGCCTTTGCAGCCATGTCCTTCAAGTAACGAGAGCCACCTCGCGCCTGCAGCCTGATCAGCGCTGCGCGGCCCCCGCACTCTTTCACACAGACCTGGTTCTTGGTGTGGCTTTCACACAAGTTCGTGAGCGCCGTTGCCGCCATTTCACTTACGGCAGGAGAGACTCCACGTGCCAGCAGCCCCACCAGCGCGGGTACCCCCCCGCACTCCCCGATGCAGTCCTGGTTCTGGGTGTTGTCGCAGCAGAGGTTTGTGAGCGCCGTTGCAGCGTCTCCCTGCACAGCAGCACGTGTGCCAGGCGCCAGCAGCCCGATCAGCGCGGGCACTCCCCCGCACTCCCTGATGCAGTCCTGGTTCTGGGTATTCTTGCAGCAGAGGTTTGCGAGCGCCGTTGCAGCGGTCCCCTGCACAGCAGCAGAGTGCCCAGGCGCCAGCAGACAGACCAGCGCTGCGACACCTCCGCACTGCCCGACGCTGATCCTCTTCTGGGGTTGCTCCTGCACAGGGCTCGCAGCGCGCTCGCAGCGTGCTCATGCACGGCAGTAGAGTGCCCAGGTGCCAGCAGTGCGATCAGCGCCGGTTCTCCCCCGCACTCTCTGACGCTGTCCTTGTTCTGGCCACAGTCAGCGCACAGGTTTGCCAGCGCCATGGCAGCCGTCCGCTGCACAGCATCAGGGTTGCCAGGCGCCAGCAGCCCAAGCAGTGCGTATACGGCCCCACACTCCCTGACGCTGTCCTTGTTCTTCATGTTGTCCCAGCACAGATTTGCCAGGGCCGCGGCAGCCTGCTCGTGCACCGCAGCAGAGCCGCTAGGCGCGAGCAGCCCTACCAGCGCCGCAATGCCCCCGCACTCCCTCACATAATCCTTGTTCCCACTGTTGCGCATGCACAGGCGTGCCAGCGCATGCGCAGGCCTCCTGCTGCGCGGCGGCCGAGCAGCCAGGCGCCAGGTGTCTGACCAGCGCAGCAGCGCGGCGGCGTGCACCACCTTGCGCCATCGTGTATGCGTTGCTGCGCCCTCCAAATGCAGCTTATTCACTTGTTCATGCACATCACTCAGCCTGGCCTCATGCTCAGCATGTATGCCCGCACCCGCTCGTGGTTGTGCGCAGTATGCAAGTAGGCAGCGCCTGGCCCTTGCATGCGGCACAGCAGGGCCAATGATGTATGCCACAGGTAGCGGCGCTGCAGCAGTCATGCATGGCCAGCCTGATATGCGCGCAAAGCAGCAGGCAGCCTCCGGCCTTGCACACAGCAAAAAGAAAACCAAAACACGGCAAAATGCAGCCTGGGATACCAGTCAGACCAGCCTGCGCTATGGACACTGTTTGTTCCAGCCCGCACCCGCTCGATGCGGCTGCACACGCTGACGGGGCTCAGTGTGGCCAGAGTCGGATGATTATGGCGCTCCTGCGCGCCCTGCATATGCGCGCGCACTCGTGATTGTGCTGCAAGCGCAGACTGCTGCAGCATCCTTGATGGCTACAAACTGGTACTATGTGTGGCAGACTGTTGCACACGGGGTCTTGTATTTGGCTTCAACACGACAAGGAGCTCAGGCCATCCTGCTGGCGCTGTGCTTACCGCCTGGGTGTGAAGATGGAGGTGAGTGCCAGTGTTTGCAGGCTTGCGTGCAGATTGGCTCGGTTGTCAGCCAGCAGCAGCAAGCTGGACAAGGCGTCTGGGGGCTGTGAGCGAGCACAATGAGCCGTTGATATAGGCAGAATGACTTCCGTTGGCTGGAAAAGCTGGGCTCGATTTTCAAGACCCTACCCACACTTGCACCAGCGGCCATTTGAGGCTGCGTTGAGTCTCCCGGCCAGGAGCTCAGGAGATCAGTGGGAATGTGCTAGCAGGCGAGGATGTGCTTGGCACCAAGTGCCAGAGACAGATGAGATCGCAGGCGAGGCAGCGTTCTTTGTTGTGCCCTGTGCGACGCGGCTGTCTCAAGCGGGTGCCAGCTGCGCCTGCCAAGGGCGCAGGGCGCTGCAAGTTGAGCCAAGACCTTCCCTGGGCTGGGCACGCATCAAGCTCACACCAAGGCCCACACCAAAGCATTCTTCTCTGTGTCTTCGGTGGCTGCTGACGGAGGCGCACAGGAAACGGACAAGTCCTGCATGTCCTGCACAAGTCACGGCCCCTCTCATGCCCAGCATGCAGACTTTGCGAGCCAGTGTAGCTAAATCTTGCACATGAAACATTCGAGCAGTGCTAAGGCAACGCGTGCATGTCAAAGTGCGCATGAAACCAACAGCTGCAGTGTGCGGCAGGCCGGGCGGCGTGGTGGCTGTGACAGTGCCGGGCGGGGCGGCCGCACGGGCCGGCGTTGCGGCGCGCCTGTCCACGGGCGCTGGACGCGGTGCACGCGCTGAGCACGCCGATGAAGAGCACGCTGTTCACGCGTGTGCTCGGCGGGGCCGGCGGCGCGGGCGACGGCGCTGCTGGGCGCGGCGACGTGCCGCTGTGGCGGTTGAGGCGGAGGCCTGCTCCGAGCTGCGGGCGCGCATACTGTGCCAGGCGTAGCGAGCAGCGTCTTCACGTACATTGTCTTTGCCCTACCTCAAGGGCTTCATTGTCGGCCCACGCGCGCTGCCCGGCCGGCAGCGACGAGCACATGCCTCCGCTACAGGAGCGCCTTGCAGGTGAGATAGCATGCCTCCAGCGGGACAGCACGCCTCCAGCGGGACGAGCGGCGCCCAGAGCATGCCCCGCGCGCAGGGCCTGCTGGGGGAGGAGCTCTTGCACGAGTGGCTGCGCGCATGGGCGCTGGACGACGGCCTGCACGCGTTTGTGCAAAGCGAGGGCGGCGGCTGGCTGCCGTCGCGTGCCCTGGCTGTGCTGGCCGTCTAAGGCCCCACCGCGACAGAGCGGCGGTAGGCCCGGCCAGCGGAAGCCATGACCATCCCTGTTAGGTTGTGACTTGCAAGAGATAGGGTAGTTCCGGGCTAATGTCCACTGGAGCAGAGAGCGTCACTGCGATTGTGTGTGCTGTGTATTGAGGTCCGGGGACAGCCTTTCCTGGAGAGCGCATGCATGTTATATACCCAGGAATAGCATGACAGCCGGTGCATGCACACCTCCCTCCTTGAAAGCGACAGTATTTGCACATACGCCTGTTTGTGCATGCAACACCACTGAGTCTCCTATGCAATTTTCCTTTCCCATCCCGGCCTGTGCCTATATACACTTGCGAAGAGCACGCTGTGTGATGCTGATGCCTCGACCCAGCACATACATGACAGCGCCCGCCACCAGCGCCTGGTCTAATGCCCCCAACAATCACCATGTGGAGCCAGAGTCCTGCTTACAGCAACGCACTGCCACCAGCGCGCTGCCGCTAGCGCGAGCAGTGCAGAGCGCACCGGCCGCGCAAACCTGGGCGCTATGTTTAAACACCGTCCAGGTCATACGGCTCAGGTTGTGAATCGCGCAGCTGCTGCCCACTCATGCGCTGCCGCTGGGCAAGCGCATGCGAGCCCAGCAAACCAGGTCTGTGCCTCCCCCCGCAGACACCAACCACATTCTGCTTCTGCACATCACCAGCCGCAGTGGCCAGCAAGCGCGCGGCGCCCTCGTGCACGCATGCAGAGCCATCCTTTGCCAGCAGCCCGACCAGGCTGCAACGGCCCCGCACCTCCCAATCTATACTTCGGTGCGCAAATTGTGCAGTGCCTTTGCAGCCGCTTCCTTGCCAAGAGAGCTGCCGCTGGTCTGCAGCCTGATCAGCGCTGCGCGGCCCCCGCACTCTACCACACAGACCTGGTTCTCCGCGTGGCGAGCGCACAAGTTCATGAGCGCCATTGCCGCGTTTTTACTTACGGCAGGAGAGACTCCGCGCGCCAGCAGCCCGACCAGCGCGGGCACTCCCCCGCACTCCCGGATGCAGTCTTGGTTCTGGACATTATTGCAGCAGACGTTTGCAAGCGCCGATGCAGCGTACCTCTGCACAGCAGCACCTGTGCCGGGCGCCAGCAGCCCAAGCAGTACGGGCACGCCCCCGCACTCCCTGACGCTGTCCTGGTTCTTAACATTGTCCCAGCACAGGCTTGCCAGGGCCGTGGCAGCCTGCTCGCACACCGCAGCAGAGCCGCTGGGCGTGAGCAGCCCTACCAGCGCTGCGACACCCCCGCACTGCCCGATGCTGTTCCTGATCTGAGGGTTGCTCCTGCACAGGCTTCGCAGCGCGCTCGCTGCAATCGCATGCACAGTAGCAGAGTGCCCAGGTGCCAGCAGTGCAATCAGCACCGGTGCACCCCCGCACTCTCTAACGCTGTCTTTGTTCTGGCCACTGCCAGCGCACAGGTTTGCCAGCGCCATGGCAGCCGCCTGCTGCACAGCAGCAGAGTGCCCAGGCGCCAGCAGTGCAATCAGCACCGGTGCACCCCCGCACTCTATGACGCTGTCCTTGTTCTGGCCACTGCCTGCGCACAGGTTTGCCAGCGCCATGGCAGCCACGTGCTGCACAGCACCAGAGCTGCCAGGCGCCAGCAGCGCAAGCAGTGCGGGTATGCCCCCACACTCCCTGACATAGTTCTTGTTCCCACTGTTGCGACAGCACAGGCGTGCCAGCGCTTGCGCAGCCTCCTGCTGCGCGGCGGCCGAGCAGCCAGGCGCCAGGAGTCTGACCAGCGCAGCAGCGCGGCGGCGTGCACCACCTTGCGCCATCGTGGATGCGTCGCTGCGCCCTCCAAATGCAGCATATCAAGATGCGCATCAATTATGCACAACACTCAGCCTGGCCTCATGCTCAGCATGTATCCCCGCACCCACTCATGATTTGCAGGCAGCATGCCAAGCAGGCAGCGTGTAGCCCTTGCATGCGGAACAGCAGGGCCAAGGATGCACGCCACAGGTCGCGGCGCTGCAGCCATGGCCAGCCTGACATGCATGCAAAGCAGCAGGCAGCCTCCGGCCTTGCGTTTAGATTGACAAAACCAACACAGGGCTGATATGCAGCCTGCCAGGCTGAGCCTGGGGATCCACTAGGCAGACCAGCCTGCGCTATGGACACTGTTTGTTCCAGCCCGCACCCGCTCGACGCAGCTGCAAGCTGACAGGGCTCGGTGTGGCTGTGGTGGACAATAACTCGTGGCGCTCCTGCGCGCCCTGCATATGCGCGCGCACTCGTGAGCGCGCTGCAAGCGCAGAGTGCTGCAGCATCCTTGATGGCTACAGACTCGTACTATGTGTGGCAGCCTGTTGCACGCGGAGTCTTAGGCTTCAACACTACTGGGAGCTCAGGCCCTCCTGCTGGCGCTGTGCTTACGGCGTGGAGGTGAAGATGGAGGTGAGTGCCAGTTTTTGCGTGTAGCTTGGCTTCAGGCTTGCGTGCAGCTTGGCTTGACTGACAGCCAGCAGCAGCAACCTATAAGAGCGTCTGGGTGTAGAGACGGAGGTGTCGAGTTGGAGGCTAGTGCCAGTGTCTGCAGGCTTGCGTGCAGCTTGGCCCGACTGTCCGCCAGTTGCAGCAAGCTGTAGAAAGCGTCAGGTAAGTGAGCGAGCACAATCAGCCCGGCTGCCGTTGATCCAGGCACATTGGCTTTCAAATCTGGGCTCTAGTTTTCAAGACCCTACCCACACTGGCACCAGCGGCCATTTGAGGCTGCGTTAAATTCCTGGCGAGGAGCTCAGGAGATATATATGCTGGCAGACGACGATGTGCCTGACTGCCAGAGATGACTGCCAGAGATAGATGAGGTTGCAGGCGAGGCAGCGCTGTTGTTGTGCCCTGTGCGCGCGGCCGTCTCAAGCGGGTGCCAGCCGCGCCTGCCAAGGTGTAGGGCGCAGGCTGCTGCGAGCCGAGCCAAGAGCTTCCCTGGGCTGGGCACGCATCAAGCTGGGCCACACTCACACCGTCAAAGCATTCTTCTTTGTGTCTTGGGTCGTGTTGCTGGCCGAGGCGCACAGGAAAGGGACATGTCCTGCACCAATTACAGTGCCTCTCATGCCCAGCATGCAGACTTCGTGAGCCAGTGTCGCAACCTCTTGCACATAAAAATCCGAGCAGTGCTCTACGGCAATGCGTGCGTGTCAGTGTGCGCGTGAAAGCAACAGCTGCAGTACGCGGCAGGCCGGGCGGCGTGGTGGCCGTGACAGTGCCGGGCGGGGCGGCCGCGCGGGCCGGCGTCGCGGCGCGCCTGTCCATGGCGCTGGACGCCTTTCATGCGCTGAGCACGCCGCTGCAGAGCACGCTGTCCTCGCGCGCGCGCGGCGGGGCCGGCGGCGCGGGCGACGGCGCTGCTGGGCGCAACGTGCCGCTGTGGCGGCTGGCAGCTGAGGCGGAGGCGTGCTCCGACCTGCGGGCGCGCGCACTGTGCCAGGCGTAGCAGGCAGTGCTCAAAGCTGCTGTTGTATATGCCCCGCCTCAAGGGCTTCATTGTCGGCCCACGCGCGCTGCCCGGCCGGCAGCAACGAGCACATGCCTCCGCTACAGGAGCGCCTTGCAGGTGAGATAGCACGCCTCCAGCGGGACAGCAAGCCTCCAGCGGGACGAGCGGCGCCCAGAGCATGCCCCGCGCGCAGGGCCTGCTGGGGGAGCAGCTCTTGCACGAGTGGCTGCGCGCATGGGCGCTGGACGACGGCCTGCACGCATGTGTGCAGCGCGAGGGCGGCGGCTGGCTGCCGGCGCGCGCCGTGCGCGCCGCGCCCTGGCCGCGCTGGCCGCCCGAGGCCCCACGTCGAATGAGCAGCGACAGGCCTGGCCAGCATAGACCATGACCATCCCACATAAGGTCTGGCTGGTAGGCTAGTACCGGACCAATGTTCACTGGAGCAGAGAGCATCACTGACCACATGCGCTCGCGCGTGCTGCGCTTTGAGATCTGGGGGAAAGCCTTTCCTGGAGAGCGCATGCATGTCACATATCTCATGCGAATAGCACGATAACTGGTCCAAGCACCTCTCCTTCCTTGAAAGTGACAGTGTTCGCATGCATGCCTCTTTGTGCATGAACACCACTGACACTCCTATGCTAGATTCCTTTCACATTCTGGCCTGTGCCTACACCACTTGCAATAGCATGCTGTGTGGTGCTGATGCCTCGAGCCAGCACATACATGACAGCGCCTGCCACCAGCGCCTGGTCTGATGTCCCCAACAATCACCATGTGGAGCCAGAGTCTCTGCTCACAGCAACGCACTGCCACCAGCACTGCCGCTAGCGCGAGCAGTGCAGAGCGCACCGGCGGCGCAAACCTGGGCTTGATACTTAACCACCGTCCAGCTTGCATGGCCATGGGCTGAGACCTGCGCAGCCGCTGCCCGCTCATGCGCTGCCGCTGAGCAAGCGCATGCGAGCCCAGCAAACAAGGTCTGTGCCTCCCCCCGCAGACACCAACCACATCCTGCTTCTGCACATCAACAGCCGCAGTGGCCAGCAAGCGCGCGGCGCCCTCGTGCACGCATGCAGAGCCGTCCAGCGCCAGCAGCACGGCCAGGCTGCAAGTGCCCCGCACTCTACGATCCATGTTTAGGAGCGCAGGTTGTCCAGTGCATCTGCAACCATGTCCTTCAAGCCACGGGAGCTGCCGCGGGCCTGCAGCCTGAGCAGCGCTGCGCGGCCCCCGCACTCTTCCACACGGAGCTGGTTCTTGGTGTGGCGACGGCACAGATTGATGAGCGCCCCGACCGCGCTTCCCGTCACGGCAGGAGGGACTCCGCGCGCCAGCAGCCCGACCAGCGCGTATACTCCCCCGCACTCCCCGATGCAGTCCCGATTCTGGGTGCTGTGGCTGCTGAGGCCTGCGAGCGCCGCTGCAGCGCTTCCCTGCACACCAGCGCTTCTGCCGGGCGCCAGCAGGTCGACCAGCGGTGCGATGCCCCCGCACTGCCTGATGCTGTCCCCGCCCTGGGTGTTTGCCTTGCACAGGGTACCCAATGCGACCGCAGCGTTTTGCTACACAGCAGCAGGGTGCCCAGGTGCCAGCAGTGCGATCAGAACCGCTGCACCCCCGCACTCTCTGACGCTGTCCCTGTTCTGGCCACTGTCATTGCACAGGTATGCCAGCGCCCTGGCAGCCGTCTCCTGCACAGCATCAGGGATGCCAGGCGCCAGCAGCCCAAGCAGTGCGCGTACGCCCCCGCACTCCCTGACGCTGTCCTGGTTCTTCACGTTGTCCTTGCACAGGTATGCCAGGGCCGCAGCAGCCTGCTCGCACATCGCAGCAGAGCCGCTAGGCGCGAGCAGCCGCACCAGCGCCGCGATGCCCCCGCACTCCCTCACATAGTCCTTGTTCCCACTGTTGCGCATGCACAGGCGTGCCAGCGCATGCGCAGCCTCCTGCTGCGCGGCGGCCGAGCCGCCGGGCGCCAGGAGTCCGACCAGCGCAGCAACGCGGCGGCGTGCACCACCTTGCGCCATTGTGGATGAAACGCTGCGCCCTCCAGTTGCATTATTTAGCCTGGCCTCATGCTCAGCATGTATCCCCGCACCCGCTCGTGGTTCGCAGGCATCGTGCCAAGCAGGCAGCGTGTGGCCCTTGCACAGCAGGGCCAAGGATGCGCGCCACAGGTCGCGGCGCTGCAGCTGTCATGCATGGCCAGCCTGACATGCATGCAAAGCAGCAGGCAGCCTCCGGCCTTGTATACAGCACAAAGAAACCAACACATGGCTGATATGCAGCCTGGCATTTACCAGTCAGACCAGCCTGCACTATAAACGCTGTTTGTTCCAGCCCGCACCAGCTCGATGTGGCTGCACAGGCTGATTGGGCTCGGTATGGCTGGTGTATTTAATTGTGGCGCTCCTGCGCGCCCCGCATATGCGCGCGCACTCGTGATCGCGCTGCAAGCGCAGACTGCTGCAGCATCTTTATGGCTACAGACTGGTACACTATGTGGCAGCCTGTTGCACGCAGACTCACCACCACAACTTAGACTTCAACGCTGCAAGGAGCTCAGGCCCTCCTGCCCGCGCTGTGCTTACCGCTTGGAGGCAGAGATGGAGGCGAGCGCCAGTGTCTGCAGGCTTGCGTGCAGCTTGGCTCGACTGTCAGCCAGCAGCAGCAACCTTTAAAAGGCGTTTGAAGTCTGAGAGCGAAGTCTGTGAGCGAGCGAGCACAACGAGCGGCTGGAGTGTTGCTGCAGAAAGAGACGTTGGCGGCTCTAGTTTTTAAATACCCTTGAAGACACTTGCACCAGCGGCCACTTGAGTGGTGCGCTGAATCTCCTGGCGCCCAGGAGACCAGTTGGAATGTGCGAACTGCCAGAGATAGATCAGATGGCAGGCGAGGCAGCGATTTTTGTTGAGCCCTGTGCGCGTGGCTGTCTCGAGCGGGTGCCAGCCGCGCCTGCCAAGGTGCAGGGCGCAGGCTGCTGCGAGCCAAGCCAAGAGCTTCCCTGGGCTGGGCACGCATCAAGCTGAGCTACGCTCACACCTCCAAACCACTCTTCTTCGTGTCTTGGGTCGTGCTGCTGGCAGAGACGCACGTGAAACATTTATGTCCTGAACCAGTCACAGCGCTCTTATGCCCAGCATGCACTTATTTGAGTGGTGACAGGAGCAAACTTCGCCACAATTGTAATGCCCTGCAACGTGGGCAAGGCCACGGCTGCGTGCTGCAGCGTGCCTGTTGATCTGGCCAGCATAGAAGCAGTCAGCATGGCCTGGCGGTGCTGGTGCTGCCCAGACTGCCCAGACCATTAACAGCAGGCAATGCAGCATGCTTTGTACCTTCATGTTGATGCAATCCCATGCTCTCCTTAAATTGTGGGGGCTATGCAGCTGTGTACAACCGCACCTGCTGGGAGGAGATGGCTGCCAAAGTGGGAAGCCTGTGCACGCAGGATATGCTTAGATTAGGGTCACCCTATCCTATAGCATGGACATATTGCCCAGCGCATGGCGCATGTGCCTATCAAGGCACTATACCTCAATCATGAGGCTACCATTGCAACCCGCAAGCATGCATGCCAGCGCCTATGTAGTTATCCGCCTGCTATGCTCCTGAATTTGTACCAAATAGGTGCCTGACAGATATCATATACATTCAGGTACACTCAGAAACCCACGTTCTGGACTATGCCTGCTTTGTACCAGGCGCCCGACGTGTGACAAACGTAACATACAGACACAAAAAAATTTGTCACAGATTGGGCCAGGATAACTGGCAAAAGGACGTACACGCATGAAGGGCTGGCAGGTCTAGATGGAACACAGAGTTTTTGACGAACAGTGCGCTATCCTAGGCAGTTCACAAACACTTATAGAGAACAGATTGTATTGAGCCAATGCACACACAGCATATCACTTAGACTTGGCATGCGCTCCCGCATGCAGCAGCCCCGGGGCTGCCGAGCCGCCGCGCCGGGCGTGCCCAACGTTGCTCACACCCGCTCCGTGCTCGGCCCTGGTCTCGCCGCTCCATGCCCTGTGCTCATTGGCAGCGCCCATGGGCCCGTGCGGCCGGGGCGCCTGGTCGTCGGGCGCCCCGACGTGAGCGCCCGCGCCCGCCGCCGGGGCACGCCGCGGCGCCAGGTGCGCCAGCGCGGCCATCAGCATGCCGACCGGCAGGCGCGCGGCGGCGGCCGCGCGCGCCCTGGCGCGCCGCCGCGCGCGCGCCAGCCGCAGGCCCAACGTCAGCCTGCCACCGCGCGGGCAGCGCTCGAGCAGGAGGCGCGGCGCGAGCTCGGGCAGGAGAGCAGCGGTGCGTCACCGGCAGCCCTTGCCAGGTTCAGGCGCTATGAACTTGAGGA
>JAABUV010001198.1_pt1 | contig 37893 bp, 64 predicted proteins | sample 5559971 | NCBI WGS metagenome assembly JAABUV01 (sample SAMN10711881, study PRJNA513362) | rock metagenome | isolation source: Antarctica rocks | place: Antarctica: Victoria Land, Knobhead nord | collected 2015-12-19
CACGAGCGTGGCCGGCGCCGGGCTGGCGGGCCTGTTTGAGCCGCCGCGCTCCATCGTCTTCCAGGGCACCTTCGAGGAGGCCAAGGAGGCCGCGCTGAAGAAGAGCCAGTGGCTGGTGCGGCGCGGCTCGCTGCACTGTCCTGCACAGTGCCGCGCACAGCGTCCCAGCCTCCGGAGCGTGTGCCGGGGTTTCTTGCCGTCAGGGCCGCGCGCGCCGAAGCCGCTGAGAGTGATGCGCCTGGCGGGCAGGTCGGGGCGCACAAGAGGGGCGGTGCTGCACAGCCTGATGCGCCAAGCTCGCGCGGACGCAGCGCCGGCCGTGCACCTGCTTGGCTGTTGCTGGATCCTGACACCGAGTGCATAGGGCCCAACCCGACTCCAGTGGCTGGGTCGCGGCGTCGAGCGCGCGCCCGCGCCGCGCGCAGCTGGTGAACGTGCAGTCCAACTCCGAGTTTGCGTCGCACCAGCTCAACCGGGATACCTGGCGCGACGAGACGCTCGTGTCTATCGTGGAGGGCAGCTTCGTGTTCCTGCAGGTGCGCGTCCCCGCCCGCCCTCCTGCTGGGGCTCCTCTCGCATACAGGACTAGAACCGGGCCCTTGTGTTTCTGCTGTGATCAGTTGGCGGACGTGTGGGATGTGTTGTGAGCATCGGCGCAGAGGGGCAGCCTGTGCACGGGGGCTGCACGGCGCATGCGTTCATGTGAGCTTGAGTCTAGTTGCCAAGCTGCGACTTTGTTCGCTGCCAAACATGCATCCCCTGACCGGTAGTCCTTCACGAGGCCATGCACGGCTGCATTGATACAAGGCTGCTGACAAGAGACTGCAGTGCCTCACCGCCCACTGGCGACTCTGTCTGCGCTTCACCTGACCAGATGTGCGGCGCGGAGCACGCAAAGGCAGCCGGCGTTGACGACTGCCCGGCTTTGTGCTCCAGGGACCCGACCATGCGGCGCAGAGCACGCAAAGGCGGCCAGCGTTGACCGCCGGCAGGGCCGTTGCGTCAGGTGACCGACCAGGCGGAGCAAGGCACCAAGGTGGCGGGCTTCTACCGCCTGGCGGAGCTGCCAGCCATCCTCATCATCGACCCGTTCACCGGCGCCAAGCTGCGCCACTGGACCGGCTTCGTTGAGGCGCACCGGTGCGCGCTCGCCAGCTGTCCCAGCAGCTGCGGATCCCGGTACCAGCAGCTGCGCGTCAAGTGCGGCGGCCACGCGCAGCGCCATGCTTGCTGCACGTACATGCAAACGAGTACTCTGTTGGTGTGGCCAGACGTTGGTGACAGCTTTGCTGTTCTTATTGGTCAGTGATAGTGGTGCTCTCCGCAACCTGCAAGTCGGGCACCAATGTGTTGACCAGCCTCGTCTGCTTGCAAGGTCTACTAGACGAGGAGCGGAAGCGCGCAGTGCGCCTGCATAAGGTGCATGTGCGGGCGTGTTGTTCTCGAGTGCGAGCGGTGGGTTGCGATGGCCGCAGTCCCCAGCTGCTTTGCGCCAGCAAGCGGCGCTCCGCCACGCGGCGGCAGGCTGGTGGAGGACCTGGTGCCCTTCCTGGACCGCGACATCAACGACCCGCGCGCCTCGCAGCTGGCCAACCACCCCAAGCGCAAGCACCTCGACACGCACGCGGTGCGCGGGCCGCGCTCAGGACGCGAGTGTGAGACTGCTGCTGGGGGTCTGTCGGAGTCCCATCCCTTTTTATATCTACTCAGTGCAGGTGACCCACAGCTCCTCTGCTGAGTCGCATGAATCCAATGCCCGCTTCACTTTTTGGATGCTATGCAGCACTGTGTTAGTATGCTCTGCTGCGCTTTCGCTGTGTTGGAGGCTGCATTCCCGCAAGGGCCGGCATGTGCGTGACTGCACGCCAGCACCCCCTCTCCGCGGTCGGCCCTTGTCCACGAGGAGCCAGCGCTGGGCGCTGGCACAGGCATTGGAGCGGGCAGAGGCCGGCGCACGCGACGCGCTGGCCCTCGAGTCAGCCGGCCCAACCCTGTGCCTGCATCAACCCTAACCCTACATGCAACCCCGCAGGCGCCGGCCAAGCAGCGCACCGAGGACGAGGAGCTGGCGGTCGCGCTGGCGCTGTCCATGGAGCAGTCGCGCGGCGGCGCGCCCGACTCGCTCCCGTCCTCGCCCGTCGCGCCGCGCAACCTGCCGGCGGCGGCCGCAGACGGTGCGGCGCCCGGCGGGCCCGATCAGGCCAGCGCGGCGCCACCCGGCGCCGGGGCGGGGCCGCCGGCGGCGGCCGCGCCGGGGTGGAGCTGGGACGGCGGCGAGAGCGGGGCGAGCCCCGGCGGCCGCGGCGGCGAGGCGGGCGCCGGCGCGCAGCTGGCGCCTGCGCCGCCCGCGCACGATGGGAAGGTGCGTCGCCCGGCCTTCGTCCTCAGGTCCCGGGCAGTGTAGAGAGCTGGGGCGTGTGGCTTCTGCGCGGTGCGGTCGGGTGCGACAGAGCCGGACGGGGACGGGAAGCTGGGCGCGCTTGGCGCGCGCGGCTTGGGCCATGCTTGCTGGCCGCGCGAGCCCGCAGCAGCAGCCGGGGAGCTCAGCGCCCGTGTTGCTGTTTGCGGCCGTGCCCTGCGTGCGCTGCCAGGCGCAACGGCGCGGGAGCGGCCGCGCCTGGGGCCCAGGTGCGCGCGGCAGCACAGCCAGCCGCATGCCCCCAATACGGCAGCCCCGCGCGCACACCCCAGTGCAATACCCTGAGGCAGGGCCTCCTCCCCGTGGCAGAGCGCGGAGGAGGCGGCTGCCGAGGCGGAGGCAGCACTCCCGGAGGAGCCCGCCGCGGGCGCGCCCGGCGCGTGCGTGCTGGCTGTGCGCTTCCCGGACGGCAGCCGTGCGCAGCGGCGGTTCGCGGCGGGCGCGCCGCTGGCCGCCGTGCGCCTCCTGTGCGTCGCACGGCAGCCCGAGGCCGCGGCTGGGAAGCCGTTTGTGCTGTCGACGAGCGTGCCCGGTGCGCGCCCCGCGCGCCGTGCCGCATGGGTGGCTTGCCGTGCATGATGGCGCGCAGCCGTCCGGCCGCCGCTTGTGTGCCAGCCTGCAGCAGCTGGCGCAGCGGGCGCGCTGTTGGCAGGCGTGCCCGGTGCGCAAGCCATCCTCAGATCCCGCGGTGCTGGTTGCAGCGTACCAAGCTGCCTGCTCGGCCGCTCGCCGCGCGCTGCCTGCGCACCGCGCCCAGCGCGGGGCTCCAGCAAAGTCCTCGCTGTCCGCTTGCGGGCCCGATGTCACGACTGATTTAGGCCTCGAGCGTGCTCATGCATCGGATGCATGGCGCCGTGCCAGAAGACTGCAGTCCAGCCGTGTGCGGCGTGCTTGACGCTGCAGCCGTGCGCAACATGCATCGCGGCGCAGCCGCACCCGTACCGCCGAGCGTGCGGCGATCCGATGACGAGGCACATGTTGAGTTCCGCTGGTGCCTTACCCTAACCCTACTGCTGGTGCTCGCGCAGGCACGCCCGCGCTGATTGACCCTGACCAGACCCTGGAGGCGCTGGGCCTCGACAACCGCGCGATGGTGGTCATGCGCTGGGCGTGAGCGGCGCGCCGGGCGCGGCGCGCCGGCGGCGTCGCTGGGTGGTGCGCGGCCTCGTGCGTGGCGTGGGAGAGGCGTGCGGTAGAGGCGCGTGGGGGTCGGCGGCGGCGGCGCGGCGGGCACAGGCGCCCAACAGCAGGGCCCCTCGCATGTGCGGCGCACTGCAGGGGTGCGACGCCGCGAGGGGGGAGGTGGGACAAGCTTAGAGCGCTGCTGGGCTGGTGGCTCATCGAGGCTGGGTCGCTGAGAAAGGGCATGTGTGACGGTTTGTATTGCACTCTGGTTGGCGTGGCGAGCGCTGCACGCATCTCAGGCAAGTGCTGACTGGACAATATGCCAGGGGCACACTCTGGTGCAGACGTGCCCAAGGGCTCTGACGTTAGCATGCTCACTTGTGTCACAGGCTGGCCCTGTGGTGAGCCTTTGATGTGGATGTGCAAGTGCAGGCCGCTTATGTGTGTGATATAATAAAGTCTTGTGCCTGCCTGTGTTGGTCATAGTGCGACATGCGAGTGTTTAGAGCAAGCCAGAGCGCCGCTGCTGTGTGTAACCCGGAACCTCTGCTCTCCAAAACTCGATGCGCGCCGAAATATTTTATGGCCTGGGAACACATGGAACGCATTCACGCTTGCCTCTGCCGTGTGCATGCTGCCATTGTGCGCCATGTGTCCGTGGTGGCCAGCATGAACATGCCGGTTGCAACAAAGCATGGTGCCCGCATGCATGCCATTTCGGTTACCCTATTCAGGGTGCAGAGGGCCAGGCAATTCCCAACGGGCATGGTCTGTTCTCAATTTATTTCAACAGCTCGCAGCTCCTGCATTTCAGCTCAAGCAGGCGCCATGGCTCCCAAGGCAGACAAGCCCAAGGCGCCCTCGCACCCGCCGTACCAGGCGCTCATCCAGGAGGCGATTTCTGGGCTGAAGGATCGCAATGGCAGCAGCCTGGCAGCCATAACCAAGTACGTGGGCGAGAAGCACAACCTGCCTGGGCCGTGGAAGAAGACGCTGAGCCTGCAGCTCAAGCGGCTCACCGTGGCCGGCAAGCTCGTCAAGGTGCTCACAACGTTGGCATGCACGCTCCGCCTGCGCCTGCCCCCCTCCACCGCCCGGGAAGCTTTAGAAATGTTTTACGGACGTACGTAGGGGCGCCCGGGACCGAGGAGGGGGTGGGGAGCTCGCTGCAGATCTTTTATTGCGGGCTGCCGGATGTTTGGATGCCCTGGGCTCAGCCGGGCCGAACGCGCCCGCCGCAGGTCAAGGCGAGCTGGAAGCTGGGCGACGAGCTCAAGAAGAAGGCGCCAGCGAAGAAGCCTAAGGCGCCGAAGGCGGAGAAGGTGGGCCGGGGAGAAATAATCCGCCTGTGCCTCCGGGGCCCTGGGCTCCGGGGAGGCCCTGGGCAGCGTTGGTTCCTGGCCACGCCCCACTCGCGGCCTGCCCTTGCTGCTGCCTGCGCGGCGCGCCGGCAGGCGCTTGCTTCCAGCGCCCGCAGCAGCTGTTGTTAGGTGGCCTGGCAGGGGTCTCACAGCGCGGCCCGCCGCGCGCAGCCGGTCGGCGAGAAGAAGCCCCGGGCGGCCAAGCCGAAGACGCCCAAGGCGAAGGTGCGTGCGCGCGCGCCGCCACCACCCCGCGCCGGTCCTGCGCCGCGGCATCCCATGGCCCCGTGCTGACCGGGCCCTGCTGCGCGCCGCAGAAGCCGGCGGGCGAGAAGAAGACCACCGCGACCAAGGTGCGCCGCTGCCGGCTGCAGCCTGGGGGTGCGGCGCGGGGGTGGCGCGCCGGGGCGCCCGGGCGACATCTGCGTGTTGTGCCGCGTTTGACCCGGGGCCGTGCGGCGCTCCGCAGGCAGCCAAGCCCAAGGCGGCGGCCAAGCCGAAGGCGGTGAAGCCCAAGGCGGAGAAGGTGCGCCCGCGTGGCCTGGGTTTGCGCCGCGAGCGCGCGCGGCATCTCGCGACGTCGCCCGCGGGGGGGCCCAAGGGTTCTGACGCCCGTGCGCCGCACGCGCGCGCAGCCCAAGGCCCCGGCCAAGCCCAAGGCGGAGAAGAAGGTGCGCCGACCCCGCCGCGCGCGCGCGGCCGGGGGTTTGTGCGGCGCCGCGGGGCATCCTGGCGCGCCGGGCGCCCTGCCAGCTGGCGCCCCCCTCGGGGCCCCCGCGCCTCGCGGCCTGCAGGGCAGCGCAGCGCTGCGGGCGGCCTGTTGTCATGCGAGACCAAGCACGCGGCCGCCGCGCCTGCTCTGACACTGGGTGCTGCGCGCAGCCGAAGGCGCCCAAGGCCAAGGCGCCCGCAAAGCCCAAGGCCGCGGCGAAGACCTCGGTCAAGAAGGCGCCGACCAAGAAGGCGCGCGCGCCGCCCGACGCCTCGCAGCCACGTGCCTGCAGGCAGCTGCGCGAGTCAGTCCGTGTCACAAGCTCCTGTCGAGGGGCACTCTCACCAAATGCGTATCGACAGCTGCTGCAACCGTGGCTGTCGCCCCAACGCATAGGCAGCAGCGGCTCGTTGGACACGTTGGTGACGCAGGAGGCGCGGGCGCGCGCGCAGGCGGCGCCGAAGAAGGCCGCCGCGCCGAAGAAGGCCCCGAAGAAGCCCAAGGCGCCTAAAAAGGCGAAGGCGGCCGCGCCTGCTGCGGCTGCGCCCGCGCCTGCGGCAGCCACCTAGGGTGGCTCCGCGGCGCGAGCGCAGGGGTGGGTGGGCGTGCGGCTGTAGGGGTGTGGCATGGGGGTTGCATGCGGGCTGCCAGCTGGGGCGCTCGGGCCTGCCATCGGGTCCAGGGCAGAGCTGGCGGCCCGGCGCCCGCAGCAGCGCGCTGCAGGCGCGCCGCCACTGGGAGGCCGTGCGCAGGGGATGCTTGCCCTACATACGAGGGGTGCGTCTCGGGGCAGACGCGAACGCATGTGCAGGCACGCAGGCTCGCGGCTGCGCGGCCTGTCGCTGGGAAACCGTGCGAACCGTTGGGAACAAATGGAACACACTGACTTGAGCGCGCCGGCCGGCAAGGGTTTGGCCGAGGCCCGCGCGCCGCCACTTGCGCGCCGCGCGCGGGCCCTTTTGTACGTTTGTCGCTGCTGTCCCTGCTGCGGTCCCCGCTCCCTGCTTTGCACCTGCTTTTGAGCGCCAATATTTGGCTCCGCATCGGCGCCCAGGGCGCGCGGGCGCCGCAAGTCCAGCCGGGCGGGGGCTCTGTACACTGTGTGCTGGCACTGACCGCTTTCGTCTGCGCGCCGGCTGGCCGCGCAGCGCCGCACGCGCTGCGGTGCTGCGCCGGCCCGCGGCCTGGCATCGACCCTGGGGTGGGCGCGCGTGCACACTGGTTTACACACATGCTAAGGTACTGTACATGTAATGCACGCGGTCTCGCTTCTCCTTGTCCTCCCGTCAGCCCCAACAGCACGCGCAGGCTTGCTCACACAGCAGGTCCACCCGCACTCTGCACAGCACGTCCTCTGCAGCCTGTTCCAGAAAAGGCACGAGCCAGCTCACTGCCAGCCCACTCTGCCATCGCATGCAGTCGTTCATCAATGCATATGTTCCACAAGTCTGTACTCGTTGCACTGCCACATCGCGCAGCGCGGTGACAAAACAAAATGCAGCACAACTAAAACAGGAGCGCATGCTGAAGCCACTGAGTCATAGAAGCAGTGCAGATCAAAATGGAGAACCCGCGGCAGGTTCTCGAAGTCGCTCTCCGCAGTCACACTGCGGCTGCATGCCCCTGCGCTAGGCGGCCTTGGTGCTAAGCAGGCGGAAGTTGTTTTTCAAGTCGCGCGACACCTCCACCTGCCGAAACACCAGCCCTGCGTCAGCGCTGACAAGACGGCAGGGGCGGCGCCCCTGGAGCGCCCTCTGTTATCAAAGCACACGCATAACACCGTTGTGTCCAAGTCTTGGACTCCAACACCGTGCAGGGCAAGAGCGCGCAAGAGCAACGCAGACTGGGCCGGTCAGCCGGTTTGACCAGCCGACCTTCTAGACTGCCGTCTCAGCAGCCTCCCTTACATGCCCACAGACATGTGAGCAGGCACTTGCAGGAGAAAGTCCAGGCAAGTACTGCGAGCGTCGAGCGAGGCAGCAGCGCATGGAGGTGCGTAACAAGAGTGCAAAGGTTGCCAGCTGCCAGGCGCGGCGACAAACGCACATGAACGAGCTGCACATGCTGGCCTGCCTGTCTCTGTCCGGCCCTGCAGGAGCAGGGGCTTCCCGCAGGTCAGGGCGCACACAGGGGGGCCGCGCATGCTGATCCCCGTGGCCCAGCACGGCCCTGCCGCGTGCCCGGGGACCCATGCGGCGCGGGGGCGCACCCGGAAGAGCTGCACGCGCTGGCCCCCCTGGCCCAGCTTTAGCGTCAGCTCGAACACCATGCCATTCTCCACCCGCGTGCGCGCGGTGACCACCTGCGTCCGTGCCGCGTCAGCACTACCCAGCATACCCTACCCCTATCCCAGCATGCCCTGCGCTATCCAAGAGCGGCGGCGCCCTGGCGCAAAGTGCGCCCAGGGTCCGTGAAGGCCCACGGCTGGTGCTGTGACACGCATGCATCCCCGCCCTTCGCGCGCCCATGTTGGCCACTGTGGCTCGGCTGCCACTCTGCCCGGCATGCGTGCAAGGACCACAGCATACCAGGCTTACCAGTGGACGATTACCTAAATTGCTTGCCTACAGACACACCATGCTTCGACGCTCCTGCGTGCCTCGCCAATGCATGCACTCCAGCATGCAGCAAGCGACATGCAGCGACGACGCGGAGAGCACGCGCCGCTGCTGCAGCACATAATCAGGCTCGGCCGGGCCCCACCTCCTTCACCGCAAACGGCTGCAGCGAGTTGCTCTGCTCCGACAGCTGCTGCGCGGCAAAGTCAGCCGCGGCCGCCACATCCTTATCATCTGAAGCCACCTCGGTGTAGCCGCCCAGCAGCCCGCCGGTCCGGCGCTCCGAGGAGGCCTCCTGCGCATGCTCTACCTGCGCGGCCAGGGGCCGCACCTCAGCATCTGTCTGCGTGGCAGCTTTGCGCGCAGCGCGCGGCTGTTGTGGTGTTGCATCTTCCAGCCTGGTGTATGTGCCTCTCCGGGAAAGGGCTGTATACGCAGTCATAATTGCCTTCGACACATCAACATCTCTGTCTGTCCCAATAGTAAAGGGCACGTCGCTTGAAGAGCCTGTCCAGGATCAGCCTGGTTGAAGGGCAATCCACGTCAGGCGGCATGATTGATTTACAGGCGCCTGTGCCAACGCAAGCAACACCCAAGCCAGTGGTTCCAAGAGCGGTGGTTCCAAGAGCCGATGCATGCCCTGGGGATCATCACGCCCACACGCACAGCACTCCACAGCGGCGCTAGCCCCTCAGTGTCCTGTCCATACCCATCGTAAAATGGCTACCGTAAAAAGTGCCACTGGCTCAGGCGCAGCGAGGCTACACCTCCTCGCGGCTGGGCTCCCTGTGCTCCGTCAGCTGCATGCCCTTGCCGCCCAGCGGCTCTGCGCAGCCACGACCCACAGTCAGTCCTGGCGCTCTTGTAGTGTTAGACTCAGTCCGGGCGCTCTCCTGGTGCTGGGGTCGGTCCTGGCACGCTGCTGGTGCTGGACACAGGCTTGTCCATGCGAGCGTGTCTGCGTGGGGCGCGCAGAGGGCTGGCGCATGCAGGCAGACGGGCACAGTGCAGCCTGTTGTTCGCTGGCAGGACGCAGGAACGCGCGGGAGCGGCGTGGCGCGCACCGTACACCGTCACTTCGAGGTCCTTCTTCGTGTTCTTGGCGTCCGCCACGGACAGGAGCAGCTTGTAGTTGGTCCCCGCCACCACCTGACCACGCACACCAGTGTGAGCGCTTGCAGGAAAAGCTTGGTCGGATGATACGTTTGCAACCTTTGTCGTGAGTACCCACTGAGCTGGCTAGCCTGTCCCAGCTGCTGCTGCGTGCGCCCCACTCGCAGAGGCGGGAAGCACCTGCGTGTGCGCGCTCAGGACCTTGAGCAGCTCCAGCTTGCCCCCGTCCTTCTCGCCCACCTGCGCGTTTGCCGGCGTATCACAAAACCTCTCGAGACGCAGGCTCCGGCCACAGACAGAATCGCCGCGCGAGTCCGAAATGCTGCCACACCTGCTTCACCGCAAACTGCGCGACCTCTTTGACGTGCGCATCGTTCTCGTGGTCGTCGTGCTGCTTGTACCCTCCTGCAAGCGCACACGCGATAGAGTCTCAGCGCAAAAGCCAGTGCCCTTCAGCAGCTGTGCACCTACGCACGCAGGCACAGCCGCAACAGGCACGCGTGCTAGTCAAAGTTTCCAGTCCAGCTTCTTTCAGGCCGTGAGGCCAGTACTCCTATGTTTGGGGGTTTGCCATGGCTGACCCGCGCGCGGAAGCTGACCAGCACAAAAGCCAACCTAAAGCCAGACCGGCTCACACATCCCTGCACAGTGCGGCCGTGGGCGCACCCAGCATTTGAGCAGATGCCACGCACAACACTAAGCTAAGGGCGATGACCACTGTTCCGCAGCGCATACAGGTCTCGTGACTGCTCAGCTAGTGAGAGGTGTGTAGTTGGGTAGGTGGAGGGATGATAGCAGCTGCTGCCTCAATAGCTGTTTGCAGGAGCGCCTGTTTAGGATCCACCGGCGTGGCTTTGAGCCTCCTCGCACCAGCAGGAGGACTTGTCGAAGCCGCTCATTTGCCACAGCAGCTTACAGCCTTTTTGAACCTGTTTCATAGGCTGCTGTGCACCACCACACCAAGCATGGCGCTCGCTTGCTCGTGCAGCACTTCTGCGCCGAGGCCTGTTACACACACAGCATTGAGTGGACGGAGGTGCGTTGTCCTTGCTGGAAGGCGCTGGGTTGAGCCTACTGGAAGCTGGGGGCTGAATTAACGCAAACGCAATGTGCTCGCGCAGGATTGCACCTGCAAAGCATGCCGTCAGGCAAGTGTCGCGCCGGTTGTGCGCAGTCACACGCGCAGAGGTTAGCTTTCCAACGCCAAAGGCGCCGGAGGTGTGTGCCCTCTGCATTGGCTCTGTGCTACGCTGCCTTTGCTGCCGCCAGGCCCAGGTTGCGACGCCAAAGATGCCGTCCGTGCAGGGGGTGACTGTGCCGCAGAGGCAGCCGGAGGTTGCGCCGGCGCGTTTTGGCTTCGTGGACAACGCAGAGCGCATCAACAGCCGCGCATGCATGGTGAGCAGCTACAGCACAGTGCTGTCAGCACTGCCACTCCAATGCTGAGGCTGTCACACGTCACAGTTGGTTATGAGGTTTAGGAAGTGCACCCGACACATATGAGCAGGCGCTGCCTGTATGCAACGCTTTCTCTCAGACTGTGGCTTGCTGGTGTGCAGATTGGCTTCTTCGCGCTGCTGGCCGTGGAGTTTGCGGCGCACAGAGGGCTGCTGGAGCTGGTGGGCATCAGGACTGGCTCTGGTCTCGGGTTTGAGTTCTGACGTCCGCCGTGGAGGGTGGCGCACGTAGCTGTGCGAGTCGCGCTGCCCTTAGAGAGTGCTGCCAGGGCGTGTGTGCGTGCAGCGCAGGCGTAGCCTGTCTCTTGTGTGACTATTTGTGACACACGGGGAGCACGCTGGCTGGTTACACAATGTCGCAAAAAAAATGCTGAAGGACCACTCATGCTAGAATACAGTCCTCTGCAACGAAAGAGAGCAGTGGCAGGCCGGCGCACGCAGCAGGCAGCGAGTTCGGCGCGCAACCAGCTGGGAGGCTGTCCCAGCTTTAGGCGGCGCGCGTCATATCTGTGCCACTGCATATCACCAAGACCGCCACGGTCACAGCGCTGGGCGCGGCTACTCCAGGTGCACGTCCTGCAGGCTGCCCCTGAAGTTGGTGCGCAGCGCGTCCAACACAGCGTCAGCGCTCGGCGCCGGGCTGCCCTCGCCGCCGAGCACCACGTCGTCGCAGCACACGGTGATGGCCGCGCCCTTGTCCGGCACCTCTGTGCCCTCCACCATCAGCTGCGGGAAGGCCTCCTCGACCGCGTCCGCGATCTCGATGAAAGTGTCCACGCTCTCGGGGCCGTACTCCACCACCACCTGCCCCCGGGTGCGCGTGCTTGGAACGCTGAGACGTTTTAAGGCGGGAAGGAGGGCAGGCTGTGAGCCGCAGGAAAGTGTACGCCGCGCCACAGCCGGGCCAGGGGTTTCCAGTGTGCAGGCAGCGCACCAGCTTTGGCGGCGGTCGGAGCAGGTTGGACGCTCAGGCGAAGCGCCGCAGCTGGTCCATGCGCAGCCCCGACATGCCTGTGCTCCGCCCCGTGCCCGCTCACCACCCACGCCCGTGCTCACTCTCACATGAAGTGCTGGAGCGAGGGCGCTGTGCAGCTCACCTGGAACAGGAGGTGCTGCAGCAGAGCTGCCGACCACGCCCTTGGGAGGCTGCCACCCCTGGCAGCAGGTGGCCAGGCGCAGCCCCGCCACGCGCCTTGCTCCGCGCATGCTAGCCCGTACAGCCAGCATTGTACAACGCAGCGGGCAGCTCAAGCAGTCGGTTCTGCCCGGAGCCTTGCTCAGCCCCTTGGTTACTGCAGGCGGGAAAGAAAAGCCAACCACCTACCCGGGTCAGCAGAGAGTTTACACCCACATGTGCACAAGCACAGCTGCGAACTGACGCAAGTCCCCATAGCGAGATTGGAAGTGTGGATGATCGGCTACAGACTTGCGGACGCAAGGTGCTGGAGAGGCTATGCGGCAGGCAGCCTGGATGTGAGGGCGTGCACTGCGCCCGGTCTGGAAAGCCCACAGCGCAGCAGGAACTGCCCGGGCTGCAGGCGCGCGGAGCCTGAGCTGGTGCCTGTGCTCACTGTCGATGCCAGCCTTTCTTTGTGCCTGTGTTTACTACGGCTGTCAATGCAGTCGCCCGCGGCGCGTCTGCCTGTGCTCCACCCTGCCGGCGAGCCCGCTCTGCACAGCAGGGCACGTGATAGTGCTTCAGCACCCGCTGGAGCTCAAGTGCGCCGCACCAGCTTGCAGCACGGAGTGGCTTACTGCAGAAACTCAGCTCGCTGTCACAATTGCCTTGCTATTTGCCGGACTCTCACGGTGAGGACATGGTCACTGCAGGAAGCCCTTGGCGACTGTGCCGCTCCTGCAGCAGTGCCTGCAGCGCTGCACGGTCCTGACCGGCAGGCAGTTCTGGGTGAGCAGCGCGCCCGCGCTCGTGGCAGTGCTCGCCCGTGTGTGCAGTCTGCAGGCGTGCTGCAAGCTGCATAAACGCCCGCCCAGGAGGGCCGGCACCCGGAGCTCGATGCGGCGCTCGTTGCAGCCCGCGCGACGGGCGCGCCCGTGTATGTGCTGTTCCCGGGCGCGGGCGCTGCGGATGTTGGCGCGGTCGCGCTCGAGCGCCGCCGCCGCCTGGCAGCCGCGCGCCCTGAGGCATCGCTCGGTGCGGCAGGCGCCCTCCCACTTGCCAGTTCTATCGAGCCGAGCTACTTTGGCACTCCTGTGGGCACTGCTTGTGTGGCTCGTCAAGGCATGAACAGAGGTTTTTTCAAACACACAAAGACCACTCGGGCTCATAAACTGCATGCAGACCAGCCGCTTGCGTAGCGCTGTGACCAATAACCTTCTCAGCATTCTTGTCACAGGGGGTGCAGCGGCCTTGGCGAGCGTCAGTGTGGAGCAGCCGGGCGCCTACCTGCTCATAGCCGTGGACGGGACCTGGCAGCAGGCGAACGAGATGTTCAAGGTGCGGGCCCTGCGTTCCAGGGCCTCAGAGATGCAAGTGGGATGTCAGGCAAGACGTCGCCGCCACTCTTTGCCTCCACCGCCTCTCCTCCACAGGCGGGTTGTGAGTGTCACGGTTCGCCTTTGAGGGTCGTGGAAAGCACAGTTGCTACAGTATGCTTTTCACTCTCCGGCTTCAACTCTGCAATGTGCGAGGCCCAGGAATGCATGCAGGTGAATGATGGCAAGAAGAAGGAAGCATGCTTGCTGTGCGAAGCAGCTCCTGCACACCCGCAGGACCACGGAATGCAAGCGCGGCTGCGGCGCTTCGCGCAGGCAGCCGCGCCATGGCTCCTGGCGCACGGCGTGCGCATTGAGCTCCCGCACGAGCGCAGCGCCGTGCCCCTGCCAGCGCTCGACGCTGCCCGCGGCGCCGCGCCGTGGATGCCTCTCCGGGAGGCACGCGCGGCGCCGGCAGCCACTATGCCGCTGGATGCAGTCCCTGCCGCCGCGCGTGCAGCGGCGCACGCCGGCGCCTGCAGCCCTGGGGCGGCCGCTGCGGAGGCGTACAGGGATACGCGCAGCGCTGCCAGGGTGCAAGCCGACCCTGCCGCCAGCCCTGTTCGCACGGCCGGGGCCACAGCGCCCGATGCACCGCTCCGGTCCGAGCCAATGATGGGGTGCATGACCACCCTGGAGGCCATCGTGCGGTGCGCGCCACAGCTGCCCCTGTAGGCGCTCGCACGCTTGGCGCGCTTTGCCTACTCGCACGCTTGGCGCGCTTTGCCTATGAGTTGCCCCGTGCATGGACGACTGGCGCAGAGGGCGCCTGCTCCGATGGAGGGCAGATGGCACTCAGGTCACCGGCTACAAGGGCGTGCTGACAGGGCGCTCCGTGTGGGGACCAGGGCGTTGGCGGCGCTGGAGGGCAGCCCGGCGCTGCAGGAGGCGCTGCTAGCGCCGCTGCGGCGCATGACCGAGCTGCAGGCGCGCCCCGCCGACCCTGGCTGCAGGGCCGCCCCTGCTTGGGTCACAGAGCTGACAAGCGCGCAGGCCTCGCTTTAGAGGCACTTTTTATAGAAGCGAAATGGAATGATTCTCTGTCTCACGTTTCACTACATTGGCTCGTGTTGCATTGTGCTTGCGTGTCTGAAAAGGGGCATGCAGGGTGTCTGTGCACATATTCTACATCTTGATGCTGCAATACATAGCTGTCAATACAGCCTGCAAGCGGACGAGCAGGCAGCAGCCAGTGCCTCAAGCGCAAGCCTTGCAGCAGCTCGTGCCTTGTGCTCAAAGGGCGGTCAGCAGCTAGTGTCTCAGGCCCCTACCGCACTGCAACCTCTGCAAACTTTGGGCCGATCTCACAATCATGGCGCGCTGGCCTGCGCAGGCGCAGTTTGACCCCGCGGTGCGCGCGCGGCTGGCCGGCAAGGTGACCGCCAGGAAGGTGGGCAAGCGCTGCCTGGGCTTCATGCGCGCCTAGCAGCAGCGCGCGGCGGGGCTGCCCGTGCCGATGGCCTCCTGGGCTGTGAGGGCGACGCCGAAGTGTAGTGCCTTGTAACATGGGGCGCTCACCATGGCCCTGCACTCCCGTCCACTGCAATCGCTGGCGCGTCCGTGCTGACACCTCAAAACACGCAGGCCGACAAAGCCGTCGCGCCTTCAGACCAGAGCCGCTGCCCGCACGAATGGTAACTAAGACGGAGCGGCATGCCACTCCCTCGCCGATCATTGCGTTTTGTCCGGCGCTGCCGGCGCCGCCGGCGCCGCGGCTGCCTTGGTCGGCTTGACCGCCAGCGCGACGTGCTGCGCGCCGGGCGGCTCGTCCCTGCAGGCACAGGGCCCGTGGTTCACCACGACAAGAACACGTGGCATGCAGCCGGCGCGAAGCGCGCCCATGTGAACCTGCAAACAAGCATGCTCATGATGTACGGCAGCCAGCGCAGAGGACCATGGTTGTTGGCAGTGATTCCCCTTCCAGCTCGTGCATGCCCTGCCGCACACAGCGTGACGAGGTGCCGAGACCGTCCTGCAGCTGGCATCGCGGGCGTGCCGCAGGCCGCCGCCGTGCAGGATGGCAGGCCGGCAGTGCATCAGGCGCATGGTCCCGGGGCGTCCTTGACATGCATTTTGCTCCGAGGGCGGCTGGGGTCGACGTGCATGCTGGGGACATGTGGCCAGGCTCCCAGGACACGTCCCACATGGCACGGTCACCCTAACCTAAACCTAACCCTATGGCCCCAGGTATCCTGCACAGGCGGGCCCCAGGGGGCCGCGGCGCGCACGCGATGGGCTCGTCCAGCTCCATCGGCTCGGCGAACAGCCGCGCCAGCAGCGACTTGCCCAGCAGCAGGAACAGGAAGGTCGCCTGGAAGCAGCCGGCCAGCAGCCAGGCCATCCAGTAGCACGCGCGGAAGTGCTGCGTCTTGGCGGCCGTCCAATTCACGTCCAGCAGCTCCCACGAGCTCACCTGCGCGGCCCGCAGTGCGCTTGTGAAAGCTGGGTGGGGCGGCCGCGCGCTGCGGGCCCGCTTTCGCCAGCGTACGCCGCAACAGCGGCCGCCCGGCGACCGCACGGGTGCGCTGGCGCTCCAAGCGTGCTGCTCGGGCGCGGGCTGAGTAAGTGCAGCATGCGCAGGATGCACAGCAGCACTGCAGATGGCTGAGCATGGCGGCTGCCAGGTGTGCCCAAAAAACAAACATTCGCACATAAGCATGTCATCACATGAGCGCATTGTATGGACAGCGCGGCACCGCAGCGCCGCGCCAGAAAACCTGGGCAGACTGGCTGTGGAGGCCCGGCGCAGAGGCGGGTGGGCAGGGCGCACCAAGGGATAGCTGCCGCTGAGGACCATGCCCACGAAGAGCAGGAAGATGAACATCTGCATGGAGTAGCAGGTCACCACGCCATACCTGGGCTCGTCGCGCACACCCGTCAGAGGCGCACGTCCTTGGCAGCAGTGGGAGGCAGCTTCTTCAGCTGCGCAGGCGAGCAGGCGCACCCAAAGAGCTGCTTTTTGAAGCCCTTGAAGTTGCCGCGCCTGCAAGGCGGCGCCGCCAGCCTCAGCGCTCGCTTGCCTCACAAACCAGGCGCGGCGGGGAGCGGCGGGTGCGGGCGGTGCTGCGCGCGGCCCTGGGCGCACTTTGTGAGCATCATCCACAGGAAGAGCACCAGGTTGGGCGGCATGGAGAAGCTCATGCTCAGCGCGGTGGCCAGGCCCTTGGTGGCGTCGCGCCCGTACGAGGGCACCTTCACCAGGTTGACCTGGGCGGGCGGCGCGGCACAGCAGTCAGGCTGAGGCACTGGGAAGCAGCATGAGCAGACGCCGCGGCCTCTTAGCGCAGCGAGCTGCGGCGCGCACCTTGAACAGCTCGACAAACGTGAATATGGCTAGGACGGTGTAGGCCAGCGTGAGGCCCTGCGTCCATCAGTGGACGCTTAGAGCTGCAAGACGGTTCAGTGTTACAAGTGAGCAAGTAGGTTGTGCTCAGTAGGAGAGGCTCAGACGAGGCGCGCACTGCGAGTATGCTCCACAGCGTCCACACCGTGCGCCGCCAGGACCACCAGATACGGGTGGCGCAGCCCATCAGGCCTGGCCGTGTCTACCTTGTTCTTTCCAAGCAGTGCGCATATCTGCTAGTACACTGCCTGAGCACCTTTTGGCAACCAATGTGAGCGCAAGCTCGACACACACAAAAAAAGCAGCGCAGGTATAATTGGAGAAGTGCTTAGAGGTTCGGATCGACACGGAGGTTGAGATCGACGTGCAGGTTGAGATCGACCCGGACTTCGCGTTGAAGTTCGTGTCGAAACTAGGTTCAGGGTAGGTGATACATATACAAATACGAACGAACTGACTCGCCCTGGTGTACATGAGCAGCCACCGCCTAGTATACTCATCTAGTCACCGCATGCCCGGCTGTGCGGGCGATCGGTACTCCTCCAGTGTGACTGCCTGCACGCGCCGGTCGCCGGCGTACCGCACGCGGCAGCGCAGCAGCAGGTCGCCGGCCAACACCGCGCCCGCCTCCAGCTCCAGCGGCTTGCCGGCGGGCGGCAGGCGCGCAGGGTACAGCGCGAATATGCCGCCGGGGTACCTGGGCCAAAGCCGCCCCGCTCAGGGGCCAGCTCTTATTCACGGCGACCTGGACACAAAACAAGGACAGGCTCTATAGACAAGCAGACAAAGAATACTCAAAGTCGACCTGAATGGACACAGTCCTCGAGGTTTACGACTGCAGCATGGTGCTGTGAAACTGGAGCCCACATGCGCATCATCACCAGCGAAGAGGCACGCGCGCGCGCCTGTACAGCGCGCTGCCCTGCGCCTCGGCATAGCCACCTTACCCTACCCTCCCCTACCCTAGACATCATCATCAGCAGGCAGGCACGCGTGCGCGCCTGTACAGCGTGCTGCCCTCGACCTCAACGGGCGGCGTCCACGACACGGGCGTCGGCGGGCCGCGCTCCCAGGCGCGCGCCGACGCGTCGAACGCCAGCTGCGTGGCCTCGCCCTGCCAGTTGCCGTGCAGCCACTCGGCCGTGTCCGCCGGCAGCTCCGGGCCTGGCTGGGCGTCCTGGGCGCGCGGCGCCACCTAGCGGTCAGTCAACCACCCCTGACGTGACATATTCCAACTCTGGTTCGTCACTTGGCGCCGCAAGGCTTTGTGGAACTACTCAAGATGAGAGTGCTGCAGCATATGCAAATACTGCCCTGGAGTACGCAGAAATACTGTTGCATCGAACGTGCTCTCACAAGAAGCCTGACCAGACATATATGTTTCTGCCCCTTGTCGACAGGGCATCAGTCAGGCACCACGCTCAATCAGATGCGTGACATGCAGTGCCAAGCCCATTATGCTTCAGCAGCTGCAGCTCAAGCCCACATCAGAGCAGTGGATGATGACAGATGTGGCATGCGCCGGCAGACCTTCAACAGTGCATCGATGTCGAAGGGCTCACTAGGGTCCACGTCCTCAACAAACACCTGCGCATCAGTGCGCGGGGAGCTTGCGTGGATGACTAGTGCTGACACTCCAGATGCATAGAAGGACCTAGGACCCGGGATCAAGCCTGCATGTGCTTGTAGGAGCGTGGCTGCTCAAGGATGCTTGCTTGAGTGTGTCTGCAACAGGGCAGTGTGCCACATGGTCAGTATGACTTAATTGCTGCACACCTTACTTGCCCCGCCCAACACACAGTGAATAGCCAATGAGTCTTGCTTCAGCGTCATTTAGGAGTACCTGAAGTACAAGGTGCACTCGGTCAAGCCACAACCAGTAGGAAGACAGAAAACAACAAGGTTAGGAATACAAGAACGATCACGCGCACCGGGTCCCAGCCGGTCTGGTGGAAGAGCATCGCGCCGTCGCCGCCGGCGCGGTACGCCACGCCCAGCGTCACGCGCAGGCGGCCGTGGAACAGCGTGACCTCGCTCCCGCCGAGGAAGTCAAAGCCCTGCGCGCCGCGCCGCGGGTTAGGTATAGGGTATACCCTAACCTAACGCTTGCGGACGCCATGAGCCTTCCCCGTCTGGATGCACTTTTTTGATGCACAGTGGGCGCTCCATCACCATATTTATTATGTATCGCACAAAGCCGGACTTGGACGCCGCGCAGTCGCGTCGCTGGCCTCGCTCACATGCGCCCGGCCGGTCTACGCTCCGAAAGCGCAGCTGCTGACCAGACCATAGGCGCATGCTGTGGATGCCTGCCGTTTGACCAGCCTATACAGTCCGCCGGAGCGGCGTGGCGCGCTCTGCGGCAGGCGCACCTGCTTCGACCTGGCCTCCTCCTCGCTGGGCATCTGCAGGGTCACCTGGGCGCGCGCAGCGGGCGCGGACTGCTTGCGGGCCATGCATCCCTGCACGAGGTTCCTTGGCATTGCGCAAGGCTATGCTCAGGATGTGACAGGGGCAAAAGTGCTAGGCGACAGGGCGCTGCGCGCACACAACTGGCCAATGTGACACGTCACAGAGTGGCAGCGCCATGTGGCCATTCCTTACTGGAGACCGGCAGAGTATTTATCAATCTCATTGGTGATCGCCGTACTATGCATGTGCATGGATGCTCAATGCCATGCATATGATCAGCCAAGCAGAGACAGGCATCTCCACATGTGCAACGAGGGCAGCAGCTGGGCTGGCGATCGCTCTTCCAACAGTAACGACAAAGGCTTCATGCAGGGCGGCACCTGCTACGGCTTCATGCAGGGCGGCACCTGCTATAGGCGTCATGCAGGGCGGCACCTGCTAGGGCTACATGCAGGGCGGCACCTGCGCGAGCGCGTCAGGGCCGAGCGCCACGACGCGCGCAGGCGGCACGCTGCCGCGGCCGTACGGGTGCTCGAACCCGGCCGCGTCCAGCGAGTCGCCCTTCTCGCCCTCCAGCACCGTCTCGTCGTAGCCGTCCGCCTCCCGCCGCTCGCCTGGGCAGGGCAATAGGGCGCATCGGCGCATGCGCGTGAGATGGGGAGCGGCGCGCAGCAGGGAGGGAATGGATGGGCGTGGCGCGTGCGGAATGCCCATGTGTGGTCAAGCTTCGTCCTGGTTTTGGAGACGATGCTGCAGCAGACCCGGCGCTGGCATGCGTTGCTGGGGGTGGGATGCAGGGACGGGCTGTGGCTGACTGGAGGGCTCGCACTGTCAGCCAACCCCGCAGGGTGTGGCAACACCGGGGCCCCGCACTTCATGGCACACTTACGAACGGCATGTGCGTTTAGGTGCGTTACGCCCAATGCATTGCAGCACAGCTGTACTTAACATGCATGGAGGCTGCACAATTATGAGTGACATTTGTAAGTGGTGAGGGTAAGATGTCAGCGCTTAAGATTTTTGCACCCGCGCGCGGCCAGCTACGGTCCGCCTGGTCGGCCTTGCGGATCATCTTCATGACGAAGCGGCCGCGCGGGTCGCGCTCCTGGAACAGGCGCAGCCAGGCGTCCTGGACGCGGATGTCCGCGTCGGCCGCGCCCTCCACGCCGTAGCTCACAAACTTGCCGGCCCAGCCGCTCATGCGCTCCGGCCTGCGGCACGCGCGCCACTGTTCAGGTACATTCCGTACCCGCTCCCTGCAAGGCGCACCCCGCTGACGGACTGCACCTCCGGCGCGCCCCCATGAGGGGTTTTAGGGTTCATTGTATTATGAACCCCATGCCTGTGGCCCCACTGACAGCTTGTCATATCCATTCTGCGCCATACATGCGTGTCAAAGTCACCCAACCAGCCTGTCCGGTCCTCTCCGCCTGTGTGCTTATCAAGCCCTTTTTGGACAGTGCAGTAGGCATGGGTGGTGAGTGCTTTAACCGTCCTGGCGCAGCAGACCTACACTATGAGGGCTCTGGAATCGGGGTTCGGGCACAGGCATAGTCAGAACATGGGTTCTGGGCCCCCAGCATGGGTGAGCGCACCTGCTCGTCTTGTAGCGGCCCCAGAACGTATTGTAGTGCTCCTCAGCGGGCACCGGGCCGAGTTCCGCCCTGCCACAGGCACAACAGCACTATGCTTGTTCACGGTAGACATCCTATCACGAGTCCGTCACGCTTGCTGCTTGTCGCAGCGGCGCAGCAAGAGCTTTGCTATCTGCTGAGATGCAATGTACATAACAAAATACTTACGACTCAGGCAGCGCAGCACACCTGACAAGCTGCCGCCGAGTCACGCGCTTATGCCTGCAGGGCGCCGCCCAGCTCGTGCGGCCAGGCAAGCATGCACTGCCCAGCGTGGAAATGGACATTGGATGTGCTGTAAAATACAGCAAGCTTGCACCGCAGGCGGCACCGTGCTCACACCGCAGGCTGGAGTGTAGAACAGCCTCAACCGCAAGCACAGTTGCAGTCTGCTTCGGCTGAAATGCAGGTGCACCTCGGGGAGGCAGCCCTACTTGCTTGTTGGAGCTGCACCAACTTTCACAAAACAGTGCATTCCACAACTGGACAACAGCACGCCAATGTGACTGTGTGCGCGTGCAGTCTGCCATGCGCGCTGTAACTTGGGTAGTTCTGTAGGATCAGTCGAACAGTTACTGCACTACCACCATGATGACACGCTACGGCCAGCGCTGCGCCGCTGCTGGTGCCTTTACGCTCACGTGCCTGACAACGCTCGTGTGCTCAAGCTCCTCTGGAGGTCACTTGGGAGATGCTTCTCTGCCCGCGTGGCGCCCCGCACCTGGCGACAAAATACCATACGGTGGACCACAGTTTATACATATCTGCATGGCCCCTTGCGTGGTGCACCTATTAAGGTGACAAGACAGCCGGTGCCAAGAACTTGAAACATGACAAGCAATGTCTTGAGTAACTGATCAGGGCTGCTTATCTGCTCCTGTCCAGTTCCTGCCGTGCTTTTGAACCGCACCCACTTGTACATACTACAAACTATTAACCAGTCAACGGGTGTGCGCCGATGCAGACTTCACTGTGCCAACGCTGGATGGGCAGTGGACACTGACGGAGCACCTGCCCGTGCTCATCTTGGCGCACGACAGTTCTGGTGAGGCTCGGGCATGCTTTGATAATTTCTGCGCACTGTCCCGGCCTTGCCTGCCTCAGAATTTCATGGCCTGCCTCCTTGCCGCTTCGGCAAACAACTATGGAGAGGCGACGCTCACTTGCAGCCATTAACGCTATTACTCTTCTGCACATGAGTCAGCAGTGTGCTTGCTCTGGGCGCAGACGCGTTCAGCCGGTCGCTGTGGACGAGTGACCAGTCGGTGCTCGACTTTGTCAGCAAGGCGCCAAACTCGACCAACTTCCTGTTCCTCACATATGACTGTGCGCCCCGCGCTGCGCTTGCTCCCGTGCACAGGCGCGCCTGTAGCGCGTCTGCGCGTGCCTGATAGCGCGTCTGCGCGTGCCTGATAGCGCGTCTGTGCTGAAGCACTGAGCCCACGTCAACCAGCGGCAGTGGGCGCATGCCGTACCGCCGCTGCTCCCTGCATGCTTTCCGACCTGGCACTGCCCTAAACCTGCATGTAATTCTGCACCTGTCCTGAGCCTGCTACAGCTCTCTGCGGTCATGCCCCTGTCACCAGCGCCCCCCGCCTGGCAGGCCAGGGTCAGGACAAGGCCCCCCAGGACTAAACCCTGACCCTGACCCCAGAAAGACGCGCGTGCGCGCAGTCGATGCGAAGGCCCGCGCGGAGGAGATGCGCGACCGGCTGGCGTGGGCGGCCGACCGGCTGCGCCTGGGCGCGGCGCAGGCCGCTGCGCGCATGGGCCGCCTCGCGTTTGCGACGCTGCCGATGTCGGGCCTGAGCGACGTGGGCGCCAACTTCCTGCCCTACCTGCTCGACCACTGGCGCTCGCCGCGCAAGGTGCTTGCGGCGGTGGGCGGCGCGGGTGCGCCTCCTTGCCCCCTCCGTGACAGGCCGCGAGCCTGTCAGCGCCTGCCGGTATTGCGTGAGGTGGCACGTTGCCGCCTGCGTGGCAGACGCCCTGCCCTGAAGCGCTCGCGGTGGCAAGGATGCTCTCCTGGTGCTGGATAGCAAGAGGGCATGGGCATGCTCTGTGTGCGGTGTCTGCGCCTGGGCGCGAAAAGAGGCGCAGGGAGCGGCACAGCTGGGCCATGACACTGCATTCCCTGCAGCGCCTCTGTCATGCACTCCTTGACCGCAAGGTGTGCCTCTGGTTCACAACGGTAAGCATCAGCAAGCATGTGCGTCTGTGCACCCTATCCTGAACTCTATGACATTATTTGATGAGGGTGCGCAAGCGCAGGGGAGGCGGAGCTGCTGGCGTGCGAGCGCGCGGATGCTGCGCCGGGCTGGCTGCCCCCGCCGCCTGCCGGCCCGCTGCCGCTCGTGTTCATGGGAGACGGGTGCGGCGCCTGCCCGCGCTCCGTGGCGCGTGCGGCGCGAGCCATGACGCCAGCTCGACTGCGCACGTTGACCTGCATAAGGCACGGCGGCAGTTGTGACACGTGCACACGTGGAGCACGCGAGGCAACAGTGTGTCGGGCCGCCAGAGCCGCCACAGCCGCCACCCGCTGCTGCCGGCATGTGAGTGTAGGTAAGCACGGCGCGGCTCGGCGTGCAGCCGACGCGCGCCCCCCGATGGCGCACACGCGGCGCAGGTGCACCGACCCCGTTCCCTTCAATCTGAGCGGCCGCGCGGCCCTGGTGGTGCGCAACAGCAGCCACTCGCGCTGCTCCTACGCCGCCACGGTCAGGCGCGCGGATCTGACCAGCTGCGCGGCGGGTGTGCGATGCCACGATCCGGCCCATGGAGTCCGCCAACACAAGTGTCCATGCTTGGACGGCGCTGCGCAGCTCCTGCTGTGCCTGTGCGTCCGAGCCTCCCTGCAAGCTGGGCACCCGCCGCATGCAGCACACCCGCGCCTCGCGCTCGCAGACCTCGGCATGGCCCCAGGCCTGACACGCGCGCGCCGGCGGCGCAGCCGCGCGCAAGCCGCGGACGCGGCGGCCGTGCTCGTGTCGTCGGAGCCGGGGCGCGACGTGGAGGTGATGAGCTGCGAGGGCGACGAGTGCGGCCTGCCGCTCAGCATCCCCGCGGCCATGATCCCCCTGCCGGCCGCGCTGGAGCTGCAGGCGAGTGCGCAAGCATTTCCCCCAATCCCTAGACTCAGATCGCCCTGCCGCCCCAGAACCCCACATGCATCATCGCATCTGGGTGCTGCTGCGCCTAGGCTGGAGGAGTGACCAGCCTCGCTCAGTCGTTGAGCAACGCTGCTCTGGTCATGCGGCAACCTGACGTGGCGCATGTGTGCCCTGGCAAAAGCATGCCTCTCGGGCGCCTCCGCCACTCCTGCCCCCGGAGCGATGCACCGCGAGAGGATGCGCGCGCTGCTCGCGCGCTGATATGCAGCCCCCCTTCCCTGCCGCCGCAGGGGGCGCTCGCGGCGGCCGCGGCGGGCGAGACGCCCACGGTGCGTGTGACGTTTGCCGAGCGGACGTGCGGCGGCCTGTTTGCTGCCGTCGATGAGCGCGGGCGCCTGGCGGAGACCGGCTGGCAGGCCTTCCCAACGCTCATGTGCGCCCCCGCTCACTCTGATACGGTGTACTCACCTTGCGCACTTTCTCTGTGTTCCACTTGCCGTGCGTTGCATGTTGCTCAAGACGCCGCACGAGAGCGTGCCTGCATCAGCTACCAATGTTGCCTGCTCGTGGTGCACAGCCCGTCACTGGGGAGCGCGGCCGCGCGGTCGGCGCGCCCTGCGGCGGTGCGCGCATACTGTCAGCACACCGGCGCGGCGCGCGGCTGCGCGCAGGCACCTGGGCTGGGCGGCGCAGTGGCTGGAGTACGAGGCGGAGCTGCGCGCCAACCTGAGCGAGCCCGCGCTGACCGTGCCGGTGTTTGACGATGCGGCGCGCCCCTGCCTGGTCCAGGCCCTGACCCTAGCATTGAATCAGCCTGGCGCTGTGGCCGCTCCAGCGTGCGCAAGCAAGCGGGTGTCCTCACGTAACAGTTGGCATTCGTCAGGTAGCCAGACTGGCAGATAGCTACAGGCCACAGGGGTGTTGCCAATGCAGCCGCCAAAGACCATGGGCAGTCTGAGCTCAGCTCCTGACGCGCCGCCGTTTCCTGTGCGGGCATGCGCCCATGCACGCGAAGTCTCAAAAAGCGCCCTGCCCGACGGCGCCCCGGTGCCGCAGGTGCTGGCCGGCGAGCACGGCATCGTCGCGGAGGTGTGGCTGCCGGAGGCCGCAACGCAGGCGACGCACGACCGGCTGCACCTCGACTTTGCGCTCGGCTGCCCGGGTCCGCCCCGCCCGCGCCAGCGCTCCCGCCGAGCGACAATTGCAGGGCAGGGTGTCAGCGCCCGCGCGTGGACGTAGCCATGAGCAGCGGCCTCGCGTGCTCCTCTGCGCTGCAGCGGCAGTTGGCATGGGCGACTGTGGTATTGCTGCTGTACTGCGCACTGCCACCGCTGTGTGAGTCTGCATGCACCGAAGGTGGGAGCTCTTAAAAAAACATGGGCTCTTCTTTGTCATGGGCTCATGTCTTGCTGTGAGCTGTACATGCGTTGTGGTGCTGTCACGAGAAGGCAGGGCTTCCTATAGGGTTAGGGCTGTTGCGCAGGGCGCATGGATGCGGACTGCGCTATCTGGGACCACGTTGTGCAGCTCTTCGTGTGCTGCGACGATGGCGCGGCCATCGTCGAGCGCGGCAGCGGCGCGGCGGCGCCCTGCGACAAGTGCGACAGCACCGTGTGGCTGGCCGCTCACCACCCAGGTACATCACCCCGTGCCGCGGTTTCTCCTCCCTGACCGTGTGCTCCATCGAGACACCTGCGCACTCTGGCAACAAGTTGACATGCGCTGCCGCACTGCTCTGCTCAGCTTGATGTCCCTGGGCGTCTGCGCCATGTGCTCTGCGCGCAGAGGACGCCGCCGAGCGGGAGTGGCAGCTGGCGGCGCGCAACGCGAGCGCGCCCGCCAACGCCGACGTCGAGTGCGGGCGCGAGCTGGGGCGCTGGATCACGCCGTTCCGGCGGCGCGTGGGGCGCTGGCTCACGGACGTGCGCCCACATCGACCTCTCTGCTTTACACACACTTTGGCGCGCTGTGGAGTGTGGATGCGTGCTTGGTATACGTGTGCACTTGCTTGGTCCTGGCTTGCTTCATCCACGCCCGCAGAGCCTTGCGTTTGCCACTGTCGCGCTGCTGTGGCTGCTGCCGGGACCCCAGGCGCTCGCTGCGCAGGCGCCTGGCGCATGGCAGCCAGCAGCCTGCAGCCCCTATGCAGGCTTCCCGCTGTGACCCAGCCTAACGGCTGCCAGGTGACGCCGCTGCGGCCGCTGCTGGCGGGCGGCCGGCGCTGCCGCTTCCGGCTGCAGACCGCGCCCTGGGCGCTGCCGTGGCGGCCGTCGCTGGCACTGCGCTTCTCCAACGCCAGCCGCGCCGGTGCGGCTGCCCGGAGGGCGCGCTGCCGTGAGCATCGGCGTCGCGGCGGTGTGTGGTCGCTCTGCGTCTGCGGCATGGATGCGCGTCACACGCCCACCATGGCGCACCGCATGCGCAGGCGCCCGCCGCCGCTGCCTTGCCCCGCGCTCGGGGACGCTGCCCGGCCTGCTCCTCACCAGCCACGCTCGCCAGGACCTCTTGCTCCACAGTCCAGGATGTAGGGTTAGAGTTAGGTCGGCATAACCCTAACAAAGCAGCGTGCGCCTGGCGGTGCGGCAGAGGCGCAGCCGGCGGAGGTCATCCCGCTGTTCAGCGGCGACACGTTCGACGCGGCGTACAACGCGCGCCGGCCCACGCTGCGCGTGCGCACGCCCGAGGGCACCGCGCGCGCGCTGCTCGTAGCCGTCATCACAGGCGCGCCCCTCCCAGCGTGCCTGCAGGCTGGAACGTCTGTTTCGACAACTCCCGTGCCCGGCGCGCGGCCCTTTGCTACCATCTGACATATCACGTCTGAGAAAGCAAAGCATGGCTGAAAGTGACGCGTGCTGTTGGTGCTGTGCGGCCGGCCCTGCGCACGCAGAGCGCGCACACCTCTGCTGTCCTTGGCAGCGCCGCCGCGCCCAAGTCCTCGGCTGCGGCCCGCTAGTGGCGGTCTGCGAGCGTGCGCTCGGCCCATCATGTCTGCGCGCGCGGCGCAGGCCACGGCAGCGACGACCAGAACTGTGCGGAGTTCTGCGTGACCAGCCACACGTTCTTGGTCAACGGCGCCGCGCACACGGTCACCTTCCGGGAGGCCGGCACCGAGTGGGGCTGCGCCGACAGGGTGCGCCTGTGCCAGGGTTAGGGCCGGAGCTGCGCCGACCGGGCGCGCCTGAGCGCGCGCCCAGCGGCGCTGCGCTGGCCGGGCGCGCCCGTGCCCGCGCGCTGGGCACCGGCTGGCTGCGCATGGCCGCCGCTTGCGGCGCTGCGGCGAGGCAGGGTGGAGCGGGCTAGCTGACCGGCCGGGAAACGAGCACCGCGCGCCAAAAGATGGCATCAAGTGCGCAGCGCAGGCAGGAGCGGGGCGCGCAGTGGATGTTGCAGCACATGGATCGCAGGCAGCTTCGATTTTTGCATGTTTGGCCAGCACAGGCTGCGGGTGCTGCATGCACACTACCCACTTGAACCATTTCTGGCCTGCAGGTGCGCGAGGGCTTTGTACCGAACGAGCATGGCACCTGGCAGTATGGGCGCAACGGTTGGTGCGACGGGGCAAAGGTACCCGGCTCCCTCCAGCCTCCCTGGCTGCACTTAACAATGACCACTCGGCCCAGCCACATTCTGTGCATATGAGCGGCATGCGTTGCCGTGCTCCGCCCTGCTGTGTGGAAAGCCTTGAGCAAAGCAAATGGATGCGACAACTGTCTCCGTGCGTACCTGTAAGCAGCACATGTTACCACTGTCAGCTGCTGGTGCACTATGCTGATGCAACTTGATGCAGAGCTGGCTACCGCGCAGGTGCGGCCTTGGGTGGCGGACGTCACAGCAGACCTGCACCCCTCGGACGGGCCGCCAAACCAGATCGAGTACTATGGCTTGTACAAGGGGCGTTCGCCGCAGCCGCAGCGCACCCCGGGCTATATCATGATGCAGTCCAACCTTGTTGTGTACAACGGTGAGGATGTGGAAAAAACAGCAAGCAGCTAGAGCGACTGCATGTGCCATGTATGCTCAGTGCCAAACTTGTGTAGCACTCACCTTGTATTGTTGTCATCCATGGATGAACGCCTGCACTTTGTACGCTCGCAGAATGTGTGTGGGCTGCCGTTGGAAGCTGCTATCTGACCAGTGCGTGGCGCGCTGCGGGGCTCATCACTTGTATGTGCTGCTCTGGCTGTCTGCCATGCACTGAACAGCACGGATTTTTGGAAAGACCTTGCAAGCATGGCTGGCCGTCTATGCTTGATATTGGTGAAGCGGTGCACTTGCCATATGAATGAAACACCTGAGCATGTCACTACAGAGAGAGTGCGCGAGATAAGCAGAGCATGAGACCTCAGCAAAATGTTCCTAGCGTTTGACAATGCGCTACGCATGCGGAGGATGACAACTTCGGTGCAAACAACTTCACATCCTAAGCCTACGAATGCACAAACCAACAATGTACAGAAGCTAGCTCTTACACTGTTGTACACGTCAGCTGCTGCTGCTGAAGCGCGTGAAAGTTGGCGGCCAGCTGAGGCGTCAAGCGTCCGAAGACACCAAGCAACGGTCCACCATGGCCAGCAGGTTGGGGTTCTCAAGCGCGGCCGCGACGCGCTCCTTGTCCGCCAGCTGCTTGTTCACCGCAGCCTCAGTGGCGTGCGCGCCTGGCGCCACACTGATGTCCACCTGCTCGGACACCAGAACTAGTGGTACATAAAGGTTCGGCGCCGCAAGGTTCCAGCAGCTTGCACAGCTTGCAAAGCTCTTTGAGCTGCAAGGCTCGCTCGGCAACCTCTTTCAGGCTCTGTCAGACACACGTTTGCAGTGCAGTGAGTGATCAGCAGGTACCTCCCAACGCATGACGCACCTTGAAGCGTGGTGGCAGGGCGCGCATGAGCTTGACGCGCAGGCAGAGCCCTATCAGCGTGGCCAAGCTGCAGTGCTGCACGGTCGGCGTAAATTGCACCCTGCTGACCCAGGCCCAGCAGTTAGCACAGCAGTGTGCGAAGGGCTAAAGAAATTGTTGCAAGGACTGTGGCTATCTTGCAGGCAAGCACAAGGACCAAGTAGCTGATGACAGAGCGCAAGCGCAACACCCACAATCGCAAGGCGTTGCTAGACCGTGTTGTATCTCACGGTTGCAGTGAATGAGTCAGGGAGTCAACCGCCCAGAGCAGCCTCTGCTCAGCACGAGTGCGTCTAGCGCACACAACGTGAAAGAACGCACCGCACGTAGCTATCTACATCGCTGACGTCTATGAGTTCCTCAGTCACAACACTGAGCTGCTCCAGCGTGTACGGGTGCTCAGGGTCGGTCACGTCCCGCAGGTGCTGTAAGCCCGCCACACACTCAGTCACGGTCAGCTGGAACAGATTGTGCCTCTGTGTTGCGGCACGTGTTTTAGCAACAGTGACAGCTCCAAGTTACAACACTGAGAATTCAGGGAAAGAACGCTCACCTCAAACACTTCCAGTCTGTCAATCGGCTCACGCGCGCTCTCGTCAGCTGCGTCACAGGGCTCCTGTGACAGCGCGTAGCGTGTGTCTGTCCCTGTTATTCACCTTCAAGCACAAGTGCTACTGTGGTGCTTCCATCTCTGCCTCTGAACTGCACTGCACCAGGGCACACCAGCCGCCTCCGTGCAGCTTTGCGCGTGTGGAGCACGGGGTCGGGGTTGATAAGCTCCATGCCAGGCTCCTTGGCGTCCTGCCACCGAGCACGCTGTCTGGCACTAACGGCGCACTGTCCACTGACTCACTTACACGCCACGGAACAATATTGCAAAGGTGTAACTTCAGCTTGTTTAACACGCAAGAAAGCTGTCTTTGTTGAGCAAAGGATGCTTGGCAAGCAGTGCTTGCACAGCTCCTCAAAGCTGGAAGGAGGAATATGGCATTGGACCCATTACATGCCGTAATGGGGTCACCAAGAATGTCAGTGCCATCACTGGCTCACAGTGAGCATGCATGCACGGCTTATACGCTATTCCCACTACTCCACACCAAGGTCATTTGGCCCTACTCCCAGCTGTTAAGACAAGGGATGCGCTCATGCACCCCTGGGTTTCTTAAGTTCAGACCTGATTATTGTGCTACACAGCTTCTGGTTTATTGCAGCCTCTGTTCATCCTGCTATAGCAACACTCACTCTATACACTGCTGCTGAGCTGCTGCTGCTGAACAGCTGCTCGGTGGCGCGCATGCCGCCAGGCATCCTGCTGACCACCTCCTCATGACGCACAGGCGAAGCGGACATAGGCAGCTCCGCGGCAGTGCCCAGGCTCTCAGCAGCTCGCGCTCCCTGCTGCATGTGCATGATCGGCAGCTAGTACAGGCACCGCCGCGCGCTCACCGGCGGCGCTTGGGGCGGCCCATGCGGTCATGCCCGCCGCCGCGCTCATGGCGGTCCTCCTCCATGTACTCCAGGCCAGTCGTCTCGTCCAGCTGCATCGCGTCCTGCCGCGCCACAGCAACAGGATGAGCTGCAGCAAGCAGCTCAGCACAGAGTTTGCACGGACAGTCCCTGTCATGCAGCTGCCCACCACTCATCCCTGCTTGTAACTCAAGTTTGTTGTGAGGCGCATTCAAGCGAAGAAGAGCGCCGCAGTCGCTCGGCGCCTTCAGCGCCGCGCCATCCACATCACACTCGAGGCTGCCTGCCTCGGGTGACGAGGCTGGCTCTTTCTTTGCAGCTCGGGAGGTCCTCACCTCCTCCCTGGAGCTCGACGCCGGGCAGGGCGAACAAGCGGTGGACAGGGCGAGCGGGCGGGGCCCCGCGCCTGCATCGCGCCGCCGGCCAGGCTGCCGCCCGGGCCGCCCGCCTCGGCGCGCAGCGCCTTCTTCACCTCCTCCACGCGCGCGTCGGCCTCGGCCGCGCCGCGCGCCGCGGCCTCCGCGGCCGCGGTCGCCGCGCGCGCGCGCTCCTCCAGTTCGCGCGCCACGTCCGTGGCCGCCGCGCTCCTGCTCACACGAAGTCTTCTGAGTGCAAAAGCACCGTCATCTGCATGTGGCTCAATAGGTAGGTTGCCACATGACTGTGGAGTGCGCAGGGGTCAGTACAAGTGCGGCGGGGCAAAGGGCGGCTGGCACAGTGCGAGCAGCGGGCAGGTGCAAGCAGTAAGCACCAAGCCACGCACTGGCTGGGAGGCGCGCCTGAAAGCAAGGGAGGGGGAAGCAACAGCAGCGCATGCTCACAATGCATGCACGTGCGAGCGCAGCCGCACCAGGCGGCGAGGCCGTCGAGGACAGGCGCCACGTCGGCGGCGCGCACGTCGCGGCTGGCGGCGTCCGCGACGCGCAGGCACTGCCGCGCCTGGTCCAGCTTGCCCGTGACCAGGCCGCTGTAGAAGCACTCGGTGATCAGTAGGTCTTCCAGCTCGCGTATGTTGGCGATGTCCAGCGCCGCCATGAGCTCTGCATACGGTATGACCTGCTCCACGCCAGCACACCTAATAAAAATGCTGGTGAACACGGCAGAGACTTGTTGATGGCTGTCACCCAGGTGGCATCAGCTGACAAGCTTACGCAGGTATATGGCAGGCTGCACAGCATGCGCGTGCTCAGGACGCAGCTCGCGGCGCACCTTGCTGCTCTCCGCCGCGGATACTACAGACAGCTGCTTCAGCTTCACGCGCTGGCTGTCTGAGAGGGCCGGTAGCGCGCTCGCCGAGGCTGTCACAACACACAGCCCTGGTAAGTGACAAAAGCAACTAGCATACCATTGTGTCGATGGAACAGGCAGCAGAGCGGCCAAGCGTTGCGAAGCATGATTGAGGTGCGCGCCTTTGAAGTCTGCCCAGGTGCCATATGCAAAGAGAAGCAGCAGCTGGTACGCCTGCGTGTAGTCGGAGCTCTCCAGCTGCCGGGCGCTCGGGGCACTCGGGGCATTCAATCTCGATGCACTTGACTGGAAACATAGGATCAAGTGCAGCAGCTGATAGCTATGCTGCAAGGGGTGCTATCCAAGCGAGACACGCACGATTGCACTGAGGCCTCACCTCCTTCACGCTCGGCACGTCCAGCAGCTCGCCAAAGCTAAACACGCCTGGCTCTGCTGTCACCTTCTCTATGAGCTTGGCCAGCGCCGGCCCGCGCGCACTCCTGGCAAGCAGCACAAACTGCTCCAGCTTGGACTCGCTGTCCATCAGCGCCTACTCGGCGCTGAAACACGCGCGCTCGCCTAGAACGAACCGATTTGGTTGTACTGTAATTGCAGGTAGTCAGCAAACGAGTGCAAAGCTGTGAGAACAAGGCTTTTGCAGCCTTGTTCCCCAGTGTGCTGTGGCGCCAGATCCCTACCCTGGGCAGGCCCTGAGCTCGCAGATATCTTGGCAGGCTGAATCTCTGGGACCGCGCACAGGGAGGGGCAGGGCGGCACGGTTGCGCTTGCGCCTACAGTGGTGTGCAGCGCCGGCTCCGCTCCGTGCTGGCCTTGCTTGTAGCTTGTGTTGGAGAGTGCCGCCTGTGACCGGTGTGTGCTGTCATGCTCACGCACGGCTAGAAATACACTGACATTGAGGCACACCGCGCCTCGTAGGTGAAGCCAGTAGCTGCTCTCAGCGGCGCGCCGCCCCCCTGTCCGCCGTCGCCACCCAAGCACGCGCTCTGCGCAGGTGTGCGCAGGTTGAGCTACGCCGCTTGGCTGTCCCCAGCTTGTGGTCGTCGGCGGTCCTTGCGCAGACACATGCTGTGGGTCAGTTGAGTTTTTGAGGCGGCCCTGCCAACCTTGCAGGGGCGCTGGGTCACCTTGCTGCCGCGCCGCAGGCTGTGCGAGGCGTGCAGCGCGATGAGCGTCGGCAAGTTCCTCGTGGAGAAGCACTCCAAGATCGTGGCGGTGGTGTTTCCTGCCAGCATTGCGTTTGGCTGCCTGTACACCGTCCACCAGGGCACCAACCCCGTCGCCGACCTGCGCAGCTGGGCAACAGGTGCGCCGTGCTGCTGCAGGAGCTCAACGCCTGAACTGTTGAGTAACCTTTCCAGGTGCCCTGGTGTCCTAGCGCTTCACTTTGAAAAAGTGAAAGTGTCTTTGTGTCATAGAGATTGACTTGGCAAGCCACAGTTTGCGCGTCAAAGCCATGTCCTTGAGGTGGTGTTTTATTTTCAGAAATCAATACGCATGATCAAGCTTTCACAGCAAAACTGCTTATTACAGTGTCCGCAAGCTGCACAGGTGTTATGCTCCTTGAACCTTCCGTGTCTGCTCCTTGTGTCGAACAAGCGCAACACATGACTGTAAGCGCTATTTTTCCAGCTGCAGGCACCGTCTGCTGCGTGCAGGGGCTGAGGCGCCCCAGGGCGCATACTCCTACCAGTTCAAGCTGGGCAGCGCTGGCACAAAGTAGCGTGCTCGCATGGGCCCGCCGTATCCTACCAGGCAAGGCGTGGCGTTGCCCAGCCTGCAAATGCGCAACCGGCTCCCTTGAGCGTTGTGGGCGGTCCAAAGCTACGACGGTGCCGTAGATATGAGCCCGGCGCCTGAGGAACAGCTCGAGCATCCTGTGCAGTGCGCTGCTGTGCTGCGGCACTGTGCTGCTGAGCCTGCAGTGCCTGGACGGGTCAGATTTTGCGCCAGTACTTGTCTGTGTACATGAAGAGCTGCCGCGGGTGCAGCAGCAGTCCGCGAGCTGCTCGATGCCCCGGATCCTGTGGGGCCCGCCTTTTTTGGTTTGTGTGAGGGAGAGTGCACGGCTTTCTGATGTGCACGCAGTAAAGAGAGAGCATTTTCAGGGCGTGGCATGCGTGCCGACGCCCTCGGCTGTACATGATCGGGTAAAGAGTTGATGCGTGCGAGTCGATGCGAGCAGAGGCGATTTTGACAATTCGGCGATTTTCCGAGGCGAGCCGAGGAACACCAGGCGCGGCAGAGCCGCAAACTGTTTTCATGGGCGCGCGCTGGCCCACATGTGTGCATGGACTGTTCGATTTTGGAGGCGGCATTCTGCAGATGCGGCCTGAGTGCGACCAGGCCCGCGAGAGCTTGTGCAAAGTGTTTTCTGAGGGGCGTGTGCGAGCTCGGTGTACGGACTGTGGACGACATATGTGTGGCTGAGAGAAACGGTGTGGGCTTTGCGGACGACTGTGAATTGTGCGGCGTGCCTGCGCATGCTGTGGAAACTTGTCTCTGTGGGCGGGACAGTCGGCAGGGTCTCTTCGCCGCGGTGCCAGCCATGCTACAGCTAATTTGCTGGCACCAATAACTTCTCTAGTCATGTCTTGAAGCTCATGCATGATCTGTTTGTTTTGTATAGTGCTAGCTACAGACGTTTTCCGCCGTCCTTTGTAAGGCTCTCTGCTTACCAGCACTTATGTGTGTGTATATGTGCTGTCATACTCGAGAACAAGCTGTACGTCTGGACAGGTGCATGTCCGCACGCGGTGCTGCATGTCATGCACTAAGGGAACATGCGGCATGGCTACCCTACCCCATTATGGTGCTTTCCTTGCACCCAAAAGACAGATGAAAAAGCCTTTGCTGTAGCCTATAGCCTGCTAAGCGTGTGTGCAAGCAAAAGATTAGCCATCCTCTGCCTCAATCGCTGAGATGTGAGCTAGGTTGCACGGGTTTGCGCGCCAAGGGCCATACCACATGACCTTGGAAAGATATCACTCGAGCACAGACGCTGTTTCAAGCTTCTCAGAGCAATAGGTCAGTCACATCTGTTTTGCTTCTCTCGAGACGTTAGGAGACGTTTAAGGCGGAGGCAACCTTGTACAGTGCTACAGTCCACGCAGCTTTCACCGGAGTTGTGTAGGTGTCCCACATTGTTTCCAAAGCGAAAGCCAGAGGCTTTGCTGAAACGGAGGTCAGGCCGGATGTACTTTCAGCACGGCAGCACGCATACATGTTATGTTTCTAGGCAAACGTGTAGTACTGAGTTGTGCTAATCACCAGTTCCTGCGTGGTAGCTGGAAGCAGCATGAGAGGCCTTGACAGTCCTCAAGCTGGTAGGCTTTGATACCTCAGCTTCGTGCTGCACGACTCACCTCAGTGCGTCAGGGCTGCAAACTAAGTCATGTGGGGCCCCGCTGACACGCGCCTCCCGGCCGCGCAGGCACCCTCCTTTGTGCCTGCTGCGCCAGCGGGCCAGGTGAGAGGCTATGCTCAGCTCGTGTCCTTGAGTATGCATATTCATGCCCATCAGTGAGCAGCGTGTTGTTACGCATGGAGGAGAGCCACATAGCCTGCCATACTACCTCCAGTGGCATGTCATGATGATGGAATGGCTGTCTCAAAGACGAGTGTGTTATTGTGCTGGCTTACCAGGACATCAACTGCAGAGCTGCTCTGTTTCTTAGCCCTGCATGCAAGCAAATAGGTGTCATGTACCATGCAAAGGCGGCCATGGCCCTGGGCATGCCGGCTGCACGCCACCTGCGCAGGCAGCAGTGGCCGCAACTGGCTGCGAGCCACTGGCTGCCGCACCCGCTCGATGGTGGCGCCTGATGGCCCCCAACGTACATCCGGCCACCTTGCGCTTGCCAGCGAGCGGTGTGGCTGCGCAGGCAGGGCCTGGCATGGAGGGCATGCCGCTCGCGGCTCCACTGCACGACCCGCGGGCCGCGCCCGCTGCGGCGGCCGTCGCGCAGGAGGTCGTCGCGGCGCTGGTGATCGCATGCGAGGCGCCCGCCCAGGCAGCAAAGCGGTAGGCCACCCTACCCTATCCCTATGCCCCGCCAGGCAGCAAAGCAATGGCGCCCCACACCATGGACTTGCATGGCTGGCAGCACGCACCTCATGTACCATGCAGCGCATTGTGATCTCACTTTTCACCACATGTCCGTCCGCTCAGCGGGGCCTGCAGCCCTTCTGCCTGGACAGCCCTGGACAGCCCTTACGAGATCCTTTGTGCCACCGGCAGCAAGCGTGACTCATCCTCGCTGCCGGTGGACCTCGGGACACGCGCAACAGGCATGGTTGCCCGTGCAGCACCAACCTGCGCCATGCACTGCTAATTGTCTTTGTGTTCACGGAAGGTACACATGGATCGACGAGAATGCTGAGGAGGCAGCGGCGGTGCGAAAGCGCCGGCGCGCGCAGCACATGCCGGAGCTGCTGGGCCGCAGGCCGCCGGTGCGGGAACTTCATTGGGCTCGTTCACCTGCAGCAGTACTCATGGGACCTCGTCTGGTTGCCCCGCCATCTGCGCGCTTAGCGAAGCAGCCACGCCGCAGCTCCATCACTGCTGAATGGGTGGCCACAGCATGCATGCCATGAGCACTGCCTTCTTTGGAGTAATGAGGAGGTGGGAGCAAATACTTGGGACAGCGCTGTACAGGTTATGCCGCCCGAGGTGGAGGCGCCCGCCGGCGCAGCGCCCGCCGCAGCCGCAATCATCGTCCCGGCCGCGCCGCGCGCCGCCGCGCTGCTGGCGGAGATTGTTGTCCCGGCCGCGCTGCAGGCCGCCGAGCTGCAAGCGGAGATCGAGGCTGCACCACAGCCGGGCGCGCGCAGCAGCCCGGTCATGCTGCTGTCGCTGCCCTTGCCTCGTCGCCGTGCGCGTGTATGCGAGCGCCGCGCACGCTGCAGTGCTCGCGCACGCGGCGGCTTCCCTGGTTGCGCGGCGGCCCGCTTCTCCATGCGCTCAAGGTCCTGCAGGCACCCAACGTCTGCAGAATACCTTACTTGTTTCAATCGCATGGACGCTTTACGGGCACTTGAGGGATGCAAGCCATAACTGTCTGCACTCACGGCCGGTCACGTCCTCTGTAAGCAGCATTCGCTTGTGGCCACGAGCAGCCTTGTTGCTTCCAGCCGCTCTGTTGCCTGCATGCGCTCTGAGAGTCTGCACACAATATCGCATGCACTCCGCATGCAGCTGGCGCACTGCGCGCGCGCGGAGGGCCCGGCAAGCTGCACGCAGGATAGGCCCTGACCCTAGCCTAGCCGTCTTCAGCTGCAATATTGATCCCAGGTCCCATGTCGCAAGCCTGCTGAGACGTGTGCACAAGCACGCCGCGCAGCCGCGCGGCGCGTGGCGCTGACCCCTTCCCCAGGCATGGCGGACCGTACGCGCGCGGACTCCCACCCAATGCACGCGCGCCGCGCGCGCCCGCCGCGCTTCGGGCTGCCGTTCGTGGAGGCGCCCGCTGCGCCGGCGCCGACACCCGCAGGTATGCCTGCATGTCTCAGTCTAGGCAGCCAAAGAACGACTGCAGGGCTGTTCGTCAGCGGGGCATGGGCCGCGTCTGATTCAGCGCAGCTCCACATTGCGACAGGCCGCCTGCTGCAGGCGCGTTGAGGCACTGCGATGTTGAGCCCCTGGGGCGCGCGCCGTGCAGGGGGTGCCATGCGCACGCTGCGCTCGCTGCTGGGCCGCCTGCTGGGCCGCCGCCCGAAGCCGCGCGCCGCCGCGCCGCCGCCCGCCCCGCCGCCGTCCCCGCCGACGCCAGCAGCCGCCGCTGCCACGACCACACCGGCCGCTCTGCAGGCCGGTGCAGCGGCTGCGATGCCCCCGGCCGCTGCCAGGGAGGCCGCGCTGCCGGCTGCCGCGGCCCTGGCGGACGCTCCCCCAGCGGCTCCCCCAGCGCCCGCTACCCCGCTGCTGGGCCTCATGGCCGCGGACACGAGCGGGCTGCCGCTGCCCCTGCAGGCGACAACCACAGAGCAGCCGGCGGCTGCAGCACCTGTGAGTGGGCTGGCGCCTGCGCCGCCAGCCGCGGCGGCGCTTGCAGACGCGCCCGACTACACTCTGCTGGGCGCGGGCCAGCCCGCAGCGGCGGCGGTCGTGCAAGAAGCGCTGCTGGCCGCAGAAATTGTGATCGCGGAAGCGGCTGGGGCTGCTGTGCCGGCTGCGCAGTGGGCGCCACCCACGCCGGAACGACCCGCGCGCGCGCCCGCAGGGAAGCATGCCGGGGGGCCTGCCGCAGCATTGGCGGTTCTGCCCGCTGGAGCGCCTGATTCGGAGGCAGGGCAGGGCGGCCCGCGCGAGTGGCCTCCAACAGCCGTGCCCAAGCCCACGGACTGTGTGCGGCCGCCGCGGGCACAGTGGGCAGCTGCCCCGGAGGCGTGGCCCGGCTCGGCTGAGCGGGAGTTGAAGTGGGGCGGGCCGCCGCCGGCGCAGGCGCCCGAAGCGCCCGAGCGTAGCCTGTCGCCAACAGGGCCGGTTCCCTGGCCCGCTGCTGCCCGCGTGGGCTCGCCTGAGCGTGGCGGCAAGCGCATGCATGGC